>CAJDVI010000028.1_pt1 | contig 17135 bp, 14 predicted proteins | sample 7391351 | NCBI WGS metagenome assembly CAJDVI01 (sample SAMEA7055704, study PRJEB34461) | soil metagenome | biome: terrestrial ecosystem; feature: Peninsula; material: soil | place: Antarctica | collected 2016 | reverse complement strand
TCCCGTGCTGTGGGTCGATGAACAGCAGCGGCACCCCGATGTCGTGGAAAGCTTCGGCGCACGGAAACGGGTGCAGGCCAAGGCCCAGGTCAACGATCCTCGTGACGGTCTCCAACGACGGTTGCAAGACCAGCGTTCCGTCACCGGTGGGCACCACGGCTCGAGTCAGCAGGGCCCGCCACACGTCTGGGGGGACCTCGCGCAGGAGCCAATCCGTGCCTGCGGCGGTGGCGGCCTCGTCCAGGAATGATTGGAGCCCATCCGGCGGCAACCGCCGCCCGAGATAGGCCCGCTGCCCCAACGCCTCGAGCACGTCTGCGCTGGTCAGCTGTTCTAAGACAGCGTGACTGGCCGCCCTCGTCCGGACGAATGGGTGAGCACCGAGCAGGACCAGAGCTCGGACCGAGATGATTCCCTGGAGAACGGCCGAGGTCGCCATCCAGGCCATGGTTCCCTCTGCGGCGATCACCGGTTCAGTCATCCCGAGAGCGGCACAGATCGGGCCCAGGTCCTCCCATGACTGGCGCTGCTCCTGGAGCGCCAAGCGAGTTTGGCCGTGCCCACGGATGTCGATCGCCACTGGATGGCACCGCCCGCTGAGCTGCTCGCCGAGGGGGCGGAGTGCTTCGAGATTGGTCGCTGTATTATGTAGCAACAACACGTCTTGGCCTTGCCCGCCGAAGTCGACGGCAGCAAATTGCCCCACACTCGTCGCCAGCATCACATCGGTTGACATGTCATAAGCATGACGTATCGGCGGGAAAGAAGCTTGCAGGACGCCGATATGTCTGCTGCGTCCTGCCCTGTGCTGGCTAGTCCAGCTCGTCCGCGAACACCCCGAGCAGTGGCCGCCACTCGTGGATCGTGTGCCTGGAGATAAGGCGATCACGGGAGAACGGATCGTTCTCGATGAGGTCTTGCACGATCTTCTCGGAGTCTGCTTTGAAGATCAGCAGCGCCGAGTCGGGATCCGCCCCGGGGTAGGGCCCTGAGGCCCGCAACTGCCCCGCGTCGACCAGGGTCCGCAAGTACGCCCGATGACCCGGACGCCCGGCCTCAACGGCCCCTTCGTCATCGACGTATGAGTACTGCACCGCGTAGAAGGGCATGACACCACCTTGGCACGTTCTGCGGCCGCACGTCTCCCCCCAACACTGCGCAGCGGCCTCGTCCCGCTGGTCAGCCGTGGCGGGCCGGGAACTGCAAGACCTGGCCCACTGATTGCGTCCGCGCACGCCGGGCCGGACTGGGTGGGTCCTTGCCCAACCGGTAGCGTCCGATGAGTTCGTATCGAGGCCTGCCGCGGTGCCCCTGTCCCAGATGCGAAGCGAACAGGCAGACCTCCTGCGCCACCCAGCCGGGCCCGTCGTAGGTATCGAGCACCTCGATCCAACGGTGCACGTTGGCGGGCCGGCCCAGACGCGCCAAGGTCAGGTGCGGATGAAACCGTCCGCCCTCGACGTCTGCTCCTGACTTCGCTGCCGCACTGCGACACCCCACCGACAAACGGCGCAACTCCTCGCGGTCGGCCTCCTCCATCCGCACCCCGGCCCAGATGACCTTCGCCACCGGTATGTGCGGGTAGGCCCCGGCCCCAGCCACTTGCATCGGCAACGCTCGACGCTTGGCACAGGCCCTGGTCAGACGATCATCGAGTTCTTCGAGGCAACGCGGCGCCACCTCCGGCATGAACGCCATGGTGACGTGCCACTGGTGTGGCAGCGTCCACCGCAGCCGAGCCGGCAGATCTGTCGTCGAAGCTTGCCGCGGCTGGAGGAACTCGGACAGGTCGTCGCACACCTCCTGCGGCGGTACGACGGCCGCGAACAAACGCATAGGGCCATCGTCGCCCACGATCTCCCCTCCTCCGGACCGCTTTGTGCCATGTGCTGCGCTGTGCCTCTTATTGTTTCAGCAAATTGACGGCGACCCGCCCCGGTACCACCCCCGAGGATCCCGATCACTGGTTGTACAGCTTGGCGCCTGACCAGGTGGCCACCTTGGTGCCTGCGCCGATATCGCCGCCCCAACCGTCGTTCCCGTTTTGGTCGACGTACAGGTACGCCGTACCGTCGCTGCGGACCGCCATGATCGGCCGGCTGGGCCGGTCGGCGTCGCAGAACCCACTGGTCAGCGTCGCAAAATCGTTCCAGTTCGAGGTGCGCAGATTCGTCCGGAGCCACAATTGGTACGCGGTGCGCGGAAAGGCGAACTCGGCAAGGTAGCCGCTGTTGGTCGTTGCGATCATCACATCGGACTCGCGCGGATGGGCGCTCGGGCCGGTGAAACGCACCCGGTCGAATGAGAGCGTGCGCACATCAGCCCAGCCCGTCGTCGCGATCGTCTTCGCGGAGAGCAGCTGCTGGCCGTCCGGCGAGGTCACGAACCGCTTGAGCCCGCCGGTGACAGTGAGCCCGTACAGGTAGGTGACGCCGCTGTCTCCGGTGGGGCTGCCAGCGGCCAAGACCCTGATCCCACCCCACCCTGCGGCTACCCGCGTCGCTATCACCCGGGCTCCGCCGTCATCCTCATAGACACTGATCCGGTAGAGCATGCCATCCTCGCGGATCGCCCAGAACGTCGTCCCGGACGACTCCAGATCGGTGACCGTGGTCATGGTCCGGGGCACCCAGCCGATCCGGCCGGCCACCTCGGAGCTGACCCGACCTTTCTCGTACCGAAAGGCGACCAGGTTGGTGTCCGGCTGGACACCGCTGACCAGGATCGAACACTGCTGTGGCACGGTCTTGGGGGAGGCATCCAACACACCCGCGCTGGGCGCAGGCGCCGGGACAGCCGACTCGGTCGGCTCGCTCGATGGGGTCAGCGAGTCGGCGGTATCGGAGGATGACGCCGAGGCGGCGGTCGCCGGATCGATCGGGGCGGCGTCGTCCGCGCATCCGGCGCAAGCCAGCAGGACCGCACCAACGAGGATCCGGGCCGTCGCCGCAAAACCCGAACGAACATGCCGCGATCGCATCGGTTGTCCCTTCCTAGCGGCCCTCCAACGCAGTTTCGCGGCATCTCAACGGGCAAGCCAGCGCGCCATTGACACAACTTGGACACAAAGCATGAGGTCAGCGCAGCGGTTCGAACCGGGACGTGAAGAACCGCAGGGTGGGGGGCTCGTACACGTACCGAAGCCCGCCGATCGCGGCACGGTTGCGGAACAGCTCGATCACCGCGTCCGCGACGACCTCCATGTGCCGGTCGGTGTACACCCGTCGCGGGATGGTCAGTCGGACCAGTTCCAGCTTGGGTTGGCGGTGGTTACCGTCGCTGTCGCGCCCCGCGGAGATGGTGCCGCGTTCCATCGAACGCACCCCCGACTCGACGAACAGTGCGGCAGCCAGGGCTTGAGCAGGGAACTCAGACTGAGGCACGTGCGGCAGAAACTTCGCGGCGTCGATGAAGACCGCGTGGCCGCCGATCGGTTCGACAATCGGGACACCGGCGTCCCGAAGCATCTCGCCGAGGTAGCGGACCTGTCCGATGCGGTGCGCCAGGTAGTGGTCGTCCACCGCTTCGCGAAGCCCGACCGCCATCGCCTCCAGGTCACGGCCCGCGAGCCCACCGTAGGTCGGCATCCCCTCGTAGATGACCACCAGTTCTCGAGCCTTGACCAGGATGTTCTCATCACGCATCGCCAGGAATCCGCCGATGTTGACCAGGCAGTCCTTCTTGCCTGACATGGTCAGTCCGTCGAAGTAGCTCAGCTCTTCCTTGACGATGTCGGCGCAAGACTTCTGCGCGTACCCCGATTCGCGCTCCTGAATGAAATAGGCGTTCTCGGCGAGCCGGGTCGCGTCGGACCACATGATGATGTCGTGCCGATCGCACACCTCGCGCACGGCTCGGATGTTGGCCATCGAGACCGGCTGTCCACCGGCCATGTTCACCGTCAGTGCGACGTTGATGTAGGCAATGTTCTCGGCGCCGACCTGCGCGATGAGCGCTTCGAACTTGCCGATGTCGACGTTGCCCTTGAACGGGTGCTGGGCAGCGGCGTCGTGTGCCTCATCGATGATCACGTCGTGGAAGGTGGCCCCAGCCAACTCTTGGTGGGCCCGCGTGGTGGTGAAGTACATGTTGCCCGGCACGTGCATGCCCGGCCGGATCAGGATGCGGCTGATCAGATGCTCTGCGCCACGTCCCTGATGGGTCGGGACCATAAACGGGAAGCCGTAGACCTCTTCAACGGCACGCTGCAGGTTGTCGAATGACACCGAGCCGGCGTACGCCTCGTCGCCGACCATCATCGCGCTCCATTGCCGGTCGCTCATGGCCGAGGTTCCCGAGTCGGTGAGCAGGTCGATTGTGCACATCTTGCTGGGTAACAGGAACGTGTTGAACCCGGCTTTGGCGATGGCCGCTTCGCGCTCTGGCCGGGTGGTCATGGCCAGCGGCTCGACGGTCTTGATGCGGTACGGCTCGGCCATCCTGCGCATGACGTGCTCCTCGGTGTCCTGGTGGGAGCCTCAGCGTGACGCGCCACGGCGGGAGAGCGCAACACGCCTGGCGAAGAGCCAACAACGACGATAATTTGACTAGTGATACGGCAGTTCAGCTATACATTTTGTTTAGATCAAGCCAGCTCTGCGGACAACCAACCGATGCGCGCCGAAGGCTGCGAGGAGCAGCAACACACCGGTGATCCACAACGGCACCACCACGTCGAAACTCAGCCCGGCCACGTCGTTGAGCAGGAATTCGTACGGCATCACGGAGAAGGCCCCGCTGACCACGAGCCCCCCGGCGATCAGCAGCGCTGACGCCGGACTCAGCACCAGCCCCTGCCGGATCAGGCCGTCCCGAACGAAGCGTCCGATAGCCATCGACGCGACCGCCCACACCAGCGCCGGGGCCACACCGAACGCCAACTCGAACGCGCTGGCATCCGTCGGAGGCGCGGCCACCGTGGTCACCCCCAGGCCGATCAGCAACACCATCGCGACCAGCCCCGCCAGCACTGGCCAAAGCACCCCGTGCTGGACCGGTCGGGCGGCGCGCTCACGCAAACTCACCATGTGATCGCTCTCCGAGGGTGCTCGCGGCCCGCCGAGACGACGCAGGCCAATCCGCCCGATCGTATGCCGGGCCGGCGAGCAGGAGACCATGGAGGGGCCGCAACCTGAGGAGCCCACCATGCATGAGCGCAGCCTGCAGCTCAGGGATCGACTCCGACGGCTCGCCGATGAACGCCTCCGCCCCGCGGTCATCGCCGAGCATCGCCCGCTGGAGGTCGCGGCGTGGACCGTGCCCGGCCGCCCGGGGACCGGTGGCGACGGCGAGCCGGTGCCCGTGTCCCAGGGCTTGGCGGCGCCGTACCGAAGCATTGAACCGGGCACTGATGGGGCCCGCTGGGGTGCCCCATGGGCGACCACCTGGTTCCGGCTCCGCGGCACCGTGCCATCGCAGTGGGCCGGAGCACACGTGCAAGCCATCATCGACCTGGGCTTTCACGGTGGCGGGCCGGGGTTCCAAGCCGAGGGACTGCTGTACGACGCGCGCGGTCACGTCATCAAAGGGCTGCACCCGCGCAACCACACGATCGAGTTGACCTGCGCATCGCAGCGACGGATCCACTGGTACGTCGAGGCAGCAGGCAACCCGGACATCCTGTCCGAGCACGGCGGAAACACGCCCAAGTCCGACCCGCGCACCGCTGACACGTTCGCGCAGTACCAGTTCGCTCGCGCCGACCTGGTGGTGCTCGACGATGACGTGGACCACCTGCTCATGGACCTGGAGGTGCTCGGTGCCCTGGCCGAGGAACTGGATCACAGCACGCAGCGACGCCACGACCTGCTCGCCGCACTGGAACGGGCCGCTGACACGATCGACCCGTTCGACGTGCCCGGTACGGCGGCGGCCGCGCGGTCCGCGCTGGCCCCGGTGCTCGCGCGACGCGCCGCCGAGGGCGGACACCGGATCACCGCCGTCGGACACGCCCACATCGATACGGCCTGGCTTTGGCCATTGCGGGAGACCGCCCGCAAGGTGGCCCGCACCTTCGCGAACGTCACCGACCTGATGGAACGCCACCCCGAACTGGTCTTCGCCGGGTCGCAGGCCCAGCAGTACGCCTGGGTGCAGGAACGACATCCCGACCTGTTCGCGCGGGTGGCCGACGCGGTCCGGCGCGGCCAATGGGTCCCCGTGGGTGGGGCCTGGGTCGAGGCCGACGGGAACCTGCCCGGCGGCGAGGCCCTGGCCCGGCAGTTGGTCTACGGAAAGCGGTACTTCCGGGAGGCATTCGGCGTCGAGACCACGGGTGTCTGGCTCCCGGACAGCTTCGGATACACCGGGGCGTATCCGCAGATCGCCGCGCTGGCCGGCAATGACTGGTTTCTGACCCAAAAGCTGAGCTGGAATGACACCAACGTCTTCCCGCATCACACGATGTGGTGGGAAGGCATCGACGGCACCCGGATCTTGACCCACTTTCCACCCGCCGACACCTACAACGGCTCGATGGATCCGCAGGAGGTGGTGGCCAGCGAGCGCCGATTCAAAGACAAGGGGTGGTCGGCGAGCTCGCTCTACCCGTTCGGCTACGGCGACGGGGGTGGCGGCCCGACCCCGCAGATGCTCGCGAGGTATGCGCGGATGGCCGATCTCGACGGGATGCCGCGGGTGTCGATCGAGTCCCCGCTGGCCTTCGTGCAGCGAGCCCGGGCCGATCTCGAACAGGCCACGGCGCCACCGGTGTGGCGCGGTGAGCTGTACCTCGAACTGCACCGCGGCACGTTCACCACCCAGGCACGCAGCAAGGCGTGGAACCGCCGCGTCGAACACCTGCTTCGCGAGGCGGAGTTGTGGGCGGCGACGGCCGCGCTCAGTTGCGACCAGGACTCGCCGTACCCCTACCCGGTGCAGCGATTCGACCGGCTCTGGCGCACAGTGCTCACCTTGCAGTTTCACGACATCCTGCCGGGTTCATCGATCACGTGGGTCCACCGGGACGCCGAGCGCACCTACGCGCGGGTGGCCGCTTGGCTCGAAGAGCTCATCGCGCAGGCCGCGGCCGTCCTGGTGGGCGACGCGAGCGACGCGAGCAATACCTTGGACCTGGCCGTCCTGAATGCTTCGCCGTATCCGCGCCGTGAAGTGGTCGCCGTCTCAGCCGTCGTCGCAGCTGGCACTGAAGACACTGACGACACTGATGGCGCAGCGGGCCGGCAGCGGCTGGCCGATGGCTGCGTGGCCATGGTGGTCCAGGCCCCGGCCGGGGGGATCGGTCGCCCGGCAGGTGCGGCCGACGACTTCTCACCGGTCACGCTCACGGATCATCCGCTGGGCTGGGTCCTGGAGAACGGCCTGATCCGGGTCGTGATCGACACGCGCGGATTGGTGATGTCTTGTCGTTGTCTGCTCGCTGATCGGGAGCTGATCGCACCGGGGATGGCCGGGAATCTGCTCCAGGTCCACCCCGACACCCCGAGCCACTGGGACGCCTGGGACCTCGATGAGCACTACCGGCACCGGGTGAGCGATCTGAGCGAGTGCAGCGGCCTGCGGGTCGTCGATAGCGGGCCGCTGCAAGCGGGTATCGAGGTGGTGCGTACCCATCGGGCCTCCACCATCACCCAGACGTTGCGGGTCCGGGCCGGGTCGCCGCGGCTCGATGTGAGCACGCTCGTGGACTGGCAGGAACGGGACACTGTGCTCAAGGCGGCGTTCCCGTTGGACGTGCTGTCCGAGACCGAGCGCAGCGAGATTCAATACGGCCACGTCACCCGGGCGACGCACGAGAACACCTCTTGGGATGCGGCTCGGTTCGAGACCTACGCTCACCGGTGGGTCCACGTCGGGGAGGCGTCGTTCGGGGTCGCCCTGATCACCGACTCGACGTACGGGCACGACATCCGACGGACGACCGGCCCGAACGGCCTGCCGATCAGTACGCTCCGGCTGACGCTGTTGCGATCCCCGAGCGCGCCGGACCCGAGCGCCGACCGCGGCGAGCACCGTTTCGGTTACGCGCTACTGGCCGGGGACGTCCCGGCGGCGATCGAGCACGGCTATGCGTTCAACCTGCCGCTTCGAGTGCTCCCAGCCCGCCGACACGGGCCAGCACCGCTGGTCACCCTCGATGCCGTCCGCGGCAGTGTCATCGTCGAGGCGGTCAAGCTCGCCGACGACGAAAGTGGCGACCTGGTGATGCGCTGCTACGAGGGGTACGGCGGCCGCGGGCAGGCAACCCTACGGCTCAACCCATCGGTGCTGCCGGTCGCAGCGGTCACAGTGGTCACGGTGTGTGACCTGTTGGAGGATCCGCTGCCGCCAGAGCGGGGTGGCGCGACCATCACGCCTCATCCCGACGGCGGCATCCCGATCGCGCTGCGCCCGTTCCAGATCCTCACCCTCCGGGTCAGGATGCGGTGACCTCCCGAAAGCTCATCCGCCGATCACGGCCAGTGCCCGGCACGTCGACCACCAACTTGTCGAACAACGCGTCGGCATTCACGAGGCGTCGCCTTAGTCGCCCAGGACCCGGCGCAGGTATTGGTTGCTCATCACGCGTTTGGGGTCGACCCGCTCGCGCACCGCCAGGAAGTCTTCGTACCGCGGATACAGCTGCGCCAGGGCCTTGGCACCGAGCCGGTGCAGCTTGCCCCAGTGCGGCCGACCGTCGTACGCGGCGACGATGCTCTCGAACGCCTGGAAATACTCGACGTGATCCATCCGGTAGTACTGCTGCACCGAGATCCACGCCGTTTCGCGCTGGTAACTCGGGGACATCCACAAGTCGTCCGGGGCGCTGAAGCGGACCTTCACCGGGTGGGTGACTTTGGTCGAGGCATGGTCGGTCCACTGCTTCAATTCCAGCAGCACATCTGAGACCGACGACGCGGGAACGGCGTATTCGGTCTCGACGAACCGTGGCCGGTGGCCGAGCACGAACACCTCATGTGAGAAAGCCGTGTATTCACGCCGGCTCAACCGCCCGGCGCTGAAACCCTTCGCGGCCGGCGTGATCAGCGGCACCACCGAACAGACCCGGTTGACCCCCTCGACCACGAAGTGCTCGACGACTCGCTTCTCAAGCAGCCGCCGCCACCCCGACCGTGGCGCGTCACGAGGGTCGTCGGGAGCCAGTCGGGTGCTGAACTTCGCCAAGGTTCGGTTGGTGTGCGGATACCACAGCAACTCGAAGTGGTCGGTGTCGTGCACCGCGTCGTCCATGTCGGCGATGACCTCATCGAGTGTCATCGGCTCTTCGCTCACGTGAATGCGGAACGAGGGCAGCACTTCAAGTGTCATCCCCGTGACCACGCCCAAAGCGCCGAGGCTGACTCGCGCGGCGTCGAACAGGTCCGGCTCGTGGTCGGCGGAGCACTCCACCAGCGACCCATCGGGCAATGCGATCTCCAAGGACCGCACGAACGTCGCCAGCCCACCGAACTTGGCCCCGCTGCCATGCGTGCCAGTCGCCGTCGCCCCGGCCAGGGTCTGCTGATCCATGTCGCCCAGGTTCGCCAGCGCCATCCCGTGGGCGTGCAGCGCCTTGTTCAGATTGGCCACCTTTGTGCCGCCCCGAGCCCGGACGAGCCGTTTGGAAAGGTCAATCTCGACGACCCCGCTGAGCATTTCGAGCAGGATCTGCACACCCTCGGTCGCCGCAGAGCCGGTCAGTGAGTACCGACTGCCAGCGGCTTTGGCAGTTCCGCCCGCGTCACCGGCCTCCCGCAACAACGCAGCGACCTCCTGCGGGCTGCTCGGGCGCGCCACTCGTCCCGGCTGCCACGACTGGTTGGCTAACCAATTCGTCGACTCGCTCATACGTAGCTCCTCAGCTCACCCCATACGTGGGAACCGTACCCACAGGTGGCCCCTGGAACACCATAGGCACTCTGACCAAATGCTTGCACGGGCAGCCAGCAGCGCCAGCGGCCCCCTTCGCTGCGCCGCGTGACGTCAGGAGGGAGGTCAGGAGTTACCGTGACGTGCATGATCGGACTGGACGGCGTCGATGGCGTCGACATCGGGCCGTTGCCGCAACCGGCGGCACGAGTCCGCGGCCTCGGCGCGTCAACGCTGGTCGACCTGTTAGCCCTGACCGCCCGCCCGGAGATCCTCTCGTTCGCTGTCGGGTTGCCTGATCCGGCGATCTTCGACATCTCCCACCTGCGGGCGGCGTACGCCAAAGCACTTGCCGATGACGTAGCCGGCGCCAACCTGCAGTATTCGGCGACGCAGGGATTGTGGCCGCTGCGGGTCCGGCTCGCCGAGCGACTGAGCCTGGAGGGCCTGCCGACCGAACCCGAGGAGTTGCTGGTCACCACCGGTTCGCAGCAGGCGCTCACCCTGGCCGCCATGATGCTGCTGGACCCCGGCGCAACGATCCTGGTCGAAGACCCGACGTACCTGTCCGCACTGGAACCCTTCCGACTCGTCGGGGCGCGGACCATCCCGGTGGCCACGGACAGCGATGGGGTGATCCCGGCCGCGTTGGAGGAGGCGATCAGGCGACACCGGCCGGCTGCGGTCTACCTCGTGCCGTCGTTCGCCAACCCGACCGGACTGACCCTGACCGGGCCGCGCCGCGCCGAGGTCGCTGACATCGTGGCCCGGCACGGCATCTGGCTGGTCGAGGACGACCCGTACTCGCAGTTGCGCTACACCGGAGCCGACCTGGCGCCGATCAGCGCGTCGCCGCACGTGGCGGGTCGGACCATGTACCTGGGGACATTCTCGAAAATCGGCTGCCCGGGGTTGCGGCTGGGTTGGATGCGGGTGCCGCGCTCGGTCATGGCACCGTTGAGTTCGGTCAAGCAGGCCGCCGACATGCACACCTCCTCGATCGACCAAGCCGCCGTCTTCCACTACCTGGCCGACGCCGACCTCGAAGGTCACATCACCACGGTGCGCCAGGTGTACGCGCGGCGGCGTGACGCCATGCTCGCCGCCATGCCCACGACGTTGCCGGCCGGCAGCACCTGGACCAGCCCCGACGGCGGAATGTTCCTGTGGGCGCGGCTACCGCAGGGGTACGACGCCACTGCCGCGTTACGGGCAGCCATCGAAGAACGGGTGGCGTTCGTGCCCGGGGCCCCGTTCTACGCTGACGTGCCCGACCCGCGAACCCTGCGGATGTGCTTTGTGACGTACGAACCGAGCGTCATCAGCGTGGGCATGGCCAGGCTGGCGCGCGCGTTCAAACATCCGATCGCTTACAGTTCGCCTGTGATGCAGCCGTGATCGAGCACCTCACCCCTACCGAGATCAACCAGATGCGGCCAGCCGGCGCATTCGTCGCGCAGGTGCTGGCGGACCTGGCGGCGACCACGACGGTCGGGACGAACCTGCTCGAACTCGACGTCCGTGCGCACGCGATGATCCGCGAGCGTGGCGCGCAGTCCTGCTACATCGACTACCACCCTTCGTTCGGCGCTTCGCCCTTCGGGCATGTCATCTGCACGTCGGTGAACGACGCGGTCCTGCACGGCCTACCGCATGACTACGCGCTGCGTGATGGCGACCTCCTCAGCCTCGACTTCGCGGTCGTGGTCGACGGCTGGGTTGCGGACTCGGCGCTGAGCTTCGTGGTGGGCACCCCGCGGCCGGCGGACCTGGCCCTGATCGACACCACGCAGGTCGCCCTGGCCGCTGCGATCGACGCGGCCCAGCCGGGCAACAAACTGGGAGACATTTCGGCGGCGATCGGTGCGGTCGCCCGGGCCCATGGCTTCAGCGTGAACACCATGTTCGGCGGCCATGGGGTCGGACGGACCATGCACGAGGATCCGCATGTGCCCAACGACGGCCCGGCCGGTCGCGGGCTGAAGCTGCGCCCCGGCCTGGTGCTGGCCCTCGAGCCTTGGCTGATGCTGGGCACCGACGAAGTCGTCACCGATCCCGACGGCTGGACGCTGCGCAGTATCGACGGTAGCCGGGGGGCCCACAGCGAACACACCGTGGCGATCACCAAGGACGGGCCGCTGGTCCTGACCACCCGCGCCAGCTGAGGTAACGGTCCACAACGCAAGAGCCGCAAACGCCTGCCGCAAACGGGTGACGTCGCATAACCTGCCCACCATGACCGACTCCGGCGCTGACCCCGGTGGGCTACCGGCCACCGAGGTGAAGGCACGCCCCCGGCGGCCCTCGCACGGCGGCAAGCCGCTCGTCGTACTCGCCGGGGTCAACAAGCACTTCGGCGATCTGCACGTCCTCAAGGACATCGACCTGACCATCCACGAAGGTGAGGTGGTCGTGGTCATCGGCCCCTCCGGCTCCGGCAAGTCCACGCTGTGCCGCGCCATCAACCGGTTGGAAACCTTCGAGTCGGGCCAGATCACCATCGACGGGCGGCCGCTTCCGGAAGAGGGCAAACCGCTGGCCCGGCTTCGAGCCGACGTCGGCATGGTGTTCCAGCAGTTCAACCTGTTCGCTCACAAGACGATCCTGGAGAACATCACCCTCGGTCCGATCAAGGTCCGCGGACAGGCCAGGGCGGAGGCCGACCGTCGGGCGCGCGAGCTCATGCACCGCGTAGGCGTCGCAGAACAGGCCGCAAAGTATCCCGCGCAGCTCTCCGGCGGGCAGCAGCAACGGGTGGCCATCGCTCGGTCGTTGGCGATGGAGCCAAAGGTCATGCTGTTCGACGAACCCACGTCCGCCCTCGACCCCGAGATGATCAACGAGGTCCTCGAGGTCATGGATGACCTGGCCCGCAGCGGGATGACGATGGTCGTCGTCACCCACGAGATGCAGTTCGCTCGGCGTGCAGCCGACCGAGTGGTGTTCATGGCCGATGGAGAACTGGTGGAGCAGGCCGACCCGCATTCGTTCTTCACCAACCCGCAGTCCAGCCGCGCCAAAGACTTCCTCAGCAAGATCCTCACCCACTGACCAGGAGCAAACGATGACTCGGATCTCCCCCATCGGCACCGCCGCTGCCGCTGTCCTGCTCACTGCCACCCTCGGCCTGGCCGCGTGTGGTGACAGTGGCAGCAGCAGCGCACCCGGAGCCGGAGACACGCTGAAGGTCGGCATCAAGTTCGACCAGCCCGGCATGGGCCTGAAGGCCGGCGCGAATTACACCGGCTTCGATGTCGACGTGGCCAAGTACGTCGCCAAGGAACTCGGCAAGGAAGGCAAGGTCGAGTTCTCCGAGGCTCCTACCCCGCAGCGCGAGACGCTGATCAAGAACGGCCAGGTCGACTACATCGTCGGCACGTATTCGATCACCGACAAGCGCAAGGCCGATGTGTCGTTCGCCGGACCGTACTTCATCGCCGGCCAAGACCTGCTGGTGCGAACCAACGAGACCGCGATCACCGGCCCAGACACCCTGACCGGCAAGAAGCTCTGTTCGGTGAAGGGCTCGACCCCCGCGCAGAAGGTGAAGGAGAAGTACCCGAACGTGCAACTCCAGGAGTACGACACCTACTCCAAGTGCGTCGAGGAACTCGTGGCGGGAACGGTCGATGCGCTCACGACCGACAACACGATCCTGGCGGGCTATGCCTCGCAGCCGCAGTACAAGGGCAAGCTCAGGCTGATAGGCAAGCCCTTCTCCACCGAGAAGTACGGCGTTGGCCTGAAGAAGGGTGACGTCGAGTTCTGCAACAAGGTCAAGACCGCGCTGGAGAAGATGATCTCCAGCGGCGAATGGCAGAACGCGGTCGACACCAATCTCGGTCCGGCCGGCTTCACCGTGGACAAGGCCACCAACCCGCCCAAGCTCGAGGCGTGCAGCTGATCCTCACCCCCTGACCGGGGGCGTCGGGCGTCGACCTGGCGCCCGGCGCCCCGCGGTCGGCCGCACGAAGGGAGCACCATGGGCGAGCTCCTGGCCCAGTACGACGTTTTCGGCGCGTTCTGGATGACGATCCGCTTGACGCTGATCGCGGGCCTGGCTGCGTTGGTCCTTGGGACCCTGATCGCGGTGTTGCGGTTGTCGCCGGTGCCGCTGGCGCGGCGGCTGGGCACGACGTATGTGACGCTCGTGCGGAACACCCCGCTGACGCTCATCGTGGTGTTCTGCCAGCTCGGCCTCTACGTGAATCTTGGGGTGAAGGCTTCCGACAACGTGAAGACCAACGCGTTCTGGTTGGGCCTGATCGGCCTCTCGACGTACACGGCCGCCTTCGTCTGCGAGGCGTTGCGCTCGGGGGTCAACACCGTGCCGGTCGGGCAGGCGGAAGCGGCCCGCTCGATCGGTCTGAGCTTTACCCAAACGCTGCGGCATGTGGTGTTACCGCAGGCCTTCCGGGCCGCCATCGCACCGCTGGGGAGCGTCTTCATCGCCTTGACGAAGAACACCACCGTCCTTTCGGTGATCGGCGTGGCCGAGATCTCTTATCTGATGTCCGACATGGTCGAACAACGCTCCGATCTGATCAACGCCGTGTTCGGGATCGTGGCCATCGGCTTCGTCATCCTCACTCTGCCGATGGGGCTGGCGTTCACCGCACTGTCGCGACGCTGGCGGGTGGTCCGATGAGCCGATCGCCCGATCCGTCCGGCACGCTGGCCTTGTTCGATGTCCCGGGTCCGAAGGGCCGACGCAACCAGCGCCTCTTCGCCGTGCTCGTGGTCGGTGTCTCGTTGGGCTTGGGCGCGTTGGTACTCCTACGGTTCGCTGATCGCGGCAACCTGCGCGCCGAGAAGTGGACCCCATTTCTGGACCCGGTGATGTGGCAGGAGTACTTGCTTCCGGGAATACGCGGCACCTTGACGGCGGCGGCCTTGGCCGTCGTGCTTGCCGTGATCCTGGGTCTGGTGCTGGGGATGGGACGGCTCTCGACGATCGCCCCGATTCGGTGGGTCTGTTCGCTGGTCGTAGAGTTCTTCCGCGCCGTCCCAGTGCTGATCATGATGATCTTCGCGTTCTGGTCGCCGCTGTTCAAAGTCATCTTCCCCTCGGAGTACATCTCGTTGGCTGCGGTCGTCACCGGACTGACGCTCTACAACGGGGCGGTGATCGCCGAGTTGGTCCGCGCCGGAGTCGAGAACCTCCCCAAAGGCCAATCTGAGGCCGGCGCCTCGATCGGCCTGACACCAGCCCAGACCCTGCATACGATCTTGTTGCCGCAAGCCATCACCGCGATGCTCCCGGCCCTGGTCAGCCAGCTGGTGGTGATCCTGAAAGACTCGGCGCTGGGCAACATCATCACCTATCCCGAGCTGCTCAACCGGTCCCAGCAAGGCGGCACGTACTACGCCAACATCGTGCCCGCGCTGTTGGTCGCCGCGGTGCTGTTCATCGTCTTGAACGGGGCGCTGACCAGACTGGCCGGTTCCGTCGAACACCGGCTGCTTCGTCGCGGGCACACCACGGCCATCGTCACCGACATCACCCAGGTGCAAGGTGCGGCTCCCGATCCCGCCCACTTGCAGTTCCACGGCCGGATTCATTGACCGGATACATTGACCGGATGCCGACGACCGTGTTGTGGCTGCGCCGCGACCTGCGAATGGCAGATCATCCGGCGCTGCTAGAGGCGTGCGACGCTGCCGGGACCGCGCGGGTCCTGCCACTGTTCGTACTTGACCCAAGACTGCTCGCCTCGGCCGGGCCGGTCCGCACCGCCTGCCTCGTCGATGCACTGCGGGCGGTGCACGACGCGACCGATGGCGCGCTCGTGGTGCGTGCCGGCGACCCGGCCCAGGTGGTCCCCGCCGTGGCCGCCGAGGTGGGTGCTGGCAGCGTGCACGCCAGCGCCGAGACCACGCCGTTCGGACGTCGCCGCGATGCGGCAGTGCGCGCGCAGCTCGGCCAGATCCCCCTGGTGACCACGGGCACGCCGTACGCCGTCGGACCAGGCACGCTGAGTACCGGCGCTGGGACTCCTTACCAGGTGTTCACACCGTTCTCCAGAGCCTGGCGCGACCACGGCTGGCCACAGCCGGCGCCGAGGCCCACGACGTTGCGGTGGGTGAGTGACCTGCCGAGCGATCCGTTGCCGGTGGCCGACCCCGAGCTTGAGGCAGACCTGCCTGCCTGCACGGAAGCGGCGGCGCATGACCAGTGGGCGGCGTTCCTCGATGGGGGCCTGAGCGGCTACGACCGAGATCGTGATCGTCCGGACCTGGACGGCACCTCCGCGATGTCGATGCACCTGAAGTACGGCACGGTGCACCCGCGGACCTTGTTGGCCGACATCGCCGCACACGAAGCTGCGGGAAGCGTGGACGCCCGCCGGTTCGTGACCGAGTTGTGCTGGCGGGAGTTTTACGCCGATGTCCTCTGGCATCGCCCCGATTCGGCCTGGCACGATCTGCGGCCGAGCTTGAGTGGGATGGCCTATGACGAACCCAGCGAGGCGTTCGACGCCTGGGCGGCCGGCCGCACCGGGTATCCCCTGGTGGACGCCGGCCAGCGGCAACTGCTCGCCGAGGGCTGGATGCACAACCGGGTCCGGATGGTCAGCGCATCGTTCCTGGTCAAAGACCTGCATGTCTGGTGGCCACACGGCGCTCGGCACTTCTTGGCGCACCTGCGCGACGGAGACGTGGCCTCAAACAACCATGGCTGGCAGTGGACGGCTGGCACGGGGACCGACGCGGCGCCGTACTTCCGGGTGTTCAACCCGGTGGCACAGGGCCGCAAATTCGACCCGGATGGCGCCTACGTGCGCCGGTACGTGCCCGAACTGCGGCATCTGACGGGTCGGGCCGTCCACGAGCCCTGGACGGCACCGACAGGGTACGCCCACGGGTATCCAGAGCGCATCGTTGATCACGACGAGGAACGCCGTGAGGCGCTACGCCGGTACGACGCCGCGCGCCACAGCTAGCTGGCGGTGGGGGTGAAGGTGATCCAGTGGGTGTGCAGGGTTTCTCCGGTGGGTCCGGGGTAGGGCGTCCGGTCTGGTGGCCGGTTCGGGTCGGCGCCTGGCGGCGGGTCCGCTGTGATCGGTAGACCCTGGCGGGTGGTGAACCGCAGCCCGTCGGGGTGATGTTCGGGGTGTTCGGGGTTGCCGGTGATGGTGTAGTCGCCGGCGTGGTGTCGGTCGTGATGTTTCGGGCAGAGGCTGAGCAGGTTGTCGAGGTCGGTCAGTCCGCCGTTGGCCCAGTGGGTTAGGTGGTGGACGTCGACGTGTCCGTTGGTGGTGGGGCAGCCGGGGTAGCGGCACCCACGGTCCCGGTCCAAGACCAACGCCTTGGTGCGGTGGGGCACG
>CAJDVI010000037.1_pt1 | contig 17221 bp, 16 predicted proteins | sample 7391351 | NCBI WGS metagenome assembly CAJDVI01 (sample SAMEA7055704, study PRJEB34461) | soil metagenome | biome: terrestrial ecosystem; feature: Peninsula; material: soil | place: Antarctica | collected 2016 | reverse complement strand
AGCTACTTGATCTCAACTCTGCGCGTCCGCCAGGCGCCCAGGAACAGCGGCAACACAACCCATACGAACGTTGTGACGGCGACCTGCGCGTAGACCTTCCCGCTGACGTCAGGGGCGCCGCTGCCCGAGGAGACGAGCGGGGTCAACGCAAAGCCGAGGTCCACCCAGGGGACCACGTCAGGACCCCAGCTGAGAATGCCGTAGATCGGGCCGTAAACCATGAATGGCAACAACAACGCCACCACGTAGTAGATCGCGATGGCAGCTGGTGTGCTGAGCAGCAACATGCCGAACCCGAACGCCATCAGGAAGTAGAGCAGCTGATTGACGACGGTCCAGAAGAACAGTCCGGCTTCCAGGTTCCAGACCGGGGTGTTGCCGCTCAACGCGCCGTAGAGCACGTTGCACAGGGCGCCAAGCAGGATGGCGGCGGCGATCGTGACGAGCACCAAGAGCACCACGGTTGCCAGCTTGGCCGCCGCGACACGTATCCGGCGCGGCTCGTGGGTGAAGGTCACCAAACCGGTGCGCTGGCTCCACTCGCTGGTCACCGTAGTGATGGCGAAGACTGGGAGCAGCAGCGACAGCGGAACGATCATGATCTGCACGAGATTGGCTGCGGTGAGGTCAAAATCGTTGGTCAGCACGACGAGCAGGGTGATGGCGGCTGCGGCGACGAGCAAGAGCGCGGTGATCATCAGCAGCCAGAATCCTGCTCGGGTGTCAACCATCTTGCGTGCCTCGACGCGCACCATCCGCCCGAACGGGATCTGCTCGGTCCCCGAGACGTCCAAGGTGTACGGCCGTGAAACGCTGTCGGTGGCGGTCATCGGCCCGCTCCTTTCTGGACGGAATCCGGATCCGTCTGGTGGTCTGGCGGGGCGGCTCGTTGCGCTTGTGCGCCATCTGCGGTGAGCTGGAGGAACAGGTCCTCCAGGCCGGTCTGTGCCAGGCGCAGTTCGGTCAGCACCGCGCCGCCTTCCGCTGCGACCTGCCCCACCTGCACCGGTTCTGCTTGCACGTGCAGTCCCTCCCCCGCGGGCAGGGCAGCAAAGCCCTGATTGTGGAGCAGTTCGGCCAGGCGGTGATTGTCTAGGGCGGCCACGTAGGTGGTGGCCGCACCCGCGCCGTTGAGCAGCGAGTCCCGGTCACCCTGCGCGACGATCTTGCCGTGTCCGATCAGGATCATCTGGTCGGCGATCATCTCCACCTCGTGCAGCAGGTGGCTGGACAACAGCACGGTGCCGCCGCGCTCGGCATAGGACCGCAGCAGGCCGCGCATCCAGCGGATACCTGCCGGATCCAGGCCGTTGGCCGGCTCGTCGAGGATCAGCACCGAGGGATCGCCCAGCAGCGCGTTCGCGATGCCCAGGCGCTGCCTCATGCCGAGGGAGTAGTCGCGTACTCGGCGCTTTCCCTCCGCGTCCGTCAGGCTAACCAGCTCGAGCATTTCACCGACGTGGGAGTCCGCGACCCCCATGGTGCGGGCCGCAATGGTGAGGACCTCGCGGCCGGTGCGTCCGGCGTGTTGGGCGGAAGCGTCGAGCAGGACGCCGATGTGCCGCCCTGGGTTGGGAATGTCGATGAAGTGATGGCCACCGATCGTCACGTCGCCGGCGGTGGGTGGGGTCAGTCCCACGATCACTCGCATCGTCGTGGTCTTCCCGGCGCCGTTCGGGCCCAGGAAGCCGGTGACACGACCGGGCTGGCACGAGAAGGTCACCTCGTCCACGGCCCGGAAGCTGCCGTAGGCCTTCGTGAGGCAGTTGACATGGATCATGTGCGCCAGTTTGCATCAGCGGCGCTCGGTAACACCGCTACTGCCGCCACGGGCTCTGGCCGGCCTCGTGCAACTGCTGGGTTGGCTTCATGGGTCTCTCCTTCGACGTCGAGGTCATGCGGTGATCACGCGGCGCGCGGCGGCCACGATGTGCGAGGCGGAGATGCCGGCCTCGTTCAACAGCTCGGCCGGCGTTCCGGAGCCGGGAAGGTCGGCCACCGCCAGGTGCGCAACATGCAGCGCTGGCACGGCCGCGTCGGCGAGAACATCGAGGACCGCGCTGCCCAGCCCCCCCTCGGGGTAGTGGTCCTCGACCACGACCAGACGACTGCCGGTCACCTGGCAGGCCTCCAGCAGCGTGTCCCGGTCGATGGGTTTGATCGAGAAGGCGTCGATGACCCGTGTCGGGATGCCGGCCTGGACGAGCTCCTCGGCTGCGGCCAGGCATTCGTGCAGGCTCACCCCGGCCCCGATCAACGCGACCTGGTCTTTCGGCCCGGCCCGGTGGGTCTTGGACCCCCCGACTGGGAACGCTTCCCCGGTCGGGTAGAGCACGGGGTAGGAGCCGCGGGTGGTGCGCAGGTAGATGACCCCGTCGGTGTCGGCCATCTGGCGCACGAGCTCGACCGTACTCGGCGCGTCGGCGGGGTAGAGCACGACTGAGCCGTGCACGGCCCGCATCGCGGCCAGGTCCTCCAGGGCCATCTGGGAGGGTCCGTCCTGGCCGATCTCGACGCCGGCGTGCGAGCCGACCAGGCGGATGCTCACCTGCGAGATGCCGGCCATCCGGATGAAGTCGTAAGCGCGGGAGAAGAAAACCGCGAACGTCGCCGCGAAGGGAATGTACCCGCGCACCGCGAACCCGATTGCGGTGGCGACGAGTTGGCATTCGGCGATGAACACCTCGAAGTAGCGCTCGGGGGCGACCTTGCGAAACTCCTCGGCATGCGTGGAGTTGCCCACCTCGCCGTCCACGACGACGACCTCGGGCCGGACGGCCAGGGCCGCGATAGCGGCGCCGAACGCGACCCGGGTCGCTACCTTCTCGCCCAGCTTGTAGGTGGGCATGGTGATCTTGGCCGCGGGGTCGGGTGTGATCGCCGGCGTGCCCGGCTCGGGACGGTCCGTGCTGATGCGCAGGTCGCTCGTCCCGCCAAGGGCGGCGATCGCACGGTCGGCCATCTCGCGGGGAAGGGCCTTGCCGTGCCAGCCGTTCTTGTCCTCGATCTCGGGCACGCCCTTGGCCTTGATGGTTCGGGCGAGAACCACGGTCGGCTGGTCACCGCCCGCTCGGGCCTGGGTCAGGGCCGTATCGATCGCGGCGAGGTCGTGCCCGTCAATGACTAGCGCACGGCATCCGAACGCTTCGACTCTCTTGGCGTACCGCGCCAGGTCCCACTCGAGCTCGGTGGGTCCGCGCTGGCCGAGACGGTTCACGTCGATGATGGCGGTGAGATTGCCGAGCTGGTAGTAGCTGGCCTTGTCCAGCGCCTCCCAGATCGAACCTTCGGCGGTCTCGCTGTCTCCGCACAGCACCCATACGCGGTAGGGCAGCTGGTCCAGGTGCTTGCCGGCCAGGCAGATCCCGACCGCGTCGGGTAGTCCCTGGCCCAGCGACCCGGTGGCCACGTCCACCCACGGCAGCACGGGGGTGGGGTGGCCTTGTAGGCGCGCACCGAGCTGGCGGTAGGTACTGACCAGCTCGTCTTCGCTCACCACTCCAACGGCGCGGAACATCGAGTAGAGCAGCGGGGAAGCGTGGCCCTTGGAGAAGATGAGGTGATCGTTGCTGGCCAGGTCGGGCTGGTCCCAGTCGTAGTGCAGGTGCCCGACCATCAGCACGGACATCAGGTCCGCGGCAGACAAGGAGGAGGTCGGATGCCCAGAACCGGCCTGGGTGCTGCAGCGGATGGAGTCGACCCGCAGCTGGGTGGCGAGGCGGCGGGAAAGGTCCAGTTGCTCATTGGTCATGGGTGAAGTCGGCATCGTGTTCCTGTCACCGATGCGGGATGTGGTGCTCATGGCGGCTCCTGGCTGTGCTGTCGGTGGGGATCAGATGGATTGGCGGTAGCCGAAGAACTCGTGGTCTTCGTTGTAGCCGCCGTAGCCGCCGCCAACTTCAGAGAACTGCGCCACGAACTCGATGCCCTTGATCCACTTGACCTGTTTGAAGCCGAGCTGCACTTCGTTGCGCAGCCGTAGCGGAGCGCCGTGCCCGAACGAGAGGGGCTCGTTGTTCATGTCGTAGGCGAGCATGGTCAGGTGGTTTCCCATCTGCTCAATGGGGTGGGCATCGTAGTAGGTACCACCGTCCGGGCCGTCGCCCAACGAGTAGAAGACCACCCACTTCGCGTCGGGGCAGGGTTTGACCAGGTCGAGAATTGTCTGCATTGACACCCCTCCCCACCTGGCGACGCCCGACCAGCCCTGGATGCAAAAGTGCTGGGTGATCTGCTCGTGGTGCGGCAGAGCGCGCAGCTCGGTGAGGTCGAGCTCGATGGGGTGCTCGACGAGACCGTGGATCCGCAACCGGTAATCGGCGAAGCCGTCGTCCTGCAAGGCGGAGTATTCCGGTGAGTCGGGGTACTGGCCGTTGTGCCAGAAATACGGGGAGATGTCTTTCTCGGTGTACTCGCCTGGGGTGGCGTCGACGTGTTCGAACAGTCGTTGCGTGGGCCCAATGAGGGCGAATCCGACTCGTTGTACCACCCGGGGGTGGTGCAGGGTGAAGGGAGTGGCCGCGGCCCAGCCGGCGATGACGAGCACCATCGTGGCGGCGAAGATCGCGAACCCCATCCAGCCGGTGTCGTTAGTGCCGGCGTACATGTGGTTCAGGTTGACCAGCAGCCCGGTCATGAACACCAGCGAGACGTGCACCACGATGAAGAACAGGAACCAGCACAACACCAGGAAGTGCACTGAGCGGGCCAGCTGGATGCTGAACAGCCTGCTGATCGGCTTGAACCGGGTGGACAACGCCGGTGACATGCCCAAACCGGTGATCAGAGCGAGCGGGGCGGCGATGAAGATGGTGATGAAGTAGGCGAACAGCTGCAGGCTGTTGTAGGCCACCCACCCGTTCTCGACCGGCCAGTTCAACGATAGGTACTGGATCATTACGGACACTGCGTTGGGGAACACCGACCAGCTCGTCGGCACCACGTGGCGCCACTGCCCGGTGGTGAACAGCAGCACGTAGAAGGCGACGCCGTTGGTCAGCCACAGGGTGTTCACGCCCAGGTGCCACCAGCGGGCCAACCCGATGGAGTGCCGGATGCCGGGGAGCCCGACGTTGCCGGGCAGGCTGATCGAGTCCTTCTTCGCGGTCCACAGCGGGTCGGACGGGACAGGCTTTTGGATGCGAAACCATTCTCGGCCCGGGGTGCTGTTCCTGGTCCAGTACAGCCGTGGATGATCACTGAGAATCTGGATGCCGGATCGGATGATGAAAATCATCAGGAACAGGTTGAAGAAGTGCTGGACGCCGACCCAGATCGGGAACCCCGGGTCACGGGCGGCAGCGGCCGACACCACCGTGCCCGGGTTGCGAGCGATGAACTGCTGCACTGCGGTGGTCTCGCGCAGGCCCTGCGCGACCGCGACCGCGATCATCGCGAACAGCAACCCGATCGGCAGCAGCCACAGCAGGTTGAACCACCGGTCGTGCCCGACGCGTACCCGAGGCGCGACCCCCTGTACCTGCGGCATCGAACCGGCCCAGGTGGCAGGGTCGACCACATTTTCCCCGACGCTCAGCTGCGTCCGGAAGCCCACCCGAGTCTCCGGGGGGAGGCTTGCCGGGCCCGGAGTCGGCGGATCCGTCGGCGTGGGGAGAGCGGCACCATCGTGCACGAGGGCGCGTGTGGGCGGCTTCTTCATCGGGTCATGTACCTGTTCGGAAGGTCACGTCGGCGGGCGGGGTCATTCCGGCGCGCAGGTCGACGACGACCTTGACGTCCTCGTCGTTTGTGTGCAGAGCGCCGGCGAAGCCGGTCATCGGCACCCGGCGGGTGATCAGGCGCGTCAGCCACGCCAGATCGGCTGTGGCCAGCGCGTCGGTGGGCTGCTGGTAAGGGTGTCGTCCCGCGTTTACCGAACCGAACAGGACGGTGTTCTCCAGCGCTATCTGTTTGTTGACCACCGCCTGGATCGGTTTGCCGATTTGCCCGGCCCGGTGCCGGTGGCGCACGGTCAGGTCAAACGCCGCCATACGGTCCATTACCTGGGGAACCTTCGGCACGACGTTCTCACCCTCAAGGCGGATGACCGTCCCGCGTGGTGCGCGCAGCGCCGTGTGCAGCGCCGCACGATGCTCGGAGACGTTGATCTCCTCGCCGGCGAACATGTCAACGATCTGCTCCTGGTGGGTCACGTCCTGCATCTGGGCCGCGTGGGCCTGCAGCGCCCGACACGGGGGCAGTGCCGCGCGACCAGAGTCGCCCGCTGGGTGGTCTGGGGCAAAGACCCGGACGGTGTCGGTTGAGGTGCCTCGGTTGCCGGTCATTGTCCGGGGAACCATTCGCTCAGGGACGCCAACACGTGGTCCGCCTTGGCCTCACGCAAAGCGTCGACGTCGTAGTGACCGCTGGCCACACCGATACCGACGACGCCCGCCGCGTGCGCGGCCTCGATGTCTCGTGGGGTGTCGCCGACGACGTGCACCTGGGTCCGGGACAGCTCGTGTCCGTGCAGCCGGGCCGCTTTGGCAATGCCCAGCTCGGTCAGCTCACTGCGGTCGGGGGAGTCCGAGCCGTAGGCGCCGAAAGTGAAGTACCGGTTGAGCTTGCCTGGCTCCATCTTCATGCGCGCAGCCCCTTCCATCGCTCCGGAGATGACCCCGATGATCACTCCGGCGTCCCCGAGCCGGCGCAGCAAGGGCTCGACGCCTTCGAGGACCCGGTAGTCCGGGGAGGTCCAGATGTCCTCGGCCAGGTGCCACAGGTACTTCGCGTAGAGGCGTGCCATCTCATCGCAGCTGGGGTCACGGCCCAAGACCGCTTTGAACGTCTTTCGGCCGACCTGCGGGTCGGTCTCCCCGGCCGAGGTGTGCGCCCCAATATCGGCGGGCACGCCGTGCAGCTGGTCGAAGGCCCACGCCCAGCTGCGCGCTCCGGCGCCGCCGGTGTGCACCAAGGTCTCGTCGATGTCGAACAACACCACGATTGGTTCGTTCATACCTTTCGTCCTTCCATCAGCGGCCAACAACGAGACCAGCCGCTCAGGTGGTGGGTTTCTCGTCGTGGCCGCCGAACTGTTTGCGCATCGCTGACAGCGCCTTGTCAGCGAACTCGTCCAAGCGACGGGAGTCGAAGCGGGAGTCCAGCGCGGCCGTCAGTACCGGGGCTGGCACCCCTTCCTCGATGGCGGCGATGGCCGTCCAGCGCCCTTCCCCGGAGTCCGAGACGCGCCCGGCGAAGTCGGACAGGTCAGGTGACTGCCGCAGGGCGGCGGCGCTCAGGTCGACCAGCCACGAACCGATGACGCTGCCTCGCCGCCACACTTCCGCAATCTCGGCCAGGTCGAGGTCGTAACGGTAGTACTCCGGGTCCCCCAGGGGCGCGGTCTCGGCGTCGCTCGTCGCCGAGCTGGTGGCGCCGATGTTCGCCTTATGCAGGATGTTCAGCCCCTCGGCGATGGCGGCCATCATGCCGTACTCGATGCCGTTGTGGACCATCTTGACGAAGTGCCCGGCGCCGCTGGGGCCGCAGTGCAGATATCCCTGTTCCGAGGGTGCGACGTCTCCGTCTCGGCCCGGGGTGCGTCCCGCGGCCTCGACCCCGGGAGCTATCGCCGCGAAGACGGACTCCACCTGCGCCACGGCATCCTTCTCCCCGCCGATCATCAAGCTGTAGCCGCGGTGCAGCCCCCACACACCGCCGCTGGTGCCGCAGTCCAGCAGCCGGATGCCGTGTGTCGAGAGCTGTTTGGCGCGCCGTAGGTCATCGCGGTAGAAGGAGTTTCCGCCGTCGATGATGGTGTCGCCCGATTCCAGCGTCGTTGCGAGCTCGTCGGTGACCGAGTCGGTGATGGCGCCCGAGGGAACCATCACCCACACCGCGCGCGGCGGGGTGAGCGTGGCGACCAGGCTTTGCACCGAGTCGGCACCTGTCGCGCCTTCCTCGACCAGGGCCTTTACGGCTTCGGCATCCCGGTCGAAGACCACGCATTCGTGGTGGCCGTCGTTCAGTAGCCGACGCACGAGGTTGGAGCCCATCCGTCCCAGGCCGATCATTCCCAACTGCATGATTCGTTCTCCTTCCTCAGGTGGTGGCGTTGTCGTGGTGGTGTCGCCGTGGTGTGCACGCTTCAGCGCGTGTTTCGCGGGGTGTCGAGCCAGGGTTGTTGCCATCCGGGGTGCCCGCGCACCAGGGCATCGGCCGCTCTGGGGCCCCAGGAGCCCGGGGAGTAGAGGTGAGGTTTCGCTGAGGTGTCGAGCAGTGGTTGCACGATGCGCCAGGTCTGTTCGACGCTGTCTTCGCGCGCGAAGAGCGCAGGGTCGCCGACCAGGGCGGCGTGTAGCAACCGTTCATACGGTTGCAACGGCTCGCCGAGCTCTTGGGCGAACAGGGTGTCGAGGTGAACCGGCCGCCACGAGTCCTCGCTGCGGGCCGCGATCTGCAGCCGCAGACCCGGATCAGGGTCGATCCGCAGCACGATCTGGTTGGCCTCGACCTGGGTCTGGGTGGGCAGGAACGCGAGCCGGGGTGTGCGGTGCAGGAACAGACGGACCTCGGTGACCCGGGCCGGCAACACCTTGCCGGCCCGCAGGAAGATCGGGACACCGGCCCAGCGCCAGTTGTCGATCTGCACGCGCACCGCAATGAAGGTCTCGGTGACCGAACCGGGCGCAACCCCAGCGACGTCGGTGTAGCCGGCGTACTGGCCGCGGACACACTGCTGCGGGTCTGCGGTCGGTATCGCCTTGAAAACGTCGGCCTTCTTGTCCCGCAGCTCGTCGGCGCTGGCCCCGGCGGGCGGCTCCATCGCGACGAGCGCCAAGACCTGCAGCAGATGGTTCTGCACAACGTCGCGCAATGCCCCCACCGAGTCGTAGAACGCGCCCCGGTCGGTCACGCCGAAGTTCTCGGCCATCGTGATCTGGATGCAGGACACGCTCTTGCGGTCCCAGACCTCAGCAATCGCCAGGTTGGCGAAACGCAGGTACTCCAGTTCGATGACTGGTTCCTTGCCCAGGAAGTGATCAACCCGCAGGATCTGGTCCTCGCGCAAGACCCGGTGCAAGCGGGTATTGAGCTCACGAGCCGAGGCCAGGTCGTGCCCGAACGGCTTCTCAACGGCGACCTGCCCGTTCTCGAGGAGCCCGGCTGCGCCGAGGTGCTCGACAATGGTGGCGAACAGAGACGAGGGCATCTCCAGGTAGAACAGGGCCCGGTGATGCTGTCCGACCTGGGTGGCCAACTGCTGATATAGGTGGTCATCGCTGACCTCCCCGTGCAGGTAGGACAAGCGAGCGACGAGCCTGTCGAAGACGGTGTCGTCGAGTCCGCCCTCGGCAGCGGTGATCGCCGCACGGGCTCGCTCACGTATGTCGTCAAGGGACAGCTCATCGCGGGCGACCCCGATGATCTGGCAGTGCAGCAGCCCGCGACGCTCGAGCCGGTACAGTGCGCGGAAGGTCATCTTGCGGGCCAGATCGCCGGTGATCCCGAAGATCACCATGACGTCAGCGTCGACCCCTGGCCGTGTAGCGGCCGGTCGGCCGTCTTGGGCATCACTGTTATCTGGCCGCTGGGCCGTCCCGGTGTTCGCCAGGGCTGAGTTGCTGTCGGCGGTCGCGGTCATGGCTTAGCCGTCCCGGTGTTGTCGTGGTTGCCGGATGCGGCGCCAGTCGCGTGCGGGTGGTGGGTCTGCGGCCCTGAGGGGATCTGGCTGGAGATGTCGTCGCGGCGTTGCACGTAGCGAGGATCGGCGCTCACAAGCCACGCTTCGATGTCGGTGGGCGCTCGTTGCTCACGCTCGGAAAGACGCATCCTGGTCCACCTCGCTCTGCCCGTCCCTCGATCATGATGCTCGGGCCCATCGCGTTCAGCTTCGTCGCCAGGCGCCGGGTGCCGTCCACGGTCAGGACGTCACTGACCCTCACGGTCGTCAAGGCCGCAACGTGTCGGGTGGTGACCCGCATGGCGGCTGTCCGGTCGGCCGCGTCGGGACCCTCTGATGTCTCGGCAAGCTGGGAGGCTGACCGACAGGCGGCATCGCTCGTTGAGAAGGCACCGGACAGGCCGATGAGCTGCTCCGAGAAACGTGTCGTAACGAGGTCATGGCGGCGTCTGTCGTAGGGAGGCTTCCGACGCACCCAGCTGGAGCTTGTGCTCCTACCCGCCTTCAAACCAAGCGGATCCGGTCCGGGCTGGCTGTGGTCCCGGCCCTTGCCATGCTGCCACTCCCGGCCCACCATGTCGATGCTCACCGGCCCGGATTCGGTGAGCCTTGGTCGTTGGTGGCTTCGGTGGCCGCTCAGTCCGACACCGCACCGCTTGCTGACGTGAACGGCCGCAGATTCCCTTGCCTGCCAAGGGTCCGAGTGTTCACACTCAAGGGGTGCAACGGATCTCACTGGTGGCGTTGGCGCGGCAGCAGCTCGACGCAGCCCGGCGCGCTGGTGGTGGTCACACTGCCGACACCGTGTACGGCGGGCGGGAGAAAGTGCTGCGTCACACGGTGATCGGCATGGTCAAGGGAGCGTCACTGGCCGAGCACGAGAACCCGGGGGAGGCCACAGTGCACGTGCTGCTCGGACGGGTGCGGTTGTCGCGCGGTGAGCTGTCCTGGGAGGCGCGCTCGGGTGACATGATTTTCGTGCCCGACGCCCGGCACAGCCTGGAGGCGTTGGAAGACTCAGCCGTCCTGCTCACCGTCGCGAAACTGCCCTAATCCCATGCAACTGGCCAGCCTCACCTCCTCCCGGCGCACCGCGATCGCGCTGCGTTCCACGGTCGCGCTGAAGGCTGCGATGGCGGTCTCCGGGCTGGTCATGATGGTCTACCTGATCGTGCACATGTACGGAAACCTCAAGATCTTCTCTGGTCGGACGGCCTTTGATGGTTACGCGCATCATCTGCGTACGATCGGGGAACCGTTTCTGCCGTATGCCGGGGCGCTCTGGGTGCTCCGGGTCGTCTTGCTGCTCAGCGTCGGAGTGCACATCTACGCGGCGATCATCTTGTGGCGGCGCGCCCGGGGCGCTACTTCGGGTCGCGGCGGCGGCCGTTACCAGAGCAGAAAGAGCCCACGAGGCGTACAGCGGACGTACGCCTCGTTCACGCTGCGCTGGGGTGGGGTGGTGATCGCGCTGTTCATCGTCTACCACCTGCTGCATCTGACCTCAGACACGATCCATCCCGGCGGCGCCTCCGAGAGCCCCTACGCCAGGGTCGTCAACGGGTTCAGCTTGTGGTGGGTGGTGCTGAGCTACACGATCGCCCTGCTCGCCCTGGGCTTCCATATCCGGCATGGTCTTTGGAGCGCACTGGCGGACCTCGGCGCGAACACCAGCGTGGTACGTCGCCGGCACCTGAACGTCGCGGCCACCACGATCGCGACGGTGACCATCGTGGGGTTCCTGACGCCGCCGTTCTCGATCCTCTTCGGCTGGGTCGGGTGAGAGCGGACATGACTTTTCAGGGCTGCGTTCAGGGGAGAAGCAGATGAATGTCACCCTCCGGGTCTGGCGCCAGGCAACCCGTCAGGCCAGGGGCGAGATGGTCACCTACGAGGTTGAGGACATCTCAGCGGAGATGTCCTTCCTTGAGGTCCTCGACATGCTGAACGAAGGACTCACGTTCGGCCACGAAGAGCCGATCGCGTTCGACCACGACTGCCGCGAAGGTATCTGCGGCGCCTGCGGGCTGGTTATCAATGGCATTGCCCACGGTCCCGAGGCTGCCACGACGACCTGTCAGCTGCACATGCGCAGCTTTCACGACGGTGACGTGATCGACGTCGAGCCCTGGCGGGCGCGGACGTTCCCGGTGATCAAAGACCTCGTCGTCGACCGCAGCTCCTTCGACCGGATGATCCAGGCGGGCGGGTTCATCAGCGCCCCAACCGGGTCCGCACCAGAGGCCAATGTCGTCCTGGTCCCCAAGGCCCGCAACGACCACGCGTTCGACGCGGCCGTCTGCATCGGCTGCGGCGCCTGTGTCGCAGCCTGCCCCAACGGCTCGGCCATGCTGTTCGCCGGCGCCAAGATCACTCACCTGGGACTGCTGCCGCAGGGTCAGCCGGAGCGGGACTCCCGGGCCCTGTCCATGATCGCCCAGCACGACGCGGAGGGTTTCGGGGCGTGCACTCAGATCGGGGAGTGCACTGCGGTATGTCCCAAGAGTATCCAGCTCGATGTGATCTCCCGGTTTGACCACGACGTCCTCTCCGCGCTGCTGCACGGTGAGCCCTGATGCGCACTTGAGGAGGTGGGCATGCGAATCGTGCGGGCTGAAGGTGCGACACGCCAGCTTCCACTCCGGCTGGTCCCACCGTGGAGACACTGATCGACCAAGCATCCGGCGGCGGGGGGCTCGCGGTCACGGAGGTCGTGATCACACCAGGTAGTGGCGGTCAGCGCAGTGGGTCGGCGGTGGCGCCCGAGGTGGTGGACCAGCTGAACGACGACGAGGCGGTGCACGTCGACCTGGCCATCGGCATCCCGGCCTGTCTTCCTGCGACGAAGCCGGTACCAGTCTATCCGGTGCTGATCAGCAGCGACGGCGCGGACGAACCCGGAACGACAGGAGATGACGAAGTGAACCACGCACTGAACAGCTTCGGAGCACGGGACCAGCTCCAGGTCGGAGACGAGTCCTACGAGATCTACCGACTTGACCGGGTAGAGGGGGCGGCGGGTCTGCCCTACAGCCTCAAGGTATTGCTAGAGAACCTCCTGCGTAATGAAGACGGCGTCATCGTTCATGCCGACCAGGTTCGGGCGCTGGCGGCCTGGGACCCGACGGCGCAGCACGGCGCCGAGATCCAGTTTGTGCCCGCGCGCGTCCTCCTGCAGGATTTCACCGGCGTCCCCTGCGTGGTCGACCTGGTCGCCATGCGTGACGCGATGAAGGCGTTCGGTGGAGACCCGCAGAAGATCAACCCGTTGGTGCCGGTGGAACTGGTCATCGACCACTCCGTGATCGCCGACGTGTTCGGTCGCGCGGACGCCTTCCGACGCAACTCCGACCTGGAGTTCGAACGCAACCAGGAGCGTTACCAGCTGCTGCGCTGGGCCCAGCAGGCGTTCGACGACTTCTTGGTGGTGCCGCCGGACACCGGCATCTGTCATCAGGTGAACCTGGAGTACCTCGCCAGGGTGATCTTCACCAAGGAGCGCGGCAACGGGTTGATGGCCTACCCCGACACCCTGGTCGGCACCGACTCACACACGCCGATGGTCAACGGGCTCGGCGTCCTCGGCTGGGGCGTGGGCGGCATCGAGGCCGAGGCTGCCATGCTCGGCCAACCGATGAGCATGCTGATCCCGCAGGTGCTCGGGTTCAAGCTGACCGGTGAGCTGCCCGCGGGCGCCACCGCGACCGACCTGGTGCTGACCGTCGCGCAACGACTGCGTCAGACCGGGGTCGTCGGCAAGTTCGTGGAGTTCTACGGGCCCGGTGTGGCCAGCGTGCCGCTCGCAAATCGGGCGACGTTGGGCAACATGAGCCCGGAGTACGGCTCGACCTGCGCAATCTTCCCGATCGACGACGAGACCCTGAAGTACCTGCGCCTGACCGGGCGCTCCGAGAAGCAGGTCGCCCTCGTTGAGGCCTACGCCAAGGGCCAAGGCCTGTGGCACGACCCGGACTACGAAGCCGTCTACTCCCAGACCGTGGAGCTCGACCTCGCCTCCGTCGAGCCGTCGATCGCGGGGCCGGCCCGGCCCCATGACCGGATCTCGTTGAAGTCAGCGCAACATGAGATACGCCGCGTGCTGGCCAACCATGCACAGCCGTCGCAGACGACCGGACCCACCGGGCTCGACGAGGCATCCGCGGAGTCCTTCCCGGCCAGTGACCCGGTCGCAGTCACGGGCGACCACGCCTCTGACAGACCGACTGACCCAAGCACCCCGGCAGATGAGGACACCTGGCCCTCGGAACCCGCGGCAGTGACCTTCGACGATGGCACGCAAGCGAGTATCGACCACGGGTCGGTGGTGATCGCCGCGATCACCTCGTGTACCAACACCTCGAACCCATCGGTCATGGTGGGCGCGGGCCTTTTGGCCAAGAAGGCGGTCGAGCGCGGACTGAGCAGCAAACCGTGGGTGAAGACCACGCTCGCGCCTGGGTCCCGGGTGGTCACCGACTACTTCGACCAGTCCGGCCTCACGCCCTACCTGAACCAGCTCGGCTTCAACCTGGTCGGCTACGGATGCACGACCTGTATCGGCAACTCCGGTCCGCTCATTCCACAGGTCAGCGAAGCCGTGAACGACCACGACCTCAACGTCAGCTCGGTGCTGTCGGGCAATCGCAACTTCGAGGGCCGGATCCACGGTCAGACCAAGATGAACTTCCTGATGTCACCGCCGCTGGTCATCGCCTACGCCCTCGCTGGAAGCATGCAGGTCGACCTGACCAGCGACCCGCTCGGGCAGGACCAGGACGGCAAGCTGGTCTACCTGCGTGACATCTGGCCGACCCCACACGAGGTGCGTGAGATCGTGGACAGGGTCGTCGAGGCAAAGATGTTCACCGAGGGCTACGTCGACGTGTTCGCGGGTGACGAGAACTGGAAGAGTCTCGACCTTCCCTCGGGAGACATGTTCGAGTGGCAGGATTCCTCGAGCTACGTCCGTTCGCCGCCGTTCTTCGACGACATGCCCCGCGAGCCCGAACCGCTCGAAGACATCGTCGACGCGCGAGTGCTGGTGCTGCTCGGTGACTCGGTGACCACCGACCACATCTCACCCGCCGGCGCCATCAAGAAGGACTCACCCGCGGGTCAGTACCTGATTGAGCAGGGCATCGCACCGGGCGACTTCAACTCCTACGGCTCCCGGCGCGGTAACCACGAGGTCATGATCCGAGGCACGTTCGCCAACATCCGGCTGCGCAACCAGCTCCTCCCCGAAGTCGAGGGGGGCATGACGCGCTGCCTGCCTGGCGGCGAGCAAACCACCATCTTCGACGCCGCCGCCAGCTACGCCACCGGGGGCGTGCCGCTCATCGTGATCGCGGGCGCCGACTACGGCTCAGGATCCTCCCGGGACTGGGCAGCGAAGGGCACGCGGCTGCTCGGGGTCAAAGCGGTGCTGGCCACATCCTTCGAACGGATCCACCGTTCGAACCTCATCGGCATGGGCGTGCTTCCGCTGCAGTTCCAGCACGGCGGGTCGGCGCAGAGTATCGGGCTCACTGGGGAGGAGCTCTTTTCGATCATTGGGCTGACCGGCGCGGACACGGTCCCCGACCACGTCACCATCCGTGCCCAGGCCGATGACGCAACCCGAGAGTTCTCCGCGAGAGTGCGCATCGACACCCCGGCCGAGAGGGTCTACTTCCGCCACGGTGGGATCCTGCAGTATGTCCTTCGGCACCTCCTGGACGCCGAAGGTCCGCACTCGTGATGTTGTCTTTCGGGCGGCTCGGGAGCGCTTTGCAAGAGAGCATCCAAAAGTGGATCTTGCCGAGCTTGTCATCCAGCAGGCGACCGGTCAGCTTGCGCCACCAGAAGTAGAACCCGGCGAACATCGCGAAGACGACGGTGCCGAAGAACGGGAGCGCGATGATGTCGACTTCGGGGCGGCCGAAGAACCAGAACAGGTGCTGTCAGTGGATGGCTCCACTGTTTTCGAGGTCGAAGCGGGTTCTACAACCACGACTGCTGGCACAGCTCGGCGGCCCTATGAGCCCGATCAACCACGAGTACATCGGGGTACCAACCCCGGAGTCCGCACAGAGAAACCCTCCACGATCCGGGGAGCTACAGTCTGGAGCCTCCCCCCGCAGAGCGGCTCCGAAAGGGCCCTTGTCGACTGCATGGCGCCGCCATCAGCCTCGCGTCATCACCCATCGGAGCCTGCTGCGTTCGTGCACACCCCGCGAAAGCCGTTGGTCAGGCCGACTCGTCGAGTTGGGCTTCGATGGTGATGTCAGCGCCAGCAAACAGGCGCGAGACGGGGCATGAGGTGGCAGCCTCTTCAACGATGGCCGTGAACTTGTCGGCATCGATGCCCGGTACCTGACCCCTGACCTGCAGGTGGGACGTTGTGATCGTGGGCTGCCCATCGACCTCGGCCAAGGTCACCTTCGCCTCGACCTGAAGTCGCTGCGGCGGCGTCGCCTGCTGACCGAGAGCCATCGCCAGCGCCATGGAGAAGCAGGATGCATGCGCGGCTGCGGCGAGCTCCTCCGGGCTGGACTTGCCGCCGGGCTGCTCGGTGCGTGACGCCCACGTCAGGTCCAAGCCGTCGAGTGCGCCGCTGCTGGTGGCGGCGAGCTTTCCGTATCCTGTGTTCAGCGGGCCTTCCCATGTGAACTGTGCGCTGCGGTCTGCGATGCTCATCATCCGCTTCCTTTCCGATCATTTCGGACAGGTAATCGTGTGAAAATCCTCATGAGGTCGTCGACGCCTGCTGCTTCCAGCACTGCGCGCATTGCCTTGACCATTCCGGCCGGGCCGCTCAGATAGTAGATCGGTGCTGTGAGGTCATCGACGTACCGAGAGAGCATCGCCGCGTCGATGGGCCCGGTCTCCCCAGCCCAGGCCTGCGTTGACTTCTCCGGTTCGGTCATCGTGGCCACGAATGTGAACTGTTCACTTGTATCGCTCAGCGTGGTCAGTTCCTGGAGGTAGGCCGAGTCTTCGGGCCGCTTGTTGGAGCAGAACGCGATGATGGTGTGGTCGGTCCCGTCGTGGTTGGCCTGCAGCGCGATGCTGCGCACCGGGGTGACCCCGATGCCGCCGGTCAAAAAGACCGCGGGCCGTGTCACATTGTGCTGCAGTGTGAACGACCCGTACGGCGCGTCGAGTTCCAGCTGGGTACCGATCGGCGAAGCCGTCAACACCCGTTTGAACGCCGTATCGCGCATTCGTGTCGTGCATGCCAGGTGAGGCTCAAACGGTGCGCTGGACAAGGTGAATCCCCGAGTGTTGCCCTCCTCGTCGGTTTCCGTCGGATCCAACAAGGTGTAATCAGCAAACTGACCGGCCTTGTAGTCAAAACCATTCGGCTTTTCGAACTGAAACTCCATGGTTCCTTGGGCGACCTCAATCTTCTTCAACAGCTTGACCTTGGGTAACGACATAATGAACCCCTTCCTGACTCGGCTCTGCAAGTAGTGGCTGGGTGATTGATGCGTGACGCGACAAGGTCACGTTGCCTACTTGGAGAATCCAGGTCTTAGGGCCATCGATTGCCAAGCGGAAAGCGCACCCTGTTGGTGAAAACACTACGCCGTGGTCAGCAAGCACGGAAGCGCGTAT
>CAJDVI010000026.1_pt1 | contig 17291 bp, 20 predicted proteins | sample 7391351 | NCBI WGS metagenome assembly CAJDVI01 (sample SAMEA7055704, study PRJEB34461) | soil metagenome | biome: terrestrial ecosystem; feature: Peninsula; material: soil | place: Antarctica | collected 2016 | reverse complement strand
ACTCACGGGTTCTTCGACGCTCTTCCGCGCAGGCGACCATCTGCGCCTCCTGGTGGCAGGGCGCTACCTCGAACCACGCAACCCTCTGTTCGGCCACTTCCCCACGCACTATGTGCGTAGTCGCCGTGGTCGCGGCATCGTGCACTGGAGCGGCGATCACCCGTCCCGTCTGCTCGTGCCCGTCGTGCCAGCCGTCGTGCACCAGATATAACCAAGGTGACCGGCGGTGTCCCCCCTGCACGGTGGCGGTCTGCGGGGCCCACGAGCGCAGGCAGCGACGGCCAGGCAGTGAACGCATCGCCTGCTGCTGGACAGACCTGTGCCATTCGGGATGCCGGGAACCGATCTGCTTCAGGGCCCGGCTCCATCGCACGAACGCCAAAGCCCCGGGACTCTCGGAGTGTGGGCCAATTCCCAGCGGATGCCGTTGATGGAGTCGTCGACTTCGCGTCGGGCTTTCGCCCACAGCGCGATGTGGTTGATGCCAGTGGCCTGGTTGAGCACTGACCCTCATGCGTGGCACGGCAGCGCTTTTCCCTTGCCGTACCGAACTCGCACTCGAGCAGGTCCTAATCCACCGAGCCCGCGGCTGAGTCACAGCCCGGGAGCGCCGTACACCGGGAACCAGCGGGCCAGGTCGGGCTCGACGCGCAGGTCCTGATCGAGCGCGGACTTGATCTGCAGCTCCAGACTCGTGTCGCGGCGCTCGGCTCCCGTCGGCGCGAAGGGATACCAGCTGCCGCGCTTGTACAGGTAGATCAGGCCCAGGGGTTGAGTGTCGTCGGTGAAGGCGATGAGCGTGCAGAGCAGGGCGGTGCCGAAGCCGGCGTCGACGAGGCTGCTGTTGACGGCGTGCAGGTCGGTGACCAGACCATCGAGGTCGTCGGGGGTGGTCGATCGCACCAGCCAGGTGAAGCCGTACTGGTCGTTCTCGAGGCGGTACCGGCCCGCGTCGAGCGCAAGGAGTTGCTCGACCTGCTCGCGCAGCCCGGTGAACCCGGCCCCCTCGGCGGCCTTGAAGCAGACCGATCCGACCCCCGTCGGGCGGAACCGGGTGCCGGCTTGGAGGGTCACCGCGGCGGCGGGCAATCCGAAGAGTTGGTCGAGGTTGGGGGCGGCTGGCTTCGACCGGCCGAGGAGCGCGTCGAGGAAGCCCATCGGTCACACCGCCTGTCCGAGCTCACGGGACAGCCCGGCCAGCTGTTCGAGGCGGCGGTCCAGTGGCGGATGGGTGGCGAACAATGAGGTGAGGCTGAAGCCGGGCGCGAGGGCCGGAGCGAAGAAGAAGGCGTTGAACGCCTCGGCCTGGCGCAGGTCCTTGGTGGGGATGCGGGACATCTCACCCGAAACCTTGGTCAGTGCCGAGGCGAGTTCCGAGGGGCGCCCGGTGAGCAGCGCCCCAGCTCGGTCTGCGGACAGCTCGCGGTAACGCGACAGGGCACGGGTGAGCAGGAACGACAGCGCGTAGACGACGGCGGAGACCGCGAGAACGGCCAGCAGCACGAGGGCCGTGTTGTCCTGGTCCTTGCCCCGCCCTCTTCCGCCGCCATAGAACCCGGCATACAGCCCGAAGCGGGTGATCAGGCCGGCGAGGACGCCGAGGAACGAAGCCACCGTCATCACGGCCACGTCCCGGTGCGCAATGTGGGAGAGCTCATGCGCCAGTACGCCCTCGAGTTCTTCTGGGTCGAGGCGCCGCAGGATGCCGGTCGTCGCGCAGACGACGGCCCTGTCTGGGCTGCGTCCGGTCGCGAACGCGTTGGGCACGTCGACGTCCGCGATTGCGACCGCCGGCTTCGGCATGTCGGCCAGTGCGCAGAGCCGGTCGATGACTCCGTGCAGCTCGGGAGCCTCCTGCGGGGTGACGATCCGGCCGTGCATCGCGTAGAGCGCGATCCGGTCCGAGAACCAGTACTGGGCGAAGAGGAGGGCGCCGGCGATGACGACCGCCAGCGCCGCGCTCTTGATGAGCACGATGAGCGCCGCGATGAACACGACATAGAGCAGGCCCAGCATGAACGTCGTTACCAGCATGCGGATGGTCAGACCACGGTCGGGTGCAAATCGGCTTTTCATCGGGTCATCCCGGGATCAGGCCCTCGTCGCCGAGCAGCGAGGCCACCTCGGCGAGGCTGCTGTCGGGCCCCGGCAGGATCAGGTCGGAGGTGCTCAGCATCTCTTCCGGTAGCCGGGCGCCCACGGACCGCACCTTGTCGAGCAGGCGGCCCAGCTCGAGCGTGAACCGGGCCTCGTCGCCCGCGGCCACCGCGTCGGCCACCTGCGCATCGATGGTGTTGAGCTCGTCAAGGTGCTCGTCGTCAAGGTCGAGCTGGCCTTCGCCGAGGATACGCACGATCATGACGTCGCCTCCGGGGAGGTGACGTGCCCCGAGGTGAGCGCACGCGGCTCGGGAGCGCCGGGTGGCAGCGCGGTCCGCAGTTGGGTCAGCTCCGCTTCGATTTCGGAGGTGGATGACATCCGCTCCAGCTCGAGTTGGATGTCGTCCTTGGCCGTGCCGGTCGCGTCCTCCAATGCGCCCGAGGACAGCAATTCATCGAGCGCGCCGGCACGCGCCTGCATTTGCGCCGTCTTGTCCTGAGCGCGTTGCATGGCGAGCCCGATGTCGCCCATCTCCTCGCTGATGCCCGAGACTGCCTCGCCGATTCGTGACTCGGCTTCGGCGGCGGTGTAGGTGGCCTTGATCGTCTCCTTGCGCGTGCGGAAGGCCTCGACCTTGGCCTGCAGCCGCTGCAGCGAGAGAGCCAGCTTGTCCTGCTGCGCCTGCAAGGCGTTCTCCTGCTCGGTCAGGTCGACAAGCTGCTGCTGCCCGGCCGCCCGGCGGACCAGCGCCTCCCGGGCCAGGTCCTCCCGCCCAGCGGCCATCGCGGCGGCTGCCTGCTGCTGCATCTTTCCCATGCTCGCGGTCAACTGCTGGCGTTGCAGCTCGAGACGTTTGCGGCTGGTGGCCACGTCGGCGAGACCGCGACGGACCTGCTGCACCATCTCCATCTGCTTCTGATAAGAGTAATCAAGGGTATCCCGGGGGTCCTCCGCGCGATCCAAGGCCCGGGAGGCCTTGGCCCGGAAGATCATCGCGAGGCGTTTGCTGAGGCTCATGTTGTGGGTTCCTTTCCTGATGCTTCGTGGTCGCGTCCTACCCGATCGGCTCCGCCGTTGATGTCTTGGTCGCGGCGTCAGCACCCTGAAGGCCGTTGTGGGCTGGCCTGGTCCAGCGTCTTCGTCGCACGTGAGGCGATGAATCAGACCACATTGGGGTCTTCTGGTTTGACTTGAGGGTTTCGATTGATTCTTGCGCTGGGTCGGGCGGTGGGCAAGTCGTTGCTGACGGGCTCGCCGTAGGTCTTGGCAGTGGCTTGGCGGATCGCGTCGCCGTCGACGGTGCCGATGCTGCATTGATTTCGCACATCACGTCGATCTCGGACCAGTGTGAAGTCGGGACCAGGGCCTCTTTCGCATCGCTCACAGACCAGCGAGTCTGGTGGCCGTACACCAGGCGCGCAACGGGTCCGTCTGTGGCGGGCCCACGACGCAGGGAAGGACGCATCGTGAATACAGACATGCTCGACAAGATCAAGACCGGCACCGGCTTCATCGCAGCCCTGGACCAGAGCGGGGGTAGTACGCCGAAGGCACTGCGGCTTTATGGAATCGAGGACTCGGCGTACGCCGATGAAGCGGCGATGTTCGACTTGGTCCATCAGATGCGTACGCGCATCATCACCAGCCCGGCGTTCGGCGGGGACCGCGTCCTGGCGGCAATCCTCTTTGAGCAGACCATGGACCGGCAGATCGCCGAGACAGGCTCCGCGGAGTACCTGTGGAACGCGAAGCAGGTGGTGCCCTTCCTCAAGGTGGATAAGGGGCTTGAGGCCGAGGCCCATGGTGCCCAGCTGATGAAGCCGATCCCCGGACTCGATGAGGTCTTGGCACGGGCCAAGCAGCACGGTGTCTTCGGCACCAAGATGCGCTCGGTGGTGCTGACCGCGGACGCGGAGGGGATCAGGACGGTGGTTTCCCAGCAGTTCGAGATCGCCCGGCAGATCCTGTCCACGGGCCTGGTGCCGATCATCGAGCCTGAGGTGGACATCCATAACCCCCAGAAGGCTGCCGCGGAAAAGCTGCTCGGGAACACGCTGATCGAGCAGCTGGACGGGCTCTGCGAGGGGCAGGACGTGATGCTCAAGCTGACCCTGCCCGAGCAGGACGGCTACCACAGCGAGGTGCTCGAGCACCCGCGCGTCCTGCGGGTGGCCGCGCTTTCCGGCGGATACACCCGTGCGGAGTCCGTCGCCCGGCTCGGCAGGAACCCCGGTGTTATCGCCAGCTTCTCGCGGGCCTTCACCGAGGGACTCAGCGCCCAGCTGACTGATGAGGAGTTCGACGCGGCTCTGGACGCCTCCATCGCCGCCATCTACGAGGCGTCGTCGACATGACCGCCCCTTGAGCCACCCCATCGGCCGAGGCGCGTGCACGCACCCGGAGCGATCACTCCCGCGATAACCGCAGCAGTGCGACTGTGCCCGAGATCAGGCCGATGACGGCGAGGACGGCGAGCATGGCAGGGTTCCAGTCGTTGGTGAACCACGGGTCCTGAAGGGCTATGACCATCGGGTGCAGCGGTGTGAAGTTCCCTATCGTGCGCATAGCTGCGGGAAGGACCTCGGGAGGAGGGCCGGCGCCTCCGAGGAGGAGGACGACAAACCAGATCAAGACCCCAGCGCCCTGGGCTGCACGCGCGGTGGGTAGCAGTGCGCCGAGCATCAGCCCCAGCAGCAGGAAGGCGAGCGTTCCCACAAGGAACGCGGTGACGACGCCGCCGATGGATTGGGGGGTCACCGGGTCGTACAAGATGAACGACAGGGAGACCACCAGGCTCGCGCCGACGGTCGCGAGGACCAGACCGACGATGAGCTGGGACCCTAGGACGGCCCATCCCGGTATCCCGGCCGCGCGGTACCGGCGCAGCACTCCGAGGTCCCGGTATCCAGCGAGCTGGGTCGGGACTGCGATCAAGCCGACCGAGGCTCCGACCAGTGCCACGTAGGCAGGGGTGTAGTAGGTGGAGCCGCTGACCCCCCGGAAGAGCTCCCCGGTGGGGTCCTGCTGATCGCCGAACACCCCAGCGAGCACGATGAGATTGAGTACGGGCAGCGCCAGGGTGAACACGAGCGTGATGGGGTCGCGCAACTGCAGCAAGAATTCCGCTCTGACCGATTCGACCGCGATGTGGCGGGTCATGCCGCAGCTCCGTCGGTGTCGGCTTCGGTGCCGGCCTGGTCGGGCGTGCCGACAAGGTTAAAGTACGCATCCTCCAGGGACGGCTGGGTGATCTCCATCTGCGCCGGGACGCGTGCGTTTTCGACGAGCAGGTGGCCAAGGTGCATGAGAAAGGCACCCTCCCCGCAGACCCTGACGGTGTCACCCTGGCGGGACACCGAGCGAACGCCAGGGACCGCGGCGAGGGCCTCGTCGTCGCTTTTCGGCGCTGCCCACGCCGCCGTCGTGCCCCCGCCGTGAGCGGCCACGAGCTCTGCCGGTGTGCCGGTGGCGATCACCAGCCCGCCGCGAAGCACGATGAGCCTGTCACACAGACGTTGCGCCTCGTCCATGAAGTGGGTGACCAGGACCACCGTCGTGCCCATGGCGCGCACCTGCTCCACCAGCGACCACGTCTCGCGGCGTGCGGCCGGGTCCAGGCCGGTCGTCATCTCGTCGAAGAAGACCAGCGGTGGGCGGTTGAGCACGGCCAACGCGATGAAGAGCCGCTGCCGCTGCCCACCGGACAGGCTCGCAAAGCTCGCGCGGGCCCGATGAGTCAGTCCCCAGTCGCGCAGCACCGCACCCACGTCGCAGTCCGCCGTACCAAGCGAGGCGAAGAGTCGGATCGATTCCTCGACCCGCATGCGTGCGGGCAGTGCAGAGTCCTGCAGCTGGCTGCCAACAAGCCGCCGCACCGCGGACAGCTGCGTTCGAGGGTCAAGACCGAGGACCGAGACGTCACCGGCATCCGGGCGCCGAAGCCCCTGGAGGCATTCCACGGTGGTGGTCTTGCCCGACCCGTTGGGTCCGAGGATCCCGACGATCTCTCCCCGTGCGACCTCCAGCGACACGTCCCGGACCGCGACCAGGTCGCCATAGGTCTTGACCAGAGAACGCACTGACACCGCCGGCGCTGTCATGTCGGGACACTATCGGTGGTCGACCGTGGAGCGCGCGCGACCTGCTAGCGCACGACTCGTGTCGTTGAGCGTCTGGCAGTCGAGCCCGGATGTACCTGGGCAAGCGTGGTCTTGTCCTTGATGCCCGTATCCATGAGTGTCCATTCTCAATCCAGTCCTCATTCGAGCAGGAAACGTAACGTCGGCCCAGAACCCGCGGGTGGGTGCCTTCGCGGTGCTACCTGGCCGAAGACTGGCGCCTCAAGACTGCGGCCTTGCGGCGGGGTTCACGGCCGCGGTCCGGGCGCGGTCCGGCTTCGGTCATTCGGTTCGCGCGGCTCGCAGATGTCGAGCAGCTCCCTGCGGGTCCGGGGGAAGCCGCTGGCTCCACTGCGGTCGGGCTTGAGGGCGAGCACCTGGTTGACGCCGAGTCGGTTGGACGCGAATCCGAGTGCTGAACCAGCCATGTACAGCCGCCAAACCCGGGCCCGACCGGCGCTGGACAGCCTGACCGCCTGGTCCCAGTGCCGTTCGAGGTTGGCCACCCACGCGCGCAGAGTGTCCGCGTAGTGCTCACGCAGCGACTCCACGTCACGGACCTCGAACCCCGCCGACTCCAGCACGTCGACCATCATCGACAGGGGAAGCAGCTCGCCATCGGGGAAGACGTACCGGTCGATAAACGAGGTCTTGTCTGCCTTGGGGTCACCCGGCGGTCCGGGCCGACGCGAGATCGCGTGGTTGAGCAGCCGCCCCCCCGGAGCCAGGAGGGTGTGCAGCTGAGCGGCGTACTCACCGATCTGGGACAGGCCCACGTGCTCGGCCATCCCAATGCTGGCGATGGCGTCGTACGGCCCGTCGGCCACGTCGCGGTAGTCCTGGACCCGGATCTCGACCCGGTCAGCGAGCCCCAGCGACGCGACGGCAGCGCGAGCGAAGACGGCCTGCTCCCTCGAGAGGGTGACCCCCACGGCCCTGACTCCGTAGTCGCGTGCGGCGTGGATGGCAAAGGACCCCCACCCGCACCCAACGTCCAGGACGCGCATCCCCGGGGCAAGACCCAACTTTCGCGCCACGAGGTCGAGCTTGGCCCGCTGTGCGTCCTCCAACGTGTACGCAGCTGAGGGCGGCCGCTCGAAGTTCGCGCAGGAGTAAACCATCGAGGGACCCAGAACGAGCGCGTAAAAGTCGTTTCCCACGTCGTAGTGGTGGGAGACCGCCTTCGCATCCCTGCCAGGCGCGTGCCTCTTACCAGAGAGCCGGATTTCCTCAGCAGGCGGCCGCGGCGGCGGGCCCAGCGCGCCGAGACGCACGACAGCCTTGGCGACAGCGACCATGGTGTCGCGCCCCACGCGCACGCCCGGTCCCCGCTCAGGATCGGCGAGCGCGTTGAGTCGGGTCAACGCGTCGAGCAGGTCACCCTCGATCTGGACGTCCCCGGACACGTAGGCGCGAGCGAACCCCAGCTCGTTGGGGGCCCAGATCAGGCGGCGAAGGGCGCGCCGCGAAGCGAAGCGAACCACCACCACAGCGTCCGGCGGACCTAGCGAGCTGCCGTCCCAGCAGTCAACTCGCACTGGTAGGTCCGAGCCGATAGCGGCGTGGACCACTGGTTGGAGCACGGTGGCGACGTCCATCGCAACCTCCCAACGACCTCAAGAGTCAACGAACAGCTGCCAACAATCCTGCTCGCAAGAGGAGCGGCTCGTCGAGGGCAGGACAGCTGACTCGGGTCGGGTGTTCCTCCTGCCGATGTGCTGGACCACCTGGTCGGGTACGGCTACCTGACCAGGTAGGGTTCGGCGTCGACGGCTTTGAACGTGAGCCCGTTCCCGGGCGCGTGGGAGTCGGGGGTGATGGTGCCGCCGGTGGGGTCGAGGGTCCCGTCGAAGAGCATCGACTCGATGCGCACGTGGTCGTGGAACCACTCGAGATGGCGCAGGTTGGGGATTCGCTGCTCGAGCGCCCAGTGGCCCAGCTGGTGGCGTAGCTGTCCTTCGTCGTACGTCGTGAAGCCGCCGCTTCCGTAGACCGGCACGTGCTTGCGCGTCGCACCGAGAAGGTGTTGCAAGGGAAGGTCGAGCAGCCGAGCCTTCAGGTCCCACAAGGCCACGCGACCGCTGAGATGGCGTACCCGACGGCATCGAGACGTCCCGCGTTGCGCACGGCCTTCACCATCGCAGTGAAACTGCCACCGACGTCCATCGAGGCACGGCCGGTCACGATTCCGGCCAGCTTGTCGCTGATCATGGTTCTGCAGGTACTCGCTCGCCACGTCTTTGAACAGGCTCAACAGGTCGACCTCCTGCTGGTAGGAGCCGCCCGCCCCAGTCGCGTAGCCGCTGCATCAGGTAGTCCCAGACCTTCTGTGATGCCATGGCTTCTCCTCGGTCCGTGAACCCGGCCGTGTTCTGTGGTGGTGGTTGTGGTTTTGGGTCAGCGGTGGCGTGCGCCCGAGAGCTGGGCGCCGCCGCGACCTGCGGTCGTGATGAGTCGTTCGGCGGCTCGGGCGGCCACGGCCATGATGGTCAAGGCGGGGTTGGCGCTGCCTTGGGTGGGCAGCACGCTGCCGTCAGTGATGTAGAGGTTGGGGACGGCGAAGGTGCGGCAGTCCGAGTCGACGACCCCGTGCTGCTCGTTGGCGGCCATCCGCGCTCCGCCAACGAGGTGGGCGAAGCGGTCGATGGTGATCACCTCGTCGGCTCCGGCTGCGTGCAGGATGTCCTCCATCACCGACTGGGCAGCCGCCATCAGCGCGGTGTCGTTGTCGCACTGGGAGTAGGAGAAGTTCGCGACCGGCAGGCCGTGCCGGTCGTTCTCCTGCGCCAGGGTCACCCGGTTCTCGGGTTGGGCCAGGAACTCGCACAGCGCCCCGAGGCAGGACCAGTGGACGTAGTCGCTCATGTACTCGCGCAACTGGGCACCCCAGTGCCCCTGAGCCGCGACGTGTTCGGCCCAGGTGATGGGTAGGGGTGAGACCGTCTGGATGGAGAACCCCCGTTTGTACGGCTTGGACCGGTCGGTCTCATAGAACGCTTCAGTGCTGACCTCGGGCGGGGGCGCCTTGTACATGCGCACTTCGGCGTCGAATCTTCCCGCGGTTTGGGGGGCTCCTTGCACCATGAGGTAGCGACCGACCTGGTCGAAGTCGTTGCACAGCCCGTCGGGGAAGCGGTCGCAGGCCGAGTTCAGCAGCAGCCGCGGGGTTTCGATGGAGTACCCGGCAATAGCCACGAGGTTGGCTCGCTGGAACCGGGGGACACCGTCGCGGACGTAGTGCACGCCGGTTGCCCGGCCGGTGCGTTGGTCGATCTCGACCCTGGTGACCATCGAGTTGGGGCGAACTTCGGCGCCGTGGGCCAGGGCGTCGGGGATGTGGGTGATCAGCGGTGAGGCCTTGGCGTTGACCTTGCAGCCCTGTAGGCAGAAGCCGCGGTAGATGCAGTGGGCCCGGTTGCCGAAGCGGCCGTTGACGATGGCCACCGGCCCGACCTTGGCCGTCAGGCCCATCCGTTCGGCACCGCGAAGGAAGATCTCACCGTTGCCGCCGACAGGGTGCGGGCGGTAGGGATAAGAGTGTGGGTCGCCCCAGGGCCATTTCTCACCAGCGACCGGCAGCTCTTCTTCGATTGCCTCGTAGTACGCCTTGAGGTCGTTGTAGGCGATCGGCCAGTCGGCGCCCACGCCGTCTCGGGTGAAGGTTTCGAAGTCGCTTGGGTGGAACCGGGGGGTGTAGCCGGCGTAGTGCACCATCGACCCGCCAACGCCGCGGCCGGAGTTGTTCGAACCGAGCGGGACCGGGTCGGACCCGGAGATGACTCGCGGTTCAGTCCAGTAGAGGTGGTGCGAGCCCGCTTCGTCGCTGACCCAATCGGTGTCCGGGTCCCAGAAAGGGCCCGCATCCAGGGCGACGACCCGCCAACCGGCCCGGGCCAGTCGCTGGATCATCGTCGAGCCGCCCGCCCCGCACCCGACGACGAGAAGGTCGACCTCGTCGGTGTCGTGGAACCGGCGCATGTCTTGGCGCAGCTGGTGGTTGACACGTTTGCCATCGGCGGGCAGCAACCACGCCGATTCGTTGCGATCCCGGACGGTACTCATCGCTTGCTCCGCAGTGGGTCGTCGGCCGGTCTCGCGTCGCGCACCTCGAACGGCTCGAGCTTGTCGACCCCGGCGTTCTTGTAGCCGCGGGGGTAGGCCGGCCCGGGGAAGCCGATCTCGTTCCAGGCCGACGGGTGGGAGTAGAACGCGGTGCACGCGTACCGGGTCCACAGGCTCCAGACGTGCTTGGCGTTGAGGTCGTGCCACTGGCCCGCCCCGAGGTCTTGGACCCTCTGGATCAGGCTTGCTTGGTGTCGTCCTTGGCAGGCCGCGAACCCGGTACCGAACCGCTCGTACGCGTCGGCGTCGAGCGCGGCCAAGGTATCGCGCCAGGCCTGCCCGTCGGCTGGCATGTCGTGGTAGTGCCAGCCGTCCGTCTGCTGCTCGGCCAGACGAGCATCGATGAGGTTGACGATCGCGACCCGGGACTCCAGGCCCGGTTCGTCTTCCTGGGCGAGCAAGGCATTACACAGCGCGGTGGCGGTGGCCTGCTCGCAGGGGGTGAAGAACCGGATGTCGGGAGCCATCCCGACTCGCTCGAGCACCACCCCTGTCGTCACGGGATCCCAGTGACCGCTCTGGTCGAGCACGTCGAAGCCGGGAAAACGAACGGGTGGGCTGCCAGCGCTGCGGGGCCTCGCGGAACCCACGTCGCGACTCACTTCTCGCGCCGCAGAACAGCGGCCAACAACCCCATGCCGCCCACCATCGTGACCAGCAGCGGCGCCAGCAACGGTGGCCCCATCTCCATGTTGTACCGAGCGTTGCGCCAACCGCCCGGCTTCTGAGCGATGCCACGCGCGTGCAGGTAGAAACCCTGCAAGCCGTTGGCACAGATCGCGACCGACGCGATAGGCAGGGCGGTCTTGGCCATCCGGTGGCTGTAGAACCCGGCAACGCCGGCGACCGCCCCGACCGGGCCCATCGCCACCGGAAGCCACATCAGCTTGTTGCCGAAGCTCGCCGAGTCGTGCTCGAAGAAGATCTCTATTGCTGTCACCAACGCTCCTACCGCGGTCAGCGCCGACAGGCTGCGCTCGAAGCGGCCGGTCTCGATGTTGCGAACCATGCGGTCGATCCCATGAATGACCGGCTCGGTGAACTCCGCGGTTGCTGATTCTGCTGTCATCGTCGGTCCTCTCGGTGTCCGCTGCCGGCTGTACAACCGGAGCCTGCAGGTACGAACCGGTCCGGAAGCAATGATTGCGTAACCGCAAGGGTAGTCTTAATGCATGCGCTGTCGCAACCATCTGCCATACTGGCCTGCATGAAGGCGGTGGAGGGCAAGACCGCAGACGCAGCGGTCACAGGTGAACAGCTCGATGCCATGATGGTTGCTGCCCAGGCCCTGGTCGGTGTCGCTGCTCAAGGGGTCGCGGAGGTGGAGGACCGGGTGACGCTGCCGCAGCTTCGCGTCCTCATGCTGGTCGCCACTCGAGACCGCCTGAACCTGGGGGCCCTGGCCCAGGCAATGGGGGTGCATCCGTCCAACGCCAGCCGGGCCTGCGACCGGCTCGTCGAGGCCGGCCTCCTGGGCCGAACGGAGTCCACCCTCGATCGTCGCAACCTGACGCTCGAGCTGACCAGTGACGGGCTCGCGCTCATCGACGAGCTCATCGGCCACCGCCGCACCACTATAACCACCATCCTCGAGCGCATGCCGGAATCGCGTCGACGCACCCTGGCCAGCGCCATGCTCTCTTTTGCTCAGGCGGCCGGTGAGACTCATAGTGAGTCGGCATGGAAGCTGGGCTGGCCCACAGCTAGCTCCGAGGGATCCACAGGACAGAATTAGATCCAGGTTCGATCGGTTAGATCCCAGCGGCGTTGGCGTAGTACTGCTGGTCTTCGCGCCACCCACCCATGCCTTGGCCGATGTCGGTGACGTCGGCGACGAACTCGATGCCCGTGACCCACTTGACCATCTTGAACCCGAGCTGGGTCTCCAGTCGCACGCGTACGGGGGCGCCGTGCTCCACGGGCAGGGGGGCCCCGTTCATCTCCAGTGCGAGGATCGTCTGGGCCCACCGACGCTTAGGCGGTAGTCACGGAAGTTGTTCAGGTCGATGGCCGGCGAGGCGACCCGAATGAACATTACTTCGTAGCGCAAGCGCAATTAGTGCGCTACCGCAACGATCTGTGAGACAATCATGTGTGTGAACACGACGACGGACACAGGCTCCCAGGCCCGCACACGTCCGCACGACGAGGCACCGGTCCAGTGCCTAGCCGAGCTGCGCGCCACCCTGCTCGGCGGCCGGGGCCCAGGAGCCTCGAACGAGGAGGTCACCGAGCACACTCGCGACCCGCCTTGGCTGGGCGCCGTACCCGCGCCGGTCGAACGCGCATTGGTCGCGCGTCGCGGCGAGCACCGGCAAGGCGCTGCCCCCATCGTGAACCGCCCGGTGCTCCACCGGGAAAGGTCCCGATCCCTAGGAACCGCCGTCCTGGGGGCTGTGGTTGCTCTTGTCGTCCGGGCGGTCACCGTCCGACGTGCTCAATCACGGCGTCAGTGCCGGGCGTCGAAGCCCCATCCGCACGTACGACGTGGCCGGTCGCGAGGTCAGGTGGGCTCTTACGGAGCCGCGCACGAACAACGACATCCACGGGTTCTCCGGTGACGGGGTGGTCCGCCTTGAACCGGCGACACCTCGAGCGCGAGCTGGGGGGTGGCAGTGACAGAGCTGAACGACAGAGCTGAGCAACCTTGAAGGAGTACAGATGTCTCGCGTCGTCGTAGTGACCGGAGCCAGCGCAGGAATCGGTCGGGCCACCGTTACAGAGTTCGCCCGACGCGGCGACCACGTGGCGTTGATCGCGCGCGGGCAGACCGGGCTCGATGCTGCCGCCGCAGAATGCCAGGAGCTCGGAGCGAAAACGCTGACCGTGCCGGTCGATGTCTCCGACGCCCAGGCTGTCTCGGATGCCGTTGATCGCATCGAGACCGAGCTCGGACCGATCGACGTGTGGGTCAACGTGGCCTTCACCTCGGTGTTCGCCAGGTTCGACGACATCACACCCCAGGAGTACCGACGCGCCACGGAGGTCAGCTACCTCGGCTACGTCTACGCCACCATGGCCGTGCTCCCGCGGATGAAGGGTCGGGGACACGGCACCATCGTGCAGGTCGGCTCGGCGCTGGCCTATCGCGGCATCCCGCTGCAGACCGTCTACTGCGGCGCGAAGCACGCCATCCAGGGCTTCCATGAGGCGCTGCGGTGCGAGCTGCTGCATGAGCACAGCAACGTGCACGTGACGATGGTGCAGATGCCTGCGGTAAACACCCCGCAGTTCTCGTGGGTGCTCTCCCGGCTGCCGAAGCATCCGCAGCCGGTGCCGCCGATCTATCAGCCGCAGGTCGCGGCGCGGGCGGTGGTATTCGCGGCCGACCATCCGAAGCGTCGGGAGTACTGGGTCGGCGCGAGCACGGTGGCGACTTTGCTGGCCAACGCCGTCGTGCCGGGCGTGCTGGATCGGTATCTCGGGCGCACCGGCTTTGCCTCGCAACAGAGTCCGAAGCTGCGGGCTGACGGTGACCCGGTCAACTTGTGGGAGCCGGCCGACGGTGTCGGGGGGCGAGATTTCGGGGCCCGGGGCGTCTTCGACGACAAGGCCAAGGCGGGCAGCCCACAACAATGGCTAGCCCACCGCTACCCTCAACTCGGCGCCGCCGCCGGTCTGGCTGGTGTGGTCGGTGCCGCCGCCCTCGTTCGCGCCGAGGGGCGACGTCGATGAGCGGCGGGCGCAGCAACCGCGACGACCGCCTCACGCGGGCGCTGGGGGTGTGTGGAATCGCCTGGGGGACGGCGATCCTAACTGTCGGCTCACCGATCTGGCGCCGTCTTGTGGATCGAGGACCGACCCAGGGCGACCAGATCGCCCTCCGGTTGCTGGGGGCCCGTCACGTCGCGACGGGTGCGACCCAGGTGCTCTTCCCCGCCCGGTTCCAACGCCTGGAGATCGGCATCGACCTCATCCACACCGCGACCATGGCAGGGATGGCCGCCTTCGACCCACCACGCCGCCGACCGGCGCTGGTCACCGCATCGGTGGCCCTGGCCAGCGGCACCGCCGGGATGGCCATCTACGCCCGATCCTCACGGTGTGCCTCGTGACCTCGCCGAACAGCGATCTGCGCAGCGCGCCCTTGGTGCCACCGCACGCCCTGCGCGACTACGCCTTCCTTGCCGACGGCTACCGCGGCGCCATCGTCGGCCCCCGCGGCGACGTCTCCTGGCTGTGCGCGCCCATGTGGGACTCCCCGGCGGTGCTCGCCAATCTGGTCGGAGGCCGGGGCTGCTACCTGATCTCTCCGGCCGACACCTACGTCTGGGGCGGCTACTACGAGCCCGGCTCGCTCATCTGGCGCAGCCGGTGGACCACGACCAGGGGTCGTATCGAGTCCCGGGAGGCACTGGCTGTCCCGGCAGACCCGCACACCCTCACTCTGTTGCGGCGGGTCGAGAACGTTGGGGGAGCCACCGCGCGCGTTGACGTGCGACTTGACCTGCGCGCCGAGTTCGGTGCCGCCTCCAGCGACACGCATTCCGACGGTGACGGCGTCTGGTCGATCACGACCGGCGACCTGCACTGCCGCTGGTCCGGCGCTGTCGGCGCCCGCCACAGCCGCGATGGCTCGATGCGACTGACCCTCGAGCTGGCCGCCAACGAACGGCGCGACCTCCTGCTTCAGATCAGCGACCAGCGGGTGGGTGCCCTGGGCGACCCCGACTGCCTCTGGTCTGAGACGCAGAACTATTGGCACCAGCACGTCCCCGACTTCGCCGAGTCCGCCGCCCCCCGCGACAGCCAACACGCCTACGCTGTGCTCCGCGGCCTGACCGCACCCGGAGGCGGCATGGTGGCCGCCGCCACCCTCGGCCTACCCGAGCGGGCCGAACGGGGAAAGAACTACGACTATCGATACGTGTGGTTGCGCGACCAGGCCTACGCCGGCCTCGCCGTCAGCGTCCTCAAGCCGCTGCCCCTGCTGGATGAGGCCGTCGCCTTCACCACCGCCCGGGTTCTTGAGAACGGCGACCAGCTCGCCCCGGCCTACCGCCTCGACGGCAGGCTCCCGCCCGAGGAGAACCACCTCGACCTGCCCGGCTATCCAGGCGGCGCAGTCGTCACCGGCAACTGGGTCCGCGGGCAGTTCCAGCTCGACGCCATGGGTGAGCTGCTCCAGCTCTATGCCGCCGCGGGACGACACGATCACCTGGGCATCGACGACGAGCGGGCAATAGCCAACATCGTGGACACCATCACCTCCCGCTGGACCAAGCCCGACGCCGGTGTCTGGGAGCTTGAGGACGACTGGTGGATTCAGTCGCGCCTGGCCAGCGTCGCCGGCCTGCGGGTCGCAGCCCGGGATGTGCCTGGAACCGACACCGCCCGCCTCCTCGGCCTCGCCGACGCCATCATGGCCGAGACGTCCAAGCGCGGTCTGGGCCCGGACGGCGCCTGGAAACAGGCCCCAGACCGTCCCGGTGTCGACGCCGCATTGCTGCTCGCCCCGGTGCGCGGAGCCTTGCCGGCGGATGACCCGCGTAGTCGTGCCACCCTGGCGGCCGTGACCGAGCAGCTCGCGCAGGACGGCTACCTCTACCGGTACGCCGCCGACGACCGACCGCTGGGCTCAGCCGAGGGTGCGTTCCTGATGTGCGGGTTCGCTATGAGCCTGGCCCAACTCGCCGACGGTAACCGGGTCGAGGCCTACCGCTGGTTCGAACGTCAACGCGCGGCCTGCGGCACCCCGGGTCTGCTCTCGGAGGAGTTCGACGTCCAGCAACGCCAGTTGCGCGGCAACCTGCCCCAGGGGTTCGTCCACGCCCTGCTGCTCGAAGCCAGCCAGGCGCTGGCAAGACCCACAACCTGAACCCAGCTGCCAGTAGCGACGGGCGCGCGGCTGAGCCAACGGCGACGCGAGCCGCCCGGCCCCCGCCGGGGTCGGCTTAGACCTTCGGTGGGGTATTCCTCTTCGGCGGCCTTGGTTGTTTGGTGGGTGTGCTGGCGCGGAACCCGACGATCTGGGCGGCGTAGGTGTCGTGCAGGTCATGGGCACGTGGTCACCGCGGGTCCGGACGCGGTCGCCGTGGTAATTGAGGCGGGCACCCGGGCACCCTCGTGATCGAGCAACATCCACTGCGCTATCAGCTCATCCACCTCGATCGCCCGATCCACGGCGGCCATACTCCCGCCAGAGACCCTTTGGCGGGATTTTAGGAGCGGACGAGGCGTGCGATGGCCGCTGAAGCTTCTTTGACCTTGGCGTCGGCTTGGGCGCCGCCGGCTTGAATCGCATGGGTCACGCAGTGCTCGAGGTGCTCCTCAAGGAGGGCGAGGGCGACTGCCTCAAGGGCTCGGGTCGCGGCAGAGATCTGGGTTAGGACGTCGATGCAGTAGGTGTCCTGCTCGATCATCCGCTGCAGTCCTCGGACCTGACCCTCGATCCGGCGCAGCCTTTTGAGGTGGGCATCTTTGGTGTCAGTGTATCCGGGCGGTTGCGTGGACATGGCTCTGGTCCTCAGGTCGAGGTAGCTGCTCGCGCCTGCTGGCTCGACCCGGCCACCAGCGTTGGGTTGGGTTGGGTTGGGGGTCAGGGTCTGTCAAAGCTTCTGGGTGCGGAGACGGAGGGCGTTGCCGATGACGCTGACCGAGGACAAGGACATCGCGGCGGCGGCGATGATCGGGGAGAGCAGCAGCCCGAAGAACGGGTACAGCACGCCAGCTGCGATAGGGATTCCGGCGGCGTTGTACACGAACGCGAACATCAGGTTCTGGCGGATGTTGCTCATCGTCTTCTGGGATAGCTGGCGGGCGTGGGCGATGCCGGTCAGGTCCCCACCGAGCAGGGTGACGCCGGCGCTTTCCATCGCGACGTCCGTACCCGAGCCCATCGCGAGGCCGACATCGGCCGCGGCCAGAGCGGGTGCGTCGTTGACGCCATCCCCGGCCATCGCCACGACCCGGCCTTCGCTGCGTAGCTGCTTGACGATGTCGCTCTTGTGG
>CAJDVI010000025.1_pt1 | contig 17380 bp, 15 predicted proteins | sample 7391351 | NCBI WGS metagenome assembly CAJDVI01 (sample SAMEA7055704, study PRJEB34461) | soil metagenome | biome: terrestrial ecosystem; feature: Peninsula; material: soil | place: Antarctica | collected 2016 | reverse complement strand
GCGACGTCGTCGGCCGGCAGCCCTGCGTCGATGACCAGATACCGGTCCGGCTCGCGACCTGCCAACCGCAGGAAATGGTCGCGCACTCGGGCGTGAAATGCCTCCGGTTCGGCTTCGACGCGGTCGGGCCGCTCGGATCGCCGGGAACGCCCCTGCGCGGGGGTGACGTCCAGGAGGACGGTGAGGTCAGGGCGCAGGCCCTGGGTCGCCCACAACGACAGCGCGAGGACCTCATCGCAGGCAAGGACCCGTCCGGCGCCCTGGTAGGCGACCGAGGAGTCGAGGTAACGGTCGGTGAGTACGACCTGACCGGCCAAGATGGCGGGCCGAACGACCGATTCGACGTGGTGGGCACGGTCGGCGGCAAACAGCAGCGCCTCGGCGCGCGCCGACAGGTCAGCCCCGTGCAGCAGCAGTTGGCGGATCTGCAGCCCGACAGCGGTGCCGCCCGGTTCACGCGTGACCAGCGGGGAATGCCCGCGCTCCCGCAACCGCAAGGTCAGGCGCTGGACTTGGGTGGTCTTCCCGCCGCCGTCCCCGCCCTCAAAGGCTACGAACAGGCCGGGTCCGGTTGATGACCCTGCACGATGAACGTCGGCACTGAAGGAGAGACCCACGAGGTGAGCCTAGGGCGCGTCTGGCGATGATGGCTGCGCTTCTCGGCGATCGTCCTCACACCAGACGCACACTGAGATGGCTGACGCAAAGTCGTCCTGGATCAGGCGTAGAGGTTGACGTTGGTCCCGACCCGACCGTCGGTAGCCACCGGCAACGTCAGCGAATCCAGCATCCTGGTGGCGATACTCGACTGCACATCCATGGTCTGCTTCAGCAACCCGACCTGAGCGTCCTGCATCGCACTCTGTGCCTTGGCATTCACCAACGTGACGGCCAGTGCGGCGACGTCCATATCCGGTCCTTTCCATGGGTGTGACTGTGTGACTGAGCTTCCGATCGGCGCCCGGTGCCCGCACCTGAGCCGCGCTCGCAACGAACCTCAGATCCCCCCGGTCATCCGCCTGATCTCACTGCTCCGCCTGATCTCACTGCTCCGCCTGATGTCACTGCATGGTCTGACTGGATGGGCCGACTGGACGCTCTGACTGGCGGCAACCACCAACTCCCCCAGGTGCCGACCTGCTGGCGAAGGTCAGCACCAGCCAGCCGGGTCGACGCCCCCGGGGATGTCGACATCCTGCTGATAGGGCCGACGGGTCAGACGGAACGACGCGACGTCCAGGTACGCCGGACCCGACCCCGCGCCATGGTCCTGGTCGTACACCGCCCGCAGCCGCTCGCCGTACCAATACCCACCGGTCACGCCCACCCAGTGCGGACCGTCGGGCTCAAACACCGTGACACTTGACGGATCGCTGGACTGGTACAAACGCAGGGTCGGCTCCCCGGTGGAGGCGCTTGCGAGCGTCACCGTCATCGGGATCGGCCCCCAATACCAGCTGCCGGCGAGGTCAGCGTCCAAGGCCTGGCCGGGGTGGCTGGGGCCGACAATGAAGCCGTCCTGCTCCGGTGGCGCCACCCGCGCCGCCGTGTCGAGCAACGCCCGCGCCGCATGATGCCCGTGGGTGGCGTTTCCGCAGACCGCGGCCACATCGCCGGTGTCGACGCTCAGCTTGAGGTCGGCCGTGAACCCGGGCACCGACCCCGTATGACCCACCCAGCGTCGACCACCCTCGTTCCAGATGGTCACCCCGCAACCTTGGGCAGCGGTCCACGGTGCGCCTGGGCTGTCCCACACGCTGACCGGCGTGACCATCCGGCGCCGCCAGACCGGGCCCAGCAGCAACGCGCCCGGGCCGTACCCCGACCAGCAATCGGCCAGCCGAAGCAGGTCCACCGGCGTCGACCAGATCTGGCCCGCCGGTCCCATCGCGGCATAGTCGGCGACCGGCTCATGGTGGGTGACGTCGGCGAACGGGTGGACCGCCATGCCTTGCGCCGCGTTCGGTCCAGGTCCGGGCCCGGTGTCGAGCATGCCCAGCGGCACCCACACCAGGGTCCGCAGCGCCTCATGCCACGACGTGCCGGTCAGTGTCTCGAGCAACCTGCCCAGGACGGCGTATCCGACGTTGCTATACCGCACCGGACCTGCAGGCGGCACGACTCGCTCCGGCCGCTGGGCACACAGCTGTTCCCAGGTCGGCCCGCCCGCCCGCTCCCACCAGGCGCCGTCGGGTTCGGCCTGCAGCCCGCTGGTGTGACTCAGCAGCTGGGCTGCCGTGGCCGACCCCACCCACCAGTCGGGCAGCTTTCGGCAGACGGGCTCGTCCAGGTCGAATCCATGGTCCTGGGCAAGCCGCAGCAGGGCGAGCGCCACCATCGGCTTGGTGACCGAACCCACCCGGTACGCCGTCCGATCCGTCGGTGGCTGGCCGGTGTCACCGGGCTGACCAGGCCGGTCGCGACGTCCCACGGTGCCCGCCCACAGCAGATGACCGCGTCGGGAGATCGCCGCCGAGAGCGACGGCTGTCGGCATTCGCGCTGGAGCCGGGCCAACTCGACGGTCAGCGCACGCTGGACTTCCGGTGTCGCAGACGCAAGTCGTGCCGCATCGAGACCGGTGGGATGACGAACATCCGGGCTGCCGAACATGGCCGAACCCTAGCCGTCTGGATGCTGGTCAGGCTACGGGGAGGCCTTCCTCGGGGCACGTTTGACGGACCCATTCTTGGCTGGCGTCGTCGGGCTCTTGGCAGCAGTGGCTTTGGTCGTCTTCTTGGCAGGAGCCTTCGTCGCCTTCTTGGCCGTACGTTTTCGTGTCGTGGGACCCTTCGCCCGCTTGTCGGCAAGTAGCTCGAACGCGTGCTCCTGCGTCAATGCGGCCGGGTCGTCATCGCGGCGCAAGGTTGCATTGGTTTCGCCGTCTGTCACATAGGGGCCGAACCGTCCATCCTTGAGCGAAACCGGACGGCCGGACACCGGATCGTCACCGAACTGCGCCAGTGGCGGTTTGGCGGCAGCCCGGCCCCGGGTCTTCGGCTGGGCGTACACCGCCAAGGCCTCATCGAGCGTGATGGTCAGGAGTTGTCGTTCCGATTCCAGGGACCGCGAGTCGGTGCCGCACTTCAGATACGGGCCATAGCGACCGTTCTGAGCGGTGATCTCAACGCCTTCGGCGTTGGCGCCAACCACTCGAGGCAGGCTGAGCAGCTGCAACGCGTCGTCAAGGGTGAGCGTGGCCAGGTCCATCTCCTTGAACAGGCTGGCCGTGTGTGCCTTGAGAGCCTTCGCGCCGCGCTTGGGCTTGGCCTCCCCGGCGGCATCAGGTTCCGGCAGCACCTCGGTGACATACGGACCGAAGCGGCCCGCCTTGGCCACGATTTCTCGCCCGGTCTGCGGGTCGGTGCCCAGCACTCGCCCGTCGTCGGCCGCCGAGTCCAGGAGCTCCCGTGCCTTGGCCGGCGTCATTTCATCCGGGGCGATGTCGTCAGTGATGCTGGCTCGGCGTGGTTGCCCGCCCTTCTCGTCATCTGCTCCGTCGGTGGCTTTCGGCGTTGCGCCGGCGTCGTCCTGCCCAGCGGGAGGATGTGCAACCCCTCCCGGTGACTGAAGCTCCTGGACATACGGGCCGTACCGGCCGACCCGCACCACCATGCCCTCACCCAGGTGGATCGTCGACACCTCCCGCGCGTCGATGTCGCCGAGGTCTTCGACCAGGTCTCGCAGGCCCTGCGTCGACGTCGCTTCATCGCCGAAGTAGAACCGTCGCAGCCATTCGATCCGACGCTGTTCCCCGCTCGCGATCTCGTCGAGGTCTTCTTCCATGCGCGCCGTGAACTCGTAGTCGACCAGCCTGGGGAAGTGCTCCTCCAGCAGTCTGGTCACCGCAAACGCCAGCCAGGTGGGGACCAGAGCCTGCCCACGGTTGTGCACGTATCCGCGGTCCTGAATGGTGGCCACCGTCGCGGCGTACGTGCTGGGCCGACCGATGCCGAGTTCCTCCATGGCCTTGATCAGACTCGCCTCGGTGTAGCGGGCGGGTGGGGCGGTTTCGTGCCCGCCGGGAGTCGCCTCCTCGGTGTCCAACTCAACGCCGACGCTCAGCTTGGGAAGCCGGCGATTCTCCTCGCGTCCTGCCGTTGCGCCGGCCCCCGACCTGCCGCCCTTGCCTGCGGCGGCAGACTCATCGTCGTCCCAGCCCTCTTGGTAGGCCGCGAGGAAGCCCGGGAAGGTGATCACGGTGCCGCTGGCGGAAAACTCTGCGGCCCGGTATCCAGCGGCGCCCTCAAGCGGCGCGGTGACCCGAAGCGTTGCCGTCGAACCCCGCGCGTCGGCCATCTGCGAGGCCACCGTGCGCTGCCAGATCAGCTCATAGACGGCGAACTCCTCGCCCCGCAACTGGCCGGCGACCTGAGCCGGCGTGCGGAATCGGTCACCCGCGGGGCGGATCGCCTCGTGCGCCTCCTGTGCGTTTTTGACCTTCTTGTCGTATTGACGCGGCTGGCTCGGGACGGACTCGGCACCGTACATGTCGCGGGCCTGGGCACGTGCTGCCGTCACGGCCGTCGCGGACAGCGCCGTAGAGTCGGTCCGCATATAGGTAATGAACCCATTTTCGTACAGCCGCTGAGCTACCCGCATCGCGTTGCGGCTGCTCAACCGCAGTTTGCGGCTGGCTTCCTGCTGCAACGTGGAGGTAGTGAACGGGGCTGCGGGACGCCGAGTGTAGGGCCGTTCCTGGACATCGCTGACCGTGGCCCGCTCGGCCGAGGTCACCGCCACGGCGATCGCTGTCGCCGCCGCTTGGTCGAGGTGGACCGCACCGGCGCTCTTGAGCTGCCCGTCGTCGCCGAAGTCACGGCCGGTCGCCACCCGGGCGCCATCGAGGGAGCTCAGCCGTGCCCGGAACGCTTCTGCGGGGGTGGCTGGCGGAGCGAACTGCGCCATGACGTCCCAGTACGCCGCGGAACGGAAGGCCATCCGAGCCCGCTCGCGTTCCACGATGATCCGGGTCGCGACGGACTGGACTCGGCCGGCTGAAAGCCCTTGACGGACTTTGCGCCACAGCACCGGTGACACTTCGTAGCCGTAGAGCCGGTCCAAAATGCGCCGGGTTTCTTGCGCGTCGACCAGCCTGACGTCCAGATCGCGAGTGTTGCTGACAGCGTTTTGGATCGCTTCCTTGGTGATCTCATGGAACACCATCCGTTTGACCGGCACCTTCGGCTTGAGCACCTCGAGCAGGTGCCAAGCGATGGCCTCGCCCTCGCGGTCCTCGTCGGTGGCTAGGTAGAGCTCCGAGGCGTTCTTCAGGAGCCGTTTGAGCTCGGTCACGGTTCGCCGCTTGTCGGCGTCGACGATGTAGTAAGGGTCGAAGCCGTTGTCCACGTCGACGGCGAACTTGCCGTACGGCCCCTTTTTCATGTCGGTGGGCAAATCGGAGGGGTTGGGCAGGTCGCGGATATGACCGATCGACGCCTCGACGTCGTACCCGCTGCCCAGGTACCCAGCGATGGTCTTGGCTTTGGCGGGTGACTCGACGATCACCAGCCGGCGTTGCTCTGCTGTGGCCACTGCTCCTACTTCACTCAGCCTTCCTTGGGCTGCCTGCCCCCATACCCAGACGACAACCTGACGCCCCGATACGGTAACGCCTTCCCTACTGCCCCGCCGCCACGGGTTCACCGATCACTGTTCAGGCTCGCTCCGCAGTGGCGGCCACGAGCATGCCATCGGCAACCAGGTTTCGCAGCAGAGCGACGAGCCGCGGTCGCGCTTGCGTCGCGTCCTCACCGAGCAGCGCACAGACCGCGTTCAGCGCCGCCGCGGCGGTCATCGAGCCGTCACACACGCTGAGCACCGCTGCGCCTATGGTGTCCAACTGAACCGCACGGCGCAGGCCGCCGCCTTGCGTGAGCCGGATCACGGCTGGGTCAACAGCACCAGGGCGACCGTAGCGCTCTTCCAGCACGTCTGGGGCGCATCGCCAGGCGTAGTCCAGCACGTCATCCCCCGGATGGTCCGCCAGCCAGACCCTTGCCGCCAGTCCTGCAGCGACCGCGGGCCCCATCGGCTCGGCCACCGGGGTTCGCACCTCATCAAAGCACGCGTACGGCGCGCGCCGAACGATGCCGTCGCCCTGGTCGGGGCGCCGCAGTGTGATGATGCCGAAGCCGACGGCTTCCACACCGCGGTGTTCAAAATCGTTCAACCACGCCTGCGTGAGCTCGTTATACGCCGAGGTGCCAGGCTGTTGTCCACCGTCGCGGATCCAGGTGTGCGCATACTCCGAAGGGTCGGAGCGTTCCCGTTGAATCACCCACGCGTCCAGACCGGTTCCGTGCAACCATGCGGCCGGGCCATGCGACCAGACCTCACCGGCACCGATCTCCCAATTGCCCAAGAACTGCGCCACGCCACCGGGTGCGAGGTGTCCGGCGACCTGCTGGACCATCGTGGCCACCACGGTGTCACCGGCGAGCCCTCCGTCACGGTAGGTGTACCGCGGTACTGCGCGGTGGCGCGGGGTGATCACGAACGGTGGATTCGACACGACCAGGTCGAACTGCTCCCCTGCCACCGGCGCGAACAGATCGCCTCGTCGCAGGTCCCAAGTCTGCCCGGCCAGTGCAGCGGTGAACGCGGCGAAGGCCAGCGTGCGGGCGTCCACATCGGTGGCGACCACGTGGTCCGCGTGACCTGCCAGCGCCAACGCTTGCACGCCACATCCGGTGCCCAGGTCCAGTGCGCGGCCAACCGCGGCACGCGGGGTCCACGACGACAGCGTCATGGAGGCACCGCCGACGCCCAGCACGTGGTCAGGCGGGAGTGGGCCTGATGTCACCGGCTCGCCCCAGTCCGAACACAACCAGGCATCGAGGGTCACTGGCCCGGACGCGATGGCGTAGGGGCGTAGGTCGAACGTGGCCCGAATCAGTTCACCACGCGAGCTGATCAGGCCCAATGCCGCCAGACCAGCCAGCCCGGTCCGAGGCAGGGCGGTCGCGACATCGCGTGCCGGCACCGGGTCCCCAAGCGACCACAGCGTGACCAACACGGCCTGTGGGTCGCGCGCCCCACGCAAGACCCGGCGTACGACCACACCCCCGTCCCGGTTGATGGCGCCAGCAGCCATCGGGCCGAGCCGTCGGGCAACCCCCTCAACCGTGAATCCGGCAGCCTTGAGGTCCGCGCGCAGCGCCTCCACGTGCCGGAGTTCCAGCCGGGGAGCCGGGCGCGCTTGTGACACCGCAGTTTCGGTCCGCGCTGCTTAGGCCGGAAGCCTGCGGGAATCGACGACGTATTGGGCGACCGCTCGCAGCTTGATGTTCCGGTCCTGGGAGTATCGACGCAATACCGCGAAGGCCTGGTCGGGAGTTAGGTCGAGCCGCTCCATCAAGATCCCCTGGGCGAGCCCGATGACGTGTCGCCCGTCGATGGCGGTGCGCAGCCCCGACTCCGTTTTGGCGGACGCCAGCGCGATGGAAGCATGACCGGCGAAGATCGAGGCAACCGCGGCGTCGTCGAGGTCGAACTGACGCTTGCTCAAACTGTAAGCATTGATCGAGCCGATGGTGCCCGCCGTGGTGTGCAGCCGGATAGACAGCACACTGTGGATGCCCAGGCCGTACACCGCTTGGCACCATCGTTGCCAGCGGACTTCTCGGCTGGTGTCCTCGATGATGAACGTTGAGTGGGCCTCCATGGCTTCCAAGCACGGCCCCTCATCGAACTCACACTGCAAGCGATCGGCTTCGATGACGAGATCGTGCGTCACGACCGCCGTTTCAACGCGCCGCCCCCGGTGCACCAACATCACCCCGCACATATCAGCTTGCAGGGTCTGGACCGACAGCGCCACGACACTTTGGAGCGTCGCGCCGACGTCAGGCTCATCGTGCAGACGCATCGCGATGTCGGCGAACTCTCCGGCTTGCAGTGCGCTCACGGTGTGGTCCGCCTTCGGTATGGGTACGGCCCTTCATCAGGACCGACCTACGTCGGCCGAACCGGCGCTCGCCAATCTGATGACTGGCCACGAACCGATCCCATCTTGAGCGTACGTCGCCGATGGCCTCTGGGGTTGACCGCGGCGCTGCTGACACCACACACCGCCATCCGATGCCCCCAGCGCCCCGCAAACGAACTTGGTCCATACAAGTCGCTTGTGCCGGGGCTTTCGCGGCTACTTCAGCTGGCCCCGACCAGCTCTCGGTGCGCTCGATCGTGCGTAGTGTCCTCCAGTTCGGCCCGAAGAACGCCCAGGATGCGGTGCAGCAGACGGGAAACCTGCATTTGGCTCACCCCGATCTCCTTGCCGATCTGCTCCTGAGTCCAACCTCGGATGAATCTCAACAACAAGACTTGGCGGTCCCGTTCGCTGAGCTGGGCCAGCGCCGGCCGCAGCGCTAGCAGCGTGTCTACAGTGTCGAACTCATTGCGCTCGTCGACCAGCATGTCCGCCAGACTCAGGCTGCCTTCGCTGTGGCCCGGGGCGTCCAGGCTCATCGCGCTATAGCACCCGTCAGCCAGCACCGCCTCGTCCACCTCCGCGTGCTCCACCCCCAACGCATCGGCGACTTCGTCAGTGGTCGCCGAACGTCCTTTGGTTCGACTGAGGTCTGAATGAGCGGTGACGACCGCGCTGCGCAGCTCCTGGACGCGACGTGGCGGCCGCACCATCCAGCCAAAATCACGAAAGTGCCGCTTGATTTCCCCAGAAATGGTTGGAACGGCGTACGCCAAGAACCCAGGTCCTTCACCGACGCGGTACCCCTGGGCTGCTTTGACCAGCCCAAGGTACGCCACTTGAACCAAGTCATCGGATTCGATGCCCTTGGCCCGGTAGCGGCTCGCGATGGCTTCGGCGACCGCGCCGTTCAGGAGTACGACTTCATCCAGACACGTCTGGCGATCCATAGCATCGGCGGCCTCCGCCGCGAGCTGGAGTAGCTCCACCGTGCGCTGCTCACGGACGTCCTGATTGATCTCACCGATATGTCGACCATGCAGCCAGGACGGCAGATGACGAGCAGCTTGGAACAATGATTGAGGCACAGTGCTCCCCACGAACGCTTTGTAGGTGGCGCCCTGCTGGACCACTCCAACGTCTTTCGGCGTGCTGAAAAATGTCGCAGCCGAACCGAATGGTGTGTCTGGCTTTGACCCCAGCACACCGCTTGATGCAACGGTGACTCCGGCACGCTTGTTCCTTGCGCGCTTGGAAGCTGGTCTTCAGCGGCGACGCGGCGGCCTGGGCTCCGGGACGCTCGCAGGTGAGGCGCTGATCACCCTCACGCGGTGTCCATCAGCCTGCACCGTTGCCGGCGACCTGGTCTTGCGCCCGTTCGAGTGCCTCTCCAGCGTCGGCGTACACCGAAAGCACCTGGTTTAGGCCAGTGATCTCGAACACCCGGAGGATGCGCGGCACGGTGCACACAAGGCGCAGTGAACCCTCCTGCAACCGAGTTCGTTTCAGCCGGCCGACGAGTACACCCAGACCCGTGGAGTCCATGAATGGAACCTGTTCCAGGTCGAGGACCAGGTGGTGGTGGCCGGTGACGATCAGGTGATCAAGGTGGTCCCGCAACCCGGGGGCCGTGTAGACATCCACGTCACCCCGGATGGTCACCAGCACCACGTCGCCGTGCTCATGGCTGTCGGTCACTTCCATCGGGTGGGCTCCCGGTGTCTAAGGGGGTCCGGGCTACTGACACAACTCTTGACACGTTCTGCCCGGGCATTGCCACCAAGCTACCTGGCGGCGGCGATGCAGGGGTAGTCGCCCAATCCACACCGCTACGGGCCGGTATAGACCGGCCCCGCCCGCGCGCTAGCCTGCGCCTTTCCGATGCCTGGCGTGACCGGGACCCAGGTGCCGAGGCCGACCTCACGGATGACCGTCACCTCGACGACAGAACCTCGAACCAGACACTCGCGCAACAGGGCCCCGTTGATAGCCGCCGCTGTCTGGGCCACAGCACAGGCGGCGGAAGGACCTCCGCCGACCTGGGCGCGTCGCGCCCCGGCAAGTGCAGCCAGGTCGGCGGCAGTCCGAGCGCGATGCGCAGCGATCGCCGCCGATCCGATCGCCAACAGCCCCATCAACAGCAGCAGTAGTGCGGTCAGCTGGCCGAGCGCGAGCACTGAGCCGCTTCCGCGCTCGCCGAGATGACGGTCCCTCGCCCCTCCAGGTGCGCCGCGAGGCTCCTGCGGGTCCACCCACGAAGTCACGGTGTCATGCCCTCTCGAAGGGCAGTGGCCTCGGCTGCAGGGTGAAGGGGCACCGGTAGCCATGCCGCCAAGGCGCGCGACGGGGCGGTCACCGTGACGGTGACCGTCCGATCGCCTCGTACGCTGACGGACGATCCCTGAGGGGCGGCTCGACGAGCGACCTGTTGGATCGATACCTGCGTGTCCCCCCGGGCGGCCGCTCGCGCACCGACGCGAGCGGCATCGACACATCGCAGCTGATCCGTGGCAGCCGCCAGCGCTCCCAGGGCCAAAGCCAGCACGATGATCACCGCTGGCAAGGCAACGGCGAATTCGGCCGTAACCATGCCGCTTTCGCTGCGACCTCGGTGACACGGACCAGCCTGGCCGTTGGCCGATGGCAAGGGGTGTGTCGCGCGGCGGCCACCCAAGGGAATGCGCACTGCTACTTCCCCAGACCCAGCGCACTCACAATGAGACCAGTCAAGGCCGTCCGGATCTCCGGCGATCGCACGACGGCGATGAGCAGCGCGGCGAACGCGCACGCGGCGAGCGTCCCCACTGCGTACTCCGCCGTGGTCATACCCCCCTCTCCGGCCGGCCCCCGCCGCGCCCTGGAGTCCGATCCGACGATCCCCGTCGTCATCCGCATAAAGACCTGGCGGGCGATCCCGCCCCTGGGCAATCCTCGACGTGACATGTCGACACCTCCTGTGAAGGGTCAGGCGGACCCGCCCGACGCTCCTCCGATGGTGGCGACCCAGCCGGACTGCAACATTCGCCGGGCCTGCGGCCTGTGGAGACCCGCCATCTGCAGCCCCCGGTGTGGACGAAGGGATCAGCCGGTAGACGGCTTATCGGTTGATCACAACCAGATCAGGTCAGCGGCGGAGATCACCCGATCAGGTCACCGGCTAGCACCAGGACGACGGGGACGACCGTGGTCAAGACGAATGCGGGAAGGAAGGCCAGTCCCAGGGGCAGCACGGCCTTTGCACCGAGCTTTGCTGAGGCGACGTCGATGCGGTGTGCCTCTTCCCGGCGCAGGTCCTGCGCGACCCCGGCGAGTAACTCCGCGGGCGGCACACCGGCCTCGCTGGCGATCTGCAGCGCGCCACAGATCGGCGCCCAGGCCTGCGGCACCGCCGACCACTGCGCACGCTCGTCCAAGCCCCACCGAGCCGCGACCCCGACAGTGCGAAGGTGCTGGCCCAGGACGCCAGGATAGTGGTCTCCTACGAGCTCGACTGCCTCGATGACGCCGCATCCTGCCGACAACACCAGGGCGAGCAGGTCGGCGACGTCGGCGAGTTCGCTGACCCCAGCAGTGGCTGAACGTTGGTCCGGCGCACGACTGCGCCACAGGCGAACCAACCCTTGGAGGGGATGTTGGCGAGCTCGCTCCGGCGGTGTCATGACCAGCCACGCCGCGAGCGCTGTCAGCAGGCCAACCGCGAAGGGGACTGCGGTCACGGGAGAAGGATCACGACAGAGTCGGCCCGCGGACGACAGCGGCGGCCAGGCGGGCAAGCCACATCCGGCCCAGCACGGCAAGCAGTACGCCACTGGCTACCGACATCCACAGCCACGGACCGGATGTCGCGACCGCTCGAATATCGATACCGAGCACAGCCGCGAAGAGCGGCCCGGACAGCGGCAGCGCGGTCAGGATACGAGCGGTGGTGCGCGACTCCGTGACGACCGCCTCGAGTCGGCGAACAGCGGCTTGGTCGGCCCGCAGCATCCGAGCCACCGTCCGGGCCATGGCGGCCAAGGGCGCGCCGGTCTGTTCACTCAGCCGCCACGCCGTGCCGAGCACTAAAAGTTGGGTAGATCTAGCCTCCTGAGCCACCCGCACGATCTCCGGCCCGGCTGGGGCACCCGCCGCGGACGCCTGGGCCACCCCCCGAACCAGCGCCCCTGTGGCTGCGTCCTGGTCCAGCCTGGATGACCTCACGGCCAGTTCCCAGGCGCGCGCAGGACCAAGGCCCGCATCCAGCGCTGGAGCCAGGGCGTCGACCAGCGCCACCAGTTGCGCGACCCCAAGGCCGTTCCGTTGACGTCGGCGCCATCCTCGCCTCGCCATCCAGCCGCAGAGGGCGAGCCTGCGTACGAGGCGGCCGGATGCCGGTGCGGACGGACAGTCCGGCGGGATCAAGGCCTGAGCCAGGCGCGGCACGTGGCCAGCCGGCCACGTCAGCACGGACAGCGCGACCAAAGCCGCGATGATCCAACGTGTCATTGCGGCGCCTGCCACGCAGCACTCTGATCCACACCGTTGGTCGCCGACCGGCCGAGCAGCTCGGCCAGTCGTGGCCAACCGGGACCCGTTGCGGATGTCGAACCATCGCCAGAAACATGGTGAGCCAAGGCGGAGACGACCTCCAGGCCGCCGGCTACGTTCCGGGTCAGCACGCCGATGCCGGCCACATGCCGACGACCGGCTTGACGGCGCAGGTGGACCACCACCCGAACAGCGCTGGCCAACTGGGTCCGGACCGCCGAGGGCGACAGGCCGGCCAACACCCCGAGCGCCTCGAATCGAGGGACGAAGTCGGCCATGTCGTTTGCGTGCACAGTGCTGCAGCCGCCCTCATGGCCGGTGTTCAGCGCAGCGAGCATCTCGCGGACCTCAGCGCCGCGGACCTCGCCGACCACCAAGCGGTCGGGCCGCATGCGTAGCGCCTGCCGGGTCATCGCCACAAGGTTGACTTCGCCGCGTCCTTCGACATTCGCCGGTCTGGACTGCAACCGGACCACGTGCGGGTGCGCGATCAAGAGCTCACGCACGTCTTCGACGACGACCATGCGCTGCGTGGCATCGACCCCGGCAAGGATGGCCGCCAGGAGGGTCGTCTTGCCCGTCCCCGTCCCGCCGCTGACCACGAACGAGACGCGCGACGTCACGAGGTCGCCAAGGATCCCAGCCCAAGCAGGTGGGAAGCATTTCCAACGCGTAAGGTCCTCCAAGCTCGGCACCCGACGGCGCGGCACCCGCAAGCTCAGGTGCGCCGCGCCGTCTACCAGCGGAGGCAGGACAGCGTGTAACCGGACCCCGCCCGGCAGGAGCCCGTCAACGTACGGGCTCGCATCATCGAGTCGGCGCCCCGCAAGCCCAGCCAGCCGCACCGCGAGTCTGCGGACGTCTTCGGCCGCGCCGACGTCACAGCGAACGCGCACCACTCCCCCGCCGTGATCCACCCACACACCCTCGGTCCCGTTGACCAGAACATCTGTCACGTCCGGGTGGCGCAGCCAGGGCTCGAGCGGGCCCGCACCGAGCACAGCCGCGGAGAGCTCGGCAGTCTTCGCCGCGACACCCCCCTGGCCCAGTAGCACGCCGTGGCTGGCGGCGACTTTTGCCACTCGCTGCGCGGTAGGCAGGTTGCCGGCCTCGACCTCAGCCCAGACGGCCTCGTTCACGACGGCACCACTTGCAGGCGCAGTTCGGTGAACAATCGGGCGCAGGCCTTCATGAATGGGCCGTCGTGCCCCCCCGGCCACTCACCGCCCGCCAATGCCTTTGGCACAGCTCGGTCATCGGGCACTACCCCGAGCAGCGGGAGCCCGGTGAGCTCAGCGACTGTCTGGGCGACGTCCTCTTGCGGGGTCGGACTACGCTGCACGAGCCAGCCCCGGCCCGAAGGCTCACCCAGCAACGAGCACACCGCCGCCGTGCCGCTGAGGGCCGCAGCCGAATCGCCCCCGAGCACGATCACGTCCTGCACATACGCCGCCAACACTTCGGCCAGCGGCATGCCCCAGCGTGGCAAGTCGAGAATGCACACGTCGACGACCTCAGCGAGCGCTTCTAGCACCGGATCGACTACGGCGGCACCGACCATCGCTGGCCGAGCCCGATCCACCGACAGCAGTGCGACTCCGTTTGTCGCCGGCAGTTCAGCCAAGAGTTCTTCGCCGTCCAGTCGGCCGCGCACTCCAGACAGGTCCGCCCAGCGCAGGCCGGGGTGAACCTCAAGACCCGCCATGACGTCAAGGCCACCGGAGCACCATTGCCCATCCACACAGGCCACCCGCAGCCCCGTCTGACTCGCCCGCCGGGCCAAGCCCAAGGCCAACGTGGAAGCGCCAACGCCGCCGCTGGTGCCAAGGATCCCGATCCGCTGTACGCCCATGGTGTGAGGCTGACCGCCTCATCGGATGGCTGGACCGTTCGAAGCGGCACCCTGGGGACGACGCGCTGGTGCCGTTCCAGGTGTGCATGTACCGGTCGCGAACAGTCCTGGTGCCACCCGGTCGAGCGCGACTCGGGCGACGCTGGACGAACTCGGGCAGGGGTGCACCGTGCAGGTACGGGGGGCCAGGGCGGTACGGAAAGGCCGGGTTTAGGCGACCGCAACCGACGGTGCGAGGGAGAATGAGGGCGGCCTCCGCTGGGGGGACAGCGGAGGCCGCCAACGCGCCTGGCTCCGGGGGGGAGGAGCCGGTGCGTCGCACTCAACCCGAAGGGAGTGCCGAACTCCATTCTTCATACTGGACGTCCGTTTAGCAAACCCCTACGTGAACTGTTTTGCGCGGCAGTCAAGGCTTCGAAGCGTCAATCTCCAGCTGACTCAGCATTCGCCAAGTCCTTTGCGAGCGCGACGGTTCCAGCGTTCAAGCGCGGGACGACTCAATCAGCCCAGTTCACAGCTTCATGAGCGAGCTTCACAAGGCGAAGCGGTTGCACGGCTCAGCGCCTCGACCCGAACGGCGGCGCACTGGAATCTTGACTGTGATTCGCGTCACATTCAAGGATGTCGGCGCAGCTCCGGGCCGGTTGGTCTTGCAATCGACGAAGGGCACCCCCATCAAGCATGAAGGTGCCCTCGTGGCCGCGACTCACTCGAGTTACCAAGCTTGCGTCAAAACAGTCCAAGCGGGACAAGCCCGCTGGGACCGGTCCATCAGTGGACTGCCCGCGAGTGGGTACTCGAAAGAACCACGACCGGCGACGGGGTTCCGTCGTCTAGCCCCATGTGTACTCCCGACGAACTCAGAACGGAAGAGTCAAACAGCCGCAAACCACGTCGAACCGGTCGTGGCGGACCACTGTCAGCGCGGGTCATCGCAAGCTCGAACCCAACGCGTATGCCAGGTGGACGCCGTCAGCTTGCCTCATCGACGGCCTAGCAACCTGCTCCTGACGGGCACCCGAGCAACCCTTCGCTGCCGCGTCGCGATGTGCTGCCGCCTCAACTCAACCGACCGACCAATACCGCGTCAGCTATCCGCCGGCCTTCTTCAGCACCGGCGATGATCGCTTTCGCGGACTGCGTCAACCACAGGGTCAGCCCGTCCCGGGACCCCTGGGCGTATCCGGTCAGCGCTCCGACATAGGCCGTCAGCCCCGCATCCCGGTATCCCGCTTCGGGCACGCTGGCCCCCGTCGGGTCCAACCCTCGACCGATCACGACCGCCCGCTCGGCTGCCCTGGCCACCAGCCCATTGCCTCGGACGAACGGCCGCAGCGTGGCGATTTCGGCGTGCACCAGCGCCCCGACTACCAGCGCCGGCGCTTCGCTCAGTGCGAGCAGGTCTGTTACTGCGCGCAATCGGGCAGCGAGCTCGCGGCCGCTGGGCGCCAGGCCGATCTCGGCGAACTCGGCGCTCCCCTCGTGCTCCAGCCGTGGCCGGCCCACCTGCTCTGCGGGCAAGAGCGGGGTACCGGCCGCGACATGCAGCCGTGCCAGCACCTGTGCGGGCACCGACAGCAATCCGGCGGCGTGCTCGGTTTCAGCGGTGGCCTGCACGGCAGCCCTGACGGTGACGTCCACCGGGTCCGGGCGCTCAGGCCAGAGGATCGCGCCGCGCATCAGATCGCGAACCCGGTCCAACGCGTACTTCGCCCCGTCAAGCTCCGCGCTGGCCGCGGCCCCCCGGACTCGGGACTCCGCGGCCGCCTCAGGGATCCGTCGGCGCAACGCCTGATGCCAGCGCAGCTGGGTACACGCCTCGCGTGCCTCGTCCATGGCCGCAGCGACCTTGGGCCAAGATGAAATGGTGGCGACGGATTCGGCGAGGGAAGTCACGGCCCCAGCCTAGAGTTCGACAGGTGGTACTCGTGAGGCTGGTCTGGGCGTCGGTACTGCATCGGACCGCGCCGGGTGCTCCGAGCGAGCCCGCAGCCGCGCCGGGCTGGGTGATCATCGCCGCCGTCCTGGTCACCGTCATCGTGCTCGCGATCATCTCCACGGCACTCATCCGACGCCGGGGCCGCCTCAGTTCACCAGAAAGCGCCGCGACCTACCGCACGCTGCATGCCGCCGCCGAGGCCGCTCGGCACTTGCGGGACGGCCTGACCCCAAGGGCTGCCAGCCGCGCTGCCAAAGACCTACGTCCGTTGCTGGGGGTGACCGCGGTGGCGTTCGCCGATCCCGAGGGGCTGTTGGCCTGGGAGGGCCAGGCGGACCATCACCGGGTGCAGGTTGAGGCGCACGCCGCGCACGTGCTCAGGTCCGGACAGACTGTTCGGATCGGCGAAGACCAATTGGCCTGCACCGACCTTGACTGCGAGGTGCAGCACGCCATCCTCGCGCCGGTGGTCAGCGACGGACGCATCGTCGCTGTGATCGGCTCGTATCACACCGAAGTCACCGCTGACCTGGCCAGAGCCACCGAGGCGGTCGCCGCCTGGGTGGCCACCCAACTGGACCTCGCCGAGCTGGCCGCGACTCGCAGCCGGGCCGTGGAAGCAGAATTGCGCGCCCTGCGCGCCCAAATCAGTCCCCACTTCATTTACAACTCGTTGGCCGCGATCGCCTCATTCGTGCGCACCGACCCGAGCCGGGCCAGGGAGCTGATCCTGGAGTTCGCGGACTTCACCCGCTATGCCCTGCGTCGGAGCGGGCCGTTCGCCACGCTGTCCGAGGAGCTGAACAACGTTGAGCGGTATTTGATGCTCGAGCAAGCGCGGTTTGGCGATCGGTTGCAGGTGTGTCTACAGGTCGCCCCTGAAGTGCTCTCGGTTTCGGTGCCCTCGCTAACCATCCAGCCACTGGTTGAGAACGCCGTCCAACACGGCATCGAAGCGAAGACCGGCGTCGGGCTGATCACCATCAGTGCCCAGAATTTCGGTGCTGACGCGGAAATCAGCATCGAGGATGACGGCGTTGGGGCACCCCCAGGGCTGATGCGAGGGCTCCTCAGCGGGCAGCGGGGCGGCGATCACGTCGGACTCAGCAATGTCGACGCGCGACTTCGGCAGAC
>CAJDVI010000107.1_pt1 | contig 17399 bp, 21 predicted proteins | sample 7391351 | NCBI WGS metagenome assembly CAJDVI01 (sample SAMEA7055704, study PRJEB34461) | soil metagenome | biome: terrestrial ecosystem; feature: Peninsula; material: soil | place: Antarctica | collected 2016 | reverse complement strand
TATTCGCCGGAATCGTCGCAACCGTTTCCCCAGCCGCATCCGCCACCGCAGCGACATGCGCTGCAGTACAGATTCCGGGGCTTTCGACCATGCCCCATTCTACTGAACGACCGTCCAGTGCGGAAGTGTTTTTGGGCTGGTATCTTGGCGGGCGCTTGATTCTTGAACGCCTCTAAGGCCTTTGAACGGCAGGGTCAGAAGGTGAGGCGAAATCGCTATGTTACATCGTTTTGTGTTGTTTATTCTAAATGCAGCACTTCCACGATAAGACGCTGAAGCTGGTGAGAAACCGTCATTGGTGACCATGTTCATCGGGGCCTCAGACGGTCAGCGGGTAGCCATTCGAGGATGGCTCGTGACCCGTGCGATGACTCCACGACGTACTGGGTGAACCCGTGCGATGACTCCACGACGTACTGGGTGAACGCCATCCAGGTTCCATCCGGTTCGCGTCGCCAATCGAGCACAAGCCCGGGGATTTCCACCTGTTCGCCGGCGGCGCGTACCCAGCAGTGCCGGCGCCGTGCCGGTTCGACGGGGCGGGCGACCGCGGGCCCATCGATCTGCTCCGCTTCCGGGCCGTAGCTCACGCTGCGATCGCGCAGCGGTCTGCCCCGGCCGCGCGGCGCCGTCGACCACCCGCCACCCATGCGCTCAGGCTACCGTGTCATCGAACAAATGTTCGATATTCCAGCGGGAGTGGCGCAGGCCCGCGCATCAGTCGTCGTGGCCAGTGTCAGAGGTCGTCAGAGGTCGTCACAGATCGTCGAGCGTCAGCATCGGGTACACGTGATACGCGGGTTCTTCGTAGGGATGCGCGGCCAGCATCGCGGTCACCGCGGCGCGGGCCAGCTGGCGTTCGCAGACGGCTTCGAGTCGCTCTTCGGCGACCGTCTGCGCTCGGCCCGGCTCCCCGATGAAAGGGTTCGCCGTCGGATCGGGCTCGAACCTGCCGTGCCCGGGTGCGGCGAAACTGCAGGCCCGATATGCGCCGATTCGACCAGCGCCGGCGTCGGCCAGCGCACCGCGGATCCGTTCGCCCACCGCTGGATCCTCGGCAGGGACGAACACCACAATGACCACCAAGTCGCTCACCAGGCCAGTCTGCCGGGCCAGGTTCGCGCGGGGCGCCGATATGGTGTCCTGCATGTCGACGACAAGCGATGCCTTCCAGGACCACTACCCCGAGGAGCTGAGCCACTGTTACGGCTGCGGCGCCGCCAACGAGCTCGGTCATCAGATCAAGAGTCGCTGGGACGGCGACGAGACCGTTGCGTTCTATGACCCTCGTCCCGAGCACACGGCGATCCCCGGCTACGTCTACGGCGGACTGGTCGCCTCACTCATCGACTGTCACGGGACGGGTTCAGCGGCTGCGGCGGCCTACCGGGAAGCCGGGCGGGAATTGGGCAGTGAGCCCAAGTTCCGGTTCGTCACCGGCTCGCTGCATGTGAACTATCGCAAGCCGACACCGATGGGAGTCACCCTCGAGGTCCGCGGCCGGATCGTCGAAATCAAGGGCCGCAAGATCGTCGTCGACGAGTCGGTGTACGCCGACGGCGTGGAAGTCGCCACGGGGCAGGTCATCGCGGTGCAGATGCCCGACACGATGGCTCCAGCCAGCTAGATCCAATCGAGCCCGGTGCGGTTGGCTCGCCCCGGATCAGCGTTGTCAATCGCGGACCGCGCCGACGTACCGCATCCGCCCCCAGTACTCGCCCGAGCGCTGCACCCGGAAGCCGCCGCCGGTCACCAGGGCGAGCAACTCAGGCTGGGTCAACGCTGCTCGGAAACATGGCACCACCGCGCCGGCGCCAGCATTAATGACCGGGTTCTCAATGCGTTTGAGGTCAGCGAGGAACAGGGTGCCGCCCGGACGCAGCACCCGGGCCATCTCGAGCAGGACGGCGTGGCGTTCGTCTGGTTCGACATGGTGGATCAACAGCGAGGAGATCACCAGATCGGCCTCGTTGTCGGCGACCGGCAGGTGCAGGGCTGACCCCACCTCGAAACGGCACCCGGGGACCGCCTGATGCCGGGCCCGGTCGACGGCCTCCTGAAACGGGTCGATGCCGATCACGACTCCGCCGGGGGTGACCGCTGCGGCGAGCAGTCTGGCCAGGTACCCGGTGCCGCTGCCGACGTCCACCACGGTGTCACCGCGCTGTGGCCGAGCCAGGGCCACCAAGCCCGCGTACGCTTCTGCCCGCCGACCCAGGAACAAGGCGTTCACCCCGAGATCTACCAACTGGCTAGCACCGAACATGGCTGGCCAGGACGGTCGCGGAAGGTAGTCCAGCGGATTCATCGCGGCCTCACCATCGCTGTGTCGGGCTCTCTCGCAAGGCCGGGCCGGCGGCAGGGTCGCCAAGCGGGCCGTCGTCGATCACTCGCCAGCCCAACCGTGCCAGCATCGGCAAGGCTTCGGAGCCAGGTGCCGCGCGGACGATCCGGCACGGCGGGTGGCCGGCCACCCTCAGGACCGCCCTGATCAGGGTGGCGCTGATTTGGGCGTCGTCCAGGTCGACGCCAGGCAGCGTGATCAGCCGCTGCAACTGCAAGGCGGACCCACGGCGAACCGCAGCAGCGTAGCCGCGCAACGTCTGGCCGCGGGCAACGGTGACCAGCGTAAACCTCGGTTCGAGCATGGCCGCGCTGACCCAACCGAGATCTGAGGGTCGGCCGGCCTCGCGCTCGAGGAGGCGCAGGCGGTCGACTACCTCGTTCGCGCCGAGGCCGTCGTAGTGCGCCAAGCGCACCGCGAACCGGGAGCCGATCATCGTTCCACGCTAACCCGGGGCGGCGGTCGAGGCCTTATGAAAGCGCACGCCAAACCCCCCGTTCGCGCAGTACGTCGCGCAGAAGATCCGGCCGATCAGTGACGATGCCGTCGACGCCCAGGTCGAGCAGGGTCCGCATCTGTGCGGAGTCGTTGATCGTCCAGACGTGGACCTGTTTGCCAAGACGGTGAGCCCGCCGAACGAATCCCGCAGTCACGACCGTCAGGGGCCGTCGTCCCGGCCCAACTGTCCACGGCACCTGATAGGCCACGCCGGGCGTGTGGACGAAGCGACAGACCACTGCCGGCAGGAACCGCAAAGCGAAGACGCCAAGGCGTCCGGACGAGGTGGCCACGTTGCGTCCGGCCCGCCGGCGAAAACGCCACAGTCTCCGGTTCGAGAACGACCCGACGCAGACCCGGGCATGAGCCTCACATGTGTCGATCAGCCGGCACAGCGGGTCGATCGCACTCAGCGTCTTGATGTCGATGGTGAAGTGGGCGTTCGGAAACTCGGTGAGGAGTTCGGCCATCGTGGGGATCGGCTCCCGCCCACCGATGCGTGCCGTACGGACCTGCGCCAGCGTGCGTTCAGCGATGGTCCCAGTCGTGTCGGTGACGCGGTCCAGGCGCTCGTCGTGGAACGCGATGAGCTCACCGTCACTGGTGGCGTGAACGTCGGTTTCAAGGTGGCGGTAGCCCAAGGCCACCGCGTTACGAAAGGCGGTGATGGAGTTCTCCAAGCCGCGGTTGGCCGGCAATGCAGCCCCACCACGGTGGGCCAGCGCCAGGGGCGGTTCGCCCAGCGAGAAGGCCATGGGGCAAGCATAGGGAATTCGCCTGGTAGGCCGCGTTTCGACGGATGCTCACGGCGACCCTGCGGCATGCCTGCAGGGATGGGACGTAGGGCAGGAGCATCGGCATGCGCGCGACGTGAGCATGACATGGGCGTCGCGGTGGCCTGGCTCAAGCGGTGAACCCGTTTACGTCGCGTTCACTTCGTCTCGCCAGTCCAGCCAGGCTTGGACGCCGGACAGGTCGTAAGACGGTCCATCGATGCCGACGGTGAAGAGGGTGGCACCCAGCGCGAGCAACGGAGCTCCCTCCTGCTCTGCGGATCGAGGTTTGTCGCCCTCCCGGCCGGGGAGGCCGACACCGATCGATACCTCGATCTGCGCCATGTCACGTCCTTCGGCGACGCAGTGGCCGCGGAGCACCTGGAGTTTGCGTGCCAAGTTCAACTGGTCGAACCCATGCCAAATGTCAGCATGCCTGGCCACCAGCCGCAGCGTCTTACGCTCCCCGCCGCCCCCAATCAGGATCGGGATATGCCGGGTGGGCGCCGGGTTGAGACGATCGAGCCGAGACTGGATTCTGGGCAGGTTGTCGCGCAACTGGTCGAGCCGACTGCCGGCGGTACCAAACGCATAGCCGTATTCGGTGTAGTCCTTCTCGAACCAGCCCGACCCCATCCCCAGGATCAGTCGTCCGCCGCTGATGTGGTCGACGGTGCGAGCCATGTCGGCCAGCAACTGGGGGTTGCGGTAGCTGTTGCAGGTGACCAAGGGGCCGATCTGCACCCGGCTGGTCTGTTGCGCCCACGCACCGAGCGTCGTCCAGCACTCAAAGTGTTTCCCCTCGGGATCGCCGGACAACGGGGAGAAATGGTCCCAGTTGAAGATGATGTCGACCCCCATGGCCTCGGCCCGGTCGACGGCCCGGCATAGATCGTCGTACTCGCCATGTTGAGGCTGCAACTGGACACCGATCCGCACGGCGCGCGCAGGCCGGGCGCCAGTGGGGTCGGGGCCGGAGACGGTCATGCCGCGACGGTACAACCCTGATCGCGTCACGTCATTCGCGACCGCGTCGACCACTGACCCACGCACCGAAGACTGTCCTCGTAGTATCAAATGATGAGCGAAAGTTCTCACCATTCGGCAGCGGGTCCGTACACACACGGACACCATCCGACTGTTCTGGCGGTGCACGCTCGTCGTACTGCTCGAGACTCGGCGGCGTTCCTCATCCCGTATCTGCGTCCCGGAATGGACCTGGTGGACGTGGGCTGCGGGCCCGGCTCGATCACGCTCGACCTGGCCGGGTACGTCGCCCCGGGTCGGGTGTTGGGCGTGGACTCGGAGACCATCGTCGTCCAGACCGCTCGCGAGGCGGGGGTCAGTCGTGGTGACCAGTCGACCGAGTTTCTCGTCGGCGACGTCTATGCGCTGGATCTGCCGGATGCCTCGTTCGACGTCGCCCACGCCCACCAGGTGCTGCAGCACCTGTCCGACCCGGTCGCTGCTCTGCGGGAGTTGGCCAGAGTGGTCCGGCCAGGCGGACTGGTGGCGGTACGCGACGCCGACTTCGCCTCATTTTGCTGGTACCCCGCCAACGAGGGGCTGGCTCGTTGGCTCGACCTCTATCACGCGGTGGCCCGTGGGAACGGTGCGGAGCCTGACGCCGGACGGCGACTGCCCACCTGGGCCCGGGCAGCCGGGCTGACTGAGGTGAACGTGACGACGTCGACCTGGTCGTATCACGACCTGACCGCCCGGGCCGAGTACGCCGACGGATGGGCGCAGCGAGTCACCGACTCCGCTTTCGGCGCGCGAGCGGTCGAGCTCGGGCTGGCGGACCACCGCGATCTTGAGGCGATCGCGGCGGCCTGGCGGGCGTGGGGGCAAGCGCAGGATGGTTGGTTCGCGATGATCCACGGTGAATTGGTGGCGCGGGTTTTCTGATCCGCGGCGAAGGGACATGATGAACCGGTGAGCGGTAATCCGATCCAGACCGAGTCCGCACCCACCCAGTGGGGGTTCGCGGGCGAGCCGGCACCGGCACGGTTCAACATGGCCCGGTACTGCATCGGCGAAGCCGCTCGAGTCCGCGGAGATCATCTGGCCCTCGTGGTGGTCAATGACGCAGACGCCCCGGTCGAGGCCGCCCAACGCTGGACGTACGCCGAACTCGACGACGCCGTTCGTGCGGTCGGCGCAGGCCTGCTCGACGCGGGACTGACCGCCGGCGATCGACTGATGCTTCGGATGGGAAACACCAGCGACTACGCGCTGCTGTTCTTCGGTGCGCTGGCTGCCGGTGTCGTCGCGCTGCCAAGTTCAGCGATGCTCACCGGCAGCGAGGCATCGTTTCTGATGGGCGACTCAGGAGCAGCGGCCATCGCGGTCGCTCCGGAGTTGTCGGTCGATGCGCCCGGGTTACGGGTCATCGATGCCAGCGACGTGTCCAGCTGGCGAGAAGGCAGCGAACGCATCCAGTACGCCGACACGGCGGCCGACGACCCGGCGTTCCTGGTCTACACCTCAGGGACGACGGGAAAGCCGAAAGGCGTGCTGCACGCGCACCGATCGGCGTGGGGTCGCCGTCCGATGTACCAGGGTTGGTACGGGCTGGGCTGCGACGACGTCATGCTGCATGCGGGGGCGTTCAACTGGACGTACACCCTTGGGGTCGGCCTGACCGATCCATGGGCCAATGGTGCGACAGCGGTGATTTACAACGGGCCCAAAGATGCAGGTGTCTGGGCGCGCATCATCGAGGCACACCGGGCGACCTTGTTCGCCGGGGTGCCCGGGGTGTTCCGCCAGCTACTGCATCACGGTGCGTGGGATGCCCACGACCTGAGCTCGTTGCGGCACGGGCTGACCGCCGGAGAAGCGTTGCGGCCGGCACTGCTGCAGGAGTGGCGCGAAGCCACCGGCACCGAGTTGTACGAGGCGCTTGGTATGAGTGAGTGCTCCACCTACATCTCATCGGCCCCGAGCGTGCCGATCCGACCGGGCAGCCCGGGCCGGCCCCAGGCTGGGCGCTGTGTGCAGATCATCCCCACCGAGCCCGAAGACGGAGACGAGCCGCTCCCGGCCGGCAGCACTGGGCTGTTGGCCGTCCACCGGACCGATCCGGGTCTCATGCTCGGCTATTGGCACCGGCCCCTGGAGGAGCGCGAGGTGTATCGCGGCGAGTGGTTCGTCGGCGGAGACTTGGCCGCTCTCGACGACGAAGGGTACCTGCGCTACCACGGCCGGCATGACGACGTGATGAACCCGATGGGCTACCGCGTCTCGCCGCTGGAGGTCGAGGCGGTCCTGAACGAACACCCTGATGTGGCCGACGTCGCGGTGACCGAACTCTTGGTCAAAGAGGGAGTCAGCGTGGTCGCGGCCTTCGTCGTTCCGGCGCCGGGACGCCCCCCGGATTCGCAGGCGCTGATGGCCTATGCGGCGGATCGGCTAGCGCGCTACAAGTGCCCGCGCGAAGTGCGGTACGTCGAGTCGCTGCCCCGGACCACGAACGGCAAGCTTCGCCGCCGCGACTTGAGCCAGGCTGCCGCAGCCGGCTAACACCTCTCGCGGGCCTGGTGAGCTCGCCACCGCGCCTGTTTGGCACGGTTGCCGCATCGGCTCATCGAACACCAGGTACGCAGTCCGGCCCTGGTGGTATCGAGGAACACCAGCCCGCAGTCGAGTCCTGGGCAGATCCGCAGCCGCGCCCAGCTGCCGTCGGCCATCGAGCGCAGCACGATCGTCAGGAGATCGGCGGCGTACCGGTTGGTGCCTGCTGGGGCGGTAAGCCGCCAAACACACCGCCCGCCGAGCCCGGGCTCGAAGCGCGGCGTGACTCGGCATCGGGCGGCGACCTGGCTCAAGCGCTGGGCGGCTTCGTCTGCTGGAACGACGATGCGCCGCAGAGCCCCCCGGAGGTCGAGCAGCAGCGCGTGATCCGCTCGTCCGGCTGGCGGTGCGGGATGCCCTCGGTCGGCGAGCCAGAACCGGCAGGCCGCGACGCTCGCCAGTGGATCGTCGGCTGAGCACACGCTGGCATTGAGGAACCGCAGGACGGGTTCAAGCTGTTCGGCCCACGAAACCACCGGGTCGGCCATGCAGCAGAGCATAACCAGCTCGACCATCGGGGCAGTTATTCGGCAGATGAGCGCTCCGCTTCGTGGCAGCTGGCCGAGCGGGTTCGGGCCTGCGGTCCGCGGTGTGCTTGACTTCGCAAAGTGGGGTCGGAGTGACGCAACGATCAGGCCGAGGAGCCGAACACAGCATGAACGGATACCACGTGGGCCACCGGCGGGTCGCCGTCGTTGGAGCGGGACCCGCTGGTCTCTTCGCTGCTCAGGCGCTCGTTGGGCAGGATCGTCTGGACTGCACGGTTGACCTCTATGACCGGCTCCCCACGCCCTACGGCCTGCTGCGGTACGGCGTGGCTCCTGACCACACCAGCATCAAGGCCGTCGCCACTGCGCTGGCCAAGGTGCTGGAGTCGCCGCGGATCAGCTTCATCGGCATGATCGAATTCGGTCGGGACGTGGCGCGCGAAGAGCTGCTCCAGGCCTACGACGCAGTGATCTACGCGGTGGGCGCGTCGTGCGACGTACGGATGGGTGTCCCGGGTGAAAACCTCCTGGGAAGCGGTTCGGCCCGCGAATTCGTCGAGTGGTACGGCGGTCATCCGGACGCGCGTCGCCAGTCGCTCACCGGGGTGAGCGGGGCGGCCACGATCGGCGTCGGGAACGTGGCTCTTGACGTCGGCCGCATCCTGGCCAAAGACGCGTCAGCCCTGACCAGCACTGACATGCCTGATCAGGTGCTGGCCGAGCTGGACGCCTCAACCGTGCGAGATGTCTGGATCGTCGGCCGTCGCGGACCTCAGCACGCCGCATTCACCACCAATGAACTGCGTGAGCTGACCAAACTCGACCGCGTGCAACTCATCGTCGACCCAAAGCAACTGGAGGGCATTGACGATACGGCGATGGACCGGCGGACCCGCAAAAACCTCGGCATCCTGCGGGAAGCTGCCGCGACAACCGTGATCGACCCGGTGCGCCGGTTACATCTGCTCTTCTGGCATCGGCCGGTCGCACTCGTCGGAGAGCAGCGAGTCGAGGGGATGACCCTGGAACGCACCGTGCTTGATCGGACCGACGGGCGGGTGATTGGCACCGGGGAGCTGACCACGTTGCCGGTTCAGCTGGTGCTGCGCGCGATCGGCTATCGCGGCGCTCCATTGCCTGGCGTGCCGTTCGATCAGATCCGGGCGGTGATTCCCAACGACGGGGTGGATCAAACGGGGGCCGACCGGGGTGATCGGCACCAACAAGTCCGATGCGACGCAAACCATCTCCCACCTGATCGAGGATCTGGCCACGGCACCGGCGCGAAAGCCCAGTCTGGATATCGTCAACCTGCTGGTGAGCCGCGGGGTCCGCCCGACGACGTTCGCTGACTGGCAGGCGATTGACGCCGCCGAACTGGCCCGCGGCGCGGCTGTTGGTCGAATCCGCACGAAGCTGGCGAGCTGGGAGGAACTTGGCGCGGTCCTCGGCTGAACGCGCGTCCGGCGTGAACAGTGTTCGACCCTGTGTGAGTTGCGTTGGCAGCCGGACTACCTCAGGGTCGAAGGATGACCGCATCCTCGTCAGCCTCCACCGGCAAGGTCGCCTTCCTCGTCGCCGCCGAAGGTATCGAGCGAGTCGAGCTGACCCACCCGTGGGCAGCCTTCCGGGACTTCGACGGCAACCTGATCACGAGTCGCAAGCCCGACGACCTGCCGGCGTTCAACGCCGCGCTGCTGTCGGCGTTGGGGCGCGACTGACGGCCTGGGTCGGCACGTCGGGCTGGAGTTACGACCACTGGACTGACGTGCTCTACCCGCCAGGACTCGCGCCGCGGGACCGGCTCGCGGCGTACGTCGCGCAGTTCCGTACCGTCGAGCTGAACGCGTCCTTTTACCGCTGGCCGCGGGAAGCGGCCTTCGCCTCGTGGCGACGCCGGCTGCCCGAGGGCTTCGTGATGACCGTCAAAGGTCCCCGCGGACTCACCCATGCGCGCCGGCTCTACGCCCCCGAGCTCTGGTGTGAGCGGATCCAACGGTGCTGGCACATCCTGGGCGATCGGCGTGGAGTGCTGCTGCTGCAACTGCCGCCGACCATGGAACGCGATGATGTTCGGCTCGACTACGCCCTATCCCGACTGCCGTGGTGGGTTCGGGTCGCCGTCGAGTTGCGCCATCCCAGTTGGCAGTGCGAGGAGGTGTTTGCGCTGCTAGAACGGCACGGCGCGGCGTACGTCGTGTTGTCCGGGGCGGGGCTGCCGTGCGTGCTGCGGGCCACCGCACCGTTCGTCTACGTCCGGCTGCATGGCCCCGACCACGATCACCTCTACGGTGGCTCGTACTCCGACGCCGACCTGGACTGGTGGGCTGACCGGATCCGGGAGTGGGAGTGCGGCGGCCGGGAAGTGTTCGCGTATTTCAACAATGACGGCGACGGGAACGCGGTGCACAACGCCAGGGCGCTGCGGCACCGCCTCGGCCAGTAACCCGACGTCCGACGGCTTACGGCGGTTTCTCACGCGGTGCGGAGGCGCTCCCATTACGCTAGGCGTGGATTCAGACGACGCGCCGCGACGTCCGGGCGGAAGGGGCTGTGCCGTCATGACCGATGCCGCCGACGAACTGCCGACCACCGCCGGTCACTACGCGGAACGAGTCACCGCCCTGCTCGATCGGGTGGAGCTACGCGACGGCACTACCGCCTGGGTGGGCCCGCTGCTGCCTGGAGATGCGGCGGACCTCGCGCGGGAGTATCAGACGCTCTCCTCGGAGTCGAAGCGTCACCGTTTCCTGTCGGCGGTCCCCGAACTGAGCCCTGCCATGCTGAAACACTTCGTCGACAAGGTTGATGGCATCGATCACGTCGCGATCGTGATGTTCGCCGAGCGGGAAGGCGAGCTCGTGCCCGCCGGCATCGCTCGGATCGTCCGCTATCCCCAACTGCCGGACGCGGCCGACATCGCCGTCACGGTCAAAGACGATTGGCAGGGGCGTGGGGTCGCGTCGGCGCTGCTGCCAATGCTCGTAGCTCGACGACCGCCGGGCGTCACCCACATCCTCACCGAGGTCGCGGAGGACAACGTGGCGTCCTTGGCAATGCTGCAAAGGATCGGCAAGACGCGCGTTCATCGCGCTGGCTCAGGTGTTCTCGATATCGATATCGACCTGATCGGCGAAGACTCGCAGTATCAAGCTCCGCCGGATAGCGACCGGCTGCACCCGGTACTGGAGAGGGAGGACCGACGCCGGCTGCGCACCCGCGACCGCGAGGCCGGTGTGTAGCGGGTCGCGCGGCTGATCGACACGCTCGACGCGGACTGATGGAACGACAGCTCAGAAGGACCCACTATGCGCAAACTCATCTACCTCGTGGCCTTGTCCGCCGACGGTTTCATCGCTGCGAACGACGGCTCGCCGGAGGGCTTCCCCCAGGACCCGAGCGTCGTGAAGGAGATCTTCGCCCGCTACCCCGAAACCTGTCCGGCTCATCTGCGCGAGGTGCTTGGGGTCAGTGGTCCGGCACGTCACTTCGACACGGTGGTGATGGGGTATCGCACCCACGCGTTCGCGCTCGAGGCCGGGCTGACCAGCGCATACCCTCACTTGCGACAGTACGTGGTCACCCACCGTCAGGGGCTGCCAGCGGACCCGCAGGTCAGTTTCGTGCCGGCGGAGCCGGCGGCGCTGGTGCGCCAGCTCAAGGCTGAAGAGGGTCTGGACATCTGGCTCTGCGGGGGCGCCGACCTCGCCGGTCAGCTCACCGAGGAGATCGACGAGCTGCACCTGAAGGTCTACCCCGTCATCTTCGGATCCGGAGTCCCACTGCTGCACGGGTCGGGCACGCCGTGGCGGCTGCACTTGGAGTCCAGCACATCGCTGGGGTCAAGCACCCTGCTCAATGTCTACCGCCCCGGCTGAGCGCGCTCGCACCCTGAACAGCTCCACGACAGCGTCGGTGGGATCGCGTCACAATGGTGTCTGTGACGACGAACCCCCCGCAAAGCCCAGATGATCCGGGCAGCGAATCCGTGTGGGATTATCCCCGCCCCCCCGCACTGGTGCCGACTGACGAACGTGTCGAAGTGATGATTGGCGGGCACACCATCGCCTCGACGACCCGAGCGTTGCGGGTGCTGGAAACCAGCCACCCCCCGACGTACTACTGCCCACCGGACGACGTCGTCGATGGCGTCCTGGTCCCAGTGGCAGGTGCGTCGTTCTGCGAGTTCAAGGGCTGGGCGAGCTACTTCGACGCGGTGGTCAGCGGCCACCGGGTAGCCCGGGCCGCCTGGACCTACCCCAACCCAAGTCCTGCATACGCCGCGCTCGCAGGCTTCGTCGCGTTCTACCCCGAACGGGTAGACCGCTGCGTCGTTGACGGGGAGATCGTCCAGTCTCAAGACGGCGATTTCTACGGCGGATGGATCACCTCGCGAGTCCGGGGACCGTTCAAGGGCGCCCCGGGTACGCGACAGTGGTGATCCCGGCTCCCGGGTAGCTGTGACGGCACGGGCGGCCGTGGGTTCAGGCGTGCAACACAGTTCACCCGAAGTGGATTAGATCCAATGCTGGTAGCGTGCGACCGGTGAATCGTCCGGTCAAGACCCGCCGCTACCGCTCCGCGCTGCGAGAGGCGCAGGCGAAGGTCACCCGGCAGGCGATCCTTGTTGCCGCCCGAGACTTGTTTCTGGCGGAGGGCTACGGGTGCACGGTGGCGCGCGTGGCCAGGGAGGCTGGCGTCGCCGTTGACACCGTCTATGCCAGCGTCGGGCGTAAACCTGAGATGGTGCGCGCGGTGATCGACATGGTGCTGGGGTCAGCCGACGAGCCGATCCCAGCGGAGCAGCGGGACTATGTGCGACGAGTCCGAGCCGCGGCAACTGCCAGAGAGAAGATCGAAACCTACGCTGACGCCCTTGCCCAAGTGCTCCCCACCATTGCTCCCTTGCAGCAAGCGCTGCGACAAGCTGGCGCATCCGACCCTGGCTGCGCCCAGGCGTGGCAGGAGCTCGTTGATCGCAGGGCAGCCAACATGCTGTTGCTGGCCCAAGATCTGCGTCAAACCCGAGAGCTGCGCGAGGACCTCGACGATGAGCGGGTCGCCGACATCATCTGGTCCACCAACAGCGCGGAGTATTACGACTTGCTGCGCCAGCGTGGTTGGACGGTGGAGCAGTTCACGGCTCACCTGGTGGATTTATGGACGAGGATGCTGCTCGTCTCGCCGCGTTGAGTGATCTCGCTGAAGCCGATCTGGCTGCCGCGTTGGGCAACGTTCAACAGAGTGTGAGCTAGATCACATCGTATCGCCCCGTCGTTCGGGCCTCCTGTGTCGAAACCTCCCTGACACACGTCAGCGGGCCCTGCGAGGGTCTCGATCTTCAACGCGAAGGAACTGCCACGAGACGGTCGCCGCCCAGCAAACGATCCCCGAAGCGTTGGCTGGGATCGGCAACGGCTGCGCCCAAATCATCATCCCCATGATCCTCGGCAACGACAGCCAACCCCTGGACGTCGGACGTGAGGCCCGGCTCGCCACCCCAGCCCAAGTCCGGGCATTGAGGCAACGAGAGAAAGGCTGCGGCTTCCCAAGCTGTGGGCGGCCACCATCGTCGACGCAAGCCCACCACGTCCACCACTGGGCCGACGGCGGGTCGACCACCCTGGACAACCTCGCCTTTTTGTGTCGACGACACCTGGCACCCACCCAAACACGTGCCCAGACGACAGTGAGCAGCGTCAACTCGCGAAGCGCTCGTGCTCCCTCGCCGGATCGCGCTGACGGTCGAGGCTGGGGTCATCGCCGGCGAGGCCGTGTCGACCGATGCGGGAGTCGTCGCTGGCGACTGGCTCTGAGATGACAGGTCGACAAGGCTCGCGAGAGGATTGCTGGATGCAGGTCAACGCGATTGCCGCCATGTCAGCCACCGAACCGCTCCAGCGCACCACCATCGAACGTCGCGACGTGGGTGAGTCCGACGTACTCATCGCCATCAAGTACGTAGGCATCTGCCACAGCGACATCCACACCGTCCGCGGTGAGTGGCACGAGGTGACCTACCCGATCGTCGTCGGGCATGAGATCGCGGGCGTGGTCGAGCAGGTCGGCGCGGGGGTAACGAAGCACCGGATCGGCGACAAGGTCGGCGTCGGCTGCTTCGTCGATACCTGCCGCGAGTGCGACAACTGCCGCAACGGTCTCGACCAGTACTGCGCCAAGCAGGTGGGTACGTACGACTCGGTCGGCAAAGACGGCCAGCCCACCGCCGGCGGCTATTCGACGCACATCGTCGTGGATGAAAACTACGTACTGCGCATCCCCGACGGCCTGAAACTCGACCAGGCTGCCCCCGTCCTGTGCGCCGGCGTGACGCTGTACTCCCCGCTCAAGCATTGGCAGGCCGGCCCCGGCAAGCACGTCGGCATCATCGGACTGGGCGGGCTGGGCCACATGGGTGTGCAGATCGCGCACGCCATGGGCGCCAAGGTCAGCGTCTTGTCCCAGTCGCTGAAGAAGAAGGAGGACGGCGAACGGCTCGGCGCTGACCATTACTATTCGACCGCGGACGAGACGACGTTCACCGACCTTCGGGGGCAGTTCGACCTCATCCTCAACACGGTGTCAGCGAACCTGGACTTGGCGCAGTACCTGGGGCTGCTCAAGACCGGTGGCTCGTTCGTCGAAGTCGGTGCTCCAGAGCACCCGATGCAGGTGCCGGCGTTTGCACTCATCGGGCAACGTCGCTCGCTGGCCGGGTCGATGATCGGCTCGATCGCTGACACGCAGGAGGTCCTCGATTTCTGCGCTGAGCATGGGTTTGCCGCCGAGGTCGAGGTGATTGACGCGGACGACGTCAACGAAGCGTATGAGCGGGTGGTCAACTCCGACGTCCGGTACCGGTTCGTCATCGACACCGCCTCGCTGGCCTGAGAGCGGGTTCGCGATGCCGTCGATCACGCTGGGCGAGAAGACCCCCAACGTCCACGACTCGGTCTTCGTCGCCCCGAACGCCACGCTCATCGGTGACGTGCGGGTCGGGCCGGACTCAGGCATCTGGTACGGCGTGGTGATCCGCGCCGACCGGGCCGCCATCACCATCGGAGCCCGCTGCAACCTTCAGGACCTGACCGTCATGCACACCGACCCCGGGTTCCACCTAGAGCTGGGCGACAACACCTCGGTGGGGCACCGGGCCATCCTGCACGGCTGCCGTAGCGAGGGCGACGTGCTGATCGGGATGGGTGCCATCGTGATGAACGGCGCGGTGATCGGTCGCGGATCGATCGTGGCCGCTGGGGCACTGATCCCCGAGGGCGTCCAGATTCCGCCGAACTCCTTAGTCGTTGGCGCGCCGGGCAAGGTACGCCGGGAGACCACGCAGGAAGAGCGGGCCGGGATCGCGTTGACCGCCGAGCACTACGCTGCGCTGCGCGAGGAGCACCTACGGGCAGTCGGGCCCGGATGATGGTCGAATTGGGTCATGACCGCGACCCCGACCGTGATTGAGTTTGAACTGGCCGGACACGCCGGCATCCTGGCCGCCCGCAGCTGGTCGGGGCAGGCTCCAGCGTCGTACGTGGCGCTCTTGGTGCATGGGTACGGCGAGCACATCGGCCGGTATGCGTACGTCGCTGCGCGGCTCGTCAGGGACGGCGCCGTGGTCTACGGCATGGATCATGCGGGCCACGGCCGTAGCGAGGGAGAACGGGTCTTCATCCAGGACGTCGAACGGTATGTGGACGATTTCCACCTACTCCACGAGCGTGCGTGCACCGAGCACCCGGGCCTGCCGGTTGTGCTGATCGGGCACTCGGTGGGGGGCATGATCGGCGCTCGGTACGCCCAACGGTACGGCGAGACGCTGGCCGCGACGGTGCTGTCCGCTCCGGTGCTCGGCCGCTGGGACGCACTGGAGGGGCTGCTCGGTGCCCCAGAGATCCCGGACGTGCCGATCGACCCCTCCACGCTGTCGCGGGATGAGAGCGTCGGGTCGGCGTACGCGGCGGACCCCCTGGTCTGGCACGGGCCGTTCAAGCGGCCCACGCTCGAAGCCCTCACCGCGGGGCTCGCGATGATCACCGACGCCGGTGAGCTCACCAGTTGTCCGGTGCTGTGGCTGCACGGTGAGGATGACCGGCTGGTGCCGCGTGAGGGAACGGCCACGGGCTGGGCGAGGTTCGCGCCCAACGGGGTGTCGGCGTCATACCCGCAAGCCCGACACGAGATCTTCAACGAGATCAACAAGGATCAGGTCCTCGACGATGTGCTTACCTTCGTGCGCCGCCACCTCGACCTCGACACACGGGCTGCCGGGGTGTCGGGCTAGCGACGAGGCCACCCTGTCTGGGCTGTGATCTCGTGAGTCACTTGGCGGTCTCCTCGAGCTTCTTCACCTGGACGTCGAGCACCCGCTGCGCGAGTTCAGGTACCCCACGGTCGGCGGCACCCAGGCCCACGACCTGCGCGAGGTTCTGTCCACGTTGAGCAATCCACGACCTGCGCGAGGTTCTGTCCACGTTGAGCAATCAGCGTGACCAGCACAGTCGGTGATCCGTTGACGTCCATGGAGATCTGAAGACCGTCCGCGTCGGCTGTGCTGACGGGGCGGCGAACAATGGTGACCTTGTTGCCGGTCGTACCCGTTGTCGCGGTGGTGGGATTGGTCGAGGTCGGCTGGGGCAGTGTCATCGTCCCGGCACACGCGTTGGCCACCTCGCGGAGCTGGGCCAGTGCGGTGGGGGGCTCCTCGAAACTGCGAACCGCAAGCTGTACCACCAGCGTGTTCTCCAGATCATCGTTCGCGGACTTGGCGAACTTGGTGAAGTTGTTGTTCACCCCGGCCTTGCGCTGCTGGTCCGCGTCGGTCCAAGCGGCAAAAGCTCGCCGGCACGACTCCGGCATGCCTTTCGTGGTGCCGAGCGTGTTCTGCGCGTCGGGCGCCGAGGTGGATTCCGAGCTGATCCCGGTGGACGTCCAGCCGTCCTGCTCGGGGAAATCTTCCTCATTGACGATGGCCCGCTGGACTCCGTCGCTGTCCAGGGTGGTGTAGCCGCCGCTTGAGCACGCCGCGGTGCCGAGGGTCAGGATGCACGCAAAAGCGGCGGCGGATACGACGGATGTGGACCGGGTGCGAGCAGGTATACCCATGTTTTGCCAGCCTAGGACGGCCGGCTGGGAACGAGCAGGGAAGCTGGCAGCGCGGTGGCGACGGCGGGAACATCGGCGAGGAATCGCAGCAGGTCGTTCAAGTGGGTGCAGGTGGCCGGGCCGAAGAGCTCCATCGACACACGCTCGCGGAGGTATCCTGCGGGCACCCCGATCAGCCCCGGCGCTGAGGCAGCCGAAATGGGACATTCCCGATGCGGCAGGACCCGCGGGGTGGCCAGTAGCTGGGCGACCCGCCCGTCCGCGCCGACCTTGCCCTGGACGCCGTACTCGTGCAGCACGAACTCCTCGTTTGCATCGTCCCTGAACACGTCGCGGAACATCGCGTCGAAGACCAGTTCACCGTCGGCGCGCCAGACATCCATCCGCCGGCGTCGGCTGATCCCCCATACCGGCAGCGTCGGCATCGTGTGCCAACCGATCGGATCATCTGGCTTGGCCAGCGGGGTGTTCGGCGGTGTCACCGCTGTCGGCGGAGTACCGGTTCCGGTGAAGATCTGCATCGCCCGGGAGTCCGCGGCCCACCCGGCGCAGACACCGGGGCTGCGGCCACGGGGCGGTTCGGAGTCCGGCTTGGACCGGCGGTAGGTGTAG
>CAJDVI010000050.1_pt1 | contig 17691 bp, 14 predicted proteins | sample 7391351 | NCBI WGS metagenome assembly CAJDVI01 (sample SAMEA7055704, study PRJEB34461) | soil metagenome | biome: terrestrial ecosystem; feature: Peninsula; material: soil | place: Antarctica | collected 2016 | reverse complement strand
AGTCCAACTCGTCAGCGACCATACCCAAGATTCTATCGAACACCCGTTCGTCAAACAGGGCCTGATCTGCATCTGTGGACGACACGCACCCAACAGACCCACCCACACACATGTGGAAACCGCCCTCCAGCCGCGCCTCCGACGCGCCTCGGCTTGGCAAAGGCAAGATCACCGCCCGCGCCTTCGGGTCCGACGACCAGGCCAACCTGGCCATCGGGCGACACCATGCAGAGATCCTGAACCTCGTCGGCCGCGACGTCCGACACGCTGGCGAGTGCAGCCCAGAGACTTTGTGTCAATGTAGTAGCGGTGCAACACACTCATCGCGTCATTCAGGCCGGTTGTCTACTCGAAGTGATCCCAACCACCCACCGGCAGCGGAGCGTCGTCCAACCAGAGACCGGTCCCCTTCTCGACGCGGCCGATCACCGCCCAGCCTGGCGGTAGTTGGGCACCAGCAGGGAAGGAGGCAAGTAGCGCGTGCTCCTCCCCGCCGTGCAACACGCAATTTAATGCCTGCGCACCGGTCATCGCCGGGCCGAGGGCATCTGCAAACCGGCGCAGTGCGATCTCGTCCAACACCACCCGGACCCCGCTAGCCCGGGCGATCCGATCGGCGTCACGAGACAACCCGTCAGACAGGTCGATCATCGATCGAGCGCCCGCCGCGGCTGCCTCGGGCCCCTGCCGGTACGGCGGAGACGGTCGCCGATGCACCGACACCAGTTCCGGGCCGGCCTGGGAATTGCCAGCTAGCAATAGCCTCAGCCCGGCATCTGAACGGCCCAGTGTGCCCGCGAGGGCCACGATGTCACCGGGCGTGGCGCCGCTGCGCCGCACCGGCTGCACCACCGCGCTGGATGGCCCGGGTGTGCCTCGCTGCATCTGGCCGAGCGCGGTCATCGAGATCACGACCGTCCCGGTGGCCGCGCTTGAAAGGTCGCCACCGATCAGGGCCGCCCCGACAGTTTGTGCCTCGGCGACGATCCCATCGGTGAGTTCGCGCAACCAGCGCAGCGGTGTCGCCGGGTCTGCGGCCAGCGCGACGAGGAGGCCGGTGGCCACCCCGCCCATCGCGGCGATGTCAGCGAGATTGGCAGCGGTGAGCTTGTGGCCGACATCAGTGGCCGTACTCCAGTCGTCACGCCAATCCTGGCCGCGCACCATCGCGTCGGTCGTGGCCAGCACGCTGCCCCCGGCGACCGCGAGCAGGGCCGTGTCGTCGCCCGGCCCGATGAGGACCTGCGGACCAGCGTGCAGGCGGGGGAAAATTTCGGCCAGCACGCCCTGTTCGCCCAGTTCACCGAGGCAGCGATCGGCGGATGGGCCGGTTCCAGTCACCAAGTCTCCCTCTCAGCTCGGCCTACCTGCGGTCCGACCAGCGCGGTACCGTCGAGACCGGGCGCCTGCTGGCGACCCGGTTCGGCTGTCCCGGGGCCGCAGTTCCGGTCGGAGGAGGCGTCATGGTCCAGGCGTACATTCTGATCCAGACCGAAGTCGGTCGCTCGCGCGGGGTGTCCGACGCGATCGCCCAACTGGAGGGCGTTGCCCAGACCGACGAGGTGACTGGACCCTACGACATCATCGTGCGGATCGAAGCGGACAGCGTCGAGGGGCTCGGCAAGCTCGTGATCGCCAAGGTGCAGGAGGTCCCGGGGGTCACCCGGACCCTGACGTGCACGGTGGTCCGCGGATGAGCAGACGTCCAGGCGCCCGCGAGCCATCCGATTGCGTGTGGCGCTGACTGCGGGGACCCGGCGTTGGGTCGTCCTCGGATTGGGTCTGGGCGTGCTCAGTGGCCTCATTGGATGTGCCGGTGCCGGTGCCGGTGTCAGTGCCGTCGACGTCGCGATCCCCTCCGGCGCGCAGGACCCAGCCTGCGCTCGGGTCGGCACGCACTGGCCGGACCAGGTGGCGGGCCGGGACCGCAGGGCCACCACGCCCTCGTCACCGGCGGTAGCGGCCTGGGGCGACCCTGCGTTCATCGCGCGTTGTGGCCTGGCGATGCCCGCTCCGACCACGGATGACTGCATCGTCGTCGACGGGGTGGACTGGGTGGCCCGCCGAGTCGACGACGGAATGGTGTTCTTGACGTACGGGCGTGACCCGGCGGTGCAAGTGCTGGTCCCCGCCGCGTATGCTCCGGAGCCGCTGATTCTGCCAGCGTTCAACCAGGCCGCCCGGCAGATTCCCCAGGGACGCCACCGCTGCAGCTAGGACCCTGCCTCGACTCCCCAACGCTGCGCGAGGAGGCCCACGTCAGCGAAGGCCGACTCGGCGGTGCAGCGCCAACTGGATGAGCTCGTGGATGAGGTCGGCGTATCCCAATCCGGTCTCCATCCACATCTGCGGATACATCGAGTTCGGCGTGAACCCCGGCATCGTGTTGATTTCGTTGACGATGAGGCCCGCGGCACCACCATCCGCCCCCGGGGTGTAGAAGAAGTCGACTCTGGCAAGGCCCTCACAGCCGGCCGACTCGAACGCCCGGACCGCCAGGTCTCGAATCCGGGCCTCATCGGCCGCCGAAACATCGGCAGGACATGAGAGCCGTACCTCGGAACCGGCCAGGTACTTGGCCTCGAAGTCGTAGAAATCGTGGCCTTGCTCAACGACAATCTCGCCGAGCCGGCTGGTGCGAGGAGATCCCCCGTCTCGATCCTGCAACACGGCGCATTCGATCTCGCGCCCCACCACGGCAGCCTCGACGATCACCTTCGGGTCGTGCGTACGCGCCGACTCGACAGCCTGCCGTAGAGCCCCCCGCTCGCCCACCCGGCTGATCCCCATGCTCGACCCTGCCCGCGCCGGCTTGACGAAGACCGGCCAGCCGAGGGTCTCGATCTCCTCCATCGCCCCTTGTGCATCGTGTTCCCAGCGGGTGTCGGTGACCACGACATACGGGCCCACCGGTATCCCGTGACCGGCGAACACAACCTTCATGTAGTGCTTGTCCATCATCACGGCCGAAGCCAGGACGCCGCAGCCGACGTATCGGATGTCGGCCAGTTCGAGCAGTCCCTGCACCGTGCCGTCCTCCCCGAACGGCCCATGCAGCAGCGGGAAAACGACATCGACCTCGCCCAGGCTCATCGGCGGTTGGCCCGGAGTGAGCACGGTCAGTTCACGGTTGCCTGGGTCGGTGGGCATGAGCACGTGCTGCGTTCCGGTCACCTCGGGCAACTGCCCGGGCCGCAACGCGAGCCGGTCCAGGTCGGCCCCCGCCAGCACCCACTGGCCCGCCTTGGTGATGCCGATCGCGGTCACGTCATACCGATCGTGATCGATCGCGCGCATCACCCCGGCAGCCGTGGCGCAGGACACGGCATGCTCAGAGGACCGGCCACCGAACAGGATGGCCACCCGGGTCTTGCGGGACTCCTGGCTCATGGTCGCGACCATAGCCTGCGAGCACCCCTGATACGGCGGCCTGCGAGCCCGCCACGCCGCAACGACTGCGCGACAGCTGGGCACCGAAACGGCCGCTACGGGCCGCTCGTACGATGCAGCCATGACGGCATCCGGACCGGACCGATCCGCCCCCACCGTGACGGCCCCTGCAGCGCCATCAATGCGATCCCAGGGCACCGCTACCCTTCTGGTCGGCGGTGGTCGTCCGCCACGCGCCCCCGGCGCGCCAGTCAACGTCCCGATCGAACTGAACAGCACGTACGTCGTGGGCGGCGACCTCGGGTACGGGCGGTTCGGAAACCCCGCGTGGGACGCCTTCGAGGAAGTGCTGGGTCGCCTTGAGGGGGGCCGGGCGTTGGTGTTCGCCTCGGGGATGGCAGCCGTCGCCGCCGCGTTGTCGCTGGTCCCTTCCGGCGGCAGTGTTGTCGCGCCAGATCGCGGATACAACGGAACCTGTTCGTTGCTGCGTGGTCGCGGGCCAGGACCGTTGGTGGTCGCCGACAACACCTTCGCCACCCCCTTGCTGCGCACCCCGCTCGACGATGGCGCCGATGTCGTGCTCCACTCGGCAACGAAGTATCTTGCCGGGCACTCCGACGTCCTGCTCGGCGCCCTTGTGGCCCGGGACGAGACGTTGCTGGCCAGGCTCACCGAGCACCGAACGCTGCATGGCGCAATCCCCGGTCCCGCCGAGACCTGGCTGGCCTTGCGAGGGCTGCGGACGCTGCACCTACGCATCGAACGCAGCGCCCAGAACGCCGCCGAATTGGCGCGGCGGCTGACGGGGCACCCGGGCGTGACCCGAGTCCGATACCCGGGGTTCGGTGCGATTGTGGCGATTCAAGCCGGTTCCGCGGGCAGGGCTGACGCGATCTGCGACGCCGTCCACGTGTGGACCCATGCGACCAGCCTGGGCGGGGTGGAATCGTTGTTGGAACGGCGTCGGCGGCACGCCGAAGAACCGACGAGCGTTCCAGCCGACCTGATCCGCTTGTCGGTGGGGATCGAGGACATCGAAGACTTATGGGTGGACCTGGACACCGCCCTACGAATCAGCGCCAGCGAGTAGCCGGCAGACAGTCAGCGAGCAGTCAGCGAGCAGGTGCGCTCTCAGCCGTTCGGGCGGGACTTCTCCGGCTTGCGTTCGCGAGCCATCAGCGCCTCGCCGATCAGCGCTGGGAGCTGGCCATCATGGACGACGGCAACCACCGCTTCGACAATCGGCATGTCGACACCCAGCCGCTGCGCCAGCGCCAGGATGGCTTCGCACGACGTCACCCCCTCGGCGATCTGCCGGTGTCCAGCGAGCACGTCGCTGATCGGCAGGCCCTGGCCGAGTCCGACGCCGACCGCGTGGTTGCGCGAGCGCGGGGACATGCAGGTAGCGATCAGGTCACCGGCGCCGCTCAAACCAGAGAACGTCACCGGGTCTGCGCCGAGGGCCACGCCGAGGCGAATCGTCTCGGCCAGGCCGCGGGTGATCAGCGCGGACTTCGTGTTGTCGCCCATGCCCTGGCCTTCGGCCATCCCGACGAACAGCGCCACGACGTTTTTCACCGCGCCGCCAACCTCGCAACCGATGACATCGCTGTCAGTCTCGATCAGGAAGTACGGCGTCGCGCACGCCGCGACGACGATGTCGGCGGTCGACGTGTCGGTGGACGCCACGACCACGGCGCAGGGCTGTCGAGCTGCCACCTCGTGAGCCAGGTTCGGGCCGGTCAGCACCGCGATGCGCTCCGCGCTCACGCCGCCCACCTGCACAATCACCTCGGACATGCGCAGGCAGGTGATGGGCTCAATGCCCTTGGCCAGCGACAACACCACCGCGTGATCCGCGATGTGTTCGGCGCACCCTTGCATGGCTGCTCGCATCTGATTCGACGGCACCGCCAGCGCCACGATGTCCGCACCCCGCACGGCAGTGGCCACGTCCGGGCTGATCTCGATGGTCTGAGGCACCGTGTGCCCGGGCAAGTACTCGGGGTTCGTCCGGTCCTCGCGCAGTCGCTGGGTCACCACCGGATCGCGGGCCCACAGTCGGACCCTCGCACCAGCATCCACACAGACGCCCGCAAACGTGGTGCCCCAGGTGCCCGCTCCGACGATCGCGATCGTGGTCATCGATCCTTCGCCTGTTCGCTCGTCAGCGCCCGGCGGGTCCTGGGATCGACCCGGCCCGCGATCCGCTCGTCCCACCGTCCCTGCGGGGCGCGCTCGCCGCGCAACTGCTCCAGTTCAGTGGTGATGCCCGCCATGATGCGTTCGGTGGCCTCGCGGAGCACCGCCTGGTCCTGTCTGCGACCGTACAGGTCGTTCAACACGATCTGGGGGCCAGCCTGGACCCGCATCGTCTTGCGCGGGAAGGGATGCGGCCACCCATAGGGTTCGAGCAGCTCGTGGGGTCCCCATTGAGCGATAGGGATGACCGGGCACGCAGTGGTCAGCGCGATGCGGGCGGCACCGCTCTTGCCGAGCATGGGCCACAGGTCCGGGTCTCGAGTAATGGTGGCCTCGGGCGCGATGACCACGCACTTCCCCTCGTCAATGGCTTTGCCTGCCTCGACCAGCGCCTCGAGCGCGCGACCGCTACCGCGATGCACGGGCACTTGTCCGCAGCCGCGCAGCCAGGCCCCGATCAGGGGCGTCTTGAACAGCCCGGCCTTGGCCAGGAAGTGCGCTGGGAGACCGTTGTCCCACAGGTAGTGGGCCACCGCGAGCGGGTCGATGTAGGTCGTGTGGTTGGTGCACACCAGGAAGCCCCGATGGCGCGGCAGATTGTCACCACCGGTCCAGCGCTGCTTGGTCAAGACCTTCATGGAGGGGGCGATCCAGGCCAGGGCTGCCCGGTAGGCCAGGCTTGGGCCAGGCTGCTGCGTCGGCTCCGATGTCTCTGGCTCCCTCACCCTCCCTCGCTTCCGTCCAACTCGCGTCGTGCTCGTGCTCTCCACTGTGCCTGATCCGCGTGACGTGCGTGCGGCTTGCGATCGGACCCGTATGGCGCATCATGGCGCATCATGGCGACATGACAACATACCCGCGCCGCGGGTGGACGGTCGTGATGCCCGTCAAGGGCGGCCGGTCAGCGAAATCCCGGTTGGTCCTATCCGGTCAGGTGGATCATGCAGCGCTGGCGCGGGCCTTGGCGCTGGACGCGCTCGAGGCAGTCCTGGCTGCCGGTGTCGCAGACGTTCTGGTGGTGACCGGCGACGCTCAAGTTGCGGCCGCAGCTCGGCGACGCGGCGCCCTGGTCAGGCCCGATCCCGGCGCCGGACTCAACGCTGCCGTCGCGGCTGGGCTGGCCTCGGCCACCAAGGCGCGCCCAGAATGCGCCGTCGCGGTGCTGCTCGGCGATCTACCGTCGCTGAGGCGACGGGACGTGTCCTGCGCGCTCAAAGCCTGCGAGGCCTATCCGTGCTCGTTCGTACCGGATCGACAAGGCCATGGGACCGTTTTGCTCGCCGCGGCACCCGGGATCCCTTTGCGGCCATCCTTCGGCGCGGGGTCAGCCCGGCGGCACGCCGCCTTTGCCACCCGATTGGAGCTGGATCTGCCGCGGCTGCGCACCGACGTCGACAACGCCGACGATTTGGCCGCCGCAGCCGTGCTGGGTTTGGGTGCCAGGACCTGCGCCCTCCTCAAGCCAGCCAACACACGAGGCCAACGCGCGACGGGTCAGCTCGAAGCGAGCTGACCCGTCGGCTCTTGTTGCTGCCGGCGCGACCCCCAGGTCGACCCGCTGACGTCAGGCCGTCTTGCGACTCCCCTTGCCGCGTTTGGCGCGAGCCGTCGCGATGGCAGCCTCAGCCTCCGCCCGCACCGTGGCTGCGGTGCCGGCTGCGGCGCGCGCCGCGGCCGGTCCAGCCTTGGGAAGCGTGGCCGGCTCGGCGACGTACAGCTTGAACGCCGTGCCGGGGCGGAACTTCGGAACGGCGGTGGAGTCGATCCGAACCGACTGGCCGGTGCGCGGATTTCGCCCGGTCCGGGCGGCCCGGTCCACTCGTTCGAATGTCCCGAAACCCGTGATCCCGACTTTTCCGCCGGCGGCGACCTCACGGATGATGATGTCGAACACGGCCTCGATCGCGTCTGAGGCCGCCTTCCTGCCTCCCAGACGACGGTCTAGCGCATCAATCAAATCAGCCTTATTCACGTACTCTCTCCCTCCCAGAGATGACCGCTCGCGGATGTGCCGATCGCAGTCCAGTGGCAGAGCACCTCGCCCCCCACGTCCTTGTGCGCGAGGCCAACGGGAGCCGTCCTAGGGCGCTCGTCAAGCCTCATGTCCATTCGGGCCGACCCAGATAATCGGGGTGACTCAGCCCTCTTATCGGCACCAAGTCCCCTTAGGCACAGAGGAACTAGCGAGTGTCTTGGACAGTGGCACGAATTTTCTTCAGAAGCATACATCCACTCGCGCTTGACCAGCAGTTATGTAAGGCTGATGCGGTCGGTCAACTGGTCAGATCTTCGGCAGATAGCTCGGCCGAGCGAGTTCGTAGGAGGTGATGTCCGATTCGTGACGAAGCGTCAGGGCTACGTCGTCCAACCCCTCCAACAACCGCCAGCGGGTGTAGTCATCGACCTCGAACGGCACCACGGCATGCCCAGCGGTGATCGTCTTGGCTGCAAGGTCAACGGTCAGTTCCGTGTCCGGGTCGTGTTCGAGCAGCTTGGTGAGCAACTCGGCGTCCTGATCCGCGACCAGCGCGGTGAGCAGCCCCGCTTTGCCGGCGTTGCCCCGGAAGATGTCGGCGAACCGCGCAGAGACGACAACCCGAAAGCCGTAGTCCAGCAGGGCCCACACCGCGTGCTCGCGCGAGGATCCGGTGCCGAAGTCCGCGCCCGCCACCAGGATCGAGGCTCTGGCGTACTCAGGACGATTGAGCACGAAGTCGGGGTCGATGCGCCACTGGGCGAAGAGCCCGTCTTCGAACCCGGTCCGCGTCACCCGCTTGAGATATTCCGAGGGGATGATCTGATCGGTATCGACGTTGCTGCGTCGCAGCGGCGCTCCCAGCCCCGTGTGCGTCGTAAAGCGTTCCATCACAGGCTCCTTGGGAAGGGTGTCCGTCGCGGCGCGTCGCCGATCAGAGATCGGCCGGGCAGGAGAGCGTGCCGCGAACGGCCGTCGCCGCGGCCACCGCGGGGCTGACCAAGTGTGTCCGTCCGCCCTGGCCTTGGCGGCCCTCGAAGTTGCGGTTCGACGTAGACGCCGAACGCTCTCCCGGCGCCAGTGTGTCGGGGTTCATGCCAAGGCACATCGAGCAGCCGGGCAACCGCCATTCAGCGCCCGCGGCCGTGAACACCTTGTGCAGCCCCTCGGCCTCGGCCTCTACCCGCACCTGTGCCGAACCAGGGACCACCAGGACCCGCACGCCGTCGGCGATCCGTCGGCCGCGCAGCACTTCGGCGGCCGACCGCAGGTCCTCCAACCGGCCGTTCGTGCATGATCCAATGAACACCGTGTCCACCGCCACCTCGCGAAGCGGCATCCCTGGCGCCAAGCCCATGTAGGCCAGTGCTTGCTCGGCGGCACGCCGTTGCGACGCATCCGGGATGGCCTTCGGATCGGGCGTGTTCGCAAACAGTGGCGCGCCCTGCCCCGGATTCGTCCCCCAGGTGACGTACGGCGACAATGTGGCCGCGTCAATCCGTACCCGCTTGTCGAAGGTGGCCCCGTCGTCGGTGCGCAACCGCGCCCAGGCCGCCAGCGCGTCGTCCCAGGCCTTGCTGGTAGGTGCATGACGACGACCGCGCAGGTAGTCGAAGGTGACCTGGTCCGGGGCGATCATCCCGGCCCGCGCCCCTGCCTCGATCGACATGTTGCACATGGTCATCCGCGCCTCCATGGACATGGCCTGCACGGCGCTGCCCCGGTACTCGATGACATACCCCTGTCCACCGCCGGTCCCGATCTGGGCGATCACAGCGAGGATGACGTCCTTGGCGCTTACCCCGTCCGGCAGTTGACCGTCGATCTCGACGGCCATCGTCTGGAACGGCACCAGCGGCAGGGTCTGGGTGGCCAGCACGTGTTCGACCTCGCTGGTGCCGATGCCAAACGCCAATGCGCCGAACGCTCCGTGGGTGGAGGTGTGCGAGTCTCCGCAGACGATCGTCATGCCCGGCTGGGTCAGGCCAAGCTCCGGGCCGATGATGTGCACGATGCCCTGGTCCGGGTCACCCATCGGGAACAACGGGACACCGAAGTCTGCGCAGTTCGCCCGGAGCGTTTCGATCTGGGTGCGGCTGACCGGGTCGGTGATTGGCCCGGGCGTCGTGGGAACGTTGTGATCTTCGGTGGCCACCGTGAGGTCGGGCCGTCGGACGGGGCGTCCCGCGAGACGCAGACCGTCGAACGCCTGGGGACTGGTGACCTCATGAACGAGGTGCATGTCGATATACAGCAGGTCAGGCTCACCGGGCGCTTGGCGCACTACGTGATCGGCCCATACCTTTTCCGCCAGGGTCAGGCTCATGTCGCTCCTGAAGGTTCAGGGTGGCCCGGGGCGCCCGTCGGTTCAGGTCTGCTCGGACGGCGCCACACCTCGTGTCGAGCGTTGCGCAGTTCAGGATGTGGTGAACTTGCGTCTCAGGCAATGAGACTGAAGAATGCCTCTATGGACAACTCGAGCGGCGTCGGCGTACTAGACAAGGCGGCAACCGTGCTGGGAGCCCTCGAAGCCGGACCGTCCACCCTGGCGCAGCTCGTCGCGGCCACGGGATTGGCCAGGCCAACGGCACATCGGCTGGCCGTCGCCTTGGAACATCACCGCCTGGTCTCTCGGGATATGCAGGGGCGATTCATCCTCGGTCCGCGGCTTGCCGAGCTGGCATCGGCGGCCGGTGAGGACCGGTTGCTGGCAGCCGCCGGCGCGGTGCTTGGCGCTCTGCGCGACCACACGCATGAGAGCGCCCAGCTGTTTCGCCGTCAGGGCGACCTGCGGATCTGCGTAGCTGCCGCGGAACGGCCAATGGGCCTGCGGGACTCGATCCCGGTGGGGGCGACCCTGTCCATGCTCGCTGGGTCGGCCGCCCAGGTGCTGCTGGCCTGGGAAGAACCGGATCGACTCCACCGCGGCTTACAAGGCGCCGAGTTTACGGCGACCACACTGTCCGGGGTGCGACGCCGCGGCTGGGCTCAGAGCGTCGGCGAACGCGAGGCAGGGGTCGCCTCGGTGTCCGCTCCGGTGCGCAACCCAGCTGGTCGCGTGATTGCGGCCGTGTCGATCTCTGGTCCGATCGAACGGGTGTCCCGCCAGCCGGGTCGACTGCACGCCGCGACGGTGGTCGCCGGCGCCAACAAACTGACCGAGGTGCTGCAACGGGCACACGCGCAGCAGCAGGCCGCCAACCTCGCCGTCGACAGCGACCGCCGGTAGACCCGCGCAACGGCCCTGCGCGCCATGGCGCGACGTGGGGCACCGATGCCGGTATCACCCGTCAGCGTCGGCCCTCTTTGCCGGTATGGCAGATGCTCCGAACGACCTCCCCGGCCTCCTGTCCCATCTGCGTAAGCCAGGTGGAGGAGTCCCGGTCGAGGAGTTGCGGCTGGCCACCGTCCTGAACGGCGGTGTGAGCCTGGCCGTATGGATGGGCGGCGCCACCCTCGAGATCGACCGGCTGGTCAAAGCCGATCCTGACGACGACACCTCGCCCTACGCAGCGATGCTCAAACTCACCGGCTGCACCGCCCGCACCGACGTCATCAGCGGCACTTCGGCGGGTGGGATCAACGGCGCCGCGCTGGCCTTGGCCCAGGCAAATCCTTCGGCTGATCTGTCCACCATGCGCGACGTCTGGAGCGATCAGGGCGACGTCGAGAAGTTGCTCCGCCGGCCGTTTCAGGGCGCTCCCACATCCTTGTTACGAGGCGACGACTACTTTTTGCCGCAGCTGGGCACCGCCTTCCACCGGCTTGCCACCCCCGCTGGCCGCAGCACCGACGCACCCCTGGATCTGACCATCACCGCCACCGTCCTGCGCGGCAACCAGAGCGTGACCGTCGATGCCATGGGTCAGGAGCTGCCGCAGACCCTGCACGCGGCGCGGTTCGTGTGGAGCCGCGGCGATGCTCACGATGCCCTGAGTGCGCCAGAGCGCGACCACGAGCACGCGGACCCTTTTGCTCGGACCAACCTCGAGGCAACGTCCGCGCAACTTGCGCTGGCCGCCAGGTGTACGGCGAGCTTCCCGGTGGCCTTCGAGCCGGCATTCGTGCCGGTAGGCGCCGGCGGCGACACATTGCGACCCGACATGTCGGACGTCGTCCGCGACTGGGGCGATGTCACCCCGGGGATCGACCGGTCCCGGTACGTCGTGGACGGTGGCTTGTTGGCGAATACGCCGACCAGACCTGCGCTGGAGGCCATCGCGTCCATGCCCGCCACCGGACCGGTACGCCGCGTGGTGCTGCTGGTCTACCCGCATGCGGGCGCCCCGGACGCTGTACCCGCGGACACCACCGACCGACCCCCATCGCTGTCCAGGACGGTGTTCGGACTTCTGGACGCCCTCAGCTCCACCGGTAACCGCACGTTCGTCGAAGAGATCGAACGGCACAATCGACTCGCTGCCGGCCGCCACGGCACCCGGGCTGAGCTGCTGGCCGACCACCCAGGTCCAGCCGCCATCCAAGCACTCGCGACCTGCACCTTCCCGGAGTACCTGCGGTTGGCTGACTCGCGGATTGCCGATCATCTTTCAGGCCGCGCCATCGACCGTCGTGGCGGCGGCACACAACGTTGGGCAGAACGGTGGAATGTCGAGAGAATCCGGCACACCGTTGCAGCTGCCCAGGAGGCCAGCGGCGGCCGGCCCCGTGCGGGCACTGTCGATGGGCCGCCGACCGAGGCCGCTCACGGCACCGGTCATGGTTGGGCTTGGGGACCGCAGACCGCGACCGACATCGTCGATGCGGTGGCCGATCTGCTGCGCCGGCTCAGCTTCGTGATGCCGACCAGCCAGGATGCACTCGGCCAGGCGCGAAGCGAGATGACCACGTTGTGCCAAACAATCCGCGCGGCGCGTCAACGCTTCGACGACGACTGGGAGGCGGGTCCAGTGGCCGCCACACTCCCCCCCAGCCAGCGCGTCTGGGAACTGTGGCTGGCCGTGTACGACCTGCGGATGACGACCGATTCCACCGATGAGTCCGCCGTCAGCGTGATTCGGGCTCGCCTCCGCGGTCTCGTCGACGTGATTGTGGCGGACCAGGCGGCGCAGGCCAGCGACGAAGGCGCACTGGGGCTGGCGGGCGCGACGTTGGCATGCCTGCGAGAGGACGTGACGACGTGGCTGGCCGCGGTGTCCGTGGGGGACCTGGCGGAACAGATCCACGACGCGGTGCTCGGCGCCGTACGGCGGCTGCCCGGGCTGCTGCCCGCGCTGAGCGAAGCCACTCGCGCGCACGGTTGCGCACTGGACCAGGATCTGCGCGGATGGGCCGCCCTGCTCACCCCCGAAGAGCACCCGACCGAGCAACAGTTGCTGACCCGACTGCTCCAGTTGGCCATGGTGCACGCGGTGGTCGGCAACGAGGCTGTCGTGGAGATCAGCCAGCCGGTAGAGCTTGTCCAGATCAGCGCTCACACCAAGAACGCCTTGAGCGAGTATTCGATCACTGCCCAGGACAAGCTGGGCGGATGGTCCGTGCACCGCTTCGGTGGGTTCCTCAAGCGCTCCTGGCGAGTCAATGACTGGATCTGGGGCCGGCTCGACGCGGCGACCATGCTGAGCCGGACTGTGCTTCACCCGCGGCATATACGGCGCGCGGCGGTGCTTTCGGGCTACCTGTCTCTTGAAGCGGACCCGCAGGATCGTGCCGACCAGACGCTCGCGGAGGTGTTGCGGCTGCTGCCGCCCGGCGCGGCGCAGGACCCGCGGCTGGTTCACTGCCGCTCCAAGGCCGCCGTCGAACTGCGGGGGGTGCTGAATCCGCAGGTGCCGGTCGGCGACCTGCCAGCCTCATTGCCCGGCCTGGCCGACCTGTTCGCAGCCGCCCTGCACCTGGACATCGTGCCCGATGAGCTGCCCGCCCTGGGCGTCGCCATCGGGGCAGACCGGTTGGCGGGAGCCAACCCCCGCTCCAACGGCGAAAGGTTCCTGCTTGAGCACCCCCACCTGCTGAACCGTCGGCGCTCCGACCCGACCAGGGCGCCCGGCGAGTCCCTACCTGCCGGTGAGGGCCTCGCCGCGTTCCGAGCCTTCGATCGTGCGGGGATCGGTCGCGAACCCCTACCCGAGGAGCTCAGCAGCGACCTGATGTTGCGGGTCGCCACGACTGCCGCTGCCGTGGGCGTGACCGTCGTGGACTCCCCCGCCAGTGGGCTCGGCCTCCTGCGCGGCGTCACCCGCACCCTGCGCGGTATCGCTCTGGTGCCCTACTGGGGCATCCAAGCCCTGACCTCCCGATCCCAACTGGCCCGGGCGCTAGCGCTGCTGGCGCTCAGCGTGGGCGGCGCGCTGCTGGCGCTCTCGCTCCTCGGCGTTCTGCCGACGGCACTGTCCGGCGCGGGGACGGCGCTTGGCCTGGGCGCTGTACTGGGCGCGGTGGCCTTCGGGGCCTTGCGCACCGGCACCTTGCTGCATTCGCTGGTGCTTGTGACCCCCTTGTTCGCCCTCGTCGGGTATGCCGCCACCCGGATCAGGGAGGTGGTCTTGACGCAGGACAGCGCCAACGGATGGGGCTTGACGTCGCTCGGTGTGGTGATCGCTTTGTGCTTCGGCCTCCTCCTGCTGGGCAGCCTGCCCTCACCCGCCGGAAGCGTGAGCTCTGCCCTGGACCAATTGGCGCTACGGTTCGGTGTCCAACCCTCGGTCGCATACTCCACGCAGGACCGCGAACCGGGCCCGTCCCACCTGCTGCGCTGGGTTCGCGGCCTGCTGATCTGCGGATGGCGGGCGGCACCCACGATCGCCCTGGTGCTTGCCGGGCTGGGGCTCGCCGTCACCGCCACCTTGGCCGCAGACTCGATCCGTGACCACATTTGGCTCCTGTGGACCTGGCAGTACGCCGTCTTCGTCGCGGTGGTCGCGGCGATCGGCAGCCGTCTGGCGGTGCAACGTGGCCACGCACTCCAGGTGCTGCGTACGCCGAGGGAAGGCCTGTCCTGGTCCTACGGTCCCACCCACAGCGCTGGAGCCGCTGCCGGCTGGGCCGTGCTGTACGGCGTGGCCTACCTGGCCATCGCGGCCGTTCTCGCACTCAGTCCCGCAGAGCTGCTCGAGGCGTCCTGGGCTGCGGCGCTGCTCGTGGGGGTTGTGCTCCTCGGCCTCTGGTTGGTGCTGGTGGCGCCCTGGTTGTCGCCTCGGCGCGCCGTCCGGCGGATCATCGCTCGCGAAGTCGGCGAGGCCCGGCGCAACCCCGCGGTGGTTGACTCGGTGGGCGACGATTCCCCGGCGGAAAGGTACGCCGTGCACCTCGTCGCCGCAGGGATCGGTTTACGCTGCTGGACGACCCCGCACTCGGGTGATCACCCAGGCGCACCGCTGTTGACGCGCCAGGGTGCGAAAGTGTTTGATCTCGTGTGCGAGGCCGCTGGATCGGTCCTGCGCAGACCTGGTCCACGTCAGTCACGTGGCGGGGGCGGCCTCACAGCTGAGGACCACCCCCGCGCACGCGATGCGGTAGCCCCGACGGGATTCGAACCCGCGCTACCGCCTTGAGAGGGCGGCGTGCTAGGCCACTACACAACGGGGCCGCAGCGAACCGGATGGGATTCGCGCAAACCGCCCGAGCCTCGGGCGGCGGGAGAAACTGTACCGCGTCTCGAGGTCGATCGCCCAATCGGCGCAGGCCATGCTCAAGTGCCAGGTGGCCCGAAAAATGAGGCTTTGAAACGGTGGCTCTAAAGACCTGGCTCGGATAGGACGAGGCGCCCCGCGCTGGCGGGGCGCCTCGTCCTGCGCTGGGGTACCAGGACTCGAACCTGGACTAACTGAACCAGAATCAGTCGTGCTGCCAATTACACCATACCCCAAGGGGTATCCCTCCCCCGGGCCTTGAGGCCGTAGAGGCGACGCGTCGCCGGTCGGGGAGCGATCCGAAGAAGAACTCTAGCCGCTCTCGATGACGGCCCTCAAATCGGCGGCGGGCCAGCCGTATGAAGCCTGCGCTCCTGGTCGGCGGGTCGCCGGGTCAACTGACGCCGAGCCCGAGTATTCGCAAGGCCTACCAGCGGCTCAAGGCTCCGAATCCAGCCCGACCAGCAGGTTGCTCAGCCGGCGCAACGTCGAGTGCCGGCCGAGGATCTCCATCGACTCGAACAGCGGCGGGGAAACGCGCCGACCTGCTACCGCCGTACGAACCGGCCCAAACGCCACCTTGGCTTTCAGCCTCAACGCCTCCACGAGGTCAGCACGTAGCGCGGCCTCAATGTGCTCCGCGCTCCAGCCCCGGCCGCTGCCGAAGATGTCCCCTTCATCGGCGGGCAGCGCTTCCAGGGTGTCGATGGCCGCCCGAAGGATCCGCGCGGCCTCTGGTCCGAGCCGAGCGCGGGCCTCCGACTCGATCGGCAGTGCGTCGTCCGCGATATAGAACGGGGCCACCCAATCAGCGGCTTCGCCGAGCTTGACCAACCGCGGTTGGATGAGCATGGTGACGTCCTGGAGCCGGCCGAGCTCCCCCAGCGTCGGGTTGGGTCCGAGCACCTTGGCTTCGACCAGGATCGGCAGCAATCGTGCGGCCAGGTCCGGTACGGACAGTTGCCGGATCTTGACGCCGTTCAGCCAGTCCAGCTTCTTCAGATCGAAGATCGGTCCTACCGGGTTCACCTTGCGCCAGTCGAAGTGGTCGCTGAACTCCTCGAACGTGAAGACCTCGCGCTCAGTCCCGTCGGCCTCGACGATGGGTGGATAGGCCAGCAACGCCAAGAAGTTGACCAATGTCTCGGGAAGATATCCCTGCTCCCGGAACCAGGTCAGCCGCGCCGCCGGGTTGTTCCGTTTGGAGATCTTGGACCGGTCCGTGTTGCGCAGCAGCGGCAGGTGCGCGAATCGCGGCATCGGCAGGCCCAGCCATCGATACAACAACACGTGTTTGGGTGTGGAGCTGATCCATTCCTCACCGCGCACGACGTGGGTGATTCCCATCTCGTGGTCGTCCACGACGACGGCCAAGTGGTAGGTCGGGAAACCGTCGGCCTTGAGGATCACCTGGTCGTCGGGCCGCGGCGCTGTGACCGTGCCGCGGATCAGATCCTCGAAGGTGAGCTCGACATCCTCGGGCACCAGCATCCGCACGACCGGTGTCGCACTCGCCCCGGGCAAGGCGGCCCGTTGAGCGTGGGTCTTACCGAGGCAGAGCCGGTCATACCCGCCGACCGGATCCTTGCGCGCGGCTTGCTCCTCGCGCAATCGGGCAAGTCGCTCCGGAGAACACCAACAGTGGTAGGCGTGCCCGGTTGACAACAATGTGTCCACATACGGGCGGTAGGTGCTGAGTCGTTCGGATTGCCGGTACGGCGCGTGCGGCCCGCCGATGTCCGGACCCTCGTCCCACGTCAGTCCGAGCCAGTGCAGCGTGTCGAAGATCTGTTGCTCGCTGTCCGCTCGGTACCGGTTGCGGTCGGTGTCCTCGATCCGCAGCACGAACGCCCCATCGTGCTGCCGCGCGAACGCCAGGTTGAACAGCGACATGTACGCCGTACCGACGTGTGGGTCACCGGTGGGCGAGGGAGCCACCCGCAGCCGCGGTGACCCGGCGGATGGGTCAATTGGAGACGGTGCGGGATCCGGGTGGTGATTGCGTGCGCTGCTCATAGTGCCATCAGGGTAGTCGCGGCGTGAGCGTGGACGTTGCCGCGCGCCACCTGGCCGGCGGCAGTCAGCGTCGCAGGAACGGGTTGGCCAGTACGCCGATCCCGTCGATCTCCACCTCGACGCGCTGACCCGCCTGCACCGGCCCCACCCCCGCCGGTGTTCCGGTCAAGATGACGTCGCCGGGCAGCAGCGTGAAGGCCGCCGACGCGTACGCGACCAGTTCAGCGACCGGATGGATCAGGTCCGCGGTCGTCCCGTCCTGCACCGTGACCCCGTCCAGGCGGGTCCGGATGGCCAGGTCGGAGGTGTCCAAGTCCGTCTCGAGCCACGGCCCCAGCGGGCAGAAAGTGTCGAATCCCTTGGCTCGGGCCCATTGCTCGTCGGAGCGTTGAAGGTCGCGCGCGGTGACGTCGTTCGCGCAGGTATAGCCGAAGATCACCGCGTGGGCTCGTTCGGCTGGCACGTCCTTACACATCTGGCCGATGACGACGGCGAGCTCGCCCTCGTAGTGGCATT
>CAJDVI010000039.1_pt1 | contig 17716 bp, 18 predicted proteins | sample 7391351 | NCBI WGS metagenome assembly CAJDVI01 (sample SAMEA7055704, study PRJEB34461) | soil metagenome | biome: terrestrial ecosystem; feature: Peninsula; material: soil | place: Antarctica | collected 2016 | reverse complement strand
CGGGCGTGGCCGTGGTCAACATCGACAACGGGTACGGCGCGGGCCACCTGGCGGCCCAGATCGCCGCCGATCATGATCAGCGGACAGAGGTGGCCGACCTGCGGGATGCGACGGGATAGCCAGCTCAAGCCGACTCAGGCGGGTGCGCCGGCAGGGGGCCAGGGCAGTCCGGGACGCAGGCCGTGCTGCCACGCGGCGGCTTGCGCGCCGGCGAGCACGCGCCGTACCGGTTGGCCGGTATGTCTGGCCAGCTCAGCACAATCCTCGTATTCGGGGGTGGCGGTCACGATCACGCCACTGTCGTACCCGACCGTGATCCGGACCTGGCCGTCCCCGACGGTCAGCGGCACCCGCTGCCGGGGCAGGGCGGCCCGCAGCACCTGCGATACCCGGACCCCCAGGGTGCTGGTGTGCGCCATCACCAACGCGATCAGTGTGTCCACCAGATCCGGTGTGGCCAGCGCGGACACGGTGAACGCCGGGCGGCCCTTCTTCATGTGGATCGGGACCAGCCAGGCATCGGCTGCTCCAGCGGCCAGCAGTGCCTCGAGCACCGGCGGCCAGGCTCGCGGGTCAAGGTCGTCGACGTTGGCCTCCAGGACCCGCAGGTCGGCAGCCGCGACGGTCGTTGTGGGCACCTCAGCGTCCTCGTGTCCCACCAACACCCGCACCACGTTGGCCCGTCCGGGGATGTCCCGGGTGCCCGCGCCGGTACCGACGGCGCTCACGCGCATCCGAGGCAACGGCCCCTGATCGACCGCCAGCGTCGTGAGCAGCGCGACACCCGTCGGCGTGGCTAATTCCCCTGGCCCTCCGGCGTGGACCTTCCATCCAACGAGCATGCGTGTCACGGCGGGGACCGGCACCGGCAGTGTGCCGTGCGCCGCCTGCACGGTGCCGGAACCAACGGCGATCGCGTCCGTAACCACCCGCGTCACGCCCAGGTCGCGCAGCGCGGCGCAAACGCCGACGACATCGGCCACGGCGTCCCAGGCACCCACCTCATGGAAATGAACATCATCGACGTCGATGTCGTGGACCGCAGCTTCAGCCCGTGCGAGCCGCCCAAATGTTGCCAGCGCCGCCGCCCGGACGTCCTCAGGCAGATCGGCACCGCCGAGAAGCTCGCGCAGGACCGTCCAACGCCGATGCGGCTGATCCGGTTTCAGCAGCCGCACGTCGACCGAGCGGGCGGCCAGCCCGGCCCGGCGCACCTGGCTCATCCGCAGCTGGACCGTGCCAGGCAACACGGCCTCGACCATGGCCTGCACCCGCTCCAGGTCCGCTCCGGCGTCGAGCAGCGCCCCCAACAGCATGTCGCCGGCCACACCCGCCCCGGTATCGAACCAGGCGGTCACCACTGGTCGAGTCGGGCCCGGCTCGGTCATTGGTCCATGCCGGTCCGGATGGCGTCATCCGGGGGAACGGGTTCGCTCACGTCATACCTTCCAGCACAGCAGCGAGAAGTCGGGCGCTCCAAGCCTCGGGCCAGCCCACGATAGGCGCGACTGACCGAACGGAGTAGCGGCGGCGGCTCACTCGTGGCGATCGCGCGGGGAGTGGAGGGACGCCGACCGGTGTCGGCACCCCGAGATGGTCGACCACAGGTCGCCAGCGGGCGTGGGACCCTGTGATGGCCAACGCCGAGTCGAGGGTCAATGCCTGGAGGAAGCCGACAGATGAAGCCACCCACCACGGTGCGAATTGCCGCCGTCCAGTTGCAGGCCGGGACTGATCCGAGCGAAAACCTGTTGCTGGCTCGCGACGGCGTGCGGGCCGCGGCAGCGGCCGGGGCGCGATTGGTCGTACTTCCCGAAGCGACCATGGCCGCGTTCGGCTGCGACCTGCGCGCGCTCGCGGAGCCGCTTGACGGCAGGTTCGCCGAGGGAATTCGACTGGCTGCGGCTGAGGCTGCGGTGACCGTTGTGGTCGGCATGTTCGAGCCGGCAGCCGATGGCCGAGTGCACAACACCCTGCTGGTCACCGGCCCGGGGGTCGAGACGTCGTACCGCAAAATACACTTGTACGACGCGTTCGGCGCCCGAGAGTCGCAGTTCGTGTCACCCGGGCACCAGGTGGTCACGTTCGCGTTCGACGGGCTCATCGTCGGCCTGGCGACGTGCTTCGACCTGAGGTTCGCCGAGCACTTCACCGGCCTGGGCCGAGCGGGAGCCGAGCTGGTCTGCGTGCCGGCGTCCTGGGGTGAAGGCCCTGGGAAGGCCGAACAGTGGGACGTGTTGGTCCGGGCGCGTGCGATGGACGCCCAGGCCTGGCTGTTAGCCGCTGACCAGGCCTGGACGGCGCCACGCGGTGCGCAGTCGCTGGGCATCGGCAGCAGCGCCCTCATCGACCCGGTGGGCGTGGTGCGAGCCCGGCTCGGCACCGAACCCGGCCTGCTCGTGCAGGACGTGGACAGCACCACAGTGGCCCGGACCAGGGAGCGCATCCCCATCCTTTGATTCAGCCCGCGACGACCTCGAGTCACTGGCCTGAGCCCAACCGGTCCAGCTCGCGCGTGAGATTCTCCCGGGCCCGACGCTCCCACCGCCGGTTCGCCGGAGGCGTGTGGTACAAGACTGGGAGCTGCAGCAGCCGTTCCAGCACCATCGCCCGCCTGGTGCGGAACGCCTCATCGGATACGTGCGGGTACTCCCGGCGGACGGCTGACGCGTAGCGGTTGTACCGCTGGGGTGAACCGGCCAAGACGGCCAGGTCGGCGTCGTTGAGAACGGCTGCGTCCAAACCGTCGGCTTCGCCCGGGCGTGCGGTGCCGCGGATCAGCTCCCCCACCCGCTCGACCACCGGGTCGGGGACCGCCAAACCACCGAGCCTGGAAACCGCCAACGTTGCCGAGGCAGCCTCATCCTCGCCGGGTTCGCCGCGATACACGGCGTCGTGAAACCACCCGGCCAACGCCGCCGTGGGCCCACCGTCGTACCCCTGGAGCGCCAGCATTTCCATGGCCAACACCACATCAGACAGGTGCCCCGGGTCGTGGTAGTGGCGATGCGGCTCGCTCCACTTGGCCAGGAGCTCCTGCCCGGCGGATCGCCAGCCGTGGGTCGGGGCTGGCCAGCCGTACTCTCGTGGCAGCCTGCCCCAGCGGCGACCAAGGTCAGCCAGCCGGTGTTCCCCGCCGACCCGCTGCTTGTCCCGCGCCGCGACCCGCAGCCCAGCGCCACGCAAGGCACCCAGCACATCCCGAGCCGGCACGGGCTGGGCGCCGGCCGCCACCACTTCGTCGTACCGGTCGGCCGGCACATCGTAGTGATCGTGGTCGAACCCGCGAGCCGGCAATCCCAGCCGCCGAGCGAACTCGTGCAGCTCTTCCAAGCTGGTGTCAGAGACCAGGTGCGACCAGGTCGTCTCGTACGCCGGCCACACCGGCGGGTCGATCAGGATCACCCACGCATGGTAGGTCTGCGGGCCGGGGACTGCGGCGGCCGTCCGCGCGCCCTAGATCAGACCGAGCGCCAGCATCGCATCCGCGATCTGGGTGAACCCGGCGATGTTGGCCCCGGCCACAAGGTCATTGGGCACGCCGTACTCGTCGGCGGTCTGCGCGCAGTTGGTGTAGATGTTCTTCATGATTTTGTGCAAACGCTGCTCGGCATGCTCGAACGTCCATGAGTCCCGCGACGCATTCTGCTGCATCTCCAGCGCGGAGGTCGCCACGCCACCAGCGTTGGCCGCCTTGCCTGGCGCGAACTTCACGCCCCCTTCGCGCAGCGCAATCGCGCCAGTGGGGGTGGTCGGCATGTTGGCGCCCTCGGCGACGTACCGGCAGCCGTTCTTCACCAAGGACTTCGCGGCGGTTTCACCGAGCTCGTTCTGCGTGGCGCAGGGCAAGGCCACCTCGCACGGCACGTCCCAGATCGAACCGTCCTCGATGTACCGAACGCCTCGCTCGCTGGCGTAGTCGCTGATGCGAGCCCGGCGGACCTCCTTGATGTCCTTGATCAGGTCAAGGTCGATCCCGCCTTCATCGACGACGTAACCGTTGGAGTCCGACATGGCGATCACCGTGCCGCCCAGCTGCATGATCTTTTCAGCGGCGTACGTCGCCACATTTCCGGATCCGGAGACAACCACCTGCTTGCCGTCGAACGCGGTCTGATCGGCAGCGAGCATCTCCTCGACGAAAAACACCAGGCCGTAGCCGGTGGCTTCGGTGCGGACCTGGGAGCCACCCCAGGTCAGGCCTTTACCGGTGAGGACGCCCGCCTCATACCGGTTGGTGATCCGCTTGTACTGCCCGAAGAGGTAGCCGATCTCGCGACCACCGACCCCGATATCGCCGGCCGGTACGTCGGTGTACTCGCCCAAGTGCCGGTACAGCTCGGTCATGAAGGACTGACAAAACCGCATGATCTCGTCGTCACTGCGACCCTTGGGGTCGAAGTCCGAACCGCCCTTGCCGCCACCGATCGGCATCGTGGTCAATGCGTTCTTGAAGATCTGTTCGAACCCGAGGAACTTGATGGTGCCCAGATAGACGCTGGGGTGGAAACGTAACCCACCCTTGTACGGACCGAGCGCCGAGTTGAACTCGACCCGAAAGCCGCGGTTGATCTGGATCTTGCATTGGTCGTCGACCCACGGCACCCGGAAGATGATCTGCCGCTCGGGCTCGCAGAGGCGTTCGATGACCGATTCTCGGGTATATTCCGGGCGCTTCTTGACCACCGGGGTCAGGCTGGCCAACACTTCAAGGACAGCCTGATGGAACTCGGCTTCGCCGGCATTCCGCTTGAGCACGGTGTCGTATACCGGCCTCAGACTCGGTTCGAGGGTGAACACTTGGGGACCTCCCCACGCCGATGGTCAATGACGGTGGCAACCTACACGGGTCTGTGGGTAGGCCGGTTCACCTGCCAGCATCCGGGGGCCGGGCCGGTCGGTGACCGGCATGTCTCAAGATTTGATATGGGCAAGCTCACAGCCCGAGAACATCTGGGAGGTCGGGTATCGGTTCCGGGCCACCCAGCAGCCGGACCATGGATCAGCTTGCCTCGAGCGCCTGGCCCATGAGGCACTACCACGTGAGGCCGATCGGCCCCACCCGGATGCATGAATCGAGACTGACATGGCGCGTGTGGTCGTCACGAACCCCATTCCCACCGCAGCCGTCGAGCTGCTGCGCTCCAAACACGAGGTCGTCGTCGGCGATTCCGAGACCGCACAGGAGCTGCCCGGACTGCTCGGTGGAGCTGATGCCGTCCTGACGCTGATCACCGATCGTGTCGATGACGCGTTCCTGGACGCGGCCGGTGACCAGCTGCGAATCGTCGCCAATGTCGCAGTCGGCTATGACAACATCGATCTGGCCGCCTGCGCGCGTCGTGGGGTGCTCGTGACGAACACCCCGACCGTGCTCACTGACGCAACCGCCGATCTGGCGTTCTGCCTTCTTCTGATGGCGACCCGACGTTGCGGGGAGGGCGAGCGACTCATCCGCAGCGGGGCACTGTGTGAGTGGGGCATGGATTTCATGCTCGGAAGCAGCGTGCAGAGCCGGACCTTGGGCATCGTGGGCGCCGGTCAGATCGGTCGTGCGGTCGCCCGCCGAGCCATCGCGTTCGGCATGAACATCGTCTACAGCGCTCGCAACGAGCTGCCGGCCGATCAGACCGAGGAACTGGGGGCTCGCCGCTGCGGTTTGGCGGAGCTGTTGGCGACCTCCGACGTGGTCACCCTGCACTGTCCGTACGTGCCGCCGGGTCAGGCCGACTCCACGCATCACCTGATCGGCGCCAGCCAGCTGGCCGCCATGAAACCAACGGCGTACTTGATCAATACGGCGCGTGGGGCCGTCGTTGATGAGGGGGCGCTGGTCGCGGCTCTCGCCGATGGCACCATCGCCGGAGCTGGGCTGGACGTCTACGAACGGGAACCACAGGTCCACCCCGGCCTGCTCGGCCTGGAAAACGTGGTCCTCCTGCCGCACCTCGGGTCCGCCACCGTCGAAACTCGCACCGCGATGGCCCACCTGGCCGCGCAAAACGTGCTGTCGGTGTTGGCCGGACGTGATGCGGTAACCCCGGTGTCGGCCTCCGCCCACTGAGCCCCAACGATCGACTCGCGAGGCGTCCGGTCCAGGCCCAGAAGTGGCGGACCGCCGCCTCGATGACCAGACTTGCGTCATGAGCGAGAAGAGGATCAGCGTCAGCCGCACCATCGACGCGTCGGCCAAAGACATCTTCAACGTGCTGTCCAATCCCAGGCGCCACCCCGAGCTCGATGGCTCCGGCTTCATCCGCTCTGGTCAGAACGTTGATCGGATCACCGAGAGCGGCCAGGTCTTCACCATGAACATGCAGGGAGACCACATGGGTGGGGAGTACCAGACCGACAACCACGTCGTCGGGTACGACGAAAACAAGCTGCTCGCCTGGCAGACCGCTCCGGCGGGGACCAAGCCGCCCGGTTGGAAGTGGGTGTGGGAGCTGACCGCGATCGATGGCAACAGCACTCAGGTCAGCCACGTCTACGACTGGAGCGCGGTCACCGACAAGGAACTGCTGAGCAAGAATCTGTTCCCGCTCGTGTCAGACCAGCAGCTCGAGGCGACCCTGGCCAAGCTCGCCGAGGCAGTGGCGGCTGATCGAGCGAGCTGACCAGATCACTCGCGGCGCAGCACGAAAACCAGAGGTACGGCGACCCCGCGCAGATCCATGACGCCCAGCCGGGTGTCTGCGTCGACCCGGCGGAACACGTCCAGCAGCGGTAGCGCGTCGTACACCATCGTGGCGCTGAGCACCCCGCGGTACTCGGTCATCCGCAGTCGGGCGCGGGGTGCGGTGGTCCGTAGCGCCGGGGCCACCCGGCTGAAGATCTGTGGGACCAGCGGCGCTCGGGCGAGCGCGGGCCGGCGTACCGCGAGGTGCACCGGCAGGATCGCGGGGTTCACAGCAAACACGGACCCGTCCCGGGCAGTGAACACCAGCGGATGGGCGTCTTCCGGCCCGTCGAAACGCTTGCCGTGCCAGCCGAACCGTTCCAGCAGGCCCCCCAGTGGGTGGCCGGTCGGCACTTCACGGCCCCGCCAGGCACCGAGCATCTCCTCGACACCCACCGGTGCAAGCGCATCGAAACAGACCAGTGCCTGCGACGTCGTGCACCCATTTTCGAGGTGCCGCACCCGCTCGATCGCGTGCATCGCCATCCCATCCGGTGAACTCGCCTCCGGCTGATCAGCCGCCGTTAGCGTACTGGCCACCCGCGATCTCAGGCTGTCAGGCACGGGCAGCCAGGGGGGCCTGATCCACACAGTGTCGACTGGGTCGGGTCGTCCACAGGCCACCGCGCGCACCGGACCGTCGTGGCGGTGGCCCCCTACCTTGGCGCGCATGTCATCGCTATCCCCGGAATACCCGCGTCCACGCGGACCTCCGGTCGGGTTTGGTATTGGGCAGCAGGGCCAATGAACCTTGTCGGGCTCGTCTGGGTGTACACCGGCCGGAACGTGGTGGGCGCCTTCGCGTTGGTCGCGGTGCTGGCCGTCGGCCTTACCCTCAGCAGGCAGCGTGACGCCGCGGATGGATGCTCTTGCCGTGAGTACCAAGGTGGACACCGAGGGCCGAGCGCCGTTGGGAGTTCTTTTGTACCGGCACGTGGGTTGGCTCTGCTTCACGGTGCTGCTCTCGAACGCCATCTCGTTCGCACGGATGACGGTGCAATCCTCGCTGCTCATCCTCCTGGCGCTGCTCAGCGCGTACGACGCGCAACGGGCAGGCAAGGTAGCTGGGCGACCCCAAGACACGGTCGCTGCCAGCGATGCGAGCCGATCCGAGCGCCTGCTCTGGGATCAGCGCAGGAACGGGTGCTGCCAGAGCATCAACGCCCGAGAGACGGTGCGCGACCGGGACGGAAGCTGAGCAGGTAGCGCGACGACTTCACCGCCCAACCCGGCCGCGAAGACACGTTCGTCACGCAGCAACGGGGAACGGATCCGCTCGAGTTCCTCGGAAAGCTCGGACACCCGCGCCCGTAATGCCGCCACCTGATTTTCAAGCTGCAGGATGCGGGTGATGCCTGCCAGCGAGACGCCCTCCTGGGAGAGCCGCTGAACCTCGCGAAGCTGGACGACCTCCCGCGGGCTGTACCGGCGTCCCCCGCCGCGGGTGCGCTCTGGGGTGACGATGCCGAGCCGGTCATACTGCCGCAAGGTCTGCGCGTGCATCCCGGACAGTTCGGCGGCCACCGAGATGACGTACACCGGCGTGTCGTCGTCCGGCATGAAGCCATGGGCCTGCGGTCCAGCCATCTACCTCACCCCTGCCTCGCGCGACGGAAGACCTCCTCGCGGGGGTCGACCTGGGCGTCCTGCTCGGCGAGTACCTCGACCGCGCTGCGGGCGTCGTCCGTGAGACGCTGAGGCACCACGACATGAACCTTGACCAGCAGGTCGCCGGTCGCCGCCTTGGTGACCACACCACGGCCTCTGACCCTAAGGACGCGGCCGCTGGGGGTGCCGGCGGGCAGCCGGACCTTGACCGGTTCACCGCCGAAGGTCGGCACCGAGATCGTCTTGCCCAATGCGGCTTCGGCGAACGTCACCGGAACGTCGATGGTCAGGTTGATTCCGTCCCGGCCGTACAGATCATGCTCCCGAACGCCGATCTTGAGCAGCAGGTCACCGGCCGGGGTTCCGGGTGGGCCGGGATCTCCTTTGCCGCGGATCCGAATGGTGTCGCCATCCTTGACGCCAGGTTGGATCCGAACTTTGCTGCGGGTCCCGTCGGTGCCGCGGACCTCGACGACATCGCCGGAGACCGCCTGCGTGAAGGTCAGCGTCGCACTGGCCTGCCGGTCTCGACCCTTGGCAGGTTGCGGACGGCGGAACCCGCCCCCGAACCCTCCCGGCCCCCCTGAACCTGCGCCGAACCTCGGGTCAGTCCCGCCGAAACCGCCGCCCTGGCCGAACATCGAGAGCAAGTCCTCCAGATCGGGCGCTTCGCCGGCGCCACCTGCGCCGCCGAACCCACCGCTGGGTCGCCCACCGCCCCCGTACGTCGTGTATTGGGAACCGGCTCGCTGGCCGCCAGCGCCACCGGCGCCGCCGAAGAGGTTGGAGAACACATCCTCGAAACCGCCGGTGGCGGCCCCGCCGGGCCCGCCCGCGGTAAAGCGTGCGCCGCCAGCAGCCATCGCCCGGACAGCGTCGTACTGCTTGCGCTGCTCGGGGTCGGACAGGACGGCGTACGCCTCACCGATCTCCTTGAAATGCGTCTCAGCCGCCTTGTCCCCCGGCTTGGAGTCGGGGTGCAGCTCGCGGGCGAGCTTGCGGTAGCGCTTCTTGATCGCCTTCGCGTCAGCGTCGACCGAAACGCCGAGGACCTTGTAAAAGTCCTTCTCAAACCAGTCCTGGCTGGCCATCGATCCCTCCTTCGCTGAACGCTCGTCGATTCATGAGCTCGTTGTCCTAGCTGAGTGCATCATTCACGCGGGGTCGGCGACCGCAACCATAGCTGCGCGGACAATACGTTCGCCGACTCGGTAGCCGGGCCGCATGACCTGGGTCACGGTCGTTTCGCTGACCCCGGGGCCGAGTTCAGCCACGGTGTGCATCATCGCGTCGTGCACCGTCGGATCGAATGTCTCACCCACGGCCCCGTATCGTTCCACGCCGTACTTGCCGAGGATGCCCTCGAGCTTCTCGGCGATCTTCGCAAACGGTCCGTCCTGCAGTTCGCCGTGGTCGCGGGCGAGTTGGATCTCATCGAGGACAGGTATCAGCGACTCGATCATGCTTGCGATGACCAGCTCCCGCTGGGCTTCGCGATCGCGATCCACCCGCTTCTTGTAGTTCACGTACTCGGCTTGGACCCGCTGCAGGTCCGTGAGCCGCTCGGCAGCCAGGAAGGTATCCGGGTGCAGGTCCTGCGCTTCCCCAGCGGCCGACCCACCTGCCGGGGCAGCCGTCGCGGGCTGCCCCGCAGCGGGGTCGTTTGGGCGAGCGGGGGTCGCAGGTCCAGCGCTGGAGGTTGCCCCGACGCCGTACGCCGACGCCGTCTGATCGCGGGACGGCTTGGCGCCGCCGGGGAGGAAATCCCCGACACCGCCACCGAACGCGTCGTCACCGTCAGCCATCGCTTGGTGGCTGTCCTCACTCATGCTGGTCCCTCCTGCCGGTTGGGCCGGTCGGGCAGATCCGTCCGAGGGAGTGCGGAGCGCCCCGGTGACCGGGTCGATCCGTCGCTTGTCCCGGATGATCGGCCCGGTGGCCCCTTCGGGGTCATCGACAGGGTTCGCCCGATCCCAAGGGCTGCCAAACGGCCTGGGTTTGCCTTCGGTCACTTCTGGTCCTTGTCGTCCTCGTCCACGACTTCGGCGTCGATGATGTCGTCGTCACCACCGGTCGCACCCGAAGGGTCGCCAGGACCGCCTGCGGTTCCACCGGGCTGACCGGCGTCATCGCTGCCCGCGCCCTCGGCGCCGCCCTGCTCAGCTTGCGTGGCGGCATACATCGCGGCACCCATCTTTTGGGAAACCTCGTTGAGGTGGGTGACCTTCGCGTTGAGGTCGTCCGGCTTGGCTGCATCGTCACCGGTCTTGGCCAGGGACTCCTTGAGATCCTTGAGCGCTTCGTCGACCGGGCCCCGGGTGTCGGCCGGCACCTTTTCGCCGTTCTCACTCAGGAACTTCTCGGTGGAGTAGACCAGTTGTTCGGCGTTGTTGCGAGCTTCCGCCTCTTCGCGGCGCAGCTTGTCTTCTTCTGCATGCGCCTCGGCCTCGCGGACCATGCGGTCGATCTCGTCCTTGGGCAGCGCCGAGCCGCCGGAGATCGTCATCGACTGCTCCTTGCCGGTGCCCCGGTCCTTGGCGGACACGTGCACGATGCCGTTTGCGTCGATATCGAAGGTGACCTCGATCTGCGGGACGCCACGCTGAGACGGCGCGATACCCGTCAGCTCGAATGTGCCGAGCGGCTTGTTGGCATTCGCTAGCTCGCGCTCGCCTTGGAAGACCTGGATGAGCACCGACGGCTGGTTGTCATCGGCTGTGGTGAAGACCTCGGAGCGCTTGGTCGGGATGGCCGTGTTGCGCTCGATGAGCTTGGTCATCAGGCCGCCCTTGGTTTCGATGCCGAGCGAGAGCGGGGTGACGTCGATGAGCAGGACGTCCTTGCGTTCGCCCTTCAGGACGCCCGCCTGCAGGCTGGCACCGACCGCGACGACTTCGTCTGGGTTCACGCCCTTGTTCGGTTCCTGACCGCCAGTCAGTTCCTTGACCAGCGACGTCACGGCAGGCATCCGGGTCGAGCCGCCGACCAGGACCACGTGGTCGATCGCGGACAACTCGATACCGGCATCCTTGATGACCTGCTGGAACGGTCCCTTGCAGCGGTCCAGAAGGTCAGCGGTCAGCTGCTCGAACTGGGTGCGGGTGATCGCCTCGTCCAAGTGGATCGGACCGTTCTCGGACATCGAGAGGTACTGCAGCGACAGGTTCGTGCTGGTGGCCGTCGACAGTTCCTTCTTGGCCTGCTCGGCTGCATCCCGCAGACGCTGCATGGCGATCTTGTCGTTGCCCAGGTCGACACCGGTCTGGTTCTTCACCGTGGTGAGCAGGTGCTTGACGATCCGGTCGTCCCAGTCGTCGCCACCGAGTCGGTTTTCACCGTGGGTGGCCCGCACCTGAATGGTAGAGAAGCCGTCCTCCGGGTCCTTACCGACCTCCAGGAGGGACACGTCGAACGTGCCGCCACCGAGGTCGAAGACGAGGATGAGCTCGTCCTCCTTGCCCTTGTCAAGGCCATAGGCCAGGGCCGCGGCGGTCGGCTCGTTGACGATCCGCAGCACGTTCAGGCCCGCGATCTCGCCAGCCTCTTTGGTCGCCTGCCGCTCAGCATCGTCGAAGTACGCCGGGACGGTGATCACCGCGTCGGTCACCGGCTCGCCCAGGTACGACTCGGCGTCCCGCTTGAGCTTTTGCAAGATGCGGGCGCTGATCTCCTGCGCCGTGTACTTCTTGCCGTCGATCGTGGTGCTCCAGTCGGTGCCGATTTCACGCTTGACCGAGCGAATCGTGCGGTCGACGTTCGTGACGGCCTGGCGCTTGGCGATCTCGCCGACCAGGACCTCGCCGCTCTTGCTGAACGCCACAACGCTCGGGGTGGTGCGCCCACCTTCGGCGTTGGCGATGATGGTCGGCTCGTTACCCTCCAAGACGGAGACGGCCGAGTTGGTGGTGCCGAGGTCGATACCGACTGCACGGGCCATGGATGTTTTCTCCTGTACGTCGTGTGGCGGCGGCCAGCGGCTGGTGAGCCGGGCCCGTTCGAGCGGGACGCCACCTGTCCGGGGTCGGTGCGCTGGTGACCGCTTAACCTGCGAGACTCGAGAGCCACGAAGGGGCGACGCGCCGGAACCCGGACAGGCGGGGCCTCGCCCGCACTGCCGAGGTTGACTGTCCTTCACTCAACCCTGTGTTGCCCTGCAGACTCTTGTCAAGCTCAGGCTCCGCAAAGTTGCGCTCACTCGACTCAACCTACGTGCCTGGGCAATTGTTCCCGGCGATTTGGCGCCATCAACGGGACTGTCTCTTGGGTCTAGGAGTACGTGCCGAAAAGGTGACGCTGTGGGCCGCTGCAGCAGACGGCGGCAGGAGCCTTTGCGGTCTCAGATGCGGCCGGTCTCGTGGGCCCACATCGCGACCTCGACGCGGTTTCGGGCGCCGAGTTTCCGCATGAGGCTGGCGAGGTGGGCTTTGACGGTGCTTGGGGTGATGTGCAGTTCGCTGGCGATCTCGTTGTTGGTCCGTCCTTGGGCTACCGGCACGAGGACTTCCTCCTCGCGGGCGGTGAGCGGTTCTATCGGCTGCCTCGGTGGTGAGGTCTGTGCGAGGGCGAATGCTGCGAGCAGTCGGACCGTCACGCTGGGTGCGATCAGTGCGTCTCCGCCGGCGGCGGCGTGGATCGCCTGGGTCAGCAGCGCGGGTCCCGCGTCCTTGAGCAGGAACCCGCGGGCGCCGGCTTTGAGTGCTCCGTGGACGTACTCATCAAGGTCGAAGGTGGTGATGACCACGATCGGCAGGGGGTCGATGACGTCGGGGCCGGCGAGTCGACGGGTGGCTTCGATGCCGTCCATCAGCGGCATCCGGATATCGAACAGGCCCACGTCGGGGCGCAGCTGGAGCGCTAGGCGCACTGCTTCGCGCCCGTCGACGGCCGCGCCGATGACTTCGATGTCGGGTTGGGCGTCGAGCAGCATCGTCAGGCCGGTGCGCACGATGGGCTGGTCGTCGGCGATGAGGACCTTGATGCTCATCGTGGCGTCCCGGTTCGGGGCAGGATCACTTCGACCCGCCAGCCCCGGTCGGCGGTGGGGCCGGCGTCGAAGGTGCCGCCGAGCAGCGTAGCGCGCTCGTGCATGCCTACCAGGCCGTAGCCGGCCAGGGCGCGGCCGCCAGCGCCGCAGGAGCCGTCGTCGTCGACGGTCAGTCGTACCTCGTCGGCGTCTCCTGTGACGGCCACGGTGACGCGGGTGGCGTGGCGGGCGTGGCGTCGAGCGTTGGTGATGGACTCCTGGGCGAGGCGGTAGATCGCAGCTCCGACCGCGGGGCTGAGGTCGTCGAACTCGCCTGAGAGCGTCACCTCGACGCAGGGGTGGCTCTGGCCATCGGTGGCGAGCTGCTCGACCTCGACCATGCCGGGCTGCGGCGCGAACTCGGTGTGCTGCGAGGCGCGCAGCACACCGACGATGGCGCGCAACTCGGTGAGGGTGCGGGTCGCCGCGTCCTCGATGATGGCCAGGGCCTCGATGGCACGCTCGGGATGGGAAGCCGCGATCGCACGGCCTGCTTGAGCCTGGATGGCGATACCCGACACGTGATGGGCGACAGTGTCGTGAAGCTCGCGAGCCAGCTGTTCGCGCTCTCGGGCCTTGGCTTGGTCGATGTCGCGGATGCGGATCCTCGCGCGATAGCGGGTCGCGGTGCCGAGCGCTGCGGCGCACAAGAAGAACGCGTAGCCGGCAACTACCTCCGCCAGGCCAGCCGGGTTGGCGACGAGGGTGATGGGCAGCCAGACCAGGATGACACCGAGGCCGCTTGCGGCCTCCCGACCGGAGCCCCACCGGAACAGGGCGTAGGTCAGCACCAGGGTGGCCGAGACACTTGAGGGCAGAGCGCCTTGCGACCCGGTGAGGATTCTGACGGTGTCGACCACGGTCAATGTTCCGAAGGCGACCGCGACCGCGACGAGCGGACGCTGGCGTCGCCAGAGCAGGGGGGTGACGACCGCGATCACGGCGATGAGCAGCAGCGGGCGCGGCGCCAGATCCTCACCAAGCACGGCTTCCACCAGGGACCAGCAGATCAGTACGGCGACCAGGGCCCAGTCCTGATGCCCCCTGCCCGGGGGGTCCGCAGGTCGAGGTTCGGCCCACAGCGAGCGGAGTGCGTCGGTGGCCATCTGATCAGCCTAGGCAGGCCGCGTGATCGGCGTATCCGCCGAAGGTACAAGAGGACGACTGTGCCAACGGCCAGGTCGAATCAGGCTCCGGGGCTGATGTGCCCGACGCCGACATCCGTGACGGTGGGAGCACCCACCCAATCAAGGCAAGGAGCAATCTGATGAGAACGCCTCAATCCCACACCGCACTAGCAACTCCGCGCTCCCACACCGCGTTGGAAGATCTGCGCATGCCCGTGCAGGCGAAGATGGCCGCCGCATGGACCAGCTTGATGTTCTTCGTCATCTACATCGACTACTACCACCTCTTCCAGCCCGGCGCCATCGACCAAATCCGGGGTGGCGGCATCTTTGAATTCGACATCACCCCGACGTTGATGACCATCTTCGTCGTGGTCATAGGGATCCCGGCCCTGATGGTGATGCTCTCCATGACGCTGCCCGCCCGAGTGAACCGCGCCGCGAACCTCATCGTGGCATCGCTCTACATCCCCGTCATGGTGTTCAACGCGGCAGGGGTGTCCTGGGACTGGGCCTTCTACTACGGCCTTCACATCGGAATCGAGGTGCTGCTCCTGGCATTCATCCTGCGCTCCGCCTGGACCTGGCCACGCCGTACCGCATCGCCGGCGACCATGGCAGCCAGCCTCGACAGCGAGCCACTCCGCACGCCACAGCAGGCCTGACTGCCCGCCCCGCGCCCGACCGACCGTGCCCACCCCACCCCCGGGCACAGTCACCTGCCTCAGCGTCCGCTGCTGAGCGCTTCGTCCCACCCCTATCCCCCAAAAGGGACCCGGTCATGATCGAGGCACACGAGCTCACCAAGCGCTCGCGCTCCCTTCAGGTGATGAGGTGGCCGAGGGTCAGTCCGAGCGCGGCAGCGGCGACGGATGCTACGAGCGTTACTGCGGCATAGCGGATTCCGGTGGTGCGGTCCTCTGCGAGCCATAGTCGTGCGGTCTCGACGGATGCGGTGCTGAAGGTCGTGTAGCCGCCGCAGAATCCGGTGCCTAGCACGGCCTTGACGGTCGCCGCGGTCGAGTCGGCTGGTCCGAGCGCGACGAGGCCGGTCACCAGTCCCAGGACAAACGATCCGGAGATGTTGACGACGATCGTGCCCAGTGGGACCCGGAAGGGGTTGTGCCTCGCGACGAGGGTGTCCGTGACGAACCGGGACGTGGCACCCAGACCGCCGGCCAGTGCGAGCAGGAGTGTGATCATCCGCGCACCCTCTGACCTGCTGCTTGCCGGCCGATCTGGTGCGCCCACCGGTAGCCCACGGCGGCAGCGGCGACACCCAGGACCACGCTGGTGACGGCATAGGCCAGGCCGATGAGGTGCGCCTGGAGGGTTAGCCGCTCGACCGTCTCAACAGCGAAGGTGCTGTAGGTCGTGAACCCACCCAGCACGCCGGTGCCCAGACCGAAGCGCACGGTCCTTCGCCACCCGGAGTCGATGAGCACCTCGAGCAGTAACCCGAGGGCGAACGATCCGAGCACGTTGATGGCCAAGGTCGTCCACGGCATCGCATGAGCCGAGGCAGGCGCCACGCCCTCGAGGACGGCCCGCAAGGCTGTGCCGACCGTGCCGCCGAGGAAGACCAACCCGAGTACCCGTACGCGACGTCGGATCGTGGCCCTTCGCCGGTTGGTCGCCTCGGTCACTCCCACGGCGCCCGGCCCTGCCAGTCGACCACCCGGACCGGCACGACGACCACGGGCCGGTGCTGACGGTGTGACAGCTGCATCGACAGCGACCCGTTGACGAAGTCAGCGATGCGGTGGTGATGCCCCACGTGGGCCCCGACGACGAATCCCGCAGCGTCGACCGCTCGAGCCAAGTGCGTCAACGCGCGGTCCGCCCGTCCGGCGAGATACCGGAAATGCCAAGGCAGGTCCTGTCCCTGCATCCACTCAGCGACCAGTCCGGTCAACGCGGCTTCCCTGTCGGGCCAGACCTCGTCGTCGAGGTCGGGATCGATCGAGAAGTGTCGGACCGTACCGTCTGGATACTCCGTGTCTGTGTAACGCGAAGTGTCGACGTGCGCGAAGTACAGCGCCGGTGCATTGATCGCCCGTGCGAGGTTCACCGCAGTCAGGGCGACGACCGACGACTGGTCTTGCATCACCGTGACCACGAGTGGATGGCCGACGAAGTCGGTGATGCGGGAGGGGTGCGGCTGGGGTGGGACTCTCTCGCCCATCGGTGAGGCTCCAGACACTCAATGATGGGCACGGCTGCCTGCCCATCGGCGGCGGCCACATGGACCGCTGATGAACAGGAACCATCAGCCAACCGGCGGTTCGGACACGCAAGACGCCCGGGCGGGATCCATCGCCATGAACATCGTATCGATCAATGGAGCTCGCCCCATCTGAGGAGGTCGCGGCGCACATCATGACCTCAGCCGACCGATCGAACTGTGCCGGCCAGGTTGGCGAACCCTGTGCGCGTATCATTCTCAGTGGCGATGGAACCCGCCCGGACATGACCGTTCCGAACCGCCGTACCGGCTGATGGTCCCTACCCCGTACCGAGGGTGGGCGCCGCGTCTACCCGCGACGAACCGCAGGAGCCGTGATGACCAGCTCAGCCAGCATCGCCAGCGTTCAGGGCCTAGAGATCCTCGACTCGCGGGCCCGACCGACCGTCATGGCCACGGTTGTCTTGACTGATGGCACGCGGGGGGTGGCGATGGTTCCCTCCGGCGCCTCGACCGGCACCCGTGAAGCGGTCGAACTGCGTGACGGCGACCCGCACCGCTACGGCGGACTCGGCGTGCTCACCGCCGTCAGCCATGTCACCGGTGAAATCGCCGACGCGGTGACCGGTCACGCCTACCGCGCGGTGGAGGACCTGGACCGCGTCCTGATCGACCTGGACGGCACGCCGACCAAGTCCCGCCTGGGTGCCAACGCCATCCTCGGGGTCTCGATGGCGTACGCGCGCGCTCTCGCCAACGCCCAAGGCCAGGAGCTCTACCAGTCACTGCCGGGCGTTGGCGGGCAACCGCCGCGGATGCCGGTGCCCTGCTTCAACGTGCTCAACGGCGGCGTCCACGCGGCCAACCTGCTGGACTTCCAGGAATTCATGGTCTGCCCGCTCGGCGCCCCCACCATGGCCGAGGCGGTCCGCGCCGGAACGGAGGTGTACACGGCCTTGAAGAAGCGCCTCTCTGGCGCCGGGCACCCCACCGGCCTGGGCGACGAGGGCGGCTTCGCCCCAGACATCGCCGAGCCCGAGGAGGTGCTGGACATCATCCTGGCTGCCATCACCGACGCCGGATACTCCACCGGC
>CAJDVI010000023.1_pt1 | contig 17731 bp, 16 predicted proteins | sample 7391351 | NCBI WGS metagenome assembly CAJDVI01 (sample SAMEA7055704, study PRJEB34461) | soil metagenome | biome: terrestrial ecosystem; feature: Peninsula; material: soil | place: Antarctica | collected 2016 | reverse complement strand
ACGATCACCTGGGCGAAAGCCGGATTGATCTCCTCGTTGAAGACCAACTCGACAGAGGCTGGGGCCTTGTCTACGACGCTGCCATTAGCGGGTGTCGAACCAAGCAGTTGCGCGTGTGCCTGCGCGAGCGGCGCAGGCAGGACGAGCCACAGAGCCAGCACAACGCACACGACAAACCAGCGGCAGCGCGCTGCCGTACGAGTCGCTAGGGGCAAGCCGGATGCGCCGGTGGGGCCAAGGACAGCCATGCCATGAGTCTGTCAGGATCTCGACTGTAGAGGCGGTTCCCGCTCTCGCATCGGGCCCCGAGTGATCCCCCGCAGACCCCTTGTGACGCGCATGGGAGCTTCCATGAGTCTCTTCGCCTTGAGACCAGCGAACTGGCGAACCTCGCCAACGACAGCGAGGCATCTCGTGCTCGACTCGGTGTGACCCGATCGATCGTTCACGCATCGTGCATTGGGGTGGATGACGGGACTTGAACCCGCGACCACCTGGACCACAACCAGGTGCTCTACCTACTGAGCTACACCCACCATGGCCGTTTTCAGCCAGGACGCGACGCCCCGGAGAAGCTGGCGCGGCCCTATCGTACCCTGCCCGGCGGAGGGCTTGCGGACGCCCTCGTCAGGCTGATGGCGGTTCGTTCACGGCTGGGGGCTCGGCGTCCGCTTCGTCCGCCTTTGTGTGGGGAGCGTCCGGTGCCGGTGCCGGTGCCGGTGCCGGAGAGGTTGTCGTCGCGGCCGACAGACGGGTAGCCGTCGCCTTGGCGGCCTCTGTGGACGGTCCGGGCGGTCTGACGAAGACCGTTTCTCGGTAGTACCGCAGTTCGTCGATACTCTCCCGGATGTCTGCCAACGCTCGATGCCCGCCATGCTTGGCGGGTGCACTGAAATACACCCGGGGATACCAGCGCCGCGCCAGTTCTTTGATCGATGAGACGTCGATCACGCGATAGTGCAGGTACGTCTCGAGTGTTGGCATGTCCCGGGCCAAGAAGCTGCGGTCGGTGCCGACGGTGTTGCCACCAAGGGCTGCTTTGCGCGGCTCCGAAACGTGCGTCTGCACGTACGTCAGCACAGCCTCCTCCGCCTGGGCCAGGCTGATGCCGTCGGGCAAGGCCTGCAGCAGCCCGCTGGTCGTGTGCATCTCCTTGACGAAATCGTTCATCTGCGTCAGCGCGGCTTGGGGCGGTCGGATGACCAGCTCGATGCCTTCGCCGAGTTGATTCAGCTCGTAGTCCGTCACCAGTGCGGCGACTTCGATGAGCGCATCGTCGGTCAGGCTAAGGCCGGTCATCTCGCAGTCGATCCATACGATGCGGTCGTTCAGCGAACGCTCAGCTGGCTGGTGATTCACGATGGCAACTGTAGTCAGCCCTCATGGTCCGACAGATCGACGCGGCATGCCGTGCCGTGTTGCTTGCCCTTGTGGTGTCGACGGTCCCGGATTGACGATGTGCGATGCCGCTTACCAAAGCGCCCGGTAGGCGGCCAACGCGGACGGGTCCGGCTGCTCGGTCTGCCTCATCGTCTCGTAACTCATCCGACGTTGAGCAGCCAATACCTGGATCCATGAGCTCACGTTCCGTACCCACGCGGCGTCGGTGTCCTTGCCCAACTGCCAGTGCAAGGCCACCTGTTTGCCCGACCGAGAGGCCCAGTCGGCCCAATCGAGCAGGCCACCGTCGCCGGCGAGCAACTGGGTCCACGTTCCAGAGGAGGGAATGTCCAGGCCGACGATGTCGACGACGTCAGGGCCGGGCCACTTGGCTCCGGCCGATCGAGGGTCCTGGCCGACGGGGGCTGCCCACTCGATTCGGATCCGTTCGTTGTGCGAACGCACCAGTTGCGCGGCGCGCCGAAACGCCAGCTTGGCGTCGCCGCTGTCGCCCTGGGCCGGCGCCCGCAGACGCACCACGTTCGTCCGCTTGGACGTGGCCAACGCGTTTCCGAAGGCACGCCACTGTGCGTCGTTCACACCGGCAGCCGTCTCGACTGTTGAGGTGCCGCCCACCTCGAGTGGGACGTCGTACACCACCCTGGCCGCGGTCGCGTCCGCTTGACGGAACACCGGGTTTTTCCGGGTCAGCTCGGCCCAGGATCGCCCCGCGAAATTGACCTGGACAAGATGGGTCGAGTCACCGGCAGCACGGGCAGCGCTCCTGGCCTGAACGAACCGGTCTGACTGAGTCACCTGCCCACTGGCCCAAGGCAGCGGTGCGGACAGCCGTAGCGTCTGGTGTGAGGACGGAACATCGACGGCGGCATCGCTTGGCGCTGGCCGGGAGGCGACAGGTCCGTTCAGCGCGCGGTGAACCTCGGTGCGGCTTGCCGGATTCGGGTGGGGCTCGGTCGGCTGGTCGGCTGTGCCGCTGGGCACTGCGGTGCCGCCGGAGGGCTCCGCGGACATCGTCGGGGCTGGCACGTTCGACGTCGACGCGGGGTCGCTGGAAGGCGAACTCGCCGGGGCGTCAGGCAGTGTCGTCGTCGACGAGGTGGGGGCACTGAAGGAAGGAGTCTGGGTGGACGTCGACGTCGGCACCTTCGAGCGGGCGTCGCTTTTGGTCGGTGAGGGCCTTGGATCGTTGGTAGAGGTGCGCGGCTCGACGGTTTCTGGACCGCTCGGCGACACCGGCTGAACCCATGGCGTTGAGGGCAGGTCCCTGCTGGGGGTGGGGCGCGGTCGCGTAGCGGTCGGTCCCGGTGCAGATGGCGTCTGAACTGGTGCCTTTGACATTCGCGACTCCGACGTTGTGGGTGCCGTCGACGTTGTGGGTGCCTTTGATGCCGTGGGTGTTTCGGGTGCTGTGGCTGTGGTCGGATCGGGTGGTTCGGCGCGGCTAGTGCCGTCCGGGATCGAAGCACTCGGTGCAGCGCGTTCTGAGGAGCTGGAGTCCTTGCGCTGCGGGGTCGGGGTCGGGGTCTTTGGTCGGGCCGGGCTCGTGGCGGAATGCGTCGCCGCCGCCGTCGCGTCGGATCCGTGCCGTCTCACCATGATGCTGACGTCGTCGTTGGGCACAGGAGGGTCGTGCTTCGTGGGTCCAGGATTGCCGGTCGTCCCTTTATCAGCGTCGCCGATGCGGGGGAGTACGGCCGAGCCGGCGGGAAGCGCACGCTGCTCGTCGTTGACATAGACGGTCACATCACGATCACCGCCAGCGGGTATGACGACCATCACGCCGTCCTGGTGCTCGCGACGTGGCTCACCGGGCTTGGTCGGCAGTGGATCTTCTGGAACCGATCGCGACGGAGCAGATCGCGTCGTTGACGATGACGGTGACGATGATGGGGCCAGGGAGCCGGGCCAGTCACTCGGAGACCGGGCCGGAAGCTGACCACCTGTTGGCTGCCAGTCCGGTGCTGATCCGTCGGCCCGGACGGTTTCCAGCGCGCTCGAAGGGAGCTCTGGTGACGACTCACGAATCTGCCAGGGGGTGAAGGACGCCGTGGCGTTGTTCGGTGAAGTCGGGGCCGCCGAGCGCTGCGTCGAGGTGGGGCTGACTGGCTCGGATTCGCCAGGATCGGCCGAGGTGTCATTTATGCCAATGGAACTGCCCGGATCGCGAGATGCTATGCGATCGGCATTGTCGGTTGTCTGCGAGTTGGGGAGACTGCGATGCTGGTCCCGCCGTTCGGCCCACGCTTCAGAGCGCGACGCCGATGGCGCTGATGTTGTCGCGGGGTCCGCACTCGGCGTGGGCGTCCAGGGATGGTCTTGTCGTGCGGAGGTGGAGCCTTGCGCAGCGACGAAGCGCTCGGCGGACCGGTTCGCTTCGGTGGCCTTGGCGATCGGCTGACGAATCGACGCTGATGAGGGCTCCGAAGTCTGCTGAGGTGCTGGGGCTGCTTCGTTGGTCTCACTGCGAGCCCACGGCGAAAGGGTCGCGTTGGCTGCAGGTGGGACGGCGGTTGCCGAAGATCGCTCGGCGATGGAGTCGCCCGGCATTGGCGCTGGCTCGGTCGAAGACGGCAGAGCCCAATCGGCGGCCCGGCTCCCTTCCGCCGTTGGGTCTGGTCCCTGAGGGCCTGGCTTCGGGGGTGCCGACGTGGTTTGAGGTGAGGTGGGCGGTGCCGGCCACGGTGCGGCAGGGGGGAGGGAGCCGAGCGGTATGGCTTCGGCGGGGATGGGCTGGTCCGGTCCGACGGGCTCCGGCATCGCAGTGAGGGGCTGCCTTGAGGGCTGGCGCGGACGTCGTGGGCTGGCTGCCACTGTCAGGTCCCGGGAATGCCCCAACGTCGCCCCGAACGTGATCTCATCCGCGAGAATCGGCGTCGTCGAGCCGGTTGGCACGCTGACCGGGGACGGTGCGGTGAAGGCGGATGAGGCCGTCGCGCAGCCGCGGTCAGCACCAGCACATTCGGCGAGGCCCACCAGCCCAGGTGATGGTGTCTGCGCGTCCAGGGAAACGGCGCCAGCCATAGGTGCACCCGCGATGACCATAGCCACGGTCAGCGGGATCGCGCTGGGTCTACCGCCGCGTGAGAGTCGCTGTGCTATGCGGATATCCATCATTCCTCGCCTTGTTCAGAACGCGGACACAGAAATGTACCGAGTGGAGAGAGGGTCGCTCGTATAACTACCGCATTGATTGGGGCGGGTCAACGGCACCTGTGGATCATGAGCATTTCGCAGGCTCGGAGAAGGGTATGTCTCAATCCACTCGAGGTGGCAGCAGATAAATTGTCTCCGAACCGTTTTCCCGAGCCCGTACCAAGGCACCCGCCGAAGTGAGGTCTTCGGGAAATCCTTCGCCCCCGACGAGCTGGCCCCGCGAAATCAGCGGCCCGACCAGCACCTGTTGGTCACCGACCGTGCCCAGCGCGCGGTCAGAGCCAACATGTTGGGTGGTCCAGTCACCGAGATCGGTGATGCGGCCGTGGGTCAGGTCGACGAGGGTCCGCGACAGGATTCCCCAAGCTCGTGATGGTGAGGGTGACCAGGTCAGGCCAAGCTGTCCAGCATTCGATTTGTGAGGTGTGATGATCCCGCCAAAATTGAAACGTATGTCGTTGTCTCGGTCCGAATAGACCAGCACACGAAGCGGTTTGCCGGGCAGTGTCGTAATGATCTGGCCGCCGGTATAAGAGATCACCGTCGGGGTAATGGAATTGCGCGAGAAAGATTCCCACGGAGTCGGCGGCCCGGCGGTTGCGCCCGGGCGCAAGTGCCACCAACCAGCCGATGCGGCGGTCGTGATGGCCCCGTCGATCCGAGCGGCAAGTGCGACCGCGCCGGCAGGAACCTCGGCCTGCACCAGTGTCCTGTTCACGATGGAGGCAACCGTCGACGGCCCCACGCCGACCAGCGGGGCTTGCCCGAGAAACGTCACCCGAGAGCCCGTGGGCAGGTCCAGTTCTCCTGGCGAGCCGTCGTCCAGAGCCCACCAATGCAGTCGATCAGCGAGTTGCACGGCGACCACGGGGCTGCCGTCCACCGATGTCGCGGCCAGATTCGTGGCGACCTCCCCGGAGGGCAGCGGAGCCGACCACATGGTGTCGCCGGTCGGGGCGTCGATCAGCAAGAGATGACGCTCGGCTGTGAGTACCGCGACCCGGTCGGTCCCGATGACCAGCGCGGGACCGGAACTCGGCAGCAGGGGCGGGCTCTGCCACCGCGCCGCCGCCGTCCACTCGCTCGGCGGCCGTCCGGTGTACCCAACAGACCGCACCGTTGCAAGCGGCGATTCCCGGAGCACCGCCACAAGGATGAGCCCGATGGCCACGGCCAGCACCGCGAGCGCGCCCATCAACTGCACCACGGCCCGTCGCGGGATCGCGACGACTTTTCGGAAACCAGGGGCACGGCGTGCGCGACGGGAGCGGATCGAACGACGAGACGTCGGCGCCAGCGCAGTCTCCTTCACGGAGGGCGCGGCAGCGCCGCCGCGCACGGCGACGCGTCTCGTGCCGTCGTCATCAGCGTCGTACATCGTGGCACCCCTCTGTTGGACGAGTGTCCTGATCAGGACACAGGGTGGCACACGAATGGGCTGGCTCGGGAGCGAACTACCGCGATCGGCACGCCGCTGACCGGCCACAATGCTCGTTCATGGGGATTCGAAGGGATTCGTGGGGTGGCTCTCAGAGCGCCGATCGGGTCGCTGCTCAGCCGAACCCGCCCGCGATCGGGCCGAGACGGACAGGCAACCCGGTGCCCGGATTGACCACCACGTCGTCCAACCCAGTCGCGCCCGCAGCTCGCTGGGCGGCGACGGCAGCACTCGTGTCGCTGCCGTCGATCCACACGTCGAGCCAGGTGCTCGCTCCGGGCGGGGCCGGGTTGTCGGCCACGTCGAGCCGGTGGCACGGCTGCAGCTGCGGGGTGGGCCCGTCACCGCAGGTGTCTTCGACGATGCCGTACACCTGCAAGCGCGGGAAGTAGAACCGGGCTCCGCGGGCCCAGTCCAGGACATCTTGGCCGGTGGCTCGACTGTGACCGACGGCGATCGTCACCGGGTCGTCGTACGTGCCGACGCCCCCGGCCCGGTTGTGGAGCACCGGATGGGAGATCGCAGCCGATCCCGACGGGGTGTTGTCGTGCCAGGTGTAGGCGGTGACGTAGGCAGTAATGGCAGATGCGGTGCCGGAGTCATGGTCGCGTTCCTGCGCCCCCCGAACGGAGACCAGCGCCCATTGGGAGTCGAGCGCATCCCATCGCCAGCCGCCCTCGTCCCAGACCCACTCATCGACTGGTTGCCCGCTCTCGACGATGCTGTCAGTAGCAGTGTTGACGACACCGTCGGCGGGACTGACCGGCATGGCAGCCTGAGCTGGACCGATGCCGAGCATTGCCGCGAATGCCACGGCCAGGACGGCTCGTCGGGCGGGCTGTGAGCGGTACATGGTGCCCCCAAGGGGTTGGCGCAGGGTTGCGATGTCGGCCGCGAAGGGTCCAGATGGCCATTCGATCGGCAGCAAAGTACCGCAGCGGCGGCGCCTTGCCTTGGACCGGCTGTGGATGACCCGCTGGCAGCGCCGGTGGGCCGCGATCGACCCAATGGACCGCGATGGACTGCGAGGACACGACGACGATCCCGTGGGTGTTGCCGAAGCTGCCCGCTCGTATCACCCGTGAACGCGTCGCATCTTGGCAGGCTAGGAGATGTCGGTGTCCGGGTGCGGGCGGCCGACGGGTGACGAAGGAGGAGAACGTGTCCGATCTGAGCTCGGTGGCCGGGTCGATTGTGGTCGGTGTGGATGGTTCGCGCAGTGCCCGGCACGCGCTGCACTGGACCGCTCGGTGGGCGACGTTCACAAATACGCCGGTGACGCTCATCGCCGCCCTCGGCGAACCGCCAACGGACAGCGAGGGCGCGCGACTGCCCGACGATCCGGAGGCCGGGTTTCGCCAGGAGGTCCGAGCCATGGTCCAGGCCGAGGTCGATTACGTGCGGCACGAGATCAAAGGCGTCGAGGTGGATTACCTGGACGTGTGGGGGGAAGCCGACAGGGTGCTCATCGAGGCGAGCCGCCACGCTTTGGTGGTGGTGATGGGCTCCCGGGGGCTTGGTGGTTGGACCGGACTCATGCTCGGCGGCGTCAGTGACAAAGTCGTCAGCAACGCGAGGGGCCCGGTGGTCGTAGTCCCGCCACATTGGAAGCCGACCCGCCGCGGCGAACCGGTGACGCTGGCCGCGGAGGATCCGGTCTCTGCCGTTCACTCCGTCGAATTCGCTGCTCAGGCCGCGCGCGCGCTCGGCACCCCACTGCATGTCGTGCACGCGTGGCAGGTCAAGAAGAGGTGGTCGAAGCTGGCCACCACGATCGGCGCAGGTCATGTCCGATCAGCTCAGGAGCAAGCTCAACGACGGCTGGATCTGGTGACCCGAATGGTCGCGGCGCACGACCCGGAATTGACCGTGGTAGCGCGACTGGTTGAGGGTGACCCGGTCGTCGTGCTGGCTGAGGCCTCGGAAACGGCCCGACTTCTGGTGATGGGTACGCGCGGCCGGGGCGGCTGGCAGGGGCTGGTGCTCGGGTCACGCAGCCGAGAACTCGTTCAGGCCACCGCCTGCCCGGTGGCCGTCGTTCGCGAACGCTTGTAGCGCCATGCTGGCTCGCCTGGCGTGTGACGATCCTTTGGCTCGGACAGCGACCGTCATGGTGACGGGAGGCGACTGATGCAGTCCAGGACGGCGCCCCCGGCAGGACTCGAACCTGCGACCTAGAGATTAGAAGGCTCTTGCTCTATCCAGCTGAGCTACGAGGGCGGGCCGGACCTGATGTGCGGGGCCATGCGATGGTCCGGGTCAAGAGTCTAATCGTGCCTGCCGGGCATGCCAGTCTTGGTGCTGGTCAGAACGGCGTCAGCGGGCTGGATGCTCGGTGAGCAGCCCCATCCGGCGCAGCATCTGCTCGGCGTAAGGATCGCAGTGTCCCTGGCTGCGGTATCGGGTCCGCTGCTCGAACAGCCATGCCTGTGGTTCGCTGCTCTGCACGCTTTGCTCGGCGGTGTGCGTGTGGTGGCTGGTGGCACTCAGGGCGGCACCATCGACGTGATTCGGCACCTGCCGAAGCTGTCCTGCAACACCGGCGATCTCGAGTGGCTGCCTACCTGTCGACGCGGTGACGTTCGGGTCGACCAGGTGATGGTGGACGATGGCCACCTCCTCTCTTTGGGTCGTTGGCTGCGACACAACTCAGCCATGAGACACGGAACGCTGTGCCAATCGGCGCGCCGTCCGACCTTGTGAGTGCGTTGTGCCAAACAACGCGATCGTTGCGGGCAAGAGCCGGAGATGCGCGGTCAACGTGTGCATCGGGGACCATTCGAAAGTTGGCAAGAGCGCCTGGCCAAGACACGATGAGCGGGTGAGCGAGAGTGGCAGCGACCCGCAACTGCTGAAGGCGATGCGGTCGCTGCGCTCGGACATCGCCTCGGTCATCCTGCCACTGCAGATCGAGGGGGCCAGCGCCGCCCGCAAAGATCAGACCGATCTGATCACTCAGTTGGACGACTACATCCTGCCTCGGTTGGCTGATCTCGAGGCGCCACTGCTTGCGGTCGTCGGCGGTTCCACCGGTGCAGGCAAGTCGACACTGGTCAACAGCCTCGCAGGCCGAGTCGTCAGCAGATCCGGCGTCCTGCGTCCGACCACCCGTGCCCCCGTGCTGGTCCACCACCAGCACGACGCGAGATGGTTCACCACCCCGCGCATTTTGCCCAACCTGTCCCGGATCAGCGGTGGCGAGGGCGTCCATGACGATCCAGGATCGGTGCGCCTGGTCACCTCGGACGGGCTGCCGCCGGGAGTGGCCGTCCTCGACGCACCGGACATCGACTCGGTCGTCGCGCAGAACCGCAACCTCGCCCGACAACTCCTGCATGCCGCGGACCTGTGGATTTTCGTCACCAGCGCCGCGCGGTACGCCGACGCGGTTCCCTGGACGATCCTTCGTGAGGCCGCGGCCAAAGGCACGTCGGTGGCGATCGTGCTCGACCGGGTCCCGCCGGAGGCACTGGAGATCATCGGTGACGATTTGACGCAGATGCTGATTGACGAGGGGCTCCGCCACGCGCCGGTCTTCACGCTGCCGGAGTGCATCCTGGACGAGCACGGTCTGCTGCCCGAGGAGCACGTTGCCCCGCTGCGCGAGTGGCTGACTCGGTTGGCAGACGATGCGCGAGCCCGTGGCGTCGTCGTACGACGGACGCTCTCTGGTGCGCTGCAGGCCATGGATGCGCAGGTGATGGAATTGGCAGAGGCTAGCTCTGCCCAGGTTCAGACCGTCGAACAGCTCCAAGCCATCGTCACGCTCGCGTACGCACAGGCTGTCGATGAGGTCAGCGCCGGGGTCAGTGACGGGAGCGTATTGCGCGGTGAGGTGCTCGCGCGTTGGCAGGAGTACGTCGGCACGGGCCAGTTCCTCAAGTCGGTCGAGGTGAAGGTCGGACGACTGCGAGATCGACTCAGTGCGGCACTGCAAGGCAAACCAGCGCCAGGTGCCGATCTCGGTGAGGCGTTGCAGTCGGGAGTCGCTGCATTGATCCAGTCGCACGCCGAATCAGCGCGGCTGAACATCGTCCGGCGTTGGCGTGCAGTTCCTGGGGGAGCCGAGCTGTTGGCCGCGCACTCGGAAGTGCTGGGCCCGTCCCCGGAGTTCGAGGAACAGGTCAACCGGCTGGTCCGGGACTGGCAGGGCAGCATCTTGGACCTGGTGCGTCATGAGGGCAAGGACCGGCGGACCACGGCGCGGGTGATGGCATTCGGGGTGAACGCGGTTGGCGTTGTCCTCATGCTCGTTGTGTTCAGCCAAACTATGGGTCTGTCCGGCGGTGAGGTCGGTATCGCCGGCGGTTCGGCGGCGTTGGCGCAGCGTCTGCTGGAGGCGGTCTTCGGCGATCAGGCGGTTCGAACGTTGGCCGAACGGTCCCGCCGAATGCTCATCGAGGCGACCCGCGCTTTGTATCACGAAGACCGGGCACGTCTGATGGAGTTGCTGTCCCACGTCAACCTGGACCCCGACGCCCCCGATCGGCTGCGCGAGGCGGCGGCACTGGTCAGAAGCGGTCGTTGATGTTCGGACGAAAGGAGCGCGTGCACGTGCTGGAGTCCACCGTGTCGGGCAGTGACTTCACCGCGGCCTTGGATGGCCTCCAGGGCGCCATCGAATCCGGCCGCGAGTACTTCCCACCGCTTGAACGGGATGAGGCGCAGGCCGTGCTGACGAAGGCGGCGGCCAGACTGGGCTTCAAGGGCTCGCACACTGTGGTCGCGCTGGCCGGTGCCACCGGCAGCGGCAAATCCACGCTGTTCAACCGGATGGTCGGTGAGGAACTGTCCAAGCCAGGGACGTTGCGTCCCACGACCACCGCCATCACGGCGGCGGTCTGGGGACAAGACCCCGCTGGGGCGCTCTTGGACTGGCTGGATGTACGGCAGCGCCATTACATCGAACCGATGCGCCGGGGCCGGGTCGAACAGGACCTGGTCCGCGACGGACTCGTCCTGCTGGACCTGCCGGATGTGGACTCACACCGGGCTGCCCACCGCGCCGAGGCCGACCGGGTACTGGCTCAGACCGACGTGTTCGTCTGGGTGACCGACCCACAGAAGTACGCCGACGCGATTCTGCACGACGAGTACCTCTCCCAGGCCAAGAACCATGAAACCGTCACCCTGGTCGTCTTGAACCAGGCGGACCGGATGCGGCTGGAGGAGGCCAACGCCTGCCGCGAGGACCTGGTGCGCCTGCTCCTGGAGGACGGACTGACGACCGCGCCGGTGCTGCTCCTGTCCGCTCGCACCGGCCTTGGGCTGGAGGACCTGGCGGCGGCCCTGGCGGGAGCGGCCCGGTCGGCGAGCGCGGCAAAGGTTCGGCTGCTGGGCGACGTACGACGAGAGGCCGCACGGTTGCGAGAGTTCGTCGGGGATGGCGAACCGGAACTGGACGCCACAACCGACCACGAGTTGCTGGACGCGCTCGGCCGGGCGGCAGGGGTTCCCACCGTGTTATCCACCGTGGAGAAGGACTACCTGCACCGTAGCGGCAAGCGGACCGGATGGTTGCCGACCCGCTGGCTGGCTGGGTTCCGGCCAAACCCGCTGGCCAGGATCGGGTTGCACGGCAATCCGGCGAGTGATCAGCTGGACGGGCTCACCGAACTCCTGACGCGCTCCTCGCTGCCGCAGGCCACCCCGGCGGCGCGAGCCGCTGTCGACCTGGCTACCCGCAAGCTGGGGGCACGGGCCGCTGCAGGCCTGCCGCAGCGGTGGGCAGAAGCGGTCCAGGACGCAGCGACTCCAGATCAGAGCGGCTTGACCGACGCGCTCGACCAGGCCGTGGTCGGGACCCCGATACCGCACCGCACGCCGTTGTGGTGGTCGGCGATGAACGCGATCCAGTGGTTGTGTGGGTTGGCCGCGCTGACCGGTGCCGGGTGGTTGCTCACATTGGCGGTGCTCGGGTGGCTGCAGCTGCTGCTGCCGGATGTGCCGCGGTTCGGACCGTTCCCGCTGCCCACCGTGTTGCTGGTCGGCGGTCTGGTGCTCGGGTTCGGGTGCGCGCTGATGGCCAGACCTTTCGCCCGGGTCGGGGCCCGGCGCCGCAGAGCCCGCGTCGAGGACCTGTTGCTGGAACGGATCAGTGGGGTGGCTCGCGATCGATTCCTGGCCCCAATCCGAGACATCCTGGGACACCACCAAGACACCCGCCGGTACTTAACTGGCGCTGCGCTCGGGCCGCGCTGATCGACGGCGATCCGGCTATCGCTCCACACTCCGACCGGGCTCGGCGTGTCGCGCGAGGGTTGGGGACCTTCCAGGTTGGGTCCATGCGTCAGCCGCCAGGGTCGAAGCAAGCCGGCGGCCCGCCGGTTCAGGACCGATCCGACCCGCAGGAGCACGCAGTGAACGAGACGTACGTGAACATCGTGGGCAATGTCGTGGACGACCCGGTCCGACGAGTCACCAAGAGCAACATCCCGTTCGTCACGTTTCGGCTGGCCTCGACGGTGCGCCGCCCGGTTCCGGGCAGCGCGGGGGAGTACGCCGACGCGGGGACCACGTTCGTGAACGTCACCGCGTTCCGGACGTTGGGGATCAACGTCGATGCGTCCCTGAGCAAGGGAGATCCGGTGATCGTGCATGGACGGTTGCGGGTGAACCAGTGGGTCAGCGGCGAGCGCTCTGGCACAAGTGTCGAAATCGATGCCCTGACGGTCGGGCATGACCTTGCCAGGGGCCGGTCCTCCTTCATTCGGGGCGGTCGTTGCACGTCCTCTGAGGACGGCGACCGGCTGGCCGACCCGGCTGTGCAGGAGGCTCGTGACCTTGTCGAACCTGCGTCCGCCGACGCCCCCAGCGACGATTCCGAGGTGGAGTCGGCGGCCTGACCGGCGGTGCTCGCAGCGACGTGTCAAAGTGGAGGCATGTCCGATTTTTCTGGGGACCGCGAATCCATCACCGACGACGCCTCGACGTACGTGGACGCCGAGGATCAGCTACAGCCGGAGGACACCTTGGTGGACCGGGGCGTCGATGACGTCCTGGATGAGGGCTACTCGCCCCCGGATCGGCGACCTTCCACGCTGGACGCCGATTTCCGCGAGCGTGGCGAGACGATCGAGGATCGGATCCGACAAGAGGAGTCAGACCCGAACACCGCCTACGGAGCCCCGAACAACGAAAGCGGACTCGACGACGAGGCGGACCGGGTCGGCGGTGACGACCCCGACTCGATCGCAGCCGAGGATGACTGGGTTGCTGATGCCGAGGTTGGCGACGCCCGATCCGGCCGACTGGTGGCCCCAGATGAAGGCGTTCGCGGGGACACAGAGCAGGCCATGGTCGCCGACGATGTCGGGATCGACGGCGCCGGCGCCTCCGCTGAAGAGGCCGCGATGCACGTCATCCAGGATGCGCCGACCGAGTCATAGCTTTTGTTGAAACGCTCCTCATCAGGGGTGTTCGACCGATTGGGACCGGCTGAGCCAGGCCGATAGCCTTGCTGCCATGGCCGAGTTCATCTACACCATGACCAAGGCTCGCAAGGCCGTCGGCGACAAGCTGATCCTCGATGACGTCACGATGTCGTTCTACCCAGGCGCGAAGATCGGCGTTGTCGGCCCGAACGGTGCTGGTAAGTCGACGATCCTCAGGATCATGGCTGGACTCGACCAGCCGTCGAATGGCGAGGCGAGGCTCACCCCTGGCTACAGCGTCGGCATCCTGCTGCAGGAACCACCGCTGAATGAGAAGAAGACCGCTCTTGGAAACGTCGAGGAAGGCCTCGGCGAGATCAAGGCGAAGGTCGACCGATACAACGACATCAGCAACGAGATGGCCGATCCCGGCGACGACTTCGACTTCGACGCTGCGCTGGCGGAGATGGGCAGCCTCCAGGAGGACATCGACCACGCCGATGCCTGGGATCTGGACTCCCAGCTCGAGCAGGCAATGGACGCGCTGCGCTGTCCTCCCGGTGACGCTGATGTGACCTTGCTCTCCGGTGGCGAACGCCGCAGGGTTGCCCTGTGCAAGCTGCTGCTGAGCAAACCGGACCTGCTGCTGCTCGACGAACCGACGAACCACCTGGACGCCGAGAGCGTCCAGTGGCTCGAACAGCACCTCGCGGCGTACCCGGGCACGGTGTTGGCCGTCACCCACGACCGGTACTTCCTGAACAACGTGGCCCAGTGGATCGCTGAGGTTGACCGAGGTCGGCTCTACGGATATGAGGGCAACTACTCGGCGTATCTGGAGAACAAGGCCGCCCGACTGCAGGTGCAGGGCAAGAAGGACGTCAAGCTGGCGAAGCGGCTCAAGGACGAACTCGCCTGGGTCCGTTCGAACGCCAAAGGTCGTCAGGCGAAGTCCAAAGCGCGGCTGCAACGCTACGAAGAGATGGCTGCCGAGGCCGATCGCACCCGCAAGCTTGACTTCGAAGAGCTTCAGATCCCGCCCGGCCCCCGGCTTGGTTCCACGGTGATCGAAGTCTCGAAGCTGCGCAAGGGCTTCGGTGAGCGGGTGCTCATCGACAACCTGTCATTTTCGCTGCCCCGCAACGGCATCGTCGGTGTCATCGGCCCGAACGGCGTCGGCAAGACCACGCTGTTCAAGACCATCGTGGGGCTCGAAGAGCCGGATGCCGGGACCGTGAAGGTCGGCGATACGGTCAAGATCGCTTATGTCGACCAGTCGCGGGAAGGGCTGGCTGCGGAGAAGTCCCTGTGGGAGATCGTTTCTGACGGGCTGGACTTTATCCAGGTCGGCCACGTCGAGATCCCGTCTCGGGCCTACGTCAGCCAGTTCGGTTTCAAGGGACCAGACCAGCAGAAGAGGGCCGGCATCCTGTCCGGCGGGGAACGGAACCGGTTAAACCTAGCGCTGACGTTGAAGCAAGGCGGCAATCTGTTGCTGCTCGATGAACCGACGAATGACCTTGACGTCGAGACGCTGGGTTCATTGGAGAACGCGCTCCTGGAATTCCCCGGATGCGCCGTTGTGATCAGTCACGACCGGTGGTTCCTGGACCGGGTGGCCACGCACATCCTGGCCTACGAGGGCACTGAGGAAGACCCCGCGCGCTGGTATTGGTTCGAGGGGAACTTCGCGGCGTACGAGGACAACAAGGTCGAACGGCTCGGCGAGGAAGCTACCCGCCCGCACCGGGTCACCTATCGGAAACTGACCCGAGGCTGAGGGACCGTCGTCAGCGACCAAGCATCGGACCCCTCACATCCCCCTCACATCCCGCGGATCCGCAGCATCCCCTCTTGGCCGACCGAGGCCACCAGGGTCCCGTCGGCGCCGAACATCCGCCCGATCCCCAGTCCACGCCCGCCGGAGGCGCTCGGTGAGCGCTGCGCGTACAAGATCCAGTCGTCGGCCTTGGCAGGGCGGTGGAACCACATGGAGTGGTCCAGGCTCGCGGGGACGAGCCGCGGATCTCCCCAGGCCATACCGTGCTGTCGCAGGACCGACTCGAGCAGCGTGAAGTCCGCGGCATAGGCCAGCACCGCCTGATGAATCAGGGGGTCCTGGGGCAGCGTCCCCATTGTTCGCATCCAGACGTGCTGGTGGGACTGGCGCTGCGCGACTGGGGCGCCGTACAGCACGCCCTCGCAGTGGCGGATGTCGATGGCCCGGCGGGTGACCCACTCACCGCGCCGCCGGTCTTCCGATTCAGCGACGACCTGGGACAGGGTCGGCAGGCTTTCCGGGCTCGGCACCTGCGGCATCGAGTCTTGGTGATCAAGGCCACCTGCCGGCACCTGGAACGACAGGATGCTGGACATGATCGGCTTGCCCTCCTGCAAAGCCTGCACCCGCCGCGCCGAGAACGAGCCACCGTCGCGCAACCGTTCCACGACGAACACGATCGGCGCGTCGGCGTCACCTGGTCGCAGGAAGTAACCGTGCATCGAATGCAGGACCCGGGTCGGCCCGTCCATCTCACGCATCGTCAGTCCGGCGGCCATCACTACCTGAGCCAGCACCTGGCCACCGAATACCCGTCCGTGCGGCATCGGCTGCGAGCTGCCGATGAAGATGTCGCCCTCGGCGACGTTGTGGGTGACGGCTTGGTCGGACTCGAGCCGTGCAGAGGCGCGGCCCGCCGGCTGCAGGTCCAGGACCTGAAGCAAGTCCGTAATTGGATCTGTCGTGGGGTCGGCGCCACCCGGTGGCAGCTGGTCAGGGCTCACCCCAGCAGGCTAGATCGCGGAGGCCAGCTAGGGTGAGTGTGTCCGCAAGTCCAAACCTTATTCTGCGCGAGTCCGGACCTTGTGGCCGTGTCGGGCGTCCCAGCGGCGTGACCTCACAGGTCACCGCTGGCTCAGCGAGCCTGACAGGATGTTGTCGTGAATGTGCGTTCTGATCGCCCCTACGCGGTCGATATTTCGCTGCGTTGGTCCGACATGGATGCCTACGGCCATGTCAACAATGTCGAGTTTCTGCGTTTGCTCGAGCAAGCCCGCGTGATCGGCTTTCAGGACTGGTTCGGCGGGCGCTTCGAGGTCCTGGACCACGGCGTGGTTGTTGCACGGCAAGAGATCGAGTACCTGGCCCCGCTGGAGTTCCGGCGTGCTCCGGTCAGCATCGACATGTGGGTCTCCCGGATCGCCGGCTCGTCCTACGACCTGGGGTATGAAGTCCGTGACCCGGTCGACGTCGGTGACCAGGTGTACGCGCGGGCCGAGACGACACTGGTCTCCTACGACCTCGTTCACAACTGCCCGCGCAAGCTCACCGACATCGAGCGCGAGGTGCTCAACGAGGTCCGTGGAGAGCCGGTGGCGTTGCGCGGCCGCTCCGTCTGACCACGTGGATCATGCGCGAACCGGGGGGTGGGTACGGCGCGCCGCGGGCCACGCCAGCACCGCCACTGCGGTCGCGAGCAGCCACATCAGCACGTAGACCAACCGTCCCGCCGGGGCGTCCGACGGGGTCAACGCCGCGTAGATGGCGCCGGTGAGCGAGATGCCGATCGCGCTGCCGAGCACGTCGGACAATTGCAGCGCCGAGGACGCGGCGGCGTGCTCACTGGGAGCGCTGAGCTCCAACGTGAGCACAGACGTCGCGGACGAGATCAGCCCCATGCCGAGGCCGACAACTGCCACCGGTACGACGAACGCCCAGGCCCACAGATCCGTCCACGCTGCGAGCGCGCAACCGAGCAGCCCTGCTGCGACGCTGATCGCGCCGGCGTGCACCAGCACCGAGGCCCGGCCGAGGAACCGCCGTCTGCCCTGCACGATGGCCCCCACGGCCCACCCGATCGAGGTGAGCGCCAGAATCACCCCCGCCACATTCACGCTCAACCCACGCAACGCGATCAACAAGGTCGGTACAAACGAGACCGCACCATTAAAGGACGCCAGCATCAGGAACCGAGTCATGATCACCGACGGCAGGCCCGCCGCCATCCGCAGCGTTCCCGCCGGCACCAGCCGAGGCAATGTCACTGCCAGACCCAACAGCCCCCCGACGGCCAGCGCCACGGTGAACGGGGTCGGCGGGCTCAGATGACTGGCGCCCCACTGGAACGCCCCGGCAGCCAACGCGAGCGCGAGCCCGTTGCGCAGGGTCCGCCGGTCGACGGCGCCATCCACCAGATCTGAGCCCTTGAGCACCTCGGGACGGCCTGGTAGCCGGGCCCGCTGCAACCAGAAGCCGATCATGGTGGCGGCGGTCGTCGGCACCACCACCAGAAACACCGCCCGCCAGGACAGCACCTGCATGAGCCACCCGGCGATCAGCGGACCGACGATCGAGGGCAACACCCAG
>CAJDVI010000027.1_pt1 | contig 18539 bp, 14 predicted proteins | sample 7391351 | NCBI WGS metagenome assembly CAJDVI01 (sample SAMEA7055704, study PRJEB34461) | soil metagenome | biome: terrestrial ecosystem; feature: Peninsula; material: soil | place: Antarctica | collected 2016 | reverse complement strand
GTCGATGTCGTCGCGGATCTTGCTGCGATCGAGCAACCGGATCTGCACGGTCCCCTTGCTGAACTTGCCCGGTGACTTCTCCTGCTCGATGGCCAGGGCGTCTCGGGTCGCCAGGTCAAGGATGACGGATGGTATCGCCGAGGCTTGCGGTCCCCCGGCGGTCAGGGCGCCGGCCAACGCCGGGGGCAGACTGCCGGGCCGAGTCGTGGTCGGCTCCGGCATGGGGACATGGGTCGTGGCGCGGCGCCGGAAGAGCAGCCCGGCACCGAGGAAACCCACGAGCGTCAGCGTCAGCACGGTCCATGGCGCCCACGAGTCCGCGGCATCGGTTGCCCACTCCTGAAATGCGTCGCGGGGTGGACCGTTGATGATGCTGGTGCCCAACCGGTCCAGGCCTGCGACCAGGCTGGCGTGGGTGTCGTCATCGGGGTTGCGATTGATCAGGATGGCCACCGCGGTGTCTTGCCCTGCGCCCGACTCGCTGACCCACGCCTGCTGCAGGGCCTCAACCTGGCGCAAGGTCTCCTTCGGACTGGCCTGAAGGTCTCGCACGTACACGACGACGTCCGCATCAGTTTGCCCGCGTAGATCGTCGATTCGGCCCCGCAGGTCGGTTCTCTCCTCCGCTGACAGGGAGCTGTCCGTGTCGTCGTAGACGTGCTGCTGTGAGGTCAGCGAATCGAATTTCGAGTCGTCCTGAGCCACAGCGGGACCACCAACGCTCAGGACCATAAGAGCCATCACCGTCGCGATGAGCGAGCGTGCTAACCAGTGCTGCATAAAGGTTCCCTTCCGTGGTCGCAGACATTGATGGCTCATCGTCAGTGTTGAGCGATCCCACCGGAAGGTGGCCAAGCCCACGATCAGCCCGCCCAGCGTCCCAGGAGCCGGACACCACACCGTGGATGCCGTGCGGCAAAGTGAGACCCCGTCACCATCACCTGGGCGGGTGGCGCTTCCGTTGGACCTGGTATCCAACTCCGCAAGGTGGGCTACCGGGAGACCGACATCTTTTCCCTGACCAAAGAGCAGGCGGCGCAACGGCTCCATGATCACTACGCCGGCGCCCCATTGATCCGGACGAGCCTCATTGAGGACGCTGGCGGCCCGATTGTCTGCCAACCTGGCCGTCATGGTCCGCAACTCGACCGGGCTTCTCCCGCCCCAAGACCAAGCCCGGGCCAGCCCACGCCGACTCGAAAAAGGGCTGGCATCCACCCTCGGACGCCAGCCAAACAACAAAAGAGTTTTACAAACACCAACCACACAGATTCACAAACAAGCCTTGGTGCGCGAGGGGGGAGTTGAACCCCCACGCCCTTTCGGGCACACGGACCTGAACCGTGCGCGTCTGCCTATTCCGCCACTCGCGCGCGCCCGCTCACTCTGCCAGATTGCAGGCAAGCGTCAAGACAACCGGCGATCCTCGGTCGGCGGGATAGGCACAAGGCCGACAAGAGAGCACGCATCGCCCGGGCGGCGCGGCAACGGTTCGCCACGGTCGGGTACGACGCAGCCACGACGGCTCACATCGCACAGAGCGCCGACGTCGCGGTTGGCACCCTCTTCCAGTACGCCGCCACCAAGCCTGAATTGCTCATCATGGTCATGAACGACGAGGTCGCCGCTTGCGTGCAGGCAGGGGCCGCCGCTGCCGCTGTACACCGGACCCGCGAAGCGGCCGTCATGGCCTACCTCGCCCCGCTGCTCGCCCTGGCGGCCGTCCATGAGGAAAACTTCTCGGTGTTCATCAAAGAGGTGCTCTTCGGCCCACCAGGACAGCACCGCGATGCCGCCCTTGGACAGGTCCAACGCATTGAGGCGGCGCTGTGCGGCCTGCTCGCCCAGCGGGACGACCGCGAACCCCAACCGCCGCAGCGCCAGGACGCCGACCTCACCAACGCTGCCCGGGCTCTCGCCTTTGCCGTGCTCCTGGAGGTCAGTAGCAGCCGCCTAGGTCTGCACCCAGCCACAACCACAACCGAACGGGTCCGTGCCCAGCTCGACCTCGTCCTGCACGGCATCCTGCGACCTCGGGCCGGTGACGCACAGTGAGCGATCCGACCTCCATCCGGCTGCGCGGCGCCGACGGGCTCAGTCTGGCCGCAGACGAATGGGGCGACCCCGGCGACCCCACCGTGCTCCTGCTCCACGGCGGCGGACAGACCCGACATTCCTGGAAGAGGGCCGGCCACACGCTGTCGGCGTACGGGCTGCACGTCGTGGCCATGGACCTGCGTGGCCATGGGGATTCCGACTGGAGCCCGGAGCGTCGGTACGGCGTCGCAGCCTGTGCCGACGACGTGCTTGCCGTCTTTGACCAGATCGAGACCCCGGTGGTGCTGGTCGGGGCGAGTCTGGGCGGGTTGACCTCACTGATGGCCATCGACCAGGCGCCGCAGGCGGTGACCGCGCTGGTGCTGGTCGACATCGTCGTCAAAATTGAGGGCCCAGGCGTCTCGCGGATCACCTCGTTCATGAAGGGGGCGCCGCACGGGTTCGCGAGCCTGACCGAGGCGGCCGAGGCGGTAGCGGCCTACCTGCCGCATCGTCCGCGCCCGCAGGACTCTGCCGGCCTGCGCAAGAACCTGCGCCGCCGCACTGACGGGCGTTGGTATTGGCACTGGGATCCGTCCTGGTTCACGCCGGAAACCGAACGACTCATCGTGGGAATCAGGGAAGAGCTCGATCAGTGTGCCCGCCGGGTTGCCGTCCCGACCCTGCTCCTGCACGGCGAGCACTCCGACGTCGTTAGCCGAGAAGGCGTGGACCACTTCCGCGGGCTCGTCCCACACGCCCAGGTCATCCAGCTCAGCGCAGCAGCGCACACCGCGGCCGCTGATGACAACGACGCGTTCGTGGCCGCCATCGTCGACCTGTGTCGCACCCATCTACAGCCGAACTCTGGAAAGCAGGCATGACCACGACCCGCAGGCCGACCCGCCTCCCGCCGTACGCGTTCCGCGCCGGCCGCGCTGTCATCACCGGGGCTGCCGACGGGATCGGCGAAGCGCTCGCGCATGGCTTGGCGGCCCGGGGTAGTGCCTTGGTGCTGCTCGATATCGACGGTCCGGGGCTCGACACGGTCGCATCCTCAATCCGAGCCGTTCACCCCGATCTCGACGTCACGACGTACGTCGTGGACCTGGCCGATGCGAACGCGGTCGACCGCTTCGCAACTGACGTTTTGCACCGTCACAACGACGTCACCATGTTGGTCAACAACGCTGGCGTGGCACTTGGTGGCACCTTTGAGCAGATCGCCCTGGCCGACGTTGAATGGCTGCTGGCCGTCAACCTGCATGCCGTGCTCCGATTGACCAAGGCGTTTCTGCCGACGTTGCGCGCTCACCACGGGTCACACATCGTGAACATTTCCAGCGTCTTCGGCCTGATCGCCCCCGCTGGCCAGGCTGCGTACGCCGCGAGCAAGTTCGCGGTTCGTGGTTTCAGCGACGCGCTGCGCCACGAGCTTGACGGGGAGGTCGGCGTGACCATCGTGCATCCGGGCGGGGTCCGTACCTCCATCGCTGACTCGGCCCGGGTCGGCGCGGCCGTAGACCCACCCCAGCTCCAGGCCGAGCGCGCCGCGTGGGACCGGCTGCTCAGCATGCCGCCGGCGGTCGCGGCCGAAGCGATCATTGAAGGGGTACGTGATCGGCGGACTCGGGTGCTGATCGGGACGTGTGCGTTGGTGCCGGACCTCCTGGCGCGCATGTTTCCGCGCGCCTACCACCGGATGCTCGACCGTGCCGGGGCAGCTCTCGCCAAGCTGGCCATGCGCCAGCCCACCCGTCCGCTGCCGCCCGGCGCGTGGGACCCGATACCGCCCGATCCGGGAACTTCGCGCATCAGCGTGCGCGGCGTCGGCGTGCGATACCGCGAGAGCGGCTCGCCCGACGCGCCGCCGGTGGTGCTCATCCACGGGCTCACCCGCAGCCTGGCCGACTGGACGCCACAGCATGTTCTGCTTGGTGCGCGGTTCCGGGTGATCAGCCTCGACCTACCCGGGTACGGCCGCAGCGAACCGCTGGGACGGCCGCACACGCTGGTCAACCTCGCCGCGTTCGTCGAGGAGGTGTTGGACGAGTTAGGTGTCACCGAACCAGCCCACCTGTGCGGGAACTCACTCGGGGGTGCGGTGGCGCTACAGATCGCGGTGACCACGCCAAGCCGGGTTCGCGACCTTGCGCTCTTCAATAGCGCGGGGTTCGGCGCGGAAGTAACGCCAGCGCTTCGCGTCCTTGGGGTCGGACCGCTGGCGCCGTATCTGCTGCGGCCGTCGTGGCGTGGCGCTGCCCGGACGGAACGCTCCTTGTTTTACGACAAGATGTTGGCAACTCCGGAGCGCATCGCGTACAGCTATGCCCTCAATCGGCGGCCATGGGCCGCTCAAGTGGTCCTGGAGACCGGCGACGACCTTGGCGACGTGCGCGGGGCGCACCGGCGATGGCGCGAAGAGTTGCTGACCGAGGCATCGGCGCTGGGGCTGCCAATCCTGGTGGCGTGGGGCCTGGACGACGAGATCCTGCCGGCGCACCACGTCGATTCGGTCGAAACATACTTTCCGCAGGCCCACACCCACCTGATGCCACGGTGTGGTCACCTGCCAATGGTGGAACGCCCCGAGGAAACGGCTGACCTCCTGCGGTCATTCTGGGGCGGCCACTGACGTGGGCAGGGGGTAAACCGGTCTCGCCGGGCGACCCCCGGCGGCGAAGTCAGAGAACGGCCGAAAACCGTCACGTGCCAAGAGGTTTCGCAGGCAGTGTCGGCAGACGTCTGGCGAACATATCGGGGCGGCGTACGTCGCGCGTCCAGCAACGTGCCAGTCGGGACCGTTACGCTGGCGTGGGGAACCGTCACAAAGGAGAACCTGAAGGAGTGGGCGTGGGACTGTTCGATCGAGTCGAGCGAAAGCTCGAGCGATTCGTCAACGGAGCCTTCGCCAGGGCGTTCAAGGCCGAGGTGCAGCCGGTGGAGATCGCTTCGGCCATGCGGCGAGCGATGGATGACCGTGCCGCGATCGTGTCCGCCGGGCGAACACTGGTGCCAAACGACTTCGTCATCGAACTTGCCGAGAACGACTTCGACAGGCTGACCGCCTATGAGGACATGCTGACCGGCGAACTCCTCGCCTCCGCGCAGGAACACGTCGAAACCCAACGCTACGCCCCAGGCGGCACGCTGCAGGTCGAGTTCACCCGCAGCGACGACCTGGAGACGGGTGTTTTCAGAGTCCGCGCGGACACCGGAAAGAGCCGTCAGCAGCAAGCGGCCAGCTCCCAGGCGCCCAACCCGGCACCCGCCCAGCCGGGCCCCGGTGAGCAGGAGCGACCGCCACGCCGCCAGCACATCCCTCATCCGCCTGAAGCCGTTGCTGCTGCTGAGGGCGCGATCGGGATGGCTCGCCAGGCAGCCGGTGCCGCCGAAAGCGCGATCGCGGGCACGGCCGCCGCACGGTCCGCGCGGTCGACACCGCAGCCCGGGACCGCCGAACCCGTTCCATCCGCCGAACCCGTCCCATCCGCTGACCTTGACGACACCTTCGCGGGCCCGCCCACTGAAGCCGCCCAGCCGCTTGCGCCACCACCACTGCCCGACCCCGCCTCCCGCCCCTGGCTCGATGTCGATGGCGACACCTTCCCGCTCCTGAACGCCCTGACCGTCCTCGGTCGAGACGACTCGACGGACATCACCCTTGACGACCCGGGGATCAGCCGCCAGCACGCCCAATTGCGCGTCACCTATGACGGTCCCCACCTGGTCATCAGCATCCGGGACCTCGGGTCGACGAACGGCACGTATGTCAACGGCGAGAAGATCACCACCCGGCGCCTTGCCGAGGGCGACCGGATCACCGTCGGCAGAATCAGCCTGCACTTGCGACAACCCCGCCGATGAAATGTGCGCATCGCGCCCCGACGGCACTCGATGCGCCACAAATCACTACCGATGGGCGACCGACGAGACCAAAGGACCGCGAGCTGACCAGTCATCAGAGCAGCGCACCGAGCAGGGGTGTCACGACATGAGCGAATTGACGCTCACCGTGGTGCGGCTCGGCCTACTCGTGCTGTTGTGGCTGTTCGTGTTCAGCATCGTCGGTGTGTTGCGGGGAGACTTGTACGGCACCAGGATCGTGCAGCGCGGCGGCGGTGGGCGCCCCACGATCAAACCCGTCAGCAATGCCGCACCGATCCATCGTCCTCCCCGCGCTCGTCGCGGCCCCGCCGCCCTGATCGTCGTTGAGGGTGCCTTGCGCGGCACGACCATCCCGCTCAAGCCGTCGGGAGTACTGCTTGGCCGCAACCCGGAGTGCACGCTGGTCCTGGACGACGAGTACGCCTCGGGCCGGCATGCCCGGATCTTCCATAACGACGGCGGTTGGTTCGTCGAGGACCTCGGCTCCACGAACGGCACGTACGTCGCCGGCGAGCGCCTCACCGAGCCCCGCTCGGTGCAGGAAGGTACCCAACTGCGAATTGGGACAACCGTGCTGGAGTTGAGGCGGTAGGCCATGGCGATCGCCCTCAATTACTCGGCTCGCACCGATGTCGGGTTGGTGCGTTCCCGCAACGAGGACAGCGGCTACGCCGGCCCACACCTGCTCGCCGTTGCCGACGGGATGGGCGGCCACGCCGGCGGGAACGTGGCCAGCTCGGTGGTGCTGGCGCGACTGGCCCCCCTGGACGGCGACAGCCACGGCAGCGACGACGCACTCGCCCTGCTCGGCGCGGCGATCGCGACGGCGAATCGGGACCTTTCGGCCGCGATCGCAGCCGAGCCGACGCTCGCCGGAATGGGCACGACGCTCTCGGCACTGATGCGCGCAGGATCCAACGGGCTTGCCGTGGTCCACATCGGCGACTCCCGCGCGTACCTGCTGCGAGACGGTCGGCTCACCCAGATCACCAAAGACCACTCGTTCGTGCAGACGCTGGTCGATTCCGGGCAGATCACCGCCGAGGAGGCGGAACACCACCCACAGCGAGCACTGGTCACCCGAGTGCTCACCGGAAACACCGACGACGACCCGGATTTGACCATGCGCCAGGCGCGCCCCGGCGACCGATACCTGATCTGTTCGGACGGACTGACCGACGTCGTCGCCAACAGCACCCTCAGCGAAGTCGTCGGCGGTGGACTGAGCCCCGATGAAACCACCCAGCGGCTCATTGATCTGTCCCTCAAGTCCGGCGCCCCTGACAACGTCACGGTCGTCGTCGCCGACATCGTTGAACCGCAGACCAGTCCTTCGGCGTCCCCACAGATCGTCGGGGCCGTAGCCGAACGTCGCCTCGACGATCTTGATGCTGCGGCGAGCGCGGCGACCCCGGCCGCCCGCGCGGCTGCGCTACGGCGGATGGTCACCGGTACCGCGCCTGAACAGGAGTCCGTCCTGCTCGCCGAGGAGGAAAGCGGCGGCCGGCGCCGCCGGGTCCGTCACCTGGTGGTGCTCGCCGTGGCCCTGCTTGCCGTGCTGGGTGGGGTCTACGCGGCCTGGGACTGGACCCAGCGCCAGTACTACGTCGGCCTGACCGACGGGAACGTCGCGATCTACCGCGGCATTCCGCAAACTTTCGGCCCATGGACGCTGTCAACGGTGGATCGCCAGACCGACATTGCGCTGACTGACCTGCCGCCGCTGGCGGCCCTGGTCGTCACCGGGGACGTGACGGTCGGCGGGCTGACCCAAGTGGAGGACACGGTTCGCCAACTCGAGCAGGACGCAGCGTTGTGCCGAGCCAAGAAAGCTCAAGGTCAGCTCTGCGACACGCCGACCGATCTGACCCCAGCGAGCTCCTCGAACCGGCCGACCCCCACGCCGGGCTCGACCAAGCAGATTCCCGGGGTACCGCAGGGAGCAGCCCGTGGCCCCGGCAGCGGCACCGACGCCGTGAGAGGACCGCGACGGAGCGCAGCACAGCCGACGCCCTCGGCCAGCATCACCGTTCACGGTCGCGTCCCTGCCTCGCAGCGCCGTCCAGCGGTGCCGACCACAACAGGTGTGCGATGACGACGGTCACCCAATTCGCCCAGCGGCCACGGCGCAACATCGAGCTCGTGCTGTGTATCGGCGCGGTCGCCATCGTGCTGCTCGCCTATCTGTCCGTTGGCCTCGGCGCCACCGGACAGGTGCCCATCGACATCGTCACCCAGGGAGCCTGGCTGCTCGGCTTCACCGGCGCATTCCACCTGGTGCTGCGCTGGCGGGCCGAGTACGCCGATCCGCTGATCCTGCCGATCGTTACGCTGCTCAACGGCCTGGGCCTGGTCATGATCCATCGGCTCGATCTGACGGACAGCTCCGGGGTGGCCTCCGCGCCGCGACAGATCGTCTGGTCCGGGCTGGCCATGGTCGTGGCAGCTGCCGTCCTGGTGCTGCTGCGCGACCACCGCCTGCTGCGGCGGTATACGTTCACTTCGGCTGCAGCCGGTCTGGTCTTCCTGCTCCTTCCGTTGGCGCCGTTGCTCGGCCGGTCCGAACGCGGCGCCCGGATCTGGATCTCGGTCGGCCCCTTCTCGTTTCAACCGGGCGAGGTCGCCAAGATTCTGCTGACGATCTTCTTTGCGGGCTACCTGGTCCAGACCCGGGACGCCCTGTCGCTGGCCGGTCGGACGATACCGTTCCTGCGATTGCAGCTTCCTCGCGGGCGTGACCTCGGCCCGATCCTGGTGGCCTGGCTCGCCTCGCTGGCGGTGCTCATCTTCGAGCGAGACCTTGGCTCATCGCTGCTGTTCTTCGGCCTCTTCGTGGCGATGCTGTACGTCGCCACCGAGCGGGTCTCGTGGATCGCCATCGGCATGACGATGTTCGCTGCGGGCGCGTACCTGGCATTTTTGCTGTTCGACCACGTGCAGAACCGAGTGAACATCTGGCTGGACCTTTGGAACCCGGCGTACGTCGACTCGGGGTACCAACTGCGTCAGGCGCTGATGGGGCTCGGGTTCGGCGGAATGCTGGGCACCGGTCTCGGTCAAGGCCATCCAGAGGTCGTGCCGTTCGCCGAATCCGACTTCATCCTGTCCAGCCTTGGTGAGGAGCTCGGCCTGACCGGGCTATTCGCCATCCTGATCCTGTACGCGCTGCTGGTCGAGCGCGGACTGCGGACGGCGCTGGGTACCCGGGACGGCTTCGGCAAGCTGCTCGCCGCCGGCCTGGCGTTTTCGGTAGGACTGCAAGTGTTCGTCATCGCCGGCGGCGTGCTGCGCGTCATCCCGCTGACCGGGTTGACCACGCCGTTCCTGTCGGCCGGAGGGTCCTCCTTGCTGGCGAACTGGACCATCGCGGCGTTGCTCCTTCGAATCAGCGACCACGCCCGCAGGCCATTGCCAGAGCCTGGCCGGCTCGAAGACCCGAGCCTTGGACCGCCCACCCCGGCGACGTCGGTGCCGTCGGTGGCGTCGTTGCCCTCGGTTGCGCCGCCCGACGCGGACGTGATGGGGGAGGGCTCGCCATGAACAGTCCCATCCGGCGCCTCGCCGTCGTCGTCGCCATGATGTTCAGCACCTTGTTGATCGCTGGCTCCTTGATCCAGTACTTTCTTGCCGACGACCTTGCCGATCGGCCGAACAACCGTCGGGCGCTGCTGGCGAACTACAGCCAGAACCGAGGAGCGATCCTGGTCGACGGCGTACCGATCGCAAAGTCGGACGCGGTGCGGGATGAAATGAAGTACCTACGGACCTACCCGCGTGGCGAGCTGTACGCGCACATCACTGGGTACTACTCGTTCATCTACGGCGCCGGCGGCGGTATCGAGGGCTCCGCCGATGAGCTGCTCTCCGGGTCCTCCGACGCGTTGTTCTACCGACGTCTGGGGGACCTGATCACTGGCAAGAAGCCCACCGGCATCTCCCTCGAGCTCACGATCGACGCCAAGGCGCAGCAAGCCGCCGAACAGGGCTTGGGCAAGCAGCGGGGCGCTGTGGTCGCGCTCGATCCACGCACAGGAGCGATTCTCGCGATGGTCAGCAACCCGAACTACGACCCCAACAAGCTGAGCAGCCACGACGCCAACCAGGAGCAGAAGAACTGGACTGCACTCAACACCGCCAAGGACAGGCCGCTGATCAACCGGGCTATCGCTGGCGACCTCTACCCGCCGGGCTCAACATTCAAGGTGGTCACCGCTGCGGCGGCACTGGCCAGCGGCGAATACACCGAAACCAGCCCGGTCTACGCAGGCGCGTCGTTACGGCTGCCGGGCACCACTGCCGTCCTGAAGAATTCTGGTGGGGGATCCTGCAACGGCGGCTCCGCCGATCTAAGTGTCGCGCTCACCAAGTCCTGCAACACTGCATTCGGCGCGCTAGGGATGGACCTGGGGGGCGGCGCGATCCGGGCGCAGGCGCAGAAGTTCGGGTTCACCGAAGCCCTGTCCATCCCGATGAACGTCACCCCGAGCTCGGTGGGGCCAACCCCGGGCAAGCCACAGGAGGCGTTCTCGGCGATCGGCCAGCAAGACGTGCGGGTCACCCCGATGCAGATGGCCATGGTGACGGCCGGGATCGCAAATGACGGGGTGCTCATGCGGCCCTACCTCATCGGCCAGACCAGGGGTGCCGACCTGAAGGTCTTGGACAAGACCCAACCCAAGGAGATTCGCCGGGCCGTGAATCAGGACGTGGCGGATGCGCTCACTCGGATGATGGAAAGAGTCGTCACTGAGGGCACCGGAACCAGGGCCCAGATCGGCGGGGTCGCCGTCGCCGGCAAGTCCGGCACCGCTGAACACGGCTACGACGAGGGGGTCAAGCGACCTCCGCATGCGTGGTTCATCGCCTTCGCACCGGCGAACGACCCACAGGTGGCCGTGGCCGTGGTCGTCGAAGACGGTGGCGAGGCGGGCAGTGAAGCGGCCGGGGGGAAGGTCTCCGCACCGATCGCCAGGAACGTCATGAAGGCAGTGATATCGCAATGAGCTACGAACCTGGTACGACGTATGGCAACCGGTACCGGTTGTTGAGCCGGATCGCCGTGGGGGGCATGGGTGAGGTCTGGCGTGCTGCCGATCAGGTGCTCGGTCGCACCGTCGCGATCAAACTTCTCGGTTCCGCACTGGCTGAGCAGCCGGGATTTGCTCAGCGTTTCCGCGAGGAGGCTCGGCACACGGCGATGCTCGGTCACCCGAACATCGCCCAAGTACACGACTACGGCGAGGACGGCGGTGCCGCCTGGCTGGTCATGGAATTGGTCGAGGGCAAGCCGCTGTCCCAGATCCTACGTGAGGAGGGCCGGCTGTCCCCCGAACGCACCGTGTCGATCGTGGCGCAAGCCGCCGACGCGCTGCAGGCCGCTCATGATCAGGGCGTCATCCACCGCGACGTGAAACCAGCGAACATCATGGTCCGCCCGGACGGCGTCGTAAAGCTCACCGACTTCGGCATCGCCCGAGCTACCGACGCGGCGCCGCTGACTCGCACCGGCGAGGTGATGGGGACCGCACAATACATCTCGCCGGAGCAGGCGATGGGGCACCCGGTGGGCCCGACCAGCGACCTCTATGCCCTCGGTTGCGTCGCCCACGAGATGCTCACCGGACGGCGACTGTTCGACGAGGGGTCGGCTGTCGCGACGGCCATGGCCCACGTCCACAAGCCTGCGCAGGCGCTGCCGGCCACGGTGCCATCGACGATCGCCGCGGTCGTGATGGGTTGCCTGGCCAAGGACCCTGCGCAGCGGCCCCAATCGGGCCAGACGCTCTCCGCTGCGTTACGCGGGCTGCCAGGCGTGACATACCCGCCCACCGAGGCCTTCCCCGCCGCCGGCCCGCAGCGAACCGAACGCCTTGGCTCCCCCACCGGGTACGCTCTCGGCGGCGCTGCTGCCGGTGCGAGTGCGGGCGCTCTGTACGGCGCGACCCAGGCCTACCCAGGCGGCGGGTATCCCCCGACCGGCTCCGGGACGGCGGCATATGGGGCACCACCACCCGCACCGAAGGGGCGTAAAAAGCACACTGCAGCGTGGCTGGTGCCGTTGATTCTCGTCCTTGCCGGCCTGCTGGTTTTTGCGATCCTCAAGTCCGGCATCTTCGACGGCTCCTCGAGTGCACCGATCACGACGACGACGACGGCGCCCGCCTCGACGAGCCGCAGCCTTACTCAATCGAGGAGCACGACGACCGCGACCACCAGGACCACAACGACGACCACAACTCCGGCCAAGGTGATCGTTGACGCCAAGGACTTCGAAGGCCGCAACGTCGACGAAGTCCGAGCGGCGTTGGAAAAGAAGGGTCTCCAAATCAAGATCACGACCGAGACGTCGGACAGACCCGCAGGCACCGTTCTCACCCTTTCGGAATACGGCTCGTTGGACCCGGGCCAGACGGTGGTCCTGACGGTTTCCCGCGGTCCGGTCGAGACCAGCGCGCCGCCGACGTCCCAGGCCACCAACGAACCCTCCCCGCCAACCTCCACCGGCACCGGCACCCAAGGCGCGAGCGGCCAAGACGGGCCACGAACGACCAGCCCAACGCCCTGACAGCAGCACATCATCTGTTCCACCCAGAGCACGCGAGAGGACTGACGAGGCGATGGGCAGGGGACCTCAGTGACGCCCGCTGCCTCGGCGCGTCTGCTCGCTGGTCGATACGAGGTCGGGGAGCTGATCGGTCGCGGGGGGATGGCCGAGGTGCACGCCGGGTACGACGCTCGCCTGGGCCGTGACGTCGCGATCAAGATCCTTCGGGCCGACCTCGCCCGGGACTCTTCGTTCCTGCAGCGATTCCGACGCGAGGCGCAGGCCGCCGCCACGCAGCACCATCCAGCCATCGTGGCGATCTTCGATTCCGGCGAAGAGGTCATGACGGAAAGCGGCGGGGCCGAGCTGCCGGTGCCCTTCATCGTCATGGAGCGGGTGCATGGCCGCACCCTGCGCCAGATCCTGCACGCCGACGGCCCGCTGGCACCCGGTGAGGCTGCCCGGGTGATGGCCGAAGCGCTGTCCGCACTCAGCTACAGCCACCACAACGGCCTGGTTCATCGGGATGTGAAGCCCGCGAACATCATGGTCGACGACACAGGCGCCGTGAAGGTGATGGACTTCGGAATCGCCCGGGCCATTGCCGACACTGCCGCCACCATGACCAACACGTCGGTGGTCATCGGCACGGCACAGTATCTATCGCCGGAGCAGGCCCAGGGCCTGGACGTCGACGCACGCTCCGACGTGTACGGCGCTGGATGCGTCCTGTACGAACTGCTCACCGGCCGGGCGCCGTTCATCGGCGACTCACCGATCGCGATCGCCTACCAACATGTCGGCGAAGACCCGCAGCCGCCGTCAGCGTATGTGGCCAGTATTCCCGCCGAGCTTGACAGCGTGGTGCTGCACGCCTTGGCGAAGCGGCCGCAGGACCGCTACCAGGACGCTGCGCAGATGGCCGAGGACCTGTACTCCGTACACCGGGGCCAGCCGATCAGCGCACCGGCTCTGTTGGCCAGTGCAGCCAGGCGGTCCGAGCCTGGGGTGATCGATGATCAAGCCCTGCCCGCACTGGTGGACCGCGCCCCGATCGTCATTGACGAAACCGATGCGCAGACGGGGGTGTTATCGGCCTACCCGCTCGTCCAACGGAGCCGGCCAGCGCTGCTGGCGCTGATGGGCGCCATCGTCCTGGCGGCACTCATGGTCGGGTGGGCCATCCAATCCGGAGTCGTGGGCATCCGGCAAGACATCGCCGTCCCCAAGGTCACCGATCGCCTGGAGGACGTTGCGATGGCTGAGTTGTCCGCAGCCGGATTCTCGGGGATTCCCGACAAGATCAAGGATCTTAAACCACCAGGCACGGTCGTTTCCCAAGACCCACAGCCGGGCTCGATGCTTCCCCCGAACAGCCCGATCAAGGTCTATGTGTCCGGTGGCCCAGGGGTGGTGACCGTGCCCAACGTGTCCTACTTCGCACCGTCCTCAGCCGCGGAGGTACTGCGCAACCGAGGACTGCAGTTAGGCCAGATCCGCATGCAGGACAATCACCAAGTGGCCAGCGGCCTGGTGATCGCCACGTCTCCCAAGGCCAACGAGAAGGTGGACGGTACGGTTCGCGTCGACCTGCTGGTCAGCACAGGACAGGTGACGGTGCCCGACGTAGTCGGGAAGCCGTACGAAGACGCCCAAGAGATCCTGTCCAAGATGAACCTCGTCGCTCGCCCGAGGTTCGTCGCAAGCAGTAGGCGCGTGGGCACGGTCATCCGGCAGGCACACCGGAAAGAGAAGGTGCCCAACAGCACCGAGATCGATGTCGATGTGGTCGACAAGCCACCGCCGACGGTGTTTAAGACGATCACTCCGAGCCCACTGCCGACTCGGACCCCCGATGTCCCCGTGCCGGTCGATACCGGGACGCCCACACCGACCGAGCCCAGCGTCGAAGGCCAGCTCAGCGCACCAACGGGCTGAGCCCTACGGCGGCCGCGCGGGCGCCTGCCGACCCACACAGTTCCAGCCAGTTCGCGAGAAGAAGATGACCGCCCTGGGTGAGCACGCTCTCCGGATGGAACTGCACGCCGTGCAGCGGCAAGGTCTCATGCCGCAGGCCCATCACGATGCCCGATTCAGTCTGAGCGTTGACCACCAGGGTCGCGGGCAAGGTCGCAGGGTCGACGGCCAGAGAGTGGTACCGACTCGCGGTGAAACCCTGCGGAAGGCCGGCGAGAACCCCCGTGCCGTCATGCAGGATTCGCGAGGTCTTGCCGTGCAGCAGTTCGGGTGCCCGAGTTACGGTCGCCCCGAACGCCTCGCTCAGCCCTTGATGACCAAGGCAAATCCCGAGCATCGGAACCTCCTCACGGGCGCACGTGGCGATGACCTCCGGGCTGCGCCCAGCCCCGGCCGGCATGCCCGGGCCCGGGGAAACCAGCACGCCGTCGTACCGGGTGACATCACGTGGATCCACGACCTTGTGACGGACGACGTTCGTCACCGCGCCCAACTGCTGGAGGTAGCCGGCGATCGTGTAGACGAAGCTGTCGACGTTGTCGACGACAAGAATCCTCGTCGCGCTCACCAGTCGCCCCTCCCCTCGCATCGCGTCGTGGCCACCCATCAGGCACGGCTACCTCAGATGTTTCACGTGAAACACCTGGCCTAGGTGCCCTCATGCTGTCGCCCCTGGGGCCAGTCGGGCGTCGGGCTAGTTTTGCACGCAGCAGCGCTGGACCCAACAGGCCCCGCAACAAAACCAGGCGCTGATGACGATCGACCGGCCGTCGGCACGTCTCGACGAGGACGAGGTCCCGCTCTCGCAGGGAATGGATGTGGTTGCGGCTTGCCGTAGCTGACCCGGTGTCCAGCAGTCGCGAAGTTGCCCGCCTGAGAGCACTCCAGAGGTCCGTTCACACTCCTACAGCGGTTGACAACGCTCAACAACCTTCATCTGCAGCGCGGCCCACCGGTTCGGATCCAGACGGTTTGCACCGGGCGGCTCTAAGCTTGCAGCCGACGATGGATGATGACCAAGGAGCTGAGTTGCCCGAGTCCCGAGGACGCGCTCGCAAGGTTCGTGCCGATCGGCCCGCTCCCGGCGAACGACCGGCGCGCAACATGACCCCAAACCCTGGCTGGTACGTGCCGGTCATGGTTGCCCTGATGATCCTTGGCCTGCTGTGGATCGTGGCGTTCTACCTCACGCAGGGAGTGTTCCCGATCGCCGCGATCGGGAACTGGAACTTGGCGATCGGCTTCAGTCTGGTGATTGCGGGCTTCCTCATGACCACCAATTGGCGCTAGCCGCCCGACAAGCCGGGTACTGGAGCATACGAATCGGCGCTCTTGTGACTGCCCCGTCGTCGAACAACGGTCGGGCTGGGTTGCAGGCTTGTGAGAACGAGCACACCATTCCCCAGGCTTATCCACAACTGTGGATAAGCCTGCCAACGCCGCCGTCCACGGCACAGCACGCGTTGCGACCTCCGCTCGGTTTGTGCCGCTGAGCCGTCCGAAGACACCTGCTCGGCCGCTGTCGATCTGGGTTCGTCGCTGGCGACGTGCTCGTCCGGGGTCATCCACAGAGTTATCCCCAGTTGTGAATGACTTACGTTGTTGTAGTTACATGGTCGTCATTCATGCAGTTTCCAACCCAGACATCGTCGCCGGCGTCGACACGCTGGACACGGCGAACTCCGAAATGACGGGTCGGGGGGCGCGCAGGTAGTCATCATCTGTGGCGGCGTATTTGATGACGGCGAGCCCGACCAGGACCGTCACCAAGAGGGTCAACGCCGGCCATTGCCAGCGCGCCAGAACGCGACGCCGCGTGGCCAGCAGAATCGCCACCACCAACAGGCCGGTGGCAAAACCGCCAAGGTGCGCCTGCCAGGCGATGTTCGGGTAGAAGAAAGGCAGCGCCATATTGATCGCCAGCAGCACCAGCAAACCGGTTTGAGAGACTCGCAACCTGCGCGCCAGGCCAAGGAGTGCGGCGAACAAGCCGAAGACCGCTCCCGAGGCGCCCACGGTGCCGATCAGCCAAGTGCTGTCCAGCCGCTCGATCGGCGACACCGGCGGGCTGGCCAGTAGGAGATACGTCACCGACCCACCCAGTGCGCTGATCAGGTAGAGGGCCAGGAAACGCAGCTTGCCCAGCACCGGTTCAAGAAATTGCCCGATCTGCCACAGGGCGAACATGTTGAAGAGGATGTGCGTGGCCGACCGGTTGTCATGCAAAAATGTCGCGGTCAGCAACCGCCACGGCTCACTGCGACCAAGGTACGGCGTGAAGTCCAGTCGGTCGGTCAGGCCGGGGATCAGCAGTTGGAGCGCATAGACGACCACGCACGTGGCAATCAGCGCGTAGGTGACCTTCGGTCGGTCTGTGGCCACGCCTCCGACGACGGTGCGCGCCATCGGGGCGGAGCGCCGCGACTCCCTCAGGCAATCCACGCAGTGGAATCCGACCGGTGCCGGACGCTGGCAATCCGGGCAGGCCGGCCGGCCGCAGCGTTGGCATCGCAGAAACGTGATGCGTTCGGGGTGTCTTGGACAGGTCGGCGGCGCGCCGGTCGGCAACGGTGCGTTCGGCTGATCCATGTGAACTACTCGTCCCTCTGTTCGCACCCGACAACGCCGCGGCCGGCAGGCAACTCGTGCCCGACAGGCCGCGGCGTCGGCGGGTTGGCGCGCTTAGTCGTTGACCGTGACCCTTTCGATCACGACGTCCTGGGCCGGCCGATCGTTCCGGCCGGTCTGCACGCCGGCGATGACATCGACGACCGAACGGCTCGGCTGATCGGATACCTCGCCAAAGATCGTGTGCTTGCCTTGCAGCCAGGTGGCGGGTCCGACGGTGACGAAGAACTGGGACCCGTTCGTGCCCTTGCCGCCCCGCACCCCGGCGTTGGCCATGGCGAGCATGTACGGCTTGGTGAAGTTCTTGTCGGGGCTGATCTCGTCGTTGAAGGTGTAACCGGGACCGCCGGTACCTTCGCCAAGCGGGCAGCCTCCCTGGATCATGAAGCCGGGGATGATCCGGTGGAAGACCAGACCGTCGTAGTACGGCGTGGGGCTGGTTCGGCCAGCATCGTCCTGATACTCCTTGGTGCCGCCGGCCAACCCGACGAAATTGTCAACAGTCTTCGGTGCCTGGTCGGGGAAGAGGGTCACGTTGATGTCCCCGCGGTTCGTGTGCAACGTCACGTTCATGGCTTCATCCTTTCATGCGCGACAGACCCCTCACCCCGCAGCAGATATCCCTGCCGCGGGCCACGCTTGAGGCCCTAACGTGGTGGCTGCGCATCGCGCGGGGCAGGATGGGGGAGAGCTGTTGTTTTCATCGAAGGAGGACGATGTGCGCAGGAATTGCAAAATGGCCCAAATGGTCGCGGTCGACAAAGTCAATGACGAGGCGCTGATCACGATTCCGGTGATCACCGGGTTCGAGGTGGACACCGGTTCCCGTACGCTGCACTCACCCTCGGCGCTGGTGGCGAAGTACGGCCCTGTTGCGGCCGACTACGCTGCGGCTGCGCGCCACTCGGCCGCCGAATCCGTCGGTCCACGGATCGAGGCCGCCCGGCACGCTGTTGGGCCGCGCGTCGAGGCCGCACGCGAAGCCGTCGCACCCCGCGTCGAAGCAGCTCTCGATGCTGTCGGACCTCGGGTTGAGGCCGCACGCGAAGCCGTCGCACCCCGCGTCGAAGCCGCACGCGAAGCCGTGGCGCCGCACGTCGAAGCAGCTCGGGACGCGGCAGGGCCGCGCGCCGAGGCAGTCCGCCATGCGGCGATGGACCGGGTGGGCGAGGCGCGCGACATGCTCGAGGAGAACCTGCCACGTTTGGCGAAGTCGGTCGCATCCGCGACGGAGGAAGCCAAGCATCGGTCGGCTGACGCGGCGATGGTTCTCAAAGGTGAAGCCACGATCAAGCCCAAGAAATCGGGCGTGGTTGGTGGCGGTCTGGTCGGTAACCTGCTGGCCGCTCTCGGCGTGGTCGTCGTCGCCGGTGCCGTCGCTGCATATCTGTCCCGTCGAGACCGTGAACAAGACGACCCGTGGGCTCGCCCGCTGGCCGACCCCTATGTGGCTCCAGCGTCCGGC
>CAJDVI010000095.1_pt1 | contig 19308 bp, 18 predicted proteins | sample 7391351 | NCBI WGS metagenome assembly CAJDVI01 (sample SAMEA7055704, study PRJEB34461) | soil metagenome | biome: terrestrial ecosystem; feature: Peninsula; material: soil | place: Antarctica | collected 2016 | reverse complement strand
GTCTGCGGCAGCGCCACAGCTTCAAACGCCACGACCGAGGCGTACCCGAGGACCAACGCCCAGGAACAGAAGAACGAAGGCCGCGAGCCCATCGCTCGCAAGACGTAGACGTGTGCACCGCCTGCCTTCGGTAGTGCCGCGACGAGCTCGGCATACGTCAGGGCGACAAACGCAACCACCACGCCGCCGACGATGAATGCCATCGCCGCCCCGAGCGTACCGGCGCTGTTGAGAAAGTCGCCGGTCAGCACGATCCAGCCGAAGCCGATCATCGCCCCGAAGGCCACCGCGATAACGTCGAGGCGGCCAAGGACCCGGTCCAAATCTTGGTTTTGTGCGGTCACGATGCGTTCCTATCGTGCGTAGGACGGGCTCGTCCGGCAATCACCATGAGCTGCTCGCCTGCTGGCCGGCCCCATGGACCGCGACTCGTGGGCTCCCCACTGCTGGCTGACAACGGTCAGCGAGCAAAACTACGGCGTGTGCGGCACAATGTAGCGCAGGTCACTACTTTTCGGTCAGCCGCTCACGAGCTCGAAGTTCGCGAGCCGGGCCCCCGGATCGAACACAGGCTTTGTTGATTCGGTCCTGCTGATGACAGCTTGTCGGCACTACCGTGGCCGCAGGCGAGGTCACAAAGTCTGTTGCCCTTTGGTCAACTTGCCCGCGCTGAGAGCTCGCGCAGCCTGGTCACCAGCTGCTCAACCGTAACCTTCGCATCCCCCAACAACATGCGAGTCCCGGACTCAACATACAAACTATTAGGAACCCCCGAATAACCCGGCCGATCATCAAGATTACAAACAATCACCTGCCGCGCCTGACCCACATTCAAAATCGGCATCCCAGAAATCGGAGTATTCGGCTCATTCTGAGCTGCAGGATTCACAACATCACACGCACCAATAACCAACGCCACATCCACATCCGGAAACGACGGATTCACCTGATCCATCTCCACCAACAAGTCATACGACAAATCAGCCTCAGCCAACAACACATTCATATGCCCAGGCATCCGCCCCGCCACCGGATGAACCGCAAACTCAACATCCGCCCCCCGCTGACCCAACAAAGACGACAACTCCACAGCAGCAAACTGAGCCCCAGCCAAAGCCATCCCATACCCCGGAACAACCACCACCCGCTTCGCCCCAGCCAACACCTCAACCGCCTCATCCAACACAGACCTCACCACCGCAGCCTCAACCACCGGCACAGGCCCAGGCACCGGCACAGAAGCGGCGGGAGCGGAAGCTGCCACGACGTCTTGAGCGGGCACGGCCGTTGGTGTTTTCAGGTGGATGCCGGTGAAGATCCGCAACATGCTGCGGTTCATGGCCTTACACATGACGGCCGTCAGAATGGAGCCAGACGCGGCCACCGTGGCTCCGCAGACGACCAAGAGCCGGTTCCCAAGAGCCACTCCAGCGAAAGCCGCCGCGAGTCCCGCGCTGGCATTGAGGAATGAGACCAGGACCGGCATGTCGGCGCCGCCGATTCGGATCGAGACCAGGACGCCGATCGCAAGCGACGCGACGACGAGGGCGGTCGCGAGGACGACCATGCCCATAGCATCAGCGATGATCAGGGCGGGGACGAAAAGCGCGAGCATCGCGACCGTGGTGGCTAAAAGGACAACTCCGTGGCCGCGCAGGACGATCGGGGTGCCTCGCATCCTGGCGGACAGCTTCCCCGCCGCGATGAGGCTGCCTGTGGCTGTGGCCGCGCCGATGACTAAGCCGAGCAAAGCCGACGTTCGTTGCAGCAACGTCGCCGTTTCGGCGCCCCTTGTCAACTCGACGAAAGAGAGAAGGAATGCGGCGATCCCACCGCAACCGTGCTGGAGTGCCACCATCGAAGGGATCTGCAGCATCGTCATGCGAGCGGCGACAGCGAATCCGGCGGCGCCTCCGACGGCGATGGTCACGACCAGGAGGATCGGGTAGCGCGAGCCTTGCGAGACGAGCACAAACGCGACGGCGAGGCCGAAGGCCAGCATGGAAAAGAGATTTCCCCGCCAAGCACCCCGGGGGGTGCGGAACTGGGCCAAGCCGGCGAAGAGTAGGACGACCACAGTCGCCTCGATAGCCAAGTTCACGGCGTTCATGACTGCCTCGGTGACTCCGGAGCCGGCGATGCATCGGGCTTCTTATGGATGCGGAACATCCGCAGCATTCGGTCAGTGATGACAAAACCGCCGATCACGTTGAAGGACGCCATCAGCAGAGCCAGACCACCGAGCACCTGCTCCATCGGAGTGCTGGACACCGCGAAGATCAGCAGCATGCCAAGTAAGGTGATGGCCGAAATCGCGTTGGTCATCGACATCAACGGTGTGTGAAGTAACGCCGGCACCTTGGAGATCAGCAGGTAGCCCACACCCAAAGCCCCGGCGAAGACCACCACGAGGACGACGAGGTCGATCATGTCAGCCGGCACCCGACCCCGCGCCTGTCAGCCCCATCGCCTTCAGCGCTCCCTCGTGAACGATCTTGCCGTCGCGAGTGACCAGGGACCCTTGGACGATCTCGTCATCCCAGTCGATCACGCCCGGTGTGTCCTTGTAGAGGTTCTCGATGAAGGCCATCAGGTTTTGTGAGTACAGCCAGGTTGCGTGCTCGGGCATCTGCCCTGGGATGTTTTGCGTGCCGACTACCGTGACGCCGTCGACGTCGACGATCTCGCCGGGGTGGGTGAGTTCGCAGTTGCCGCCTTGATCGATGGCAACGTCGACGATGACGGAACCGGGACGCATCTGGGCTATGGCTTCTGCGCCGACCAGGATCGGAGCTACCTCGCCGGGCACCAACGCGCTCAGGATGACGATGTCCGAGTCGGCGACCAGCGGCACGACGGCGGCACGTTCTTTGGCGAGCCAGTCCGCAGGCAGGGCCTTGGCGTAACCACCCGCCCCCATCGCCACATCCTCTGGCACCTCGAAGCCACCCACCTTGGCGCCCAGACTGGTCGCGGCCTCCAGTGCGGACGCACGGATGTCGACGGAAGTGCTCACAGCGCCCAGCCGCTTGAGCGTCCCAAGGGCTTGCAGGCCCACCACGCCCGCGCCGATCACGAGCGCCTTGGCGGGCTTGACCATCCCAACCGCGGTCCCTACGAGGGGGACGAACCGCGGCAGGACCTCGGCCGCCAACAGCACAGAGCGGTAGCCAGTGATCGTGCTCATCGAGGTCAGCGCGTCCATCCGCTGGGCGCGAGAGATACGTGGCACCGCGTCCATCGAGAAGGAGGTAATCCTTCGGGCCGCTAGCCGACGGACCATGTCGTGACACCCGGGAGCAGCCGGGTGCAGGAAGGTGATGAGCGTCGCGCCTTCCTTGAGAAGGTCTGCCTCGTGGTAGCCGAGTTGCTCGTTCTCAACCGGCTGCTTGACCTTCAAGATGAGGTCGGCCGTCTGGAACACCTCTTGTGGACTGGCCGCGATCCGGGCGCCGACGTTCGTATACGCGTCGTCGCTGGCCAGGCTCCCGACGCCAGCCGAGGTCTCGACGACAACGTCGTAGCCGGCCGCAACCAGCCGCTCCGTCATCTCCGGGCTCATTGCCACTCGACGTTCGTCGTGAAGGATTTCTTTCGGGATACCGATCAACATGGGGCACCACCTTTTCACTTGACGCCGCCGATGGCGGGCGTGGCCGTTCCTACTGGACCCGTCAGGGCGCCCATCGCTGCTGCCGCGTGGCCGAGTAACAGGAAGGCCCGCCACGTCGGGCCCGGTCGTGATCGGTGCGCTGGTCGAGAAACACGCCTTGCACCAGTTCCTAGACTCCCGAATCGGCGTTGTTATCCGCAAGACCGAACGCTCACCAACCCACGAAACGCTCTACTGAGCCCATTCGCCCGGAAGGTTGCGTCCACATCGGGGAGCACGAGCGGGATGGTGGCGACCGCTTGCCAAGGAGGCTCACCCCGACGGCGTGCGATGAAGATGCCCATGCGTTCAGAGCACCTAGGGCATGCAGTTGATCCCGCTGAAGCGTGTGAGGTGACTCATGATGGTCTTGGCCAGACTCCGTGTGCGGTCACACCGCCAGCACCGGACACTTCCGCGCGCAGAATCTGGAGCTCTTCTGCGCGCGGAACCTGATCCTCAAAACCGATTGTTTTACCGTTGACGATCACGCACTGCGCGTCGACCCAGCCCTCGATCCCACCCGTGTCGTCAGACCTTGTTCTGCGCCTTCACGTCAGCGGGCCGACCCTTGAAGTCGTCCATGGTGTTGTACACGCCCAGCACACTGCCCGCGATGAAGTCGCGGATACCGGTCGGCACGAAGCCCTTCATCATCTCACTGAGCAGTACCGTCCTGGGCAGCACGAGCATCGCGTCGCCGTTGAGCATCGCCTTCCAGGTGTCATTGACGACATCCTTGGGCTCCAGGAGCGGCAACAGCGGCGCGGACTTGGCGCCGTCAAACATGCCGGTCTTGATGTAGTACGGGCAGACCGTGGTGACTTTGACATTCTTGTGACCAGACTGTTCCAACTCGATGCGGACCGAGTCGGACCACCCGATCACCGCCCATTTGGACCCTGCGTACGCAGCCATCCTGGGGTTGGAGGTGAGCCCGGCCGCCGAGGCGAGGTTGACCAGGCGACAGTCGGTGGACGACGTCACCATCGCAGGCAGGAACTGGCGAGCGACGTACATCGGTGCGAGCGTGTTGACCTCGATCGTGAACTTGGCTTCGCGCTCGACGTCGCTTTCCCAGAAGTAGTTGTTGCCCCGCACCACACCCGCGTTGTTGAGCAGGATATGCACGTCCCCGACTTCGCGCAGGACCTGCTCCGCCGCGGCCTGGACAGCTTCCAGGTCGCGCACATCGACAACATTCGCGACGACATTGGTCTGGCCGCCGACAAGCTGCTCACGGGTGGTGGTCAGGGCAGCCTCGTTGACATCCCAGAGGACGACGGTGGCGGCCTTCTCCTTGATTGCCCGCTCGGCGAACATCCGACCCATCCCCATCGCCGCACCGGTGACGAGGACGTTCTTGCCTTTGACTGACTTCATGATGAGCTCCCTGTCCGGGCCGGTTTTGCGGTGGTCCGACGGGGCTTGCGGGTGGTCGCCGCGGCGGCGGCCAACTTGGCCCGACTGGCAAGCGCCGCTTCGCGGACCCGAGTGAAGTCTTCGTCGGTGAACACGCCGTTCACACCCGAGATCGTAGCTAGCTTCATCCCGTGCTTCAGGCCGAGTGCATAGATCTCTTTGACCTTCTCCCACTCGATGTTCCGTCCGACGGTGAACGTCTCGTATCGGCCTTCCAATGCGAGGATCACCGTTTCGGCGAGGCAGGCGTAGGCCACGTTCGGTGGCAGCCCGATGTCCTTCATTCGCACGTCACCGGGCAACTCGATTTCGCCGGACTCGATGACCAGGACGTCGGGTCGCTTGGCTACGTCCTCGGCCGACAAGTCGAGCGGACGAGCCACGTCCGTGATCACGCAGCCAGGCTTGACCGACATGATGTCGAGCACCTTCTGCCCAGCGGCCGACGTGGCGGTCACGATGAGGTCCATGTCCTTGAGGTGTTCACCCGGCTTGTCCGCAACGCGGATCTCAGCCCTGGGGTTCTCACTTTGGATGTCTCGTTGGATCGCCAGCAACTTCGCCGTCTCAGGCGAGACCATCCACAGTTCATCGCAAGCCAGGGCGAGCAACCGGGCGCACACCGAACCGATGGCGCCGGTAGCCCCAACGACCATTGCCTTGCCCTTGAGCTGGCCCAGATCGTCCACTTCGGCTAGGCCGAGTTTGAGGAGTGCGTCATGCGCCGCCCAGAGCGCTCCGGAAGCGCTGTAGCTGTTGCCAGTCGTCACCGGGAGCGAAGCCCTGCGCGCCACGGTCACCCCGGCGTCGCCGACGACCTTGGTGAAGGCGCCTAGACCCATCACTTGCGCCCCGAGCTTTTTCGCCATGTCGGCTGCGTGCAGCAACTGGGAGTAGGTGAACTCCGGGGCGTGCGAGAGCAACTCTTTCGGAGTTCCACCCACGCTGATCAGCCACCCTTCGGCCTCCGCGCCGGTCGGCGACTTGATGCCGGTGACGTGGCTATAGACGAAGGGTGGTATGTGGGCCATGGCCTTCTCAACGACCCGACTCATGCCAGGCGCCTTGACGATCGTGCCCAGCGGCTCAACATTGGAGAAGAACGACCGGGACAGCGGATGGATGACGAACACGAACCGGCTCTTCCGCTTGGGCCCGTTCGGATGCAGCACGCGTGGTTCAAGCCCGGACGCCTCGAACATCCCCAACAGCTCGTCGTTCGACGCCTCGTGCCCGTCGTCGCTCGCGGCCAGCATCATGGCTTCGAGCATGGCGGCGACGATCGTCACCTCGAACGGCTGGGGGGTCGCATCGATGACCATGTCGACGCCCCGGCCGGCCAGCTCGGCCAGTCGATCTGGAGATATCGCGTTGGAGATCAACGTCTTGCCAGCCAAGTCCTCTAGGCCGAAGCCCGTCAGCTCGGCGTAGGTGGCCACCAGGATGTCGCAGTCGCGGGCCGCTCGTCGGGCCAGCGCGTGACTGGCCCAGTACGTCGGTGCCTCGATCTGCTGCTTTACTCGGCCTGGCACCAGCTTGTACGGCAGCAGGCCGAGTTCCACGGCTTTGTTCAGCGCGGGGTTCGACTTCAGCACCGAGGGCACATCAAGCCGCTCACGCGGGTCAGCGAAGTCGATGTTCCCGGTGTGTTCGCGGAGCACCTTGACCGTGCGGGCGTGGAAGCTGCTGGCACCGAGCACCACAGTCCGGGCGTTGCTGAAGAAGCCCGGCATCTGGTTTTGTACGTGCCGGATCGCCCACTCCTGCAGCACATCCGCCATGAGTCGACCGTCGGTGACTGGGACGCCGACGACGGCGCGCTCGACCCGGCTGAGTGCACTGTCGTCGCCCTCGTCGATGAGTCCGGCGGCCTGCGCCTCCCGCAACCCGGTCACCGCGAAGGCGTCCGCCTTGGGCAGCCACTCACGGACCTTCTTGGTGGCGGCCTTGACATCGCCGCTGGTTCCGATCCGGACGATCCGGAAAGGCCGTCCCAGGAACGTGACGCGTTCGTCGTAGTCGAGTTCCGGGCCGGCGAGGCTGACGTTAACGACAGTGTGCAAAGTGCTCCGTGGCATTCGTCTTCCCTGTTCCCATTCCGGGTCTAGCGCTGGTGGGTCGCAAGACCCCGGGTGTGCGCGCAAGCGCGATGTACTCAATCCTCTCGCGCTTCCGCGTGAGTCGGCACCCTGCTGCGGGTGACGTTCTTGGCGTCATCGACGATGACGCCACGTGACTGTCCGCTGCAAGACCAATCCTACGAGCGACGCCACCCGGCAGGCCCGTGTCGCGGGGCACCCGGCACCGACCGGCGGCGCTCATCCGATCAATCCTATCCGGGAACCCTAGGGCATTTGCCTGTGAATCGGCAGTCCAACTGTCTGATACAAACCGCGCGATGTACTCCGACGCAAAAGACGCAGTCATGGTTGGACACCCGGAAGGACCGGGATGCCGCGACCACGCAAGTACTCCTTCACCTCCCCGATCCGGTGGGTCCGAAAATGGAACACTGACGCCGCCAGCACCGCGGCCGCGCCCGCTTGCTCAACGACCTGCGCGAAATGCTCAAGTGCGCCAGCACCTCCGGAAGCGATCACCGGGAGCTCGACCGCGTTGACGACGGCTTTGGTGAAGTCGATGTCGTAGCCGCCGAGGGTGCCGTCCCCGTCCATGCTGGTAGCCAACAGCCTGCCCGCCCCGAGATCCTGGCAGCGCCGTGCCCACTCCAGGCAATCCATCCCGGTGCCCTTCCGCCCCCCGGCGATCACCACCTCGAAACCTGAGGGCAGCAATGGGTTTCGCCGGCCATCAAGGGCGACTGTGATTCGGTCTGCTCCGAAGGCTTTCGAGCCCTCACTAATCAGTTCGGGTCGCCGCACCGCAGCACTGCTGATCGAGACCGTCGCCACCCCGACGTCGAACAGCGTTTGCATGTCGGCGAGGCTGGCGATGCCGCCCCCAACCGTCAGCGGCACCGTAGACAAGACCGACGCAACGCCACGCGCCCATTCGACCCGGTTGGCACGCGCCTCGTGCGTGGCAGCGATATCGAGCATGGCCAGTTCATCAGCACCTTCAGCCTGATAGAACCGTGCGTTCTCAATCGGATCGCCTGCGTCCCGTACGTCGATGAAATTGACGCCCTTGACAACTCGTCCGTCCTGCATGTCCAAACATGGGATGACCTTGATTGGCTGCAACGACTGCCTCCTTGGCTCACGCTCTTGCGCACTGAGCCTAATCCGTGCCTATCGGCCGCTAGAACAGCCGTTCTTGCACATGGACCTGCCGAGATCGGCGCAGCGGGGCGAACCGGGTTGACGCCCGCCGCGGCCGCGGCTGCCACGCCTGGTCCTCGTCCCGGTACCGCGGCAGGCCGGGGGCATGCCGACAGAGCGCCCGGACGGCGCTGATCTCGCCAAGCTCCAACCGTTGGTAGACCCGCCGTACCGCCGCCTCGTCCAATGGCAGGTGACCCGCTCCCTGCGGACGGTCCAAACCCACTGACAGACCCAGCAGCAGACCCAGCGGAAGATCGGTGTGCATCGCCATCACGGCACAGTTCCGTTGCCACTTGGCCAGGGATGCGGGCTCAGCCAACCGGTCGGCCAGCGCAGGCCCAACCACCTTTCGCAGCCGATCGCCGCCGGCGGCCGCTTCAGCGAAGACGGCAGCCGCGCTGCCGAACGTGCTCAGCAGCCGCACCGCGGCCGCCGGACCGACGCCGCGTACACCTGGAAGGTTGTCGGAGGGGTCTCCTCGCAAGGCGGCAAGGTCGACGTACTGATCCGGGCGGACGCCCACGATGATCTCCAGGCGCCGAGTATCGATCATCGGAGAGCCGCCCAGACCGCCGTCCACCACGCGCAGCAGTCGGGTCGATCCGTCCAACAGCGCGAAACAGTCCCGGTCAGAGCTGACCAGTACGGTCTGCATCCCCGCCTTCCGCGCGGACGCCGCGGCCGACGCCAAGACGTCGTCGGCTTCGAGGCCTGGGGGCATCGTCGAAGCCGACAACGACAACGGATGCGCAGGCACGGTCGACGGCCGAGACGAGCTGGGTCAACAAACCCTGGACAGCCCATCCCGGACGACCGTCGGCAAGTCGGTGCCCGGTATGGGCCCGCGCGTGATAGCTGCGGTGGATCAAAGCGTTGCCATCCACCGCGAGCAAGACCGGAAGTGCCATCAAGACCAGCCTGCCATCCGTGGCCGACAACGGTTACCTGGCGTAGCCGGTCAGCCGCATCCGTGCCGCCAAGGTCTCACTCCTCGCCATCCCTCCCAGGCCTTTTCCGGCTTTCAGCCGGCCACCGCCGTGGCCCTCGAATGCGTCACCTAAGGTTGGTCCAACCACATCGGAAGGAACGTTTGTGATTACCTCTCACGCCTGGCAACTGGTCCAACGCCCAGCCGGGGAGCCAGTCCCCAACGACGTGGCCTTGGTCGAGATAGAGCTACCGGCACCGAGCGACGGCGAGGTCGTCGTTAGAAACACGTTTGTCTCGGTCGATCCATACATGCGGAACCGGATGAACGAGGGCAAGTCCTACGTCCCACCTTTTGCGCTGAATGCTCCGATGAACGGCGGCGCTGTCGGTCGGGTCATCGACGTGCGCGGTACCCCGGATGACGCGACCGGACGGCGGCTGCAGGTCGGCGACTTGGTCGTGCACGACGATGGGTGGCGCACCAACGCCGTACTCCCAGGGTCTGCGTGCCGATTGGTCGCTGGCGCAGGCTTGGAGGCAGAGGTGCCGGAGCAAGCCTGGCTGGGGGTGCTCGGCATGCCCGGCCTGACGGCGTACGCCGGGCTGCTGCGAGTCGGCAACAGAGGTGCCGGAGCAAGCCTGGCTGGGGGTGCTCGGCATGCCCGGCCTGACGGCGTACGCCGGGCTGCTGCGAGTCGGCGACTTCCGCGCTGGCGACCGGGTGTACGTCAACGCAGCCGCCGGGGCGGTGGGCTCAATGGTCGGCCAGATCGCTCGACTCAAGGGTGCCTCCCACGTTGTGGGCAGCGCCGGCGGAGCGGCCAAGACTGGCTGGCTCACCGAGGTCGCCGGGTTTGATGCGGCGATCGACTACAAGGCGATGCCGCTGGCGATGGGTCTGCGACGGTTCGCCGCGGACGGGATCGATGTGTGTTTCGAAAATGTGGGCGGCGAACAGCTGCAGGTCGCGCTCTCAAATATGCGCCACCCGGACCGCGGAACCTGGCTTTGCTGATCACCCAGCGGCTGACCATGCGCGGCTTCATCGTCAACGACCATGAGGATCTGCGCGCCGACTTCGAACGTGAGGTCGCCGGGTGGATCGCTGCAGGGGAACTGCGCTGGCGAGAGACCGTGCACGACGGCATCGGGTCAACGTTCGACGCCTTCACCGCCATGATGCGTGGCGACAGCGTGGGCAAGGCCGTGGTTCGGATCGGCTGAGGCTGGACCCGCCGGCCCGACCACCTCCACGGTCGGCATCCATCGAGTTGCAGCGCATGCCAAGCTCACGGCGTGATGGCTGCCGAAATGTCAGGCTCACCGAACAACCGTCGCACCACGAGGTCGGCGATCGGCATGGCCGAGGTCGCCGCAGGCGAGGGTGCGTTACACACATGGAGCATCCGGTCGGTACGGTGCAGAAGAAAATCGTGCACCAACGTGCCGTCTCGGCGAACTGCCTGAGCCCGGATGCCGGCTGGCTCCGGCAACAAGTCATTGACGGTCAAGCTCGGGCAGTACCGGCGGACCAAGCTCAGGTAACCGCGCTTTGACAGCGAGTTCCACGCCTCGGTGGCGCCGGTCCGTAGGTGTGCCCGGGCCAGCGGCCAAAACCCAGGGAACCGCACCAAGTCGGCGATGTCGACACTGTTGAGTGACCACTTCGGATACCCTTCGCGGGCCAGTCCAAGGACGGCGTTCGGGCCGACAGTCACGCCGTCGTCCATCGTCAGCGTCAGGTGCACGCCCAAAAACGGCAAGGCCGGGTCCGGCACCGGGTAGATGAGCGTGTGGACCAGATCGCGGCGGTGCGCGGGCAACCGGTAGTACTCGCCGCGGAACGGAACAACCGCGAAGTCCGGCGGCAACCCGGCAAGCCGCGCCATCCGATCGGCCTGCGTGCCTGCGCACACCACGACCTGCCTTGCGTAGAGCCGCTCGGTCTCACTGTGAGCGACAAACGAATCACCGGGATCTGCTGCCGCCACGTCGAGGCTCACCTCGCTGAGCGACTCGTGAATCCCGACCACGGGGGCGCCCAACTGGATCCGCCCGCCGGCCCGCTCGATCGCTGCGCTCATCGCACGACACACCTCGCGGTAGTCGACGATGCCGGTCCCTGGCACGAATACCGCGCCGACACCGGTCACGTTCGGCTCACGGCGGCGCAGCTCAGCGACGCCGAGATGCTCGACATCGAGTCCGTTGACCAGACCGCGCTCGTGCAACTCCTCAAGCCGTTGCAGCTGCGCTGCGCCGGTGGCAACGATGAGCTTGCCGGTGTCGCGATAGGCGATGCCGTGCTCGTCGCAGAACTGCCGGGTCCACGAAGCACCCGCTTTGCACAGCTGCGCCTTGAGGCTGCCCGGCTCGTAGTAGATCCCCGCGTGGATGACCCCGCTGTTGTGCCCACTCTGGTGCACGCCGACATCGCGCTCTTTCTCAAGCACGACCACGCCGGCACCCGGGTGGCGTTGAATCAACGTCAGCGCGGTGGCCAACCCGACGATCCCGCCGCCCACGACAGCGAAGTCGAAGGCCTCAGCCACTCGCCGAGCCGACACTGCTGAACCAGCTCTCCGTCACGAGGTCCGGCCGGTGAGTTCGGCACACACCAGCTCGGCGATTTGAGCGGTGTTCAGCGCGGCGCCCTTGCGCAGGTTGTCACCACAGATGAACAGCTCGATGGTGTTGGGAAAGTCCAGTGCCTGACGCATCCGGCCGACGAACGTCGGGTCCAGGCCCACCACGTCCGCGGGGGTAGGCCATTCGCCGGTCGCGGGGTCGTCGAGCACCACGACGCTGGGCGCCTCAATGAGCGCCTGGCGGGCGGCCGCCACCGTGATCTCCTCGCGGAACGTTGCGTGGACCGCCAGGGCATGGGTGGTAACTACGGGGACGCGTACGCACGTCGCCGAGACCTTGAGGTCTGGGATGCCCAGGATTTTGCGGGACTCGTCGCGGACCTTGATCTCCTCGCTGCTCCAACCGTCGTCCTTGAGCGACCCCGCCCACGGGACGACGTTCAGCGCCAACGGTGCGGGGAACGGCGACTCGTCGCCCACCTTGTCGTGGATCAGCCGCCGGACATCCCCGACCCGGGACCCTACATCCTCGCCGGCCACCGCGCTGATCTCGGCGCGGAGTCGATCGACGCCAGGCTGGCCGGCCCCGGAGGCGGCCTGGTAGGAGGAGACCACCAGCGCGGTGAGCTCCCAGCCGGCGTGCAGCGCACCCATCGCATCCATCATGGTCAGTGTGGTGCAGTTCGGGTTGCTGATGACGCCCTTGGGACGGTTCGCCACCTGCGCCGGGTTCACCTCAGGCACGACCAGCGGTACGTCCGGGTCCAGCCGGAACGCACCGGAGTTGTCGACCACAACGACCCCTCGAGCGACGGCGACCGGAGCCCATTTCTTGCTGACTTCGTCGGGGGTGTCGAACATCGCCACGTCGACACCATCGAAGACGTCCTCGGTCAGTTCTTCGACGATGACGTCCTCGCCGCGCACCTGCAACGACATCCCTGCCGAGCGCGCGGAGGCCACCAGTTTGATCCGGCCCCAGACGTCCTCGCGTTGCGACAGGATCCCCAACATCACTGTCCCGACAGCGCCTGTGGCGCCAACGACCGCAAGCGTGGGCTTGCCCTGTTCGTTCATACTCATCGCCCCGTCCCGCCGTAAACCACGGCCTCACCATCTGTCGTGTCCAGCCCAAAAGCGGTGTGTACCGCCCGGACCGCCGTGTCCAGCTGCTCGGCCCTGGTGACCACCGAGATGCGGATCTCACTGGTGGAGATCATCTCGATGTTCACTCCAGCCTCGGACAAGGATTTGAAAAACGTCGCCGACACCCCAGGGTTGGACCGCATACCCGCACCGACCAACGACAGCTTGCCGATCGAGTCGTCGAACCGCAGCGTTTCGAACCCGATGGCTTCGCGCACCTTGTCCAAGGCCTGGACAACGCGCTGACCGTCCGCGGTGGCCAACGTGAACGAGATGTCGGTCCGGCCGGTGGCCGCCGTCGACACGTTCTGCACGATCATGTCAATGTTCGCTTCGGCCTGCGCCACCGTAGCGAAAATCTGGGCGGCCATGCCCGGGCGGTCTGGCACGCCGACAACGGTTACTTTCGCCTCACTGCGGTCGTGCGTCACCCCCGCGATGATGGGTGCCTCCACGGCTTCTCCTTCGCCTACGTTGTCGATGATCAGGGTGCCCTCCCGCATGGAGAACGAGGAGCGCACGTGGATCGGGATCTGGAAGCGCCGGGCGTATTCGACGCACCTGACGTGCAAGATCTTCGCGCCGTTCGCCGCCATCTCGAGGGTCTCCTCGGTGGTCAGTCGCCGCAATCGCCGCGCATTTGGCACGATCCGCGGGTCCGCGGTGAACACGCCGTCGACGTCGGTGTAGATCTCGCAGACGTCGGCCTTCAGTGCCGCGGCAAGCGCCACCGCCGTGGTATCAGAGCCACCACGCCCAAGGGTGGTGATGTTCTTCGTCGTCTGGCTGACCCCTTGGAAGCCGGCCACGATCGCAACGTGGCCCTCGGCGATCGAACTCTGGATGCGGCCCGGAGTGACGTCGATGATTCGTGCCCTGCCGTGCGTCTCATCGGTGATGACCCCGGCCTGGGAACCGGTGAACGACTGCGCGGTGTGGCCCAGCGACTCGATCGCCATGGCCAACAGCGCCATTGAGATTCGCTCACCAGCGGTGAGGAGCATGTCGAGCTCGCGCACCGGCGGCAGCGGCGTCACTTCGGCAGCGAGTTCGATGAGCTCATCGGTGGTGTCGCCCACGTTTAATGCTCTCGGCATCGGCGATCGAAGAACCACCGTACTTCTGGACAACCAGGCTCACATCTCACTCCGGCAGGAAGGACCGACTACGCAGTCAAAGGATCGGCCAGGACACGGGTCTGCGCCGACACCACCCATCGGACCAAGGACCCGGCCAAGCGTGCGGCGTTCGGCACGCCGACCCAAAACGCAGCACAGTCTAACCGCGCCAGTCGTAGCGCAGTAACGCCGACACAGCCAGGGCTTGTCTTCGCGCAGGTCTTGACTCATCCTCAGGGCCGGTCGCGCGCCTGACTTCAGCGATACTAATTGGTGCGCAGCGGTATTGGTGGCGACATAAAGGTGACTGAGGACTGGGCGCGTCGTTGGTCAAGGGGATCGACGGGCTGGGGAGCATGATGAGCGTGGCACTGGGAAGAGAGCCGTCGGCGGGCTTTGGTGAGAGCGTCGGCGCGGTGGGCATCAACGTGCAGGGGGTCGAGCGTAGCTTTGGCGCGGTCCGGGCACTGGATGGGTTGGACCTGGTCGCCCACCCGGGTGAGGTGACCGCGCTGGTTGGACCGAACGGCTCGGGCAAGACGACGTTGCTGCTCATGTTGGCCACCCTGTTGACACCAGACGCCGGTGAACTGCGCGTCGGGGGTCTGGACCCAGTGACCCATCCGCGCGACGTACGCCGGGTGATGGGTTGGATGCCGGACGGTTTCGGCAGCTGGGACGCCCTGAGCGTGCGTGAGGTGCTGCTTACTGTGGCGGCGGCGTACCGCCTTGCGGCAGCCAGCCGGCCCAAGCTGGTCGCGGAGCTGATGCACACCATGCACCTGGACGACCTGGCCGACCGGCCCGCCCGAGTCCTCTCGCGCGGTCAGAAGCAGCGGCTGGGCGTCGCCCGCGCTCTGATCCACTCCCCCAGCGTGCTGTTGCTGGATGAGCCCGCCTCCGGACTCGACCCGCGCAGCCGCATCGAGCTGCGAGACGTGCTGCGCGCGCTGGCCGCGCAGGGGACCACGGTGCTGGTCTCCAGTCACATCCTGGCCGAGCTGGAAGAGATGAGCGACCGCGCGGTGTTGTGTCCGCAGGCAAGACAGTCGCCACTGAAGACCTGCGGCCAGGGGCGTGTTCATCGCCCTGGTGGCGGATCAGCGCGCTCGACGCGGCCGCGCTACGAGCCGCGCTTCACCGGCGTGACGTGGAGTACACCGCGGTCAGCAATCCCGAGGGCCACTGGTCGGCGCGAGGCGCCGTCGAGGTTCAACTGGCCGATGAGCAGTCCGCCGCACAACTGCTGGATTCGTTGGTCCGGGACGGTGTTGCGATCTTCGGATTCGCGCCGGGGCAGGGCCGTCTGGAGACGGCGTACCTTGCGGCGACGCAGGAGCGGCGATGAAGCGGCAGCGCACGGCGCCCGGCGATGCTCCGGTCGGTGCGGCCAAGCCAGGACCGGCGCCTGACCCCAGTGACCCCCAGCTCACCTGGGAGGGCGTGCGCACCGTGGCCGGTTTGGAGCTGCGCCAACGGATCCGCACCTCACGGTGGGTGGTGGTGCTGTCAGTCTGGGCCGTTGTGATCTACGGCGTCGCGCTGCTGTCCTGGCTGGCCACCTCCGGCATGACCGAACCGGATGCGAGTTCCCCGGCGCTGACTGCGACCCGGTCCGTCGTCCTGTACAGCGTCACGGTGTTCTTCGTACTCGGCTTGAGCATGCTGGTGGTGCCCTCGCTCACCGCGTCATCGGTGAACGGGGACCGCGAGCACGGCGTCCTGGCGACCTTGCAGATCACCTTGCTGTCACCGTGGGAGATCATCCTCGGCAAGCTGCTCGCCTCCTGGGTGCTCGCCGGCGTGTTCTTGGCCGTCGGGGTGCCCGTGATGGTCTTCTCGCTGATCGTGGGCGGGATCGGCTTCGGGACGCTACTGGCTGCCCTCGGCTGCCTTGCCGTGGTGATCGCTTCGATCTGCGCCATCGGGTTGATGTTCTCGACCTTGACGGCCCGCCCAGTGACCTCTGTGGTGCTGACGTATCTGACCGTCGGGTTCCTGGTGTTCGGCACGCTCATTTTGGCCGCAGTGATCTCTCCGTTGCTGATCGAACGCGTCGATCGCGACGTGCGAATCACCCGCGTCGATGACGGGCAGGGCCGGTTGTCGCCGCCGGATCAGCAGTGCGTGTGGGTCAAGCAGGCGCGCGATGAAGTGCGCACCGACAAGATCTGGGGGCTCGTGGCCGTCAATCCTTTCGTGGTGGTGGCCGACGCGGCGCCAGGCCGTTCGGCGAGCCGACAGGCCTTCGAGCCCCTCGGTGGGATCAGCGATTCCGTGCGCAGCTTCCGGGCGGGTCCAGCCGCCCAACGGCTCGATGAGTGCTGGCTCGATCAGGACAGGAGCTGGCCGGGCGAAGACACGACGGACACCGGGCCGGTATGGCCGTATGGACTCGGCGTGCTCGCTGTGGCCGGGATCGGCGCCACCTGGCTCGCGGTCCGGCGGATGCGCACACCGATCCGTAAGCTGCCCAAGGGGATCCGAATCACGTGAGGCAGATGGTCAGCCCTAGGACGGGTGGACCTCACTCGTGCCGCGCTGCGGCTCAGCGGTGCAGCGCGTCGAACTCAGCCTCAGCCACCACGTCCTCGTCGGCGTCCAGCCTGACGTGGGACAGAATCGACTGCAGCGCCTTGAGTGCGCTCGCGCCGCTGGCACCCCAAGAGTTGAGGAAACTGAACTGCCACCACCACAGGGCCTCGGTCACTTCACCGTCTGCGTGGTGGCGCAATCCGTGCAGCAACGCCTCAGCGACGTCGGCGAAGTCCGCCGAAATCTGACTCGTGGTCAACGCGGGCCCGACCAGTGGATCCACCACGTCGGCGTAGTCGTCGATGCCGATGAGTTGATTGGCTAGCCCATCGCGTAAGGAGACCACGTCCTGATCGGAGCCGAGATCCGGCTCGAACCGGCTGCGCGGAACAACATCACTGATCGCGCCAAGGCGCGCCCCGGTCACCAGAATCTGCGTCAGCGCCAGCAGCAGCATCGGCAGGGCAGTGTCCGGCGATTCGCCAGCGGCGATACCGCGGACGACCGTCAGGAATGCGCGTGCCTCTTGGGCTGTCTCATGACTGAGGACCTCCAGGTCGGGCTCGACCCGTTCACGGTGCGGCATTGAGCAGTCGCCTCCCTTCGAAGGCTCGTCCGAGGGTGATCTCGTCGGCGTACTCAAGGTCGCCACCGACCGGCAGCCCCGAGGCCAACCGGGTGACCCGGATATCAAGTGGCTGCAACAGGCGGGCCAGGTACGTCGCGGTGGCCTCGCCCTCGAGGTTGGGATCGGTCGCGATGATGACCTCTTTCACTGCACCGTCGGAGAGCCGGGCGAAGAGTTCAGTAAACCGCAACTCGCCGGGGCCGATGCCCTCGATCGGGCTGATCGCGCCCCCGAGCACGTGGTAGCGACCGCGGAATTCGCGGGTCCGCTCGACAGCAACGACGTCTTTGGACTCTTCGACCACGCAGATGGAGGACGATTCGCGGCGGGGATCCAAACAGATTCGACATTGCTCCGCTTCGGAGACGTTGCCGCAGATCGCGCAGAAGCGGACCCGCTCCTTGACCTGGATGAGCGCTTCGGCGAGCCGCCGGACGTCGACCTCTGGTGTCTGCAAGACGTGGAAGGCAATGCGCTGAGCGGACTTCGGACCGATGCCGGGCAGCCGCCCCAACTCGTCGATTAAGTCTTGAACCGCACCCTCGTACACCCAAGCAGCCTACGACCAGGCACCGACAATCGGTACCGGCGACCCATTCCGGCCCGATCGCGTCGCGCTTCAGGACGTGGCCGAGGGGCGGACGTTGTACACGCCGGCCGGTTCCTGACCTGACATCGCCCCGATCGCTGCCATCACGCGGTCCACGATCTGACGTCGTGCCCGTCCTGGTGCGACGTCGCTGAACTGGTCAAAGCGCATCGGTGCTCCGAACTCAACGCCCACCCGGGTCGGTCGGATGTGCCGCGCTCCAGGCGGTTGAATTCTCTCGGTACCGCACACGGCGACCGGCACAACAGGTGCTCGTGACTCGAGAACGAGGTGGCCAAGCCCGGAATGGCCGCGGTAGAGCCTGCCGTCCCGGGATCGAGTGCCCTCCGGGTAGATCCCGAACGCGCCGCCACGATCAAGAAGCTCCAGGGCCAGCTCCAGGGAGCGCCGGCCAGCGCGAGAGTCGTCGCGGTCGACCGGGATCATCCCGGTCGAGGTGAAGTACAGCCGGTTCGCCGCACCCCGCACGCCCGGTCCGGTGAAGTATTCAGCTTTGGCCAGAAAGGCCACTTGCCGGGGACAGAGCAGCGGGATCACCACGCTGTCGAAGAACGACCGGTGATTGCTGGCCAGGATCACTGGTCCGACCATCGGGATGTGGTGCCGCCCGACCACCGTCGGGCGGAAGAGGGCGTGCAGTAACGGCCCGCTGAGAACACGAGTCAGGTGATACATCCTCCAGACTCATTCCGTCCGGTCGTCGATGATGGTCCCCCCCAGCACGCTCGCGATCACCGGGGTCCCTACTTGTTCACGCCCGTCGATGTCCTCATCATCGACGCTCACGCCCGCATCCGCGGCGATCGCCGTCTCCTGCGGCGGAGGCGGGGTGTCATAGGGGTCCTCTGGTGGCTCGGGAAGGGGCTGCTCCGCCGTTGACGTGGGTGGCAGTGAGGTCACCGACGGTCGCCTTGCTCCTGTCCTACGGACTTCCTGAGATGCCTCAGGCCCTGCGTCGCCTCGCGCAGCGGCCCCAGCCGCAGCGGTGCGGGGCGCAGCGGTGCGGGGCGCTGCCCCGGGGGGATCCGATACAGCGCCCCTGCGGCCATCCATGGCGGCTCGGCGGGCCTGGGCACGATCGGCATCAGTGGCCGGTGATGATTGCGGTTGGCCAGAGCGCGCCGAAGGACCGCTTTGTGCTGGTTGCGAGCCCCCACTGCGGCCCGCGCCGCGAGGCGTCGCAGACGGCGTCGGGGTGCCGCCGGGTGTGTGTGGCACCCCTTCGACCAAGACGTCGAGGCCGAGCGAGTCGATGAGCGCCTGGCGGACAACTTCGGCGTGCAGACCATTGCGGAACGTGGTGGCGAGACCGACGGTGGCGATCCCCAGGACCAGTCGCTGGCCGTCGTACTCCAGCACCTGGGCGTGCTCGGACAGGAAGGTCCAGGTGACTCT
>CAJDVI010000018.1_pt1 | contig 19325 bp, 13 predicted proteins | sample 7391351 | NCBI WGS metagenome assembly CAJDVI01 (sample SAMEA7055704, study PRJEB34461) | soil metagenome | biome: terrestrial ecosystem; feature: Peninsula; material: soil | place: Antarctica | collected 2016 | reverse complement strand
CGCGCTCAGCGAACTGCCCACCCACGTCCAGGTCGAGCGGTACCTCGATCAAGCACACGTGCTGACCCACGTCGATGTCGCAATTCACCACGGCGGCTCAGGCACGACGCTGGGTTGCCTTGCCGCTGGTGTGCCACAAGTGATCACCCCACAAGGCGCCGACCAATTCCACAACGCAGACCGTCTCGCCGAACTCGGACTCGGCGTTGCCGTGATGAACGACGCCAAGCCCGGCGCCGTGGCCGCCGCGGTGGACGGCGTCCTCGGCGACGGCGACCTGCGACGCCGCTTGCGTACGGTCCGGGACGAAATCGCCGCCATGCCACATCCTGACGACGTGCTCACGACACTCTTGGCCAGATTCTGCCCGTGACCCGCCTCAGGTTCGTGGGGATCGCCTCGTGGCCACCGGCATGACAGGCTCACCAGCGGTAGATCTAGCATGGAAGCTTCACTCAGCCGGACGCAGCGAAGGTGCTCGTGGGGCACGTGGTAACCCCGTGTGCTTCGCTGCGCAGATAAGGAGGAGACGTGCTTCAGCTGCTCGGATTCCTGTTGGTCCTATGGATCGTGTTCATCATCGCCGGTGCTGTGATCAAAGGCCTTTTTTGGCTGGTCATCATCGGCGTGGCGCTGTTCCTGGGAACTGCGGCCTACGGCTGGGTCAAGCGCGAAGCGCTTCGCCGTTAGTCATCATCACGGGCCAGGCGCCCGGGACGCTGATGCCCAGTGCTTGCACGCAGTACAGGTCGACATCGACCGGTCCTCCGTGCGAGTTGCAGCCAGCCCTTAGAAGAAGCGCTTGAGTTGCTCGAACACCGGGTCGTTACCGAGTGGGTTGATGCCATATCCCTCACGGTTCACGTCGCTGGCCTCCCACAGCAGATACCCGACCGCACCGGCCTCCTTGGCGGCAACCGCCTTGTCGCCGATGAGCTTGGCACGGCGTTGCACCGAGGACGGGGTCTTCGCCTTGATCCCGATTTCGCCGACGACGATCGGCTTGTTCAGGTCCTTGGCGATTGCAAATGAGCACGCCAGTTTGGCGCCGCGCTCCCGGCATTGATCACTGTTGGGGTCGGGCAGCGAACCATCGGCGTTGGCTCCCGGCATGGCTTCCGTGTCCGAGCCATAGCTGGCCCAGTCGTGCACCTCCGTGTAGTCCATCTCAGGAAGACCGTAGATATCCCTGAAATCCTGGCCCGAAACTCCCATCGCCCCGTTGCTTTGAGAGCCGAGCGTCACCAGGTGATTCGGATCGACGTCCTTGATCACCCGAGCGACATCTCGGGCCATCTCAATCAGGACGGATTTGTCGTCATCGTCGCGTTGCCTTGTCTCCGCCTCGTTGACGATCATCCAGGCGGCGATCGTCGGCTCGTCCTTGTAGTGCTCCGCGACCATCCGCGCGTAGTCACGCAGGCTGTATTCGTTCTTTCCATACGGCTTCTTGTAGCCCTGGCCGTAGTACGTATCTCCTTCGTACTTCTCCTTCGTCTCGCCCTCCTGCGGAGCGCCGGTGCAGTACCCGGGCCCGTCCTCGAAGACGGGGATCACCAGCATCTGCAGTTCTTTGGCCACCGAGATCACCCGGTCCACGCCGGACCAGTCCTTCGCGCCATCGGTATACGGCTGGAACGCCCAGAACCGGATCACCGTGGCGCCGGACTTGTCCTTGAGCGCCTTGAACTGCGCTTTCAGCTCATCGCGCGAGAGTGCGTGGTGAGGCTCGCACTGCCAGCGCTCGCTTGAGGCGGCGTCGAACATGTTGAAGCCGGTGAACCTGAGCGGCTTGCCCCCGTACACAAAATCGCGCCCGTCCACCTGCACGAAGCGCGATTTTTCGCTCGCACTACTCGATGAACCCGTCGGACCGGAACTCGAGGATGAAAATGACGATGATGACTGGTTCGGGCTTGGTTGGCCGTTGCACGCAGCAAGACCGCCAGCCAATATGGCAAGCGAACCAACGGCAACAGTACGCCGAAAAAACATCGCAACCTCTCGAATCAACTGTGCTCGTGGCGCTGTGGCCGACTTCGAATTCCAGGTAGGGCGCGAACGGATCGCTGCACCCGAGCGTATTGGCTGCCCTCGGGGGATCCTGGAGATCACCTGAATCCTGCCTGTGAACGATCGCCCCTAGAGCCGCCCAGTGTGCCGCGCGGAACGGTGAGTTCGTACCAAACCAGGCCGGTCCGAGACCTCGCCCAATAGCCTTCGGTACAACGCGTCGACGGTGTCCGCGGTGCCGCTCATTGCGTACCGGTCAACGAGAGACTGCGGTGTTGGCAGTCGAGTGCCCGTCGATCCATGATCTTCCAGCGCGTGATCCACCTGTCGGCGAATCTGAGCGAGTTCCTCGTCACCGTCCCCCAACGCCAAAGGGTAGGCACCATCGAGCGGCTCGGCCAAACCGGTGATCGCCGGGCACGTCGCGAAGATCACCGGCAACCCACACGCCCGGCCCTCGACCACCGCGATCCCGAACGTCTCATCACGAGAGGGGCTGACCATGACATCCATCGCGGAGTACAGGTCGCGCATGTCCGAACGCGCGCCGGCGAACAGCACATGATCAGCAACCCCCAACTCAGCGGCCTGCTTGATCAACGACTGTCGCACCTCACCGTCGCCGACCAGCAGCAGCTTCCGGGTGGGTCCCAGTGTCGGCGCGAGCGCTGCGATCAACCGGTCGAAGCGTTTGGAGGGGTACAGCCGCCCAACCGCGCCTACCAGCGCGGCGTTGGTGGCCACCCCGAATTCTGTGCGCACCCGATCTCGCCCAGTCGGGTCGAACGACATCGCCGCGAAATCCAGGCCATTGTCGATCACGGACACTTTGGCCGGGTCGACGCCCCACCGCTGCAGGTTGCGGCGCGTGGAGTCCGAGACGGCGATGGTGTGCGTCGCCGACGCCGCGAGCAGCCGATACAGGCGGATCAACCAGGGCGAGTGGTCCCGGCCCTCGATCATCGCCTCGTTCAACGAGTGCTCCGAGCTGATCACCACCGGTACGCCGGCGAGGCGGGCCGCCGGTATCCCCCACAGCTGGGCGGCGAGCAGGTGCACGTGCACCACGTCAGGGCGCAGTCCACGCATCAACCGAGCCAGCCGCGGCCAGGCCAACGCTTTGCGCCAGCCCGCCATGCCCAGTACCCGGACGTCGTAGCCGTCCCGGCGAAGCGCACCGGCCACTGGCCCGCCGTCGTACAGGGCCACCACGGTGCTCGCGGCATGTCCTTGCTCCCGCACGAGCAGCTCGAGTTGCCGTTCCGCACCGCCCTCAGCCAACGCGGCGATGATGTGCAACACCCGCGGGCCTGCAGCCGCTTTCATCGGTTGATCGTCAGCGTTCGAGCCAGGTCCGGCTTGCCAGGACTGGTCAAGATGACCTGGCTCGCCCCCGTTGCGGGCAGGGAGATCGTCCGTTCCACGCTCTGACCAGCCCCGATGGAGAATCGCTGACCGGCAGTCTCGGGGCCGCCGGCGGGTTGCACCTTCAGTAACAGGTTGTCGATCTGCTCTCGGGCCGTGACCGTCACCGTGACCGAGGTGGCTTTGGTGGAGGCCGCCTTGGGGTCGCTGAGGCTCAGCTCCAGATCGGGTGTCAACCGTGGCTCAGTGACCCAGCCGATGGAGACCGCACTCACCACGAGCAACGCGGCGACCAGGATCCAGCCTGCCTGCACGGGTTGGCGGACGATTGAACGCCAGCCGTTCACCATGTCCTGGGAGGCCGAGCGTTGGCCCCCCAGCGAGTCGTCAGGGGATCCGTTGCGCCCTGCCTGGGCGACCCTCAGCACCCGCTGCTTGTCCCGCTGCCGGTCAACAACATATGACGCGATCAGGATGAGTGCGCCGATCGCACCGAACCCCAGTGCCCAGGTGCGTGAATCCAGCGGGATGGTGATTGCGTTCAATCCCACCCCGAGCAGGATCACGCTGCTGATCACGACGCCCAGCCCCCGAGCAATCCAGTCGATCGCGTCGCGCCCGGGCCGGCGCAGCAGCACCGACACAACGCCGGCCGTCGCCAGCAACCACCACAACAGGGTCAACGGCGGCCAGAACTGGGTGAGCGTAGCTGTCATCGCGAGCCCCAAAAGCACCAGCCGGACGAAGAACCAAGAGTCCAGGAAGGCGCCAGGGTTTCGCCGTTGTGAGGCACTGTGCGTCGTCGCAACCATGTCACTTCCCCCGTTCGCGAACACCGGCAAGTTCATAGACCGTGACCGGACCATTCGTGTAAACGCGGCTTGCGCCCGCAACGCGATCGAACTTGCGCAGTGCGGACCGCGGGACCGGAGCCTTGCGCTGCTCCTGGCCCCACTCCCCGTCGGCCACATAGAAGCCGAGCGTCGGCATCGTGGTAGCGTCCCGCAGATCGGAGATCAGGTAGTTCACCGGCAAGGTGCGGATGAGCTTGAAGTCTTCGGTGGTGACCGCCGGATTCAGCAGCAGCTCGCTGGCATCGGTTCCCGTGCCGATCTCCGTCACGCTCGTGAATCCGCCGTCGGCGGCCGCCATGAGCATGCCGATCCGATTGGCAAATACGCTGTCCTTGGTCGACGCGTTCGCCGTCAACCAATCGACGGCGGCGACGTTGTTTCGGTCAATACTGCGTGCGTCAGCCCCCACCCAATGCCGGCCGGGCACCTGCTGGACGAGCGGACCACTGCCGAGCATGACCCCACCAAGGAAGGTGATTGTCGCGAGCCCGGTCGCGAACAGGGCGATGCGCCGTGTCATGACGCGCTGCCAGAGCCACCAGCCCACCACGAACGCGATACCGATGAACGCGAACGTTGTCGAGCGGTCGGCGATCTCTCCGGTGCTCTGCGCCAGGTGGCCAAGCGGCTGGAGCACGAAGAGCATCGAAACCAAGATCAACAGCACCGGCAGCGCCCGGTTGCGTCGATGACGCAGCCAACTTCGTGCACGCCACCAGCCCAGCAGCAGGCAGACGCCGGTGATGGCCACCGCGGCAAGCATCAAGCCACGCTCAAACCATGAGCTGGCCACGCCGCCTGGGTTGACGAACAAGGTCTTGGTCTCACCCCGTTCGAACAGCGAGCTGGCGCCGGCGACGCTGGTCTGGAACGCCTGCACGACGTACTTCAACGTGGTGTTCCCAGGGATCAAGAGCGAAGTCACGATTCCGGCGGCCGTCGCCACCACCATCACCAAGAGGTCACGCACCCGGCCTGGCCAGTTGCGCTCCCCCCGCCCCAGCAACACGACCAAGACCAGCCAAACGACCCACAAGGCACTCACCAGCACGCTGGTCAGGTGGTGGGTCATCGCCATCACGAACACCACCGCCACGGGGACAAGCAGACCCCCGAGCCCTTCGTACATCCGGCGGGCGACCAGGTAAACGGCCAGCACCGCCAGCGGAAGCGCCAGCGTCTGGTAGGAGTACTGCGAGTTGAAGAGCAGCATCTGCGGGCTGCAGGCGTAGATGATCACGCCTGCCGCGGCGGCTCGCTCCGACTTGGTCAGCGTCCGGATCAGACCGAAGATCGCCACCGCCAGGAGGACCCGGGCTGCCATGGTCACCACGAGTGCGCTGGTGTGCGGCGAAAGACCGGTCAGCTGCTGGAGGGCACCGGTGATCGTGGTGAGACCGGGGTAATACGCCGTCACCGGCAAGATCGCGTTGGCCGTGTACAGGTGGTCTTGTTCGAGCAGGTGCCGAAGGTTCGTGGCGTGTGCAAACTCGTCGTGGTCGGCAAACCGGGTCGGCTGCTGGATCACCCGGCAAAGTTGCATCATGGGCAGAAGCGCCAAAACGACCCAGCGACGGTGGTGGTCCAGCAGTCCTGGCAACGTCGCCGCCAGCGCCGCCGGGAGGAACATCACGATGAGCCCGATGACGTAGACCACCTGGCTGGCCATCGGACTGCCCGTCCGGCCGAGCCAGATCCCGATGGAGAAGACCAGCAGGCCGGCCGCCATCGCGGCGAGCAGCGGGCCGAGGCCCACCACCGACAACCGTGACGGCACGTCTGCACCCCGTTCTGGTGCGGACGTGTTATCAGTGCGGGTCATCGGCGACGGCGGTTGGGCGGACGGCTCAAGGGATTCCTTGTCGGTCCGAAGGTTGATGTTCACGTGTTCGTTCTCCACAACGCCCGAGCCCAAGAGCGCGGGTTCTGCGATTGGCGACGGAGGTGCAACCAAAGCACCGGACTGCACGGGTCCGACGCCGGTCGAGGAGGCTGCACGGGTGGAAAGCACCTCGCGGTACAGGATGACGCACATGACAACGGCCTGGATGCCGATCGCCACGAGCCAATAGGTGACCATTTGGACCAGACCACCAAGGTGAGCTCCCAGCGCTGCGGCAGAGAGTTCGAACACCGTGAAGCCAAGGAAGAAGAGGGTTGCCGGACCGGTGCGTTCCTGAACCCGTCGCAGCGCGACGAAGTGATCCTTGATCGCGAACGCTACGGCGGCTAAGACCATCAACTTCAGGACGGTGGCGGCTTCCTCAGAATACGCGGACCCGAAAATAGCCAGGATCCACTGAGCCCCGAAGAGCGCCATGATCACGGCGACCAGGCAGATGCCCAGGGTCATCGGCAACGTCACGCGCATTTGTTGCAAGACGCTGCGGACATTACCCTCGGCAACGGCGAACAAGCCGATGGATAAGGCATACGGCATCACGAAAACGAACTCACTAATGCGCAACGTGGCTGTGAACAATCCGTTATCGCGCCCAGAAAGCAGGATGCTGACCAGGATCGGCAACATCTGCAGGGGCACCATCAGGATGGTGTTGAGGCCATAGTTCGTCGCAGCATCCCTGGCGTGACCCCGGACGACGCGCAGGTCGATGGTCTTGTTGTCCGGGGCCTCCAAGATCCGGCCGCCCCTGGTCCGCCAGACCATCAGCGGCAGCGAGATCGCGGTGCCGATCGTCCACGCCGCGAAGATCGCCATGCCCCCAAGAGAGGGGGTCAAGACCAGCAGCGCGATCACCTTGGTGACGCTGGCCAGCACATTTCGCTGAAACTGCAGCGAACCACCGGTACCGAGCACGAGGACTGCTTGGTCCAGGACGACGGCGACGCTCGTCAGGGACGTCCCGGTGGCCAGCAGCAGCGCGCCCCACGGGTTGCCGGCCACGCCAAGCATTGTTGGGGTGCGGAACACATTTGCCGCGATCAAAGCGACAACCAGCGTCAGGAAGAAACTGGCAGTGGCCGTCACCAACAGGCTGGACCGAACAAGCACCCGCCGGTGTGCCTGCGGCGTCTGCGGCAGTTTGCTGATCAGCAGGGTCCCCATGCCTAGGTTTCCGAGCCCTCCCAGCAGGGCCTGGAAGGCAACCGCGGCACCGGCGATGCCGACGTCCGGGATACTGAAACGTCGAGCCGCGATCATCCAGAAGAGCAACCCCAACGCGCCGGTGATCGCGTAGGTGCTCATCAACGAGGCACTGATCGCAAGCAGCCTCTGCAGTTGCGAGGAGAACCAGCGCGAAAGTCCCTTTCGCGGCTCGGCATCCACTCGCTGCTCCACGGGGCCTCTCTCGTCACCCACCCGGGTCTCGGCGAGACGTGGCGCCGGCTGGTTGTCCATGCTCACAGTAGAGGGCGGGATTCCTGTGTCGGCCCCGTAAGCATCGATGGCCTTTCTCCCGGCTTGCCGCACTTTCCCCCCTTTATGCCAATCATCAAAGAACGCAACCGAATTACGTCAGCACACGACCCGTAAGGCGAAACACCATTTGACGTACGACGCGCCACGGAGGGTGCGCAAATTCCTTTGCCCGAGGCAGCCAGCCACGCTCTCCCCGCTCCACGAGCGCGACGATCTGCCGGCCGCCGTGGCTCGGCAGCACCTGCAGCCGGGGCAGCAAATGCACATCATCCGACCAACCAGACAATCGTCGTCCCACGATGCAGGCATTTTCATACCCTGCGGCCGCCACGATCCGCGCCTCGCGGGCGGTCGCATACCCATTCGGATAGCAGAAGGAACGGATTGACCGTCCCAGCCGCTCCTCCAGCATTTCCTTGCTGGTCCTGACATCGGCCGCCAGCTGATCCGTCGACAACACGTCCGTGGGCATGTGCCGGTGCGCGTGGCTGCCGATCTCAACCCGCTCAGCCGGCAGCTGCGCCAGCTGGTCCCAGGACAGGACTCGGCCCGCGTAATGCACCGGAGCACCCTCCCCACCGACGTGTGCGGTGGGGACGTACAGCGTTGTGGTGGCCTCGTGGCGTTCTAGCAACTCCGGGACCTGGACGAAGTCGTCCCGTCCGTCGTCGAAGGTCAAGGCGACAATCCGCGCCGTGGGATCCACCGCGTGCGCCTGCAAGGCCTGCGTGAGGCCGAGCAGCCGCCACCCCGCAGACCTCAGCGCGGACCACTGCTCGTCGATGCGGTCGCGCGGAACCGTCAAGGGATCCGCGTCCGGGGCCGACTGCGGTGGTGAGTCACCTACCGAGTGATACATCAGGACCGGGAGCGTCTGCTGCATGGTCAGCCCACAGCACCCGAAACGCGCTTCTTGGCGATTTCGAGGTACAGGTCCCGCAGGGCTTGCGCGTGCGTATCCCAGGTCGGCAGCGTGGCCGGATCGACCAGCGACGGCTGACCCATACCGGCCAGAATGCCCGCAGCGATCTGCTCGGGCGTCGAATCAGCGCTCACTCCCCGCACCCAGCCCTCGTGGACCAACTCCCCGATGCCGGCGATGTCGAGGCCGACCACGCTACAGCCCAGACTCAACGCCTCCATGACCGCAACCGGGTGGGCCTCGTAGTCGGACATCGCAGCAAATACGTCCGCCTCGCAGAGCGCCCGCGCCATGCCCTCGCGGTCCTCGGGCGGCAGCGCCGTGATCGACAGCCGGTCCGCCACACCAAGCGAGTCGGCCAGCGCGCGCAACTCCGGTTCGTTGCTGCCGGAATCCCCACCACCGTAGATCTGCAACCGTGCCTCCGGCACAGCTTTCATGATTATCGGCAACGCCTCGATGACGCGCTGGTGACCCTTGTAGTTCACCAGGCGGCCCGAGGAGACGATCAGGCCGGGGACCCTCGCGACGTGCTCCTGGAGCCCGGGCAATCCTCCGCCGTTGCGGATGACCCGCACCCGGTCGGCGGAGATCCGGGCCTCCTTGGCCACCAGCTCCGCCTCGAAGTGACTGACCCCGACGAGTGCATTGGCTCCGGCCAGCAGCGGCCCGAGGGCTCGCCACTGCAGGGCGCGCAACGCGTTACGGTGCCCCATCGAGTGGCCACCGGTGTGAAACGTCGTCAGATACGGCAGCTTGGCCCTGCGGGCGGCCGCCATCGTCATCGGCGGAACCAGGGTGTGGATGCCCTGCTGATGCACGATGTCCCACCCGCCGTTGCGGACCACGCCGACTACGCCGGGCGCGAAATAGTAGTCGCGGGAACTCGGGTAGCCGGGGACACGAATCGTCGCCACGCCGTCGATCGTTTCGTGCTTGGGCCGAGACCGACTGATGTCAGTGGTCAAGACACTGATATCGAATTCTGGGAAGGCGTTGAGCCGGCGAGCCGTCTCGTAGATGTGAGTCTCGATGCCGCCCTGGTCCGGGAGGTACTTGTGCCCCACCATGAGCACCTTGAGCGGTTTGGGCGGGGTGACCTGCTGCTGCAGATCTCCGTCGGTGTCGGTCCCCTCGAACTCGTTCATCTTGCCCTCGTTTTCCTCGTCGGTACGGCCGTCAGCATCCGGTTCGGCGCGCCTTTTCGCTCCAGCACGAAGTGATGCAGCCCCGTATCCCTAGCCTGCCCATTCGCCGCAGGTGCGGCGCTGCGGGGCTCCACGGTGGACGCCGAGCAACGCCGCGGCACTGCGTCGTTCCCCTCACGTGGTGACTGACGCCGGACCGGTGGCCGAGTGCGGCCGAGCGCGCACATACCCTAGACCGGCAGCGATGACGCCGGCCAAGAGGACCAGTGCCTGGGTGATCCGGCCATGCGAGACCAGACGCACCACGTCCGGACCGACCGACCTCACGAAGGTCGTCTCGCTGGTGAGTGAACCGGCCCCGAGCCGGCGGCTCAAGATCCGCTTGGAGCGGCCTTCGATATAGCAGCGCCGCAGGACATAGCCGACTCGGGCTCGTGACTGCGGGACGTGATGGTGGATCCGCGCGCTCGGCTCGAGCAGAAACTTTGCTGTCGGGTCCAGGCGACTGATCCGAATGCACAGGTCTGCTTCCTCGCCACCTTCGGCACTGTCGCCCCGACGGCCCAGCGAGGGGTCATAGCCTCCCAGCTGCCGCAGCGCGGCGGTCGACATCAGCGCACATCCACCGAAAACATTGCGCACGACCGAACGTCGGGTGGGCAACCCTTGGTGGGAACAGCCGACGGTCCACAGCAACTGAGGCGGGAACCAGTTGGGCACCTCGCTGTCGTACAACGGCTCCACCCAGCCGCCGACACCGAGTGCCCCTGTGGCCCGACGTGCCTCATCGAGACGTTCCAGCCAGGTCGGCTCAGCAACGGCATCGTCGTCAAGAAAGGCGACCCAGGGCGTCTTGACCTGCTCGATACCCGCGTTTCGGGCGACGGACAGCCCACGATTCTCGGGCAACGCGACGATGCTGACGTCGTGCGCCGACTCCCGAAGCGCCGCCTCAAGGGCCGGGCACCCGTCCACCACCACGACCACGCTGGCCGGGCGATGGGTCTGTTCACGTAATGACGCCAGACACGCTCGGATTTGTTCCCATCTCGCGAGATCGTAGACACAGACGATCACGCTGATCTCTTCGCCAGACACGTTCCCCCCCTGTGTTGCATTATCTCGCACCCATCACGTTTCCGTGGCGGCTACCGCCTTTTCGTTCGCTCTTGGGTGCGTCACGACTTCTTGCAAATACCCCGCGGCCGTGCACGAGAACCCGAGCAGCACTGCTAGCCCCCTGCGCGGGTCCGTAGAACACAAGCCACCCAGCATGGCCAGAGGCAGGGTGCGCACGACATACGTGCGCTCCGTGCCCAACGCCTCCCCTCGTGGCGCCAGACGCATCCGCGTCATCCTCGCTTTGCTTCGCCCTTCCCCAAAGCAGCGTTTGACAAAGTATGAGGCCGTGACCCGCTCGGGCGTAACCCGGTGCTGGACCCTGGCCGACGGTTCGTAGACCACCGACATATCCGGATACAGCGAACCGGCCTTCAGGTACATCGCGGTCTCCTCGGCACCCAAGGGCACTTTCCCGACGCGACCGAGCGAGATCTCGAAGCCGTCGACACTCTCAAGGACGTGCTTGCGCACGCTCATGTTGGCGCCGATGGCGTTGCGCACCCGGCTGCGCCGCCGCGGCATGCCCGTATATGAGCAACCGACTACCCAGTTAAAGGAGTTCGGCCACCACGTGGGCGGTGCGTCTTCGGGCCACACCGGGTCGATGTGTCCGCCGACGCCCAGAACATCCTGCCCATAGGCCCGGGTCAATTCCCGAGACCACACCCGGTCCGCCGACGCGTCATCGTCGACGAACGCGACAAGCGGTCCTCGGCACATCGGCCACCCAGTGTTCCGCGCTCCCGACAGGCCCTTCGGTCCGGTGTTCGGCACGACCTGTAGCTGCGGCCACTGTGCGCGGCACCTGCTCAGAAGAGCTTCGTTGTGGTCGATCACCAGCAGGACCTCTCCCACCCGGTCCTGTTGGGCCAACAGCGAGGAAATGCAGAGCACAAGGTCGTGCCAGCGTTGCTCGGTGTAGGCGCAGACCACGACCGACAGTGAGCCGGCCCGCTCGCCCGAGGCAAGACCTGGCCGGCCCCGGCACGCTGGCTGCCTGGCACCCCGGCGCGGCTGAACCGAGGCATCGCCAGCGGCGGCACGTGGTCCAGCGTTTCGCAGGTCACTACCGTCGGCCGGGCTGGTCTTCGATCGCACCAAGCGGTTCGTGAGCATGATCAGCGCACCCATAATCATGAAGATGACGACAACAATCCGGCTGGTTCCCTTGGCAACCTGGGTTATTGGGCTCATCTCCGCTCGGCGTCTGACTGTGCGTTCTGCCTCTGACAGTTTGCTATAACCCCGAGCGCGACGCCACATCGTCGATGATGCCGACGCGCGACGTCGCAGCTCAAGGGGAGGGGAACGGTGGGACGCCCTGGGGCAAGGTCAGCCTGACTGCCCCAGTACGGTCGCCTCTTCCTGCCTAACGCCCAGGCGTCCGGCAGGCCGTGCGTAGCGCCGCACCATCCGGCGCGCGTTGCGCTTCTCGGTGACGATCGTGCGCAGCACTCGCAGGCCATCGGAGACAGCGTTCAGATTGCTCTCTCCGTGCACCCTGAGCTTTTCGACGCTGGGGACCTCAACGACCTTGAGTTCGGCGGCGGCAACGCGGCAGGTGAGCAACGTCTCGATTTCGAAGCCGTCGCCCCACACTTTCCCGTTCTTGCCGACCATGGCGGCCGTTGGACTGGGCAGGCTCAGGCTTGGCAGGACATCGGTCCAGAAGGCGTTGTAGCCATAGCACAGCTCTGTGTATTGGGTGCCGAGCATCATGTTGCTCAACACGTTCAGGCTGCGGTTGCCCAGGTTCCGGATCACGGTGAGATCCTCGCTGCCACCGCCGGAGACCTGACGGCTGCCCTTGGCGAAGTCCGCGCCGTCGATCAGCGTCTGGACGAACGCGGGAATCTCGGCCGGGTCAGCCGAGCAGTCCGCGTCAAACATCACGATGATGTCGCCGGTGGCTGCTTGGAACCCACACACCAGCGCGTTTCCCTTGCCCTTGCGGGTCTGGGTGACGACTTTGACGTCTGGAAGGATGCGACGAGCCACCTCTACGGTGTCGTCGACCGAATTGCCGTCGACGAGGATCACCTCGTGAACCTCTGGTAGCTGCGGCAGGATGATCTCAAGGTTTCGCGCTTCGTTTAGCGCAGGCACAACCACTGACACGAGCGGCGGCGTCAAACGCCCACGGCGTATATGCATCTGAAATTCTCCCCATTTCATCAGCTGACGATTGACTGTTTTTCCCCAGGTCGTACGCATGTCTTGGACGTACGAACAAGAAGACTAGCATGGGGGTCACTCAATCGCACATGTGTCAGCGAAGAATGGACCGCGTGCAATCTACGAGATTGCTGGGAAGACTGGATTGCCTTGCGGCGCAACGGGATCGAGATAGTCCCGGCTCATGGATGAGAAGCTTCTCGACCAGTCCCATCGGGTCGATCGCAGGCCGAAACGGCCTATTCGAAAAACGTTACAAGTGATCTCGCGGACTGGACGGAATCATTGACTTGAATCATCCATTACTCCGCTGCGACGACCGAGATCGTGGCCAACGGACCCGCGCCTGGCCATGACTGCCCGACCCCAATGATCGCTTCCAAGCACCCGGGTAGTCCAGTGCGAAGGAAGCCACCCTTTGCGAGTTTCCGGGAGGTGATTCGGATCACGTCCGGCCGCCGCGTTGGCGCGTTTGCCCATTCACGATGAGATACCACCATCACCTTGTCGCGTGGGCTTCGCATCGGACACCCCAAGGTCCTGGTGCACCCTGGTCAGCCGAGAGCGTCTAGGAGATGATCAGACGCGCAGAGGCGCCTTGCCAGCCCCGCTTGCAGTGCCCGCAACGTCAGGACCGATAGTTGCATCCCGGTAGCCGAAAGACCTGCGGTCGGCTCAGTGGGTCACCCCGACGTACGCAGCGAGCATGGCGCCGTCCTCCTGGAACACCACCTTGTAGTCCTTAGAAGCACGCACCAAGGCCATCGCGCGGTCGTACTCGGTCGGCGTCAACCATCCCCACATCTGCGCGTAGGCCTTCTGCGCGGGCGAAAACACCAGATAGCCGGGTCGCCAGTCGTACTCGTGAAAGGCGCGCTGCGCAGCCAGCAAGACCTCCTCGGCTGTGGCATTGGGTCTGAGGTAGGTCGTCAGGGCCGGCGCGTCCGCCCCGTCGGTGATCATGTGCGGCGGATAGTTGGCGGTCAGCCGGGACGGGTACGACGAGTTGACCATGAGAACGAATGAGTCTTGCGGGGTCTTGGTCTCCGAGTACGTCGCGACGTCGATATCTGGCTTTTGCAGGATGTACGAACGCTCCATCCAGAAGTTCGCGGTCAAAGTCACTGGGATGAGCAGCCCTGCCACAACCACCGCACGGATCGAACGCCACCGCTGGAGCCTTGGGGGCGGTGGTGCTTTCGCCTGGACGTCACCCATCGACCGCTCGTCGCCGACCAGGAACATCGCTGCGATCAACGCCAACCACGGGAGCGAGTACAGGTATACCCGCAGCAGCGCCTCAGATCCGTACGAGTTTGCTAGAAAGATCGCCGCAGGCGCCCCGGCCAGGGCGATGCAGGCCAGCGGCACCAATCCACGCCGCAGTCGATTGACCAACCCGCCGAGCGACAGCATGGCAACCATCCCGTACATGACGGGCCCGCCCCATTGCGCGATAGTCATCCCCGTCAGCGACGGAACCCCGCTAGCGGAGGGCATCCGCACGCTCCGCTCCACGTCGAACGTGAAGACGCTGTAGTGCAGGCTGGTGTACTCCCAAGCGAACGCGATCCACCCGACTTCGAGCACGGCGAGTAAACCCAGGAACCACCAACGGCGGACCCGGTACAGCATGACCAGCACGCCGAGCTGCATGAGTGTCGCAACCGGAGTGAGTTGGTGAGTCGTGACGAGCAACCCGAACGCGGCGAGCGCGATGAGGATCGGCGGAACGCGGTGTGAGCGAGGCACGTGCGCTCGCATGTCGCGCAGATGCAACCGATGAAGGAGCCAGCGCACCCATCGGCGTGGCTCGACATCCAGGACGTCCGATCGCAACAGCGCACCGAAGAAGACAAGTTGCAACAACGTCGCCAAAGCCTGAGGGGCGAAGTAGCCCTGACCGATCCAATTGGCGATGGTGAACAGCGCAGTGGCACCCCACCGGAGCCGGCGGCTGCGGGTCAGCCCACCCACCGCGTAGAACACGGCGACACCGATCAGCAAGCCGCACAATGGTTCGGCGAATCGCGCTTGGGTCATTGGCGAAATCCCGGTCAGCTTCGCGGTCGCTGCGCTGATCAGGAAGAATCCAGGCCAGTTGTGGTAAATGTCGATCGACCGGTCCACGCCGTGGCCGCTCAAGAAGTATTCCACGACCCCGATGTGTTTGTAGGTCCAGGTCGCCCGGGGGTAGTGGTAGAGCACTGCTGTGGTTCCGTACAACACGGCCACGAGGCTGGCGTGTAAAGCGACTAACGCCCCCCCTCGCGCATTCCCGCGGACCGCGAACGCGAGATACCCCATGGCCGATACCGCGGCCGCGATAAACCACGGCAAAGGCGCGACGCTGAGCAGGCCGAAGCCCGACATCGCCAGCGGATTGACGTCAAAGAACGGCAGCGAAACGCCCCAGAGCAGGAAGGCGACCAACGCGCACCCGTACGCCGCGAGATCTTCACGCAACGATCCGTTGGCCCAGGCCCTGCGGGCGTTGCTCTTCATCACTGACCCTGACACGCCCGAAGCGACGCGCGGCGGCTGCGTGGTTTTCAACAGGACCCTTTCATCGGGCGATGCCGCGAGGGAGGTACGCACCCTCGGGGACCACAGACCGAACCACAAGGACAAATCGCCTCTTCGGCCGCGCCAATTCTTGCTGCATCACGATCCCCCACATCCCCTGGCCCAGCGACACCGCCGATTCCTCGCCGGGGCGAACCCTGTTTCGCCACGCCGATGTGCGCCACTGTCGTGATCGACAGCCCCCCACACATCCACAAACACCCTGGCCATCATCCGTACGCGACGAAGCCGACTGTCTATATTCCCCGATACGGCCCGTCGTCCCCTGCGCAACCGAGATTCTACGATCCCTTCTCACCATACCGGACATAGCGTCGCAGGTTCAGCGACCAGCGAGAGCTCAGCACCTGCGAATGCGTTTGTCTGTCCGCACTTACGAGCCCAAACTCGCCTCGCCCATAGCGTGCGGATTGCCCTGCAATGCTGGGATCTCTTGAACCATTCTGCGCAAGAGGAACTCCCGCCGGAGCCAAGACAATCCTTGTGCCTTGTCGCGTAGCCGCAGAGCAAACTCTTCCAGCGCCGGTGTTCGCAACGGCTCCTCTTTCAGCCAAGCCGTCATCAGCGGCTCCACCCAGTCAGGGGCGACCCCGAAAGTCTCCTGAGCCAGGGCAGCGTAGCTTTGTCGAAGCAGTCCATCGGCCCGGAACCGCACCTTCCACGGCTCGCTCATCGATACCTGTCCCGCGTGCTGGCGTTGCCTGATCATCGGCAGCCAATGACGTGCCATGGGCACACCCGCAGCAGCCAGCCTCAGCCAGAGGTCGTAGTCCTCCGCCGGGGTCAACCGATACCCCCCGACCGCGGTCAGGGTCGACGTCCTGGCCAGCAATGTTGCGTGCGGAACGGCATTCGCGATGAGCAGGTGCAGCGGGAACTCTCCAGGCCCGACGGGCACCGGTATGGGCACCGCAGCCAGCGCCTTATGGTCCGTCATCGCCAGTACTGTCCCGAAGACCACGTCCACACCTTTGGCCAGGCGCGCCACCTGCGCTTTGAACCGGTGGGGCAGGCAGACGTCGTCAGCATCCATTCGCGCGACCAGGGGCGTATCAACCTCGGCGAGCAGCATGCGAAGGCCGGCTGCGACCCCGACGTTCTCACCCTGGAGTAGCCGGACGCGACGATCCTGGAGTCGGCGCACCGCGTCGACGGTTCCGTCGTCACTGCCATCATCGCGAACCAGGATGCAGCCCTGCGCGGGCAGTGCGCGCAACGTCGAACGGATCGCGGACTCAACGGTCCGCTCGGCCTGGTAGGCGGGCATGATCACCGTGATGGCTGGCATCTTCACTTCACGCTTTCGCTCTTGCGGTCGCATTGTGCGACCTGTGGTGGTCGGCCGACGCGGTCATGACGGCGAGGTCGGCTCGTATGAGCGACCACCTACTGACAGGGTGTTATTGCGCAGTGTCAATGCCTGCGTGTTGCCCGAAAACATCGTCCCCCCGGCCGTCACGTCGAACGTGTTGCCTTCGACCAAGACGTCTTCGGACTGGATGGCGAACTTGCCATCCTGGTGCAGGTTGATGGCACCGCCATGACATGACTTCATGATGTTGCCCCGGATCACCACACCAACCGCTGATCCGGTGCCGTTCTCGCCACCGGCCTCCAGGAACCCTTGGGTGTTCATCCCGCGATTGTTGAGAATCTTCAGGCGGTCGCCCTGCTGCCAAATCTCGATGAAGCCCCCGTCATGGCCGTAGTCGTAACTTGGGGCACGACAATTAGTGCACGAGGAGTTCGCCACCGTGACGTCGTCGGCCTCGACCACAAACCCAACCGCACCCGCATCGTCGTCCCCGCCGGGCGTGTTGCGAAACATCACCAGGTCGTGGATCGAGACGTTGGTCGCCGTCGAACTGGACCCGGTGAAGCGGACCCCGAAGGCAGTCCCCTCGATCTCCAGATCTCGCGCGACGCCGTACTCCCCCGCCATATGCAAACCATGGCTTGTGCCACCGGAGATGTGCACATTGCTGATCACCGTGTGGGCAGCGGATACCGTGACCACGGCGTCATTGCCTTCCGCGCCAGGGGCATTCAACCGGGGCGCCCGGCCGGTACCGTGCGCAGACACCGTGATCGGCTGCGACGCCGTCCCTTGACCGGTGATCTTGACCCTGCCCTGCCAGTCACACCCACGTTTGAAGGACACCTTCGACCCCGCACCCAGCTCCGTGCTTGCCAGCTGGGCGGGCGACTGCCAAGGGCGTTCCCAGGAGCCGTCGCCCTGATCCGCAGCTGCACAGTCGATGAAGTACGTCGTGGGGCCGAGACTGCTGGACGGTGTCGACGGCGACGTGGAAGACGGTGGCGTAGCCGACGGCGACGGATCGGGAACCGTCCCCTGGCTTGAGCATGCGGTGACTGCCAGGAACGTCGCCGCGGTCAGCATGGGCTTCACCAGGCGCCGGCGACGACTGGTCCGACGGTAAGGCGTCGCTACGGGGTCTATCGCCTGCATGGATGTACGAACCTCCTGCGTTCCTGCGCGGTCCGCGCGCGTGCCGAATCGGCATCGGTCCCTCGGCGAGGTATCTCCAAAGGCGGCGCCGGCCACGCGGCGCCGCCCCGACCTGCCGGAGTCAGCCGGCACTCCCGGACTGGACCGGACCGAAGATGTCGATGGTGCCTTTCCTCCGAGCCACCACTTTGCTGCGCAGCAGCAGCCCGGGTCCGGAGGCCACGCCTGCCAACTCCATCAACGTGAGCTCCCGAGGGAACGTCTCGTTCTTCTTCTCGTTCTTGTCGGAGTCCGAGCTGAGCAGGTAGCTAGCCCCGCCAGCAAACTTCATCAGCATGTCCCGACGCACCTTCGAGGACTCCAACAGCCATCGAGTCAGCATCGCGGCCAAGCCGACCCCGTACCGGTACAGCGTGCGTCGCACCTGCCCCGCCGCGCGTCGGTGGGCGTGCCAGACGATCGCGGCGGGCTCATAGACGAGCCGCGACTCGCTGGTGACCACCCTGCGCAGGATGTCGATATCCTCGCAACCTTCCGCCGGTGTACCGGCGCCCAGATCCTCGGAGAAGCCCCCGAGCGAGCGCAGCACGTCGGCCCGGAAGGCCACATTCGCGCCTGAACCGAAGCGTCCGGCGTTATAGGGGTAGATCGCGTCGTCTTGCCGGTGTGGTCCCATGTCGAACCGCTGAATCTCATATCCCCGGTGGTACCCGCTGTACTGCTCCAGCCACATCTGCGCGGGAGCCTCCAGTTCAGCTGGCAGGATACCGCCGGTGACGCATCCCACCTGCGGGTCCGCCACGAAGTGCCCCACCAGCGCTGCCAGCCAGTGTCGGTCTACCGTGACGTCGTCGTCGATGACGGCGATGAGCTCCCCCGTCGCGTGGGAGATTCCCCTGTTCCGCGCGCAGGACAGTCCCTGACGAGGCTCGTCGACCACTGCGACCCGCTCCGAGAGCAGTCCGGCCTCGGTCAAGGTCGCCCGCAGCGGGCTGTTGACCGGGCGGTTGTCGACAACGATGACCTCGAAATTGCGGTACGTGCTGTTCAGGACATGCCGAATGGTCTGCGCACACACCACCTCGTTCGTCATGGTGGAAATGATGACGCTGACCAGTGGCCCATGGTGGAGATCCACGTCGATTCCGGCGTGACAGGGATGATCCTTGCTCGCGCTCAGGTCATCGACAGCGTTCGGAGGTTTGACCCCGTCTGCCGCAAGGTGCGCCACGATCTGCGCGCGCAGCTCCGACCACGCCTGAGTTCGCACCTGTTCGGCGACAGCGTC
>CAJDVI010000042.1_pt1 | contig 19458 bp, 17 predicted proteins | sample 7391351 | NCBI WGS metagenome assembly CAJDVI01 (sample SAMEA7055704, study PRJEB34461) | soil metagenome | biome: terrestrial ecosystem; feature: Peninsula; material: soil | place: Antarctica | collected 2016 | reverse complement strand
GGACGACCCCCACCGTCTCGGATGTGCCACACCGGCAACCACATAACAGCACCGTAATGCAAAGGGGGGCCCACCGGGCCGGGGCTACGCGGTGCGCCGCGGCACGAACGCCGCAGCAGGCCGATCAAGGCGTCCTCCGGCCGACCGGCGCATGTCTGGCAGTGGCAGCCAGGGTCGCGCAAGCCGTCACGCTGGCCCCTGCCGACCGCAGCGCCCGAGCAGTCTCAGCCAGGGTCGCACCTGTCGTCACAACGTCGTCGATGATGACGCACCGAGCGCCCTGCACGGCCGTTCGCCAGCGGGGCGCGATCGCGAAGGCACCCTGAAGGTTTGCCGACCGTGCTGCCCGGCGCAGCCCGGCCTGGTCACCGACCTTGCGCACCGTCCTCAAACAGGGTGACCAGAGCGGTTGGGAGGACACAGTGGGCTGAAGGAGTCCGGTGGCCAGCCGACCGAGACGTTCCAGGGGACGGTCGCCGCGCCGTCGGACGGCGGCGGCGCTCGATGGGACCGGGACGACCAGCACGAGGGTGTCGGACGCGCCGCCGGTCCGGTCTGCTTGTTGCCCCTCTCCAGGCTCTGGACGCAGGAGCGTAGCGGCGACCACTGGTGCCAGCAGTGGCCCCAGGACGCAGGCAAGGTCGCGCCGCTCTCGATCCTTGTACGCAACGATCGCCGTCCGAAGGGACCCCGCGTACGGCCCCCAGGCGAGCACCGGGGGAAGGCCGACCGGCGCCGGCGCGGGACGGACCTGCAGCGGACCGCTACGGAAGGCGCAGCCAGCAAGTTCCAGCGCGCACCCTGAGCACCACGGCGAGCCGACGCCCCCGCAGCCGGCACAGCGCGCCGGCCACACTAGATCGACGACGTCATGCAGCAGCATCGGCACCCAACGACTCACAGCCCGAGGATGGGCTACGCGACCCGACGCCGGGCCACCTGCATCAACCAGTGGTGGACGATGGCCGCGCCCGTCAGGGTGTGGATGAACACGTCGCAGGCGCTCCCTGGCGGCTCCAGCCAGGCCGCGATGGTCGGGGGCTCAGCTGCCAGGTACCGCGACGTCCAGGAGAAGGCCGACGTCCTGCCACCGACTGCCTACCGGTGCCAGGACGGCGCCACCCGTGGTGAGGACGAGCAACCCGCGCAGCCCATCCCCGGTAGCGACGATCCGCGCGAGACCAGCAACCGACGCCAGCGGGACACTCGGGCGAGCCAGCGGGACGACGTATGGACGGACGACCCGGTCGGCAGCCGCGCGACCGAGCACGCCAAGCGTGATGTCGTCGATCCAGGTAAGGTCACGCGCCTCGACCAGCGAACCGCCAACCGGGACCGGGGCGCTCAACCGGAGCGGGACGGCCGCACGATCGCGGGTGATACCACTGATCCCGAGTTGTGTGCGACCAGCGACCGAGCGCGTGATGATCGCGACGCGCTGGCCGTCCGAGGCCACCCGAATCGATGCGATCTGCGCGCCGTTCAACTCCTTCAGATCCACCCGGCTCAATGTTTCCCCAGCCAGGGCGCGCGGTCGCAGGACCCAGAGCGCGGGCTGGTTCCGTTGATCGCGACCGGCAACCCACAACACGCCGTACCGATCGTAGGCAGGCGGGGCCAAGCCCTGCCCGAGACGTTCCGTTCGGATCGTCGAGCCGAACGCCGTCGACCACAGCTGCAGCACGGAGCGCGTGCTGTCGACGGCGGCGACTTCGGACACCTTCGGAGCAGCCGCAACGTCGACCCACTCTGGGCCGAGGCTGGGCAAGACCCGGGTGGCCTCCTGGTGTTTGGGGGGCAGTCGCTCCGTGGCGCCACGCAGGGTGGCCCGCTCCGACATCGTCAACTTCCGCCCGACCCGGGTCAACAACTGCGGACCGCTGACCGAGCCAGGGCCCGCGTATCCGAGGTCGCCAATCGACTGAACCGGCGAGCGGGTGTCGGCCAGCGCCAAGGGTTTGCCGTCAACCCGAACGGCCACCCGGTCCACTCCCGGAATCTGGTACAAGGTAGCGAGCAATTGGGCCCAGGCACCCCGCTGCCTTTGGGAGGACGCATCCAGCAGCCGGGAGGTCAGGTCGACAACCGCAGTCCCCGCTTCCATCGGCACCGCGTCGACGGAGAGCCCGGTGCCAGCCAAGAACCCCGTGCCGGCCGCGCCTTTCAGATACGCCGGTACCGCTTCGAGCTGGGCGCGCGCCAACGTTGTCGCCAGGCCACCTCCAACCAGGGGAAACCACCGCACGTCCGGCACCAGGATTCGCGAGGACGCCGACAGGTAGTGCATCCGGAACGGCGCGAACGTCTGATCGGCATAGCTGCGGGAGAGCCACAGACCGAAAGCTTTGGGCAACGCCGCGATCCGCCACTCGCCGTCGGAGAGCTGTTCCATCCCGATGTCGACGGTCCGAACGGCGCCAGGCGGCTGCTCGACATACCGTCCGCCCGGTGCGATCACGGCGTCGACCGTGCCGCGCAGCTGCAGCTTCGACGCGCTGATCATGGTGATCACCGGCACGCTGCCGCTGTGGATCACCACTTCCCCCAGCGGGTCCCACCTGGAAAACGCAGACCCCGTCAGAAATGCGCGCGGCGCGGCTGCATCCTCGTCGAGGTCTACGCCGGCAGCCAGGAATCCACGCAGGATCTCGATCGGCGTAGCGCCGGCCCGGGGTGGCTCGAACCGGACCTGCAAGGGCGCCACCACCGGGGGCCCGATCTCCAGACCCTGCTGGACCGCGCTGGACTCGGGCAGGCCGGCACACCCGGTGAGCGCACCGACTAGGGGTCCGGTCAGGATGCTCAGTGTCAGCACAGCTACCGCGGCGCGAGCAGACCACACCCGTCCCACCCACCGTCCGGACGTGACGGTCACGCAGGACCGTCGGTCAAGCCGTCAGCGCCAGATCGAAATGCCTCGCGCGACAATCTCGGATCGCTGCTTTGCGGCCGCGGCGCGGACGTGCCCCGAGCGGACAATGCGACCGGGGGTCCCAGCGAGGCCGGGTAGAGGGTTGCCTTTGGATCCGGTGCTTCAAGCCCGTCGAATGGCTCAGTGGGTGCTGCAGGCTCGATGGGTGGCGGCGGTGCCGGGTCGTCCAGAGGAAGCGGTGGAAGCCCGATCGGGCGACCGGGCACTCGGGGCAGGGTAAGCCGGAACCGACTGCCCCGGCCTGGCTCTCCCCAAGCATGCAGCCAACCGTCGTGCAGCCGCGCGTCTTCCATCGCAATGGCCAGCCCCAGGCCGGTGCCTCCGATGGTTCGGCGGCGCGCAGGGTCGGCCCGCCAGAACCGGTTGAAGACCAGGTCAGCCTCTGCGGGACGTAATCCCACCCCATGATCTCGGACGGCGACCGCAACCGCCGTCTCGTTGCCGGCCAGCTCCACCTCGATAGGCCGGTCTTCGCCGTGTTCGATCGCGTTGATCAACAAGTTGCGCAGGATCCGATCGACCCGACGGGGATCGCACGGGACGGATAGTCGTCCTCCATCACCGACCAAGGTAATGGAGCTGCCGCGTCGATCAGCCAGCGGTCGGCAGGCGGCGACAGCGCGCCGGGCGATCTCGACCAGGTCACTGTCTTCCCTGGCCAGCGTCGCGGCACCGGCGTCGAACCGACTGATTTCCAGGAGATCAGCGAGCAGCGACTCGAACCGGTCGACCTCGGCGTGTAGCAGCTCTACAGAGCGGCCGGTCGCCGGGGCGAACCCGCCGCGCTCGTCGTACAGGAGTTCGGCAGCCATCCTGATCGTGGTCAGCGGAGTCCGCAGCTCGTGTGAAACGTCGGAGACGAATCGCTGCTGCACTCGGGACAGATCCTCGAGCTGGTCGATCTGGGCCTGTAAATGGTCGGCCATGTCGTTGAACGAGGTGGCCAACTTCGCCAGGTCATCCTCGCCGCGCACGTGCATGCGCTCGTTCAGTCGGCCGGAGGACAGCCGCCCGGCAACAACAGCGGCCTCGCGCACCGGATCGACGACCAATCGAGTCACGACATAGGCGACCAAGCCGATGAGCACCACGAAGGCAGTAGAGCCGAGGACGAAGGTGCGCTTGACCATGTCAAGCGTGCGGCACCACGCTGAGGTCGACCCCGGTCCAGATGGTGTTCAGCCTCGAGGGGCCCTGCGCACTGGCCAACGACCGGGTGAAGATGAGTTCCTGCGAGCTGTCGGTGCGCTCCTGTTGAGCGCGGCGGAGCATCGTCCCGATCAGATCGTTCATGCTTTCGGGATCGGTTCGGTCGGCCTGCTCGAGGCTCTTCTGGATCTCACGAGTGCCGAACAACGCCTCCTGCCGAGCGCTGGCCGTCTTGCCCTCGACCAAGCCCTCGGCGATCTGTTGATAGATGAAGGCCAGCAGAAAAGTCATCACCACCAGGCACAGCACCATCGTTGACACGATGACCCGGAACTGCAGGTTCGAACGCCACCACCAGGTCAGCTGCCGCCCGAGTCGCCTGGCCCAGCGACCTACGTAGGCCAGCGTGGACACGCCAACCGCGATCCAGGTCCGCAGTAGCCGAATCCACCACGCCGCCTCCAGCGGAGCCGGCGCGTGCGAGGGCGGAGGATTCACCGGCACGCTTGGACCCGGCCTGCGCGCCTTGGGCGGTCCGCTTGCTCCGGTCTGGATGCCATCGGCTAGGCGGGCCCGGCCTTGTAGCCGACACCACGGACGGTGACGACGACCTCGGGGTGCTCGGGGTCCTTCTCGATCTTGCTGCGCAATCGTTGGACGTGCACGTTGACCAGACGAGTGTCGCCAGCGTGTCGGTAGCCCCAGACCTGTTCCAGCAGGACCTCCCGGCTGAACACCTGCCACGGCTTGCGAGCCAGAGCGACCAACAGGTCGAACTCAAGTGGCGTGAGCGGCACGATCCGGCCGTCCCGCTTCACGGAGTGGCCCGCGACATCGATGACCAGGTCGGCAATACTCAACCGCTCAGGCTCGACCTCATCGCCGCGGCGCAAGCGAGCCCGCACTCGGGCAGTGAGTTCCTGCGGCTTGAACGGCTTCAGGATGTAGTCGTCCGCGCCGGCGTTGAGGCCGACGACGACGTCGATCGTATCCGTACGGGCGGTGAGCATGACGATCGGAATGCCCGATTCTCGGCGAATCCGCCGACATACCTCGATGCCGTCCAATCCGGGCAGCATGACATCAAGCAGGACGAGGTCCGGCTGGGTCTCGCGGACCGCGTCCAGAGCAGTCGCGCCGTCCGCGCAGTGCGCCACCTCGAAACCGTCATTGCGAAGCACAATGCCAAGCATCTCGGCGAGCGCCAGGTCGTCGTCCACAACCAGGACCCGAGCCTTCATCGCCGTTCCTCCCCTATCGCCTGCAGCGATCGTACTCACGCTCCTGTTCACGGACTTCCACCCTCCACGGCGAGTCACCGTTCGGCAACGAGCCAAGGGACAACCTTGAGGCTTGGTCGGCGACGCGCTAGTACCGGTAGTGCTCCGGCTTGTATGGGCCAGCCACATCCACCCCGAGGTACTCGGCCTGCGGCTTGGAAAGCTCGCTGAGGTGAACCCCCAGAGCGTCCAGGTGCAGCCGGGCGACCTTCTCATCCAAAGCCTTGGGCAGCACGTAGACCTGGTTTTCGTACTCCGAAGGCTTGGTGAACAACTCGATCTGCGCGATCGTCTGATTCGCGAACGAGTTGCTCATCACGAAGCTAGGATGCCCGGTGGCGTTGCCCAGGTTGAGCAACCGTCCCTCCGACAGCACGATGACGCTGCGCTCCAAACGTTGGTTTCCCGCTGCATCGGTACCAGCGGGAAAGGTCCACTCGTGCACCTGAGGCTTGATCTGGACCTTGCTCACGCCAGGGAAGTCGGCCAACCCGACCATGTCGATCTCGTTATCGAAGTGACCGATATTCCCAACGATGGCCTTGTCCTTCATGACGGCCAGATGATCCACCGTAAGCACGTCGATGCACCCGGTGGCGGTGATGAAAATGTCACCGATCGGCGCCACGTCCTCCATCTGGGCCACTTGGAACCCCTCCATGGCCGCCTGCAAGGCGCAGATCGGGTCAACCTCGGTGACGATGACCCGGGCGCCCTGACCGGCCAGGGATTGGGCGCATCCCTTGCCGACGTCACCGAACCCCGCCACCACCGCGACCTTGCCACCGATCAGCGTGTCGGTGGCTCGATTGATCCCGTCGATCAGACTGTGTCGGCAGCCGTACTTGTTGTCGAATTTGCTCTTGGTCACCGAATCGTTGACGTTGATGGCGGGGAACAACAACTCCCCCATCTCAGCGAGTTGGTACAAGCGGTGCACGCCGGTGGTGGTCTCCTCGGTCACCCCCAGGATGCCCGCCGAGATGCGAGTGTATTTATCCGGGGCGGCGCAGAGGCTGGCGCGGGCGACGTCGAGAATGACCTTCCACTCTTCGCTGTCGTCGGCCTGCGGGGTAGGCACCACCCCGGCCCGTTCCCACTCGCGTGCCTTGTGCACCAGCAGAGTCGCATCCCCCCCGTCATCGAGGATCATGTTCGGACCGACGGGCTGACCGTCGGCGTCGTCCGGCCAGGTCATAATCTGTTCGGTGCAGGCCCAATACTCCGGCAAGGTCTCGCCTTTCCAGGCGAACACCGGCACCCCCTGGGGGTCCTGGGCACTGCCGTGTGGGCCGACCACTGCTGCTGCCGCGGCCTCGTCCTGTGTGGAGTAGATGTTGCAGGACGCCCAGCGCACCTGCGCTCCCAACGTCACCAACGTCTCGATCAGCACGGCCGTCTGCACGGTCATGTGCAGCGAGCCGGCGATCCGGGCCCCCTGCAGCGGCTTGGACTCGCCGTACTCGCGGCGCAGCGCCATCAGTCCGGGCATCTCGTGCTCAGCAAGCCGGATTTGATGCCGACCCGCCTCTGCCAGCGCGAGGTCGGCGACCTGGTAGTCGATGTTCGCCATGGAGTCCCTTCCGTCGGTGCGCGAGCCACAGCGCCGACCCCAGGCACGGGGCCGCCGGGCTCGCGCGTCCGGTACTCATGGTGGCCGACGGCGCAAGCTTTCTGGAAATCTCAGGGCCAGCGCTACGCAGGACGAGAGCTCATCGCTCAGTGCCCAAGCCGAGCAGCGCGTTCTCAACGACCTCCATCAGCGCCGGATGGATCCAGTATTGCCCCCTGGCCACCTGGCGGGCCGTCTGCCCCAGACTCATCGCCTGGACGATCGGCTGGATCAGGCTGGATGCGTGAGCCCCCAGAAGGTGCGCGCCAAGCAATTCCCCGGACTGCGGGTCGGCCAGCACCTTGCACATGCCGATCTGGTCCTCCATCGCCCAGCCGTACGCCGTATCGCTGTAGTTCTGCACGTAGCAGGCGTACGGTCTGCCAGCCTCGATCAGCTCCAGTTGCGTGGCGCCGACGCTGGCCACCTGCGGATGGGTGAAGACCGCCGCCGGTACCACGCGGTAATCGAAGGCCCGCAGGTTCTGCGGGTGCACCAGGTTGTGCGCCACCTGCCGGGCCTCATGATTGGCCACGTGCTTGAGCTGGTATTCAGAGCTGACGTCGCCAAGTGACCAGATGCCCTGCGCTGTCGTTCGGCCGTACTCGTCGACGACGACCCGGCCGTCGGCACGCAACTGGACCCCGGCCGCGGCGCAGCCCAGGTCTGCGGTCGCCGGGTCTCGACCCGTGGCCACCAGCAGCATGTCGGCTTCAAGGACGGTCCCATCGCTGAGCACCGCCCGAACGCCACGACCGACGGCGACCTCACCGCCATCCAGCGGGCACAGCTCGGTGATCGTTGTGCCCAGGTGAACGTCCCAGCCTTGGGCCACCTTGATGGTGAATCGTTCAGCAACTTCCTGGTCGTGTTGACTCAGCAGCCGCGGCCCGCGGACGACCATACTGACGCGGCTGCCGAGCGAGTCGAACACATGCGCAAACTCGCAGGCGACGTACCCCCCTCCGAGAATGAGTACTCGCGGCGGCAGGTCTGGCAGTCGCATAACCGTGTCGGAGGTCTCGTAGAGCACGCCCGCATCGCTGACGAACGACGGCACGACTGGGTATGAGCCGGTGGCGATCACCACTTGATCGCCGGACAGGTCCGCAACGCCGCCGGTGTTCCCCAGGACGGTCAGCTGGCGCGGGCCAGTGAACCTGGCTCGTCCCAGGTAGGCCGTGGTGTTCGGTCCGTTGACCCGATATTCCTGTCCACCGGAGGCAATCGGATCGATCCGGCCGAAAACTCGGTCCCGGATCGCTGGCCAGTCGACGGACTCGACCCTCGACGGCAGGCCGAACCGTTGGGCGTCGCGCACGGTATCGGCCACATCGGCGGTGTAGGCGAACATCTTGGTCGGGATGCAGCCGACATTCAGGCAGGTGCCGCCGAATGCCCCCGACTCGACGATCGCCACGCGCGAGTTGTCGAAATCCGGGGTGACCAACGTATTGCCTGAACCGCTGCCGATGATGACCAGGTCGTAGTGGTCCACGGCCGTTAGCCTAACCAGCAGCACACGGCGCCAGTGCAATCCCGGTGGGCCTTAGGCACGGGTGCGGTCGCGCAGGCTGGTGATGTGCCGGGACACCGCGGGATCGATGCTGAACCCGATGGCTAGGTAGGTGGCCAAGAAATCGGCGTTGGCGATCATGCCGCCGAGCCGGGTCAGCGGATGTCCGGGTTCGGCGACGATGGTCGCCACGCTCACCCCCGCGTCGTACGCCGTCTGCAGCACGCCGTCCGCGAGACCGGCCAGGTCGATCTCCCCCTGCGAGGGCGCCTCCGGGAACGCGTCGCGCATGACCAGCAGCCCAAGCCCGATCTGCGCGGGGCCGTCAAGGAACGGATCCGCAAAGATCCCCGACTCAGTCGAGCTGCTCCGGCCAGTGCCCGAGCCTCCGCCCGCCGTGAACGGACCATCGAACGTGGCCACCACCTGTGACGCTGCATCCGGCAGTTCACCGTGCGTGGCGGGCATCCGGGCCGTCCGGCAGAGCATCGCGGCGGCCCGGGTCGCTGCCACCCCTGACAAGGCATTGTCACCTAACACGACGGGCACGGTCTCGGACAGTTGCAGGGCCATCAGTTTGGCGGGGTTGATAAACGCTTCGGATGAAGGTCGGCACGAATCCGCAACCTCGTCGAGCCGATCCGCGGTGGCGCTCAGCGCCGACGACGGGACCGACGCAAGGCCCAGCGCATCGGCGGCGATCAGCAACGGCACGACCTGCGACCAGAGTGAGGTTCGGGAGGAGATCCGGCCTCGACCCACGCCCACGTGCACGCCCCGGGCTCGGGCACAAACCGCCGCCAGCGGCGAGTCCTGCGCACCGACAGTCAGCAGATGGGCGCCGCGCCGGGCAGCTTCCGCGGCGACCGCGAGCGGCCCCGGAGCCTTCCCCGACAACGACACCGCGACGACGAGATCCAAAGCCCCGACCCACCCGGGCAGTGGCACGTTGCGGCGGACACCGACCGGTACTGGCGAGCCCAACTCGGCCAGGGTTTCCAAGATGTCGGCGACGACGGCCGACCCGCCCAGCGATGAGATCAACACCGACCGCGGCCGGTGACCTCCGGCGACCCGCTCAATCCCCGCTTCGTGAGCCAGCGTCACCGCTTCGCGCAGTTGGGCACCGGCGGTGGCTAGCGCCCGCAACGTTTGCCGAGAGTCGCAGGCAGCGAGGTGGCTGGGATCGTCGAGAAGTCGTTCGTCGATGACCGGCATCAGCTGCTCCCGCCGTCGCCAGCGGTGACCAGCCGAGCCTCGTCCAGGAGCAGGATCGGAATCCCGTCGTCGATCCGGTAGGCGCGACGCACGCCCGGTCCAGCGCAGTCCTGCGCGCAGAGCAGCTCGGGCCCCCCATCGGGGCCCACCGAGTCGACCAGTGGGTGCCGGCCAGCCGGGCAGACCAGGATGTCGCGCAGCCAGCGCGGCATGCTCGGATCGAGGTGCGGTTCGGGCTCCGGTTCGTCGTTGCCGATCAGCCGCAGCGCGTGGTCTCGAACCCGGATCATGGTCGCCTGATCAGCGGCCTCAACGTTGAGTCGCAGTAAAGGTTCGGTATTCGAGGCGCGCACGTTGAACCACCACATGGGCTGGCCAACGCCGGTCACGGTTAGCCCGTCAAGGTCGTCCAGGTCGCCGCTCACAGTCCCGGCCCAGGCCCGGACCCTGGCCAACGCCGCATCCACGTTGGCCACCCGAGAGTTGATCTCGCCGGAGGCGACGTACCGGTTGAAATCGGACACCAGCGCCGACAGCGGCCCGTGCTGCTCGCCGAGGGCGGCCAGCACGTGCAGGGCAGCGAGCATGCCGGTATCGGCAAACCAGAAGTCGCGGAAGTAGTAGTGCGCCGAGTGCTCTCCACCGAACGCCGCGTTCTCCTCGGCCATCCGGGCCTTGATGAAGGAGTGGCCAACCCGGGTCCGGATGGGCCGCGCACCATGCTCGGCGACGATCTGGGGGACGGCCAAGCTAGAGATGACGTTGTAGACGATATTGACCGCGCTAGCGCTACCCCCGGCCGCGACCTGCTTGGCGATCTCGCGTGTGGCCACCAGCGCCGTGATCGCGGACGGGCTGACTGATTCGCCGCGCTCGTCCACCACAAAGCAGCGGTCCGCGTCACCGTCGAAGGCGAAGCCGAGGTCGGCGTGCGCTTCGACGACGGCTCGCTGCAGGTCGACGAGGTTGGCCGGGTCCAGCGGGTTCGCCTCGTGGTTCGGGAAGGTGCCGTCGAGTTCGAAATAAAGCGGCACAACCTCCAAGGGCAAGCTGTCGAGCACCGCCGGCACGGTCAGGCCAGCCATGCCGTTGCCCGCGTCCACGACGATCTTGAGTCGACGGATCGTCTGCAGGTCCACCAGCCCATTGAGGTGAAGCGCGTAGTCGGCCAACATCGAGCGGCTCGTGATCTTCCCGGTCTCGACGCCGACCCCGGCAGTTCCAAGGGCCCCGGTGGCCGTGGCCGCGCCGGTGTCCAGAAGTTCCTGTGCGACTCGAGTGATCTCGGCCAGACCACTGTCCTGTCCGACTGGGCGGGCGCCCGAACGGCACAGCTTGATGCCGTTGTACTGCGCCGGGTTGTGCGAGGCCGTGAACATGGCGCCGGCGCTGTTCAACGCGCCACTCGCGTAGTACAAGCCGTCGGTGGAGCACAATCCGATATTCGTGACGTCAATGCCGCGCGAGGCGACGCCTTCGGCGAAAGCGTCGGCGAGTCCCGGGGAAGACGGACGCATGTCGTAGCCGATGACCACACCGGTGGTACCTGCAGCCCCACCATCATCGGTAGCGTCCTTCTGCTCGACGACGACGTCGACGAAGGCCATCCCAATGGCGCGGGCGACCTCGGTGGATAGTTGCTCGGGCACCAGGCCTCGCACGTCGTAGGCCTTGATGAACTCGGACAACCGAACAGTGCTCACGCTACTGAGCGTAATCCCCCGCTCAGCCGTCACGGAGCAGCCGCAGGTGCGCCCGTCGATTGGCGCGCTCTGCGGCGCGTGCGGAACTGTCGGGTAGGGGATGCTCGTCCGTGCCTTCGGCGGCGCCACGCTCGTTGGGGTCGGCAGGCTTGTCGCGTCCGTTCGCACCGGTCCGGACGTGGCCGCCGTCGCGCCGCACTTTAGGTCGCTCTCGCACCGCGTCGGCCACGGCGAGCAGATCGTCCGCGGGCTCGTCGGCGACGGCCAGGTCTCCCAGGTCGTCCAGGAGCCGCACGACGTCCCACCCTTGAGGCACGGTGAGTCGGTTCGCGTGCCCGGCGCACAGGTCATACGTGTGCGGCTCGGCGTACGTCGAGAGCGGGCCGAGGACTGCCGTTTGGTCGGCGTACACGTAGGTCAACGTGGCGAGCGCGGCCCGCCCGCAGGCGGTGCGGGAACAGCGGCGCATGACGGTCACGGACATGAACTGTAGCGGCGACGGCGCGGCGCTCCCAGACGCACCGCCCGGCGCGCTGATTACGCGTCGGTGACAACACGGTGCGGATACAAGGGAGGCCGGTGCCTAGCATGAACCCCATGACCGGTTCGCTTCCCTCGCGCTCTGCCCCGCGCCGCCGTCGCGATCGACACGGTCGCGGCCATCGCGGCCCGATGAGTTGGCCGCCCACACCCGGCACACGCACCCGGTCGGAAGTGTTCGACGAGTTGGTACTGGACACCGTCGAGCGGGTGGAGCGGCGCCTACCCGGTGGATTGTCCGACGTTGAGTTGGCGGTCGAACTGGTGCCACCGTCCGACCCAGCGCCGTGGGAACCGGGTCAGGTTCCGCTCAGCCGACTGTTCCCAGCCGACCAGGGCATGCCGGCGCGGGTCGTGGTGTATCGACGACCGATCGAAACCCGCGCCGTCGAACCGCGCGATCTGCCTGGCCTGGTCAACGACGTCGTCGTCGAACAACTCGCCGGCGCGCTCGGGGTCGAGCCGGTCAGGCTTGACCCCGATTACCGGATCGAGGACGACTGACTCGACCCGACCACGAACACCGCACGACCCCGGTCTCTCCTGGCCTGGATCGGCCGATTCAGACGGCGCGACGCTTCAAGCGGCGCCGCTCCCGTTCCGAGAGACCGCCCCAGATGCCGAAACGTTCATCGTGGCCCAAGGCGTAGTCGAGGCACTCAGCGCGGACTTCGCATCCCACGCATACTCGTTTGGCCTCCCTGGTCGAGCCGCCTTTTTCCGGAAAGAACGCCTCTGGATCGGTTTGGGCGCACAAGGCCCGCTCCTGCCAGCCCAGTTCGCCCTCGTCCTGGAGTTCTGCGTCGTTCACAATCAGCAGTAGTTCAGTCATGGGCCCCCCCTTCACCAATCGACTCCCCGCACACCCGATGATCGGATGTCACCTGCGGCAGATTGCTCGGTCTTGATTCGGCACTGATCACGCCGGGCGCTTGGGCGTCCAACGAAGCAACAACAATGGAATTACACGCGTGTCATCCACCGTAGTCAAGCTGTGACCTGCTAGCGGAACAGGTCTGTCGTCCGGTATGCTGGTTAGTCGAATAACGTTGTCATCCAAGCTGGTTCGCCGTTGCGCACCTCGACTGCGGTTGTTCCCTGACGTCAGCCCAAAGCTCCTTGGCCCGCGGGGGCACAGTCGTGCGATCCCTCAGCCCGGCCCAACTGCTCCCGGGTCAGCCCAAGACTGCTTCGCTCATCGCGAGCGACGGACCTGAGAGACTGCTCGCATGCAGATCACCGCACTGGCTGGTGGTATCGGCGGCGCCCGGTTTCTCCGTGGCCTGCTCGACCACCTGGGCCCCGCCCCAACCGGAACCGACGCGACAACACCTCCACGACTTACGGTGATCGGCAACACCGGCGACGACATCACGCTCTTCGGCCTGCGCGTCTGTCCGGACCTCGACACCGTGATGTACACCCTCGGCGGGGGCATTCATGAGGAGCAGGGTTGGGGTCGTGCGCAGGAGACGCAGCGGCTTCAGGACGAGCTGGTCGCCTATGGTGCTCAGCCGCAATGGTTCACCCTCGGCGACCTCGACCTGGCCACCCACGTGGTGCGCAGCCAGTGGCTGGGCCAGGGATTGCCGCCTTCCGAGGTCACTGCGCGCCTGTGCACCCGATGGGGGCTGCCGGCGCAAGGGGTCCGGTTGCTGCCGATGAGCGATGAACCGATTGAGACCCACGTCGTGGTCGACGAGGGCGACGGTCCGATCGCCATGCACTTCCAGGAGTGGTGGGTGCGGCTGCGTGCGGCGGTCCCCGCGCAGCGGTTTGTCGCGGTCGGTATGGATCGTGCCAAACCGGGCCCGGGGGTCCTGGAGGCCATCACCGAGGCAGACATCGTCCTGCTACCCCCGTCAAACCCGGTGGTTTCCATCGGGGTGATCCTCGGCCTCCCGGGGATCCGGGACGCGCTGCGTGCCACGACTGCACCCGTGGTCGGGGTGTCGCCGGTGATCAATGGTGCGCCGGTGCACGGTCATGCTGACGCCTGCTTGGCTGCCTTGGGCTTGCCGCCGACCGCCTCGGCGATAGCTGGCCTGTACGCCGACCTGCTCGATGGGTGGCTGGTGGACACCGTGGACGAATCAGCGGGACCTTGGCCGGAGCGGACCACGGTGCAGGCGCGGCCACTGTTGATGCGCGACCGGGCGGCCGCCGCCGACTTGGCCGGTGCCGCGCTTGAGCTGGCACAGCGGTTAGGTACGCCTGCGGCGAGCAGCCCGTGAGCCGGTCCTCGGCCGAGGACGCTGACCGTGGCCGAAGCCGCCCAGCACCTGCTTCATGGGAAACCCCTCTGAACGCAAGCTTGCACGTGCTGCCGGTGGTCGGTCTGCCCGAAATCACCGAGGGTGCTGATCTGGGCGCCCTGATCGCGCAGGCGCTGGAGGCGGGCGGCACACCGGCTCGTGACGGAGACGTCGTGGTGGTCTCGAGCAAAATCATCTCGAAGGCCATGGGCCTGCGGGTACCCACCGACCAGCGGGTGGTTGCGGTTCTGCAGGAGTCCACGAAGGTCGTGGCCGAACGGGCCAGCAACGCCGCGATCACCCGGATCGTCGAGTCGATGGCTGGCCCGGTGATGGCTGCGGCCGGTGTGGACGCCTCGAACGCCGGTGACCCCGGGCCGGAGGCAGCCGAGGGTGGCACCGTTTTAGTGCTTCCTCGCAACCCCGACGCGGCGGCCACCCATCTGCTCACGCAGTTGCGCACCGCACTGGCGCAGCGGCATGGCCGCGCTCCAGCGTTGGCACTGATCGTCAGCGACACCGCTGGCCGACCCTGGCGCAAGGGCCAGGTGGATTTCGCGCTTGGCGCAGCGAATCTGCGGGTGGCCGTGGATCACCGTGGCGGGGTCGACGATGACGGTCGGCCAATCCAGGTGACGGTCCGGGCCGTGGCCGATGAGATCGCCGCCGCTGCTGACCTGGTGAAGGGAAAGACGCGGCGGGTGCCGGTGGTGCTGGTCCGCGGCCTGGCAGAGCTGGTAGTGCCCGGCGATGGGATGAACCGCGCGGATGAGTCTGCGGTCGACGGCGCCCGCTGGTTGGTCCGGACCGGAGCGGGCGACTGGTTCGGGTACGGGCACACGGAGGCCGTCCGGCGGGTGCTGGGGATCGAACCGGGGACTGCGGCTGCTATCGACGTCGGGTTGGCCCCGACCGACCCAGCGGCGGATTCGCGCGAGTCGCGCATCGCCCGAGCCTGCGCCGTGGCGCTGCACCCCGACGGCCTGGGCGACCTTCCACCGGCCCACCCCAGGGCGCATCTGGTGCTGTATCGCGCCGATCTGGCGAGCGTGCAGGCCCAGCTGATCCAGTACGGCCTACGCGTGGAGGCACCCGAGCCGTTCACACTCGGCCTCGCCGTGGGTCGGCTGCTCGCCGCGTTGGCCGGTGAGGACGTACCCGCCCGTCTAGCCCAGCGCGATGACAGCCCAACCCCTTCGGGCCGGGCGCGCGCAAGCGCTTTACTCATCTTCGCCTGAGCAGCGGCTCAAGGGTCGCTCACTAGCCACAACTGGAGCGACCCGGATTGTGGCCGCATGGGGTGCGGTGAACGGGCGACCGCCGTTTCGCGCCAGCGACCCGCGACGGCGCAGTGGTCAGCGCGGCAGATGGGCTGGCGGGGCCATCCGAGGCGCGCGCCTGGGCCGCGCAAGGCCAGCCAGCTCGATGAGCCGCTGAACCCGGTACCGGTGGCCGGCGTAAGGTCGCAGGACCTGCGCCAGTTCGTCGTCGTCGATGGCACGTCCCAGCAACGCCCAGCCGACATTCTTGGCCACGTGGTAGTCCCCAAAACTCACGGCGTCCGCGTCGCCCAGGGCTGTGTGCGCCACCTCCGCGACGGTCCAGCGCCCCACCCCGGGCAGCGTGGCCATCCTTGCGCTGACCTCCGGTGGGTTGCTGACTCGTTCCTCCAGCCGACCCGGACTGACGCAGGCGCGGCATACTGTTCTCGCCCGCGCGTCGTCGACCCCCGCCTTGAGCCATACCCAGCTGGGAACAGCCCCCCAGACTCGCGGGGTCGGCGCCACCATCAGCCCGCGGTCGGCAAGCGGGCCCGGAGCCGGGACGCCGTACCGGCGCACCAAGCGACGATAGGCTCCAAACGCTTCGGCACCGGTGACCCGTTGCTCCAGGATCGAGGGCACCAGCGACTCCATCACCAGTCCGGTCGCCGGCACCCGCAACCCGGGGAAGCTGCGTCGCAGCCGCGCCACGAGCGCGTGGTGTGCGGTGAAATCGGAGTCGTCATCTGCCTCCCCCACCAGCGTCGGTGCCCGGTCCAGCAACCAATCGGCGCCAGGCCCCCACGCGGTCACGTGCAGGACTGCTCCAGGGGGCAGCACCCTCAGCAGTGCACCGACCGGCCCATCCGGGGTGTTCCAGCCTTTCGCCACGCCGGCGCGCAGCGCGAGCCAGGTGGGATCACCCGAGCCCCGCCGTAGAACGCTCAACGTCGACATGAGGTCTAATGGTTGGACGACAGTGATGAGGCGTTCGACGCCAACGCTCATTCATCACTCCAGACTTACTCGCCGGTATAAGCCGCGACCTGCCGATATGCTGAGCGACTATGCGCTTCCCCGACGACATCCGCAACCTGCTGCGCACCCAGGAGCCCACCCGGCCCCGCCTGACCTGGTACGGCGCGACGCCTGGTGAGCGCGTGGAATTGTCCGGCCGGGTGCTCGACAACTGGGCCGCCAAGGTCGGCAACCTGCTGCAGGAGGAACTCGACGTCGGTCCGGGGCAGGTCGTGCAACTGGATCTCCCCACCGGACACTGGCGGGCGATGTACTGGGCTTTGGGGGCCTGGTCGATCGGTGCCACCGTGGAGGTGGTCCTGACCGTGCCGACGGCCGGTGCCGAGGTGATCGTCAGTTCACATGTTCAGGGCTCGTTCGATGTCGGCGACAATCGGCCGACGGTGGTGGCGGTGAACCTGGAAACGCTGGCCCGTCAGGCAAGCTGGCCGTTGAGTCCGGGGGACATCGACGAGGCGCAACAGTTGTCGTCGTATGGCGATGTCCTGCAGAGCTGGGATCGGCCTGCACCTGGCACCACGGCGTTGCGCGGTCCCGGCGGACTGTGGTCGTTCGACGCGCTCATCGGGATCGCGGCACATCGATCCCGCATGCTGTTGCCCGCCACCGCGCCGCCCGGCGTCATGCTGCGGGCGGCGTTGTCGGTGTGGGCAGCTGACGGCTCGGTCGTCCTGACGTCGGCGTTGCCCGACGAAGAGCTTCGGCGGCTGGCGAGCATCGAGGGCGCGCAGATCGGCGACCCCGACACCTTTGCCCTTCGGTGAACTCTGGCCCAGCTCTGTCCCAACCTCTAGCCCAGCGAACCCGCGTTCAGGCGGTGGCGCCAGTGGTCAGCTCAGCGCGTGTGAGGCTCAACGCGGACCCTGTGCGAACACCGCGCGCCACGTCGCGCCGCGCACGATGCCATCAGGAGCCAGTCCGTAGCGCCGCTGGATCAGCAGCACAGCCCGCGCCGTATTCGTCCCGAACTCCCCGTCCGGAGTGACCCGCACAGCCCGCTGCAGCGCCACCACCGCCGGCCCCCGGCTGCCCTGAGCCAAGGACTTCGCGGCGTAACCGAACCAAGGGAACGCCCTGAGTTCGATGCGGTTCCAGGTCTTGCGGTCGGTGACTCCGGTCATCGGCAACCGGTGGGCGCGCTGCACATTCCGGACTGCGCGTGTGGTCAAGATGGTGAATTTGGCATCGACCCGCAGACCGAGCGCTCGCTGCAACACTCGCACCGGGGCACCGGTCGAGCCCGGCCGCAGAACGAGGCCCTTGAGCGGGGTGAACCTGTTGGTTACCGACTTCGGCAGCGCAAGCACACGGGTCGGCGCGGGCGGCAGGTTGACGACCGGGCTTCCTGCCCCCGAGCTAACGGGAAGCGGAACCGTTGGCCGGCTCGCCGGTTTGGTCGTGGGGTTCGAAGGCGGAGTGACCGGGTGGCTGGCTGGCGGCGGATTGGGCACCAGGGCGGCCCACGTCGACTTGTCCAGGACACCGGTGCGGGGCACTCTGTTGGTCGACTGCCAGCTCAGCAGCGCATTGCGCGTGGCGGCCCCGAAAGCCCCGTCGGCGTTGACCCCCAGCGCACGCTGAGCCACCGCGATGTTCGTCGCCTTCTGACCCACGACATACAACGGGAATGGCGAGTACGGGGCAACCGGTAGTGCGGTGGCGCACCGCTGGAATTGGGGACCTGTGTAGAGCGGGGCGAACTCGCCACGGTAAACGCGGCATGGGCCCACGTCATTGCGTCCGACCGCGGCGCCGGTCCACCACGACGTGCGGCCCATGGCGCCGTCCCATGTCAACGACGTATGGATGTGGTCGGTGTGCGGGCTCTCCCCGACGTACGGCTGCCAGCCCCTTTCTGGTGCATAAGCGCGCCACATCTTCCGGTTCCAGATGATGTAGAGGACCCCGAGCCGACGGGCATTCTGCCCATCGTTGGAGGTCAGCCATAACGTGGCGGCGTCCGCGACGGCCTTCTGCCCCGGATCGTTGGCGTTGAGCATCCAATCGATCGCGCGCCCCTCCTTGTGTTCGCTGGTCCCGCCTGCGGCGCAGGTCCGCTCGATGCCGTAGCCACCCTGGCCGAACGTCTGCCGCATCAGTTCGGCGTACGCGCGGGCGCCGGGCTTGGCGTACGGGTCGCAGGAGGTCTGCCCGGCATACGTCGGTCGCGCGTCCAAGGCCGCGGGCAGAGATACCTTCGGTGTCGGCAACCGCGCGACGCGGGCGGCTGCAGAAGCTGCCGCCCCCCTGGAGTTCGTCCGCGATGCCTTCGTCCCTGCGACGGGCCCTGCCACCTGCACCGGCACCGGGCCGTTGGGGTCGCCCAAGGTCTGCGGGTTCTCGCTGGGCCCGGCCTGGGCGAGCCTTACCGACGAGGTAAGCTCCAGCAGCGATGCGTCCGCTTCACTGGCCCCGGATCCGAGCGCAGCGAGCAGTGGGATCACGGTGAGCGCGGCGGTGACGGCAGCGTGGTGACGGATAGACATCGCGGTCCCTCGGATTTCGTGGCTTCATCGAGCGCAGTGGTGCATGCCCTGCCTGCTCCATCGGTCGTCGACTGCCGCGATCAAGGGAATCTCACATAGCTCTTGGCTCGACGAACCGGCCGCAGGACACGCCGATGTCGCCGAGATGCAATCCAATTCGCAACGAAGTGGCTGCGAGGCCCTGTTGCGCAGGGCCTCGCAGTGGGAAATCGCGGGGCCGCCCCCGCTGTCGCCCTGCTTGAGACGCCCATCACCATCTGGTGCGGACGTGGCTTACCTGACATCGTTCGCCAACCGTCCGGTCGCTTAACGCGAACGGAAAGCTGCACACGGCTTGGCGCCCTTCGGGGGGGAGCTGGCCGGTACGATCCCGAGCATGGACAAAGTCGTCTTCAGCGCCGCCGAAGCGGTCGCCGACATTCCCGAAGGCGCCTCGATCGCCGTCGGTGGCTTCGGGTTGTGTGGCA
>CAJDVI010000024.1_pt1 | contig 19471 bp, 13 predicted proteins | sample 7391351 | NCBI WGS metagenome assembly CAJDVI01 (sample SAMEA7055704, study PRJEB34461) | soil metagenome | biome: terrestrial ecosystem; feature: Peninsula; material: soil | place: Antarctica | collected 2016 | reverse complement strand
ATCGAGTTGTACGTCGGCCGTGACCTGCAGTTCATCAGGATCAACGGCACGGTGGTTGGCGCTCTGGCCGGGTTGGTCATTCACACACTGTCTCAGCTCGCTATCTGAGACTGCCGCCAATTGCCCCTGCCGGTGGGCGCTGGGCGTGACGATCGTCGTACTCCCGTCGCCGTTTGCTGCCCGTGGGCGGGTGGCGGCGTGGTTGGGCCGATCCGCCAGCCCGCGATGTACGACGCCGACGCAACGCCAACGCAACCCCGCGCGACTCCTGGGCTCGGCCTTGTTACCTGCGGGTATGGCAGTTGTGCTGCATTTGAGCACGTCGGACCCCACGTGACGTATCCCGCTCTCCCGAGGGGTTGCCCGAGCCCTACCATCGAGCTGATCACCCGGCCGGTTGCCGCCGGGCCGTTGCAGTGCAGATAGGAACGTCGATGCGCAGGTCCACCTCGCCCGCCCTTGTGGGCACCGTCACCGTCGCCTTGTCGTTGGCGATGGCGGCATGTTCGGCCGGTTCGGGTTCCACGCCGGGCTCAAGCACCGGCACGCCAAACGGCTCTGAAGCCGGTCCTAGCTCGCAAGCCCTCGCGGTCGGACTCGTCCTCGAACCGACCAGTCTGGATTTCACCAAGGCCGACGGCGCAGCGATCGCGCAAGCGATGCTCACGAACGTGTACGAAGGTCTGGTCAAGATCGACCAGGACGGCAAGATCGTGCCCGCCTTGGCGACCGCGTGGACCCTCTCACCGGACCGGACCACGTACACGTTCGATCTGACCGACAAGGCGAAGTTCACCAACGGCGCGCCGTTCACCGCGCAAGACGCGGTGTTCTCGATCGAGCGGGTCAAGACTGCGTGGACCCCCTCAGTCGCCAAGGCGATGAATGTGGTCACCTCGGCGAAAGCGCTCTCGCCGACCAAGCTCGAAGTCAAGCTCGCCAAGCCGAGCAACGACTGGTTGTACCGGATGACCACCCGGATTGGCGCGATGTTCAGCACGACCGGAGTGGCCGACCTGGCGACCAAGCCGGTCGGCACCGGGCCGTACACCCTGAAGGACTGGAAGCGCGGTGACTCCCTGACACTGACCCGCAACGAGAACTACTGGGGGGCCAAGCCGCACTTCCAAACCGCGACGCTGAAGTACATCAAGGACGCGAACGCCCTGAACAACGCGTTGTTGTCCGGCACCATCAACGTGATCGGCGTGGTCACCGCACCCGAGGCGCTGGGTCAGTTCACCGGCAACGAGAAGTATCAGGTCATTGAGGGCACCACGAACGGCGAGGTGGTGCTGGCCATGAACAACGCCCGGCCGCCGTTCAACGACAAGCGGGTCCGGCAAGCCGCTCGACACGCCATCGACCACGCTGCGCTGCTGAAAACGTGCTGGGGCGACAAGGGCACCCTGATTGGTTCCATGGTCCCGCCCACCGACCCGTGGTACGAGGACCTGACCGGCGTCGCGCCGTACGACGCGGAGCAGGCCAAGTCACTGCTCACCCAGGCGGGCCAGCCCAACCCGGTGGTGCGGCTGCGGGTGCCGGTCGTGCCGTACGCCACGAGCTGCGGCCAGGTGGTCAAGAGCCAGCTCGAGGCGGTCGGTTTCAAGGTGACGATGGACCAGCTGGAGTTCCCCAAGTGGCTCTCGGATGTGTTCAAGAACAGTGACTACGAGCTGTCGATCGTGGCTCACGTGGAAGGCCACGACCTGCGCAATGTGTTCGGCAACCCCGACTACTACATCCACTACAAGAACCCGGCCCTGGACGCGGTGCTGGCCGCCGCCGACAGCGGTCCGGAGGATCAGCAGACCGCCAAAATGAAGGAGGCCGCCAGGATGATCAGCGAGGACGCCGCCTCGGACTGGCTGTTCCTGCTGCCGAACCTGATGGTCGCTGAGAAGGACATCACCGGGCTGCCGACCAACGCGGTCGGCGATGCGCTGAACCTGACCAACATTGGACGCTCCTAAGGGGCGTTGCTGGTCCGTGAGGACGAACGCCTAGGCTGAATCCGTCTCGCTTCGGTGGCGAAGGGGCCTTTGTGCTGCTCTCGATCCTGCGACGCCTCGGCGTGCTGTTCGCCTCGCTGGCGGTCAGCACGCTGTTGGTGTTCGCGTTCATGCAAGTGCTGCCGGGGGATCCTGCCCGGGTCGCGCTTGGTGTCAACGCCTCCGACGAGGCGGTCTCGTCGCTGCGCCATGATTTCGGACTCGACCGACCGTTGCCCGTGCAATACCTGACCTGGGCCAGTGGACTCTTCCGCGGCGACCTCGGTACGTCGTACGTCACCAGCGCGCAGATCGGACCCCAAATCGCCGACCGGCTGATGGTTACGTTGTGGCTGGCCTTCGCCGGGATGTCCCTGGCGATCCTGATCGCGCTGCCGCTGGGCACTGTCAGCGCGGTACGGCACCGATCAGCGGTGGGGCTGGCGGTATCGGCGGTGTCTCAGATCGGGGTGGCGATCCCCGCGTTCCTGGCAGGCATCATGTTGATCACCCTGTTCGCTGTCCAGTTGCGGTGGTTCCCAGCGAACGGGTGGACCCCGCCGGCGCAGGACCCGGCCAGGTTCTTGCAGCAGCTGACGCTTCCAGCGTTGTCGTTAGGTCTGGTGCAGGGGGCGGTGCTGACCCGATATGTGCGTAGCTCCGTGCTCGAGGTGCTCCGTGAGGACTATCTGCGGACCGCGCGCAGCAAGGGGTTGCGGCCCTGGCCGGCGCTGATGCGACATGGGCTGCGCAACGCCGCGGTCCCGGTCATCACCGTGCTCGGACTCCAACTGGCGGCGCTGCTTGTCGGGGCCGTCGTCATCGAACGGGTGTTCGTGATTCCGGGGCTTGGCAGCCTGCTGCTTGATTCGGTGTCGAATCGAGATCTTCTCGTTGTACAAGACGTGGTGATGTTGCTGGTCCTGGCGGTACTGCTGATCACCTTCCTGGTCGACGTGCTCTACCTGCTGGTCGACCCACGGATGCGGGTGCGAGTGCGATGAGCACGACGCCAGGGCGCGGCCGCAAGGCCCCAGGACTTTCGGCTGCCATTGCACCCGCGGCACACGTGCCGAGTCCGCTGTCCAGGCCGGGGCACCGGTTTGGCGACAGATCCCGCGCCTCGCTCATGTTGGGGGGTCTGTTCGTCGGGTTGGTCGTGGTGGTCGGGCTCCTCTCCTTCGTCTGGACGCCGTACGACCCGCTGGCGATGAACGCTGCAGACGCGCTCGCTCACCCATCCGCATCGCACTGGCTGGGGACCGACAAGTTCGGGCGGGATGTCGCCAGCCAGATCATGGTGGGTTCGCGGATGACGCTCTTCGTTGGCGTCGTCGCCGTCGGGGTGGCCGCGGCCATCGGAGTGCCACTGGGTCTGATCGCGGCGATGACCCGGCACCGCTGGCTTGATCAGCTCCTGATGCGGGGCAATGACCTCCTGCTGGCGTTCCCGGCACTGTTGCTCGCGATCATGTTCAGCGCGGTGTTCGGGGCCAGCACCGGGATGGCCATGCTGGCCATCGGAATCGCGACCGTGCCGGCGTTCGCCAGGGTGCTCCGGGCCGGTTCGTTGCAGGTGATGGGCACCGACTATGTGCTGGCGGCTCGAGCAGCGGGACGGGCTCCGGTGGCGATCGCACTGCGGCATGTGCTGCCCAACGTGGCCAGCCTGGTCATCGTGCAAGCCTCGGTCTGCTTCGCGATCGCGGTGCTGGCGGAAGCGGCGCTCTCGTTCCTCGGGTTCGGGACGCCACCGCCGACCCCGTCGTGGGGGCGGATGTTGAATGAGAATCAGACCCTGCTGTTCAGCGGCGGACTGCGGCTCTCGGTGTATCCGGGCACAGCCATCGCGGTCGCGGTGTTGGGGTTCAACCTGCTCGGCGACGGACTGCGCGACCTGCTCGACCCACGGTTGGAGGAGCGTACGTGAGCGGCGAGGAGGTGCGCGACGACGATGTGCTGCGGGTCCGCGACCTGGCCGTGACCGTCGGCGCCCATGAACTGGTCACCGGGGTGGACCTGCGGGTGGCGCGTGGAGAGCGGGTCGGGTTAATCGGGGAGTCCGGGTCTGGCAAGACGCTCACCGCGCTGGCGGTGATGGGGTTGCTGGCCGAGAACCTGCACACCTCCGGATCGATCCGGCTCGCCGGAGCTGATCACGACCTGGTCGGGGCGGGGGAGCGCCTGATGTCCAGGCTGCGTGGGCGGCGTCTGGCGATGGTGTTCCAGGAGCCGATGACCGCGCTGAACCCCACGATGCGGGTCGGTGAGCAGGTAGCGGAGGCGATGTTGATCCACGGCACTCGCTCGGACCGGCGGGCGGCCCGGGCGGCCGCGTTGGAGCGTTTAGCCGACGTCCGACTGCCTGACCCCCAGCAGGCGCTGCGCGCGTATCCACATCAGCTGTCCGGCGGGCAACGCCAGCGCGTCGTACTCGCGATGGCCTTGGCCAATGACCCAGCCCTACTGATCTGTGACGAACCTACGACGGCCCTCGATGTCACTGTGCAGGCCAACGTGCTCGACCTGATCGTCTCGGGAGTCCGGGCCCGTGGCGCCGGTCTGCTGTTCATCACCCACGACCTGGCCGTCGTGGCCACAGTCTGCGAAAAGGTCGCCGTGATGGTTGACGGTCGAATCGTGGAGACCGGCCCGGTGCGCCAGGTGTTCACCTCGCCGGCACATGAGTACACCAAGCAGCTCCTGGCCGCCTCTGATCTGTCCGTGGTCGATGAACGGGGACGGTTGCGTTCGCACCGCGCCGATGCCGCCCGAGGGCTGCGCCGCGAGGACGAGTTGGCGCTGGCCACGACCACAACCGTCGCGCGCCCGGAGCAGGTCGGGTCGCCACGCTCGCCGGCCTCGCAGGTATCGGCTGCGCAGGCCGTTGATCTCGGGCCGGCCATTGAGGTCGATCAGGTGAGCCGGATCTACCGACGGGCTCGGACCTCGCTGCTCAGCGCGCCGTCGGAGGTCCACGCGCTGCGCGGGGTCAGCCTTCGGGTGGCCCATGGTGAGAAGCTCGGCATCGTCGGGGAATCGGGTTGTGGCAAGTCGACGCTGTTACGGTTGATCGCCGGGCTGGATCAGCCGACCGAGGGCCGGGTGCTCGTCGAGGGCCGCGAGATCTCCCGGTTGCCCGAACGCCGGCTCAGCTTCTTGCGGGAGCGGCTGCAACTGGTCTTCCAAGATCCGATGGGTTCGCTCGACCCGCGGATGCGGGTGGCCGACAGCGTCGCCGAACCGCTGGTCGCGCAGCGCAAACCTGCCGGTGCCGACCGAGTGTCCGAACTCTTCGAAGCGGTCGGTATCGACCCGGCCACCGGACGACGATTCCCCCACCAGTTCTCCGGCGGCCAGCGGCAGCGGCTGTCCATCGCCCGCGCGTTGGCCCCCGAGCCGGGCCTCCTGCTCGCTGACGAACCGGTCAGCGCACTCGACGTGTCGGTGCGTGCCCAGGTGCTCAACCTGATCACCGATTTGGTCGACGAGCTGGGGTTGACGCTGGTGTTCGTCTCCCACGATCTGTCGGTCGTACGCCACGTCTGCCAGCGGGTCGTGGTCATCAAAGCCGGCAGGATCATCGAGGAGGGCCCGACCGCGCAGGTGTACGACGCGCCGAGGGAACCGTATACGCGGCGGCTCGTGCACTCGGTGCCAACGATCGAGCGGGCGCTCGCCGGGGTCACCGCAGCCGACCTGGCCGCTGCCCGCAGGCAGGAGCACCCAGCATGAGCTACACCGCCACTCGACCGGACGCCGCACAACCCGGCCCTACGAACAGCCTGCATGACGTCGCCGGCTTGACGGTGGGCCACCACACCTGTCGCGCCGATGGCTGGCTCACCGGGACCACCGTGGTGCTGGCCGCGACGGCCCAGCAGCCGGCCGGCGCGGTCGGCGGCGTCGACGTGCGCGGCGGCGGCCCCGGTACCCGGGAGACTGACCTGCTCGACCCCCGCAATCTGGTTGACCGGGTCCATGCCGTCGTCTTGTCCGGAGGCAGCGCGTTCGGGCTCGCGGCCGCCGACGGAGTGATGAACGCCCTGTACCAAGACGCCATCGGATACTCCATGGGCGGACCGCGCGACGTCGTCCCGATCGTGCCGGGCGCGGTGATCTTCGACCTCGGTCGCGGCGGAGTGTTCGCGCATTGGCCCGATGCGTCGTTCGGTGAGTTGGCCTACCGCGCGGCGACGGTCGCCGACGGGACCACCCCGTTCGAGCTCGGCGTGGCCGGGGCCGGCACCGGCGCCGTAGCAGGCGGTCTCAAGGGCGGGATCGGCTCGGCCAGTGCGGTGCTGCCGCAAGGTTGCACCGTCGCGGCACTGGTGGCGGCGAACCCGTTCGGCTCGCCCCTGGACGTGGCCACCGGCGAACTGCTGTCAGCGCGGTACTTGCTGCCCGCCGATTTGCCCGACGGCTGCACCGCGGCGCGGGCGCCGCACGACGACGAGTTGTCCGCAGCCCGCGAGGCAGCCGCTCAGATGACGTTGCCGATGCCGCTGCGACCGCCCCTGGCCACGACGATCGCCGTAATCGGCACCGATGCGAGCCTGACGAAGGCGCAATGTCAGAAGTTGGCGGGCGTGGCCCACGACGGAATGGCCCGCGCGATTCGGCCGGTGCATTCGATGCACGACGGCGACACGGTCTTCGCCCTGTCGACGACAAGACGCCCTGTGCCTGACCTGTGGGAATTCCACGCGCTGCTCGAAGCGGGCGCTGACGTACTGGCCCGGGCGATCGGGCGGGCGGTGCTGGCGGCCGCAACAGTGCGTACCCCGGCCGGCACCTGGCGTGGTTACCTCGATGCGTTCCCGAGCGCGCTGCTGCACCAGGCCTGAAACCTGTTCAGCGAGCACCGTTGCGCTGGCCAACCAGCGCGTTCGGGTCCGGGCCGCTTTCGCCGAACACGGCACGGCAGAAGTCCCGCCCGAACGGGGTCAGGTGAATGCTGCGTCGTAGCGTTTTAGGAAACCGCACCGAGGTGACAGCTTCCAGGACGTCTGGTTGCACCTCCAGGACCTGGTACGGCGAGGGGTCGGGCAGCCGCTCAACCGACCATTCGAGCAGCCCCAGACGCCCGAGATTGTTCAGGTAGGACGGCACATCACGTTGGTTCCGGCAGCCCGCCCGAGGCCCGATCATGGTCATCCTGGTGGCGACGAGTTCTGAGCTGACGAAGGACAGCGGTCCCCCGGTCCGGACGTCGACACTGGCCTGTGGACCTTTTCGGACCAAAAAGATGAGAATGCGCGCCTCATCCTGGGCCAGCTCGCCAACAATGCGCAGGTACGCCGGATGGCCGGTCTCCTTGCTCCACACATCTCGGGAGAGCGCGAGCAGGCGTTCTCCATCTTCCCGCAGACGCCGGTGGTCTTCTTCGAGGCGGGCTTGAAGCTGGCCGCCTTCGCCGTACACGTGCCCGGCGTTGGCGACGGCCTCGGACAGCGGCACGCCGACGGCTACGCTCTGGGCCAAGTTCCCGACGACATTGACGGCGACGCCGAGTTCATGCGCGAGGGCGACCAACTCCTCAGGGTTGTGCGTGGCGTTGATGAGCCGGCGGCTCAGGCCGACGGTCTGGGTCAACGACCATTCCGCGGTGTTCAACGCGGAGCCCGCCGCAAGCCGGGCAACCCCAGGCAGTGCGCCGACGACCCGGCTGAGGTCGGCCAACGCTCGATGGGGTGGGCGGCCGGACCGCGAGACGCTGCTGGAGCCCCCCTGTCCATTCGGCCTGCCGGACCCAGCTGACCCGGGACCATACGAGGACGTGTCCCCAAAACTGCTGTGACCATTGGATCTCGACGCCGCAGCGTCCGGAGCCGACCCGGGTCGGTCAGCGGCTGCGGACGGGTCAGCCTTGCGGTCTCGTTCGTTCATGAGCCGGCTCCGAAGACGTAGAGGTGGAGATACCCCCCCATGAAGCCCATCACCGCCCCGTGCGCGTACAAGAGCCACTCATCTTCGCGTATCGCCGCGCGCATCATGTCGACGAAATCCCGCGGGATCATGATCTTGGTGCGTTCCTCGACCAAGGCTCGGATGCCTACCGACTGTTGGACCGATAAGGCCTTGTCGCGGAACGGGTCGACGGTCATCCCGACGGCTGCCGTGGTAGCGCGGTCTTGTATTGCGTCGTACCGGTCCTGCCCGACAGCCATCCTGACCGCAGGCTTCAGCGGACCGACGGCGTGGTCGATGATCGGCCGCAGCGCATCCACGAGGATCTGTCGGGTCCGGTCGCCGCTGGGACCATCGAGCAGGTAGTCACCGATGTTCTCCAGCGTCATCACATGATCGGCAAGGATGCGGGCGTATGTCTCGCCGGCCTCTTCCTGCCGGCGAGCAAACAACCCATGGACCTTGATCGGGCCGAAGCGCTTGGGCTCGGCGGGTTCGAAGATGAGCCACATGCCGAGCTCATTGGTGATCCAGCCCACCAGGCTCCCGAGCACTGGCAGCAACCACCATTGGGCGAACCAGTGGTCGAAGAGGGCCACCGGCCAGCCGAGCAGGAACCCGAAGACGAACCCGACGTGGACCATGATCCGCAGCTCGCGCGCACCGAAGTCATGAAAGATACGGACGACCAGCCCTGGGTTCTTGTCGAAGTGATCGATGATCATCAGCTTCGGGTCGAGCAGCTGGTCGATGTGCTCTCCGATGGTGTCAAAGACGCCGTGGATGGTCTGCGGGAGCTGGTTTTGCACCCGACTATAAACGCTGGACTTGGCGGTTTGCGGCACATCCCGCCACAGCCGGGGGTGTTCGGCCCGCATCACCTCATCGACCAACGTCGGGATCTGGGACCGGAAATTATCGATCACATGGTCGGCGACGGCATCGGGATCGAGTTGCCGGTAGTACTCACTTGTCGTGCCCAGCTTCAGGATCGCCTTGTCGGCGGCGATGCTGCCCATCTTCGCGGCTCGAGAGGGGACGATGCCCTGCCATCCGAGGGCCCCGTGCATGATGCCGGGGATTTCTTGCACTCGCCGCGGCATCAACGTCGCAAAGGTGCGCATCCCGGGCAGGCGCTTGCCATGGAAATACACCGGGTTGAACAGCATCCACAGCCCGGTCCAGTTGATCAGCCAGCCAACGACCCCGGTGAAGAGGGGAATGGTCAGGAAGTGCAGCCAGTCGACGTTGCTCAGCAACCAATCGATGTCCTGCAGGGCCACGTCCACCACCTCCCGTCGGGCCCGACCATGCGCAATCGATCGAATGGAACCCGTTGCCCCAGGTTAATGGCCTCATCCTCCAGCCGGGAAGTCTGCCCGGATTCGGTCTCACAACGGTTGAACGTGTGTGTCCGAAGCGCCTTTACGGTGGCCAGGACCGATATACGGCTGCTCTCGCTCGCGGCGCGAGGCCGTGGTGACGCGTTGGATCACGACCAGGGCCGCCTCAAGATCGGCGATGCCGACTTGCGCGCCTACTGCGTCAGCCCAGGCGTGCTGACCCCGGGCCAGGCGGTGCACGGTCTCCCGACCACGCTGGGTGGGTTCGAGCAGCCGAGCCCGCTGGTGCCTCGGATTGTTTTGGTAGGTCGCCCAACCGCGCTCGACGAGCAGGTCCGCCACGCGCTGCACGCTCTGACGGGCAAGGCCAAGGCCGACCCGGCGGGCGATATCTGAGACGGTGAGTGGTTCCTCCAGCGTGGCTCCAAGCACCTGCCACCACGCCGGCGTCAGACCAACCGGACTCGTCATCGTCTCGGCCGCGGCCAAGAACTCGCCGTTGAGCTCGAACACGGGAAGCACCAACGCGGTCAGCGCATCACCGGCGGGTGATCGGGTGGCTGCGGTGCTCATTGCGCGGCCGTCAGTTGGTCGAAGTACCTGCGCTCTCCGGTCGAGTACAGGCCGTACCAGGCATCGATGATCGCCGGTGGGAAGAGTTGGATCCGGCGGAAGATCGCCGCCGCAAAGTCCAGTGGCATGGTCCCGGGCGACGTGATGACGCCATTGTCCTCGACGACACGCGCGTCGAGGTACCGCTGCGCACCGGCGTATCCGCTCGGCGCGAGAAACTCGGCAGCGTTGCTGGTGTGCGCCCGCTCGTCCAGGAGTCCGGCGCGAGCCAGTCCGAGGGTGGCGCCACAGATCGCGGCCACGGTGCCATGGTTTTCAAGCACCCGCTGGGCAAGGTCGAGCGCTGCATCGTGGCCCTCCGCCCAGGTGGTGCCACCCGGCAGCACCAGGACCGCCACCTGCTCCGGATCGACATCCGAGAGATTCCCATCAGGCAGGACCCGCATTCCGCCCATGCTGGTGACGCTTTGACCTGCCTCGGTCACGATTCGCGTGCGGTATCGAGCCGGTCCCTGTTCGGCGGCCATAGCCACACCCGCAAGGACGTGCGGATACTCCCAGTCAGCCATGGTGTCCAGTGCGTACAGCACGATCTGCGACATCAGTGTCTCCTAGGATCGACAGTGTGCTGTCAACATTAGGGTGCTGACCGTGTGGTGTCTAGGAGTTTTCTGGTGAGTGTCCGCGCCCCGCACCAGCCTTGCCGGGCGTTGTCGTAGGCCGCGCTTAGGCTCGCAGTAGCCGAAGACGAGGGGTGAGGCCATGCAGCGGCTCGATGACCGTCTGGTGTTGTCCGCCACCGACCTGACCAAACACCTGTCCTGCCGGCATGTGACCACGCTCGACCGCCAATTGGCGTACGGCGAACGCGCTCGGCCGCCCGAAGGAATCGACGAGCAGCTTGAGCTCATCTTCGCCAAGGGTCTGGAGCACGAGCGACGTTACCTCCTGCACTTGCGTCAGGAGACCGGCGGCGACGTCGTAGAAATCCCCGCGAATCCCGATCGGGTAGCGGCCGAGGCGCAGACCGTGGCGGCGATGCGGGCCGGTCACCGGGTGATTTATCAAGCCACCCTGTACGACGGCTGGTGGGTGGGATTCGCGGACTTCCTGCTGCGCCGGGACGGACGTCGTTCGGTGTTCGGCGACCATGCCTACGACATTGCCGACACCAAACTGGCTCGCCGCCTCAAGGTCCCGGCGCTGTTGCAGATGGCGACGTATGCCGAGCGGCTCGAACAGCTGCAAGGGGTTCCGCCGCAGCACTTGGTCGTGGTGACCGGCGACTCGGTCGCGCATCCGTGGCGGCTGATTGACGTGGCGGCCTACGGGCGACGGGCTCGGGCCCGGCTTCGACGAGCGCTGGCCGACCGTCCGGCGACCGAAGCGATGCCAAACCCATACTGCGCGCAGTGTCGCTGGCTGCCGGATTGCTCGCAGCAGTGGGTGGCCGCCGATGACCTGTCACTGGTCGCTGGCATGCGGCGGGGGCACCAAGAGTTGTTGCGTGCCGCTGGGGTGAACACCGTGGCTGGACTGGCTGCAAGGAGCCCGGACGAGTTGGCCGCCACGCCCGGGTTGAACAGCGCGGTCGCCCGGCGATTGCACCGGCAGGCGAGCCTTCAGGTGAGCGAGCGGCATAGCGGAGTGCCCGCGCATGAGTTGCTGGCACCCGAACCCGGGCGCGGCTTGGCCCGGCTGCCCAGGCCGGACGCGGGGGACGTCTACCTGGACTTCGAGGGTGATCCATTCGCCGAACAGGGCCGTGGCCGGGAGTACCTTGCCGGGCTGCTCGATCGAGACGGCGTGTTCTCCTGCTGGTGGGCGCATGACCAACCGGCCGAGGCGACCTTGACGGCACAGTTGCTCGCTGCCCTCGTGGATCGTTGGCGTCAGCATCCGGACCTGCACATCTACCACTACGCGGCGTACGAGGTCACCGCCCTCAAACGGCTTTCGGAGCGGTATGACGTGGGGCAAGCCGATCTCGACGCGTTGTTGCGCGGCGGCCGTTTCGTCGACCTGTACACGGTGGTCAAGCAGGGGCTCGCGATCAGCAAGAGTTCGTACTCGATCAAGAAGCTGGAGGACTTCTACTGGGGTCACGTGCGTCGCGGCGACGCCGATCAGGTCGCCGACGCCATGAGTTCGGTGGTCGCCTACGAGCAGTGGCTGGCAGGTGAGCCGATGCACCGGGATGACGCCATCCTGGACCGGATCCAGGCGTACAACCGCGAGGATGTCCGATCCACCCTGGCGCTGCACGATTGGCTGGAGGAACGGCGTCGTGAGCTCGAGGGTCAACTGGGCAGCGTTCTGACGCGGCCGGAGGAGGTCGAGTTCGCGTTTACCGCCGATCCGCAGGCGACGCTGGCCGAACGGTCGTTGGCGACCGCGTTGGCTGGCGCGGGGGAGCCGATGCTGGCCGGATTGGTCGGGTGGCACCGCCGGGAGCAACGACCGCAGTGGTGGGAGTTCTTCGGCCGTGCCAACGCCTCCGATGAGGAACTGATCGACGATGCGAGTGCGATCGGCCGGCTCGGTCCACCGGTTCAGGTGCGGGAGAAACATGGCAAGACCGGCCGGGTGACCTCGCGGATCTGGCGGTATGAGTTTGTGCCGCAGGAGTGCCGATTGCCCCTGGGCAAGCCGGCGTTCGACGTCGACACGCTGACCGGCGCCGGAACGGTGGTCGATTACGACGGTGTCGCGGGTTGGATCGAGCTGTCCCGCGGGGTGCGTTCCGAGCCGGCGACGCCGCGCGGGCTGGGCCCTCCCGGACCAGTGAACATCACGGTGTTGCGGGAATCGTTGGCGCGCGTGGGCCAGGCGGCGCTCGAGGGGACGCCGCATCCGGGCTTGGCGCTGTTGCACCGGCAGCGACCCCCTGACCTGCCTCGACGGTCGGGGGAGGATCCGGCGGACGCGGTGGTCCGGGTGGGTCGGGGGTTACGCGGTGGCGTGCTTGCGGTGCAGGGGCCACCGGGGGCTGGCAAGACATACGCCGCCTCCCGGCTGATTCGCGAGCTGCTCGGCAGCGGTCACACCGTGGGCGTCACCGCCAACTCGCATGCCGTGATCGCCAATCTGCTGGCCGAGGTGGGTCAGCCCGCCCTGCATAAGGTCAGCGAGCTGGCCGATCACGCACCCATCGAGGAGTTGCTGGTCAAGGAGGTGGCCGACAACGGGGCGGTCGCGTCGGCGTTGGCCGGCGGCGAGGCCAACTTGGTCGGCGGGACCGCCTGGTTCTGGGCTCGAGAGGAGCTGGCCGGGTCGGTCGACGTGCTGGTGGTCGACGAGGCGGGTCAGTTTTCGCTGGCGAATGCGGTGGCGGTGGCCCAGGCGGCGCGGGGGATGGTGCTCCTGGGTGATCCCCAACAACTGACCCAGCCGACTCGCGCGGAGCACCCCCATGGTGCCGGCGTGTCGGCGCTGGAGCACCTGATTGGGGATCGACCGGTGATCGCGCCGGATCGGGGGCTCTTCCTCGACCACACCTGGCGCATGCACCCGAAGCTGACGGAGTATGTTTCGGAGCTCTTCTACGACGGCGAACTGGCCTCCGCTCCCGGACGGGAGCGGCAGCAGATCATGGCGCCCGGACTGCTCACTGGAGCGGGGGTCCGCTGGCTGCCCGTCGCGCACCTGGGCAATGTCTCGGACAGCCCGCAGGAGGCCGAGGTGGTGGCTGGCCTCGTGGTCGACCTCTTGAGCGGCAGATGGGTCGACGTCGAGGGCGTCGAACGAGCGATGACCCCCGCGGATGTGCTGGTCGTGGCGCCGTACAACGCGCATGTGGCCCGAATCGGCGCCGCGTTGCAGGCGCGCGGCGTCGACGGGGTGCAGGTGGGGACCGTCGACAGGTTCCAGGGTCGCCAGGCACCGGTGGTGATGTATTCAATGGCAAGCTCAAGTTCCGCAGACGCGCCGCGCGGGGTGAATTTCCTGTTCGATCCGCACCGGCTCAACGTGGCAGTGTCACGCGCCCGAGCGCTGGCCGTTGTCATCGGTTCGCCGGAGCTGCCCGACTCGCCCGTCCAGGCGCACCAACCGGAGCAGCTGCGCGCGGTGAACGCGTTGTGCGAGTACGTCGAGCGAGCCCAACGTGCACTGGAGCAGGAGTGTGGGAGTCCCAGGCCGTCAGCATTCCAAACCCTCGAACTGCCTGGATTCGAGGGCTTGCCGGCGACGGCGTCGGCACGTCGGGGCCGCCGACGCTGACCGCACGCGGATGGCGGTTCCACCGTGTAGCCGAGGGGATCACGTCACCGGCGACGACGGCGCCCCGAAACGTATTCGCTGACCACGAATTCGCCCAGCCGCGCCGGGTTCGGGGCGAAAACCCGCCCGCCGTTACGTCGGGCGATCGCTTCGATGAAACGCGCCAACCCGGGGTCGTCACCGAGCATGAACGTGTTGATCACGATGCCGTGCCGGGTGCACAGGTCCGCCTCACGTACCGTCGCCTCGACCGTGGCGGCCATCGTCGGCCAGTAGAAGAACGGCCGACCGTCGTCCAGATAGTGCGCCGTTGGCTCGCCGTCGGTGATCACCAGCAAAACCGGTTCGGCGCTGGGGTGGCGGGCCAGGTGCCGGCGGGCCAGTCGCAGCGCCCCTGCCAAGTTTGTCCCAGGTACGCCGTTCGGTTCGACCGCAGCCAACTCGGCGCGGCTCATCACCTCCGCCTCGAGCCCGAAGCCGATCAACTGCAGCGCGTCCTGCGGGTATCGGGTTGTGACCAGGTGATCCAGGGCCAGCGCGGTTTGCTTCATGGCGGCCCATCGATCCTGCGCATACATCGACCACGACAGGTCGAAGCACAGCGCGATGGCTGCTCCGCCCCGGTGTTCGGTCTCGCTCACCGCGAAGTCCTCGACGGCCAGCGTCGTGCTCGGCGACCCGGTCGCCGCCGTCCGAAGCACTGCGTTTCGAACGGTTTGGACGACGTCAATGGGCTGTTCGTCACCGAAGATCCAAGGCCGGGTGGATCCGATGAACTCCCCGGCCGAACCGACCGATCGGTCCTCGTGTGAACCTCGCGTCGTCGACTGCAAGTCGGCGAGCACCTTGGCCAGCGCCGTCTGCCCCATCCGGCGCACTGCCTTGGGAGAGAGTTGGAGCTCGTCGGCATCGCCGCTGAGCCAACCTTGGCGGCGAAGCTCGGCGTCCATATCCTTGAGCTGGCGCACCTCCTGCGCGGCGGACGGACCCAGCTGGCGGGCCACCGCGTCAACGTCTAGGTCATCCAGCGTCGAACCCGGATGCCGCATCGCCAGCGACCGCTCCAACGTGTCCAGCTCAGCGATCTCCGCCAGTGCGGCGGTGCCCTCGCTCAGGGACAGTGACTCCTCGCCGGACATCCGCTCCCGCCCGGTCCAGTCATACCCAGGTCGAAGCCCACGCAATGAGTCGTTCAGCTGCGACATCTCGGCGGCCAGGTCGAGATCGGAGAGCATGTCGTCCATGAGCTGCTGAAGTTGGTCGCGCTGCGCCGGGGACAACGACTTCATGAACCGGGCGCCCGCGGCGGCTCGCCGTGCCAACTCGTCGATCAGCTCATCGACATTCTTGGGATCGGAGTCGAACGTGTCGCCGTGCTTGGCCATGAAGTCGGCGAACTGCTGGGTGGTGTCCTCGCCTCGGGCGTGTGCACCGAGCAGCCGGTTCACGTCGGCTAGGAAGTCCTTGAGCTCTTCGCGCGAGGCCGTGTCATCCCCGCCCTCGCCCCGTGACCCCTGGCCTTCGCCGTGGCTCTGGTCACCGGAGGCACCGCCCTGCGGGGGACGTTGTCCCAACCCTGGGAACTGCTGGCTCATCGCTTCCCGCTGCAGGAGCTCGCGGATCTGCCGGTATGTCGTCTCGGCTGCAGGGGCGTGCCATTGCCGTTCCGAAAGCTGCTGGACGGCGTGGGCCAGGTTATCCGGCAGCAGGTCCAACTCGGTCTCCGACCACCGGGCCGCATCGCTGGGGTCGGCCGCCAGCGACTCGCGCTCCTGCGTCAGTGCCGTCTCAAGCAGTTGACGGACCTCTTGCAGCGTGCCATCCAGGGTCCCCGAGCGCTGTAGCTCGCGGCGTCGCCGAGAAAGAGCCTCCCGTAGTTCTCGCAGCCCACGCTGACCCGGCAGGCCCCGCTGCAACACAGCGTGGAGCGCGTCGGAGGCGCGTTCGCCGTGCAGCATGCGGTCGCCGAGCGCGTCCATCGCAGCGCGGACGTCGGCCGGCATCGCGAGCGGGTCCGGCCCACCCGTCCACCGCCCATATCTGGATCGGGTCATACGCTCACCACCTCGCTGACTATCCTGCGCTCCATCTCAGCCTCACCACCTCAGCCTCACCAGGTCAGGCTCACCAGGTCAGGCTCACTGCGTCAGGTCGTGCCGCCGTACACGGAGCGACCATCGGAGACCGCCTCCTTGCCCACTCGGCGACTCAGGTAGAGCCCCTCGAGGACGAATTCGATCGCTGACGCGGCTTGCCCGGGGGTCGGTTCGCCGTCCACGCCGAACGCGTTCAACACTGCCGACAACCCGCTGACCGGACCGAGCTGTGAGAGCAATTGCGATGCGGGCACCAGATCGCCGGTCTCGATCTGGACCCCGTCGGCGATCCGGTCGGTGAACCCGGAGACATCCAGACCACTAGCGTGCTCCCGGTACGTCGCCGCCGTGCTGACTCGCAGCAGATGGGACAGGACCTCGTCCTCGCGGCCTTCCTCGCTGCGCTCGAACTCAACCTTGCCGCGCAAGGTGGGCAGCACCGAACTCAGGTCGCAGACCCGCGCCACCGCCTCGGGCTCGCCGCACAACGCGGCCCGGCGCAATGCGCAAGCAGCGACGTGTTCGGCGGCGGCGATAGCGAACCGGGCTGAGACGCCGGAGCGCTGGTCGACCGAGGGGGACTCTCGCACACTGCGGGTGAACCGGGCGATCACGTTGAGCAGGACCCGTGGCACCGATGCCACCAGGTCGGCCTCCTGGGTGACGAGGTCGATCTCGTCGTTCAAGTCAAGGGGGTAGTGGGTGCGCAGTTCGGCGCCGAACCGGTCCTTGAGTGGGGAGATGATCCGGCCCCGGTTCGTGTAGTCCTCGGGGTTCGCGGTCGCCACGACGAGCAAATCCAACGGCAAGCGGAGCGTGTAGCCGCGGACCTGGAGGTCTCGCTCCTCGAGCACATTCAGGAGCGAGACCTGGATGCGTTCGGCCAGGTCTGGCAGCTCATTGATGACGACAATGCCGCGGTTGGTGCGCGGCACCAGGCCGAAGTGAATCGTCTCGGGGTCACCGAGCGTGCGTCCTTGGGCGATCCGGACCGGGTCGACATCGCCGATCAGATCCCCGACGGAGGTGTCGGGTGTCGCGAGCTTCTCGCCGTACCGTTCGCTGCGGGTCAACGATCGGTGTCCACTCATCGAGCAAATCAACCAGCGAGCGGGCCAACCGGGTCTTGCCTTGTCCGCGCTCGCCGAGGAGCACCACGTCGTGACCAGCCAGTAGAGCGCGCTCCAGTTGCGGTAGCACCGTTTCGTCCATGCCGACGATGCCCGCAAACCTGTGTCGCTGTTGCGACAGCGCTACCAATAGGTTGTCGTGAAGCTCCTCGTGGACGGTCCGGTACTGGTGCCCGGTGGCGCGCAGCGTCCCAAGGCTCGTCGGGAGCCCGTCGGGCCGGGCCGGGAGCCCGGGTAGCGTGTGCTGATTCACACCACGACCGTACGTCGCGATGCCGATGCTGTCAGTTCGGGAATCAACCGTCGACGCCGAGCTCACTGGGCCAGCGACGACCAGCAACAGTGGCGTACTCACCCCGGGTTCGATCCGCCGCATCAGTGGCCGGTTCTCGAATGACAAGACGTGATGCTGTCCGGTGTGACGGCTTCCTACTCTGCAGCCGAAGGTGGTCAAGGGCAGTGAACGTTCGGATGCACCAGCGCGAAGCCCTCGTTCGCTGGCTGGTGATGGGCCGCCGCAGTGGGATTGCCTAACCAGGACCATGAGGCGCACATGACGACGACCACGGGAGTATGAGATGAGCCAGGACTGGGCCTTCGAGACGCGGCAGATCCACGCCGGTCAAACCCCGGACAGCGCCACTGGCGCACGGGCGCTGCCGATCTACCAGACCACGTCGTACGTCTTCGAAGACACACAGGTGGCGGCTGACCGCTTCAGCCTGCAAGATCTTGGCCCGATCTATACCCGGATCGGCAACCCCACCCAGGGCGCCGTCGAAGAGCGGATCGCCTCACTCGAAGGCGGTGTCGCGGCACTGCTGTTGGCCTCTGGTCAGGCGGCCACGACGTTCGCGATCCTCAATGTGGCCGGCGCCGGCGACCACTTGGTGTCCAGCGCCGCGCTGTACGGCGGCACGTTGAATCTGCTTAAGCACACCTTGCCCCGGCTCGGGATCGAGACGACGTTTGTCGAACCCGGCGACTTGGACCAGTGGCGGGCAGCGATCCGGCCGAACACCAAGCTGCTCTTGGGTGAGACCATTGCCAATCCGAGACAATCCGTGCTGGATATCGAGGCGATCGCGGGGATCGCGCACGCGGCGGGATTGCCGCTTTTCGTCGATAACACGGTCGCGACGCCGTACTTGATCCAGCCGCTGAAGTGGGGCGCCGATGTGGTGATCCATTCGGCGACCAAGTATCTCGGCGGGCACGGAACCGCGATCGCTGGGGCTCTGGTCGACGGCGGAACGTTCGACTACGCGGCCGACCCCGCCAAGTTCCCGTCCTTCAACGAGCCGTCGGAGAGCTACCACGGGCTGGTGTTTGCTCGCGACCTCGGCGTCGGGTGTGCCCTTGGTGCGAATCTGGCGTTCATTCTCAAGGCGCGAGTTGAATTGTTGCGTGACCTCGGTTCCGCGATATCGCCGTTCAATGCGTTCCTGTTGGCCCAGGGCCTGGAGACGCTGTCGCTACGGATGGAGCGCCACGTCGAGAACGCGCACAACGTGGCGAAGTTCTTGGTCGGTCACCCCCAGGTCGAAAGCGTCAACTTCGCCTCGCTCGAGGGATCGGACACCAAGGCACTCGCCGACAAATACTGCCCGAAGGGCTCCGGCGCAGTGTTCGCGTTCGAGATCGCCGGGGGGATCGAGGCGGGTCGCCGGTTCGTGGAGGCGTGCACACTGCACTCCCACGTCGCCAACCTGGGGGACGTTCGCTCCCTGGTGATCCACCCCGCATCGACGACCCACTCCCAGGGCGGGGACGCCGACCGGCTCGCCGCTGGCGTGACCCCGGGTCTGGTCCGGCTCGCCGTCGGGATCGAACATGTGGATGACATCATCGCCGACCTGCAACAAGGATTCGCCGCCGCGAAGGTTGGCTAAGCGCGACGATCCCCGTACAGCCTTCGACGGCTAGTCGACGCTGATCTCACCCATCAGGTTCCAGCCGGATCCGTCGATCTGTTGGCTGATGATCTGGGGTGTCGCGGTCAGGTACTGCGGGAATTCTTGCTGCATCGTTGTGAAATGTGCGGACTGGACGTGCTGCGCCGGCGCCTCGCCGTCCTCGAACGCCTCAATGAGCACGTACTCATGAGGGTCGTCAACGCTTCGAGACCAGTCGAACCACAGGTTCCCCGGCTCGGCCCGGGTCGACTCCGTGAACGAGTGGACCAACTGCGGCCACTGGTCGGC
>CAJDVI010000056.1_pt1 | contig 19937 bp, 17 predicted proteins | sample 7391351 | NCBI WGS metagenome assembly CAJDVI01 (sample SAMEA7055704, study PRJEB34461) | soil metagenome | biome: terrestrial ecosystem; feature: Peninsula; material: soil | place: Antarctica | collected 2016 | reverse complement strand
GGCAACCGCGCGCTCGTCGGATGGTCAACCCTTTTGGTCAGGTAGCGAGCCGGATTCTTCGGCGTCGGCGCCCAGTAGTCGTTGCTGCCGAGCACGAACGCGCCTGGCAACCCAAGGAACGGCTCCATCGCGTTGATCAGCGGTTGGACCGATTCCTGATGGCTGATGTTGTCGCCGGTGTTCACGACGAAGTCCGGCGAAAGTGCAGCGAGCCCGCGGACCCACTCGATTTTCCGACGCTGGTTGGGCATGAGGTGCAAGTCAGTCAGATGCAGCACCTTCACCGCAGGGGCGCCCGCAGGCAGCACGGGCATAACGTACCTGCGGAGCGTGAAGGCATTGCGTTCGACGAGCCCGGCATAGGTCAGGCCGAGGCCGGCCGCCAAGGACAGGCCCCTGGCCACTCGCAGCGCCAGCTTCATTGGCTGGCCGACGGTGTCGTCCGGTCACCCCTGCCCCCGGGACTAGCGCTGGATGGCGCAGCTTTCGCGGAAGGCGCCTTCGTGGATGGCGAGGGGCGCGCGGATGGCGAGGCGGACCGGGAAGAAGTTGGCTTTGGCCTCTTGGTCCGCTGGGGTTGTTGGCTTTGGTAGCGACTGCCGTTGGACAGGGACACCGTGACGGTCGAACCCTCCGGTGCCTGGTCGCCGCTATTTGGTCTGGTCCAGGCCACCCGTCCAGCGGCGCGATCGGAGTCGACGCGCCGGTCGCTGACGGAGACCTTGAACCCGGCCTCTTCAAGGATCTGCACGGCCTTGTACCTGGCACGTCCGAAGACGTTGGGGACTTCGACGAGGTTGACGCCCCCGGTCTTGCCGTCGAGTGAGTTTTCCATTCGCTTGAATGAGCGCACCGGGAGACCGGCGGTGGACAGGTTCATGACGGTGCGCCACATGGGCCCAGCGATCGTCGCGCCATAGACGCCCGGCATCCGCCGCGGCAGCCTGGGCGTGCCGTACCAAACGGCCACGGTGCGCTGGGGGGTGTATCCGACGAACCAGGTCTGTTTGCTCTCGTCGCTGGTCCCAGTCTTGCCCGCAGCCGCTCTTCCGCCGGACAGCCCGCCGATGCCGCGGCCGGTCCCGTTGGTCAGCACGCCCTGCAGCATTCGTGTCGCGTCGTATGCCACCGAGCCTTTGATGACGTCTGTGCACCCGCTGGTCTTCAGCGCGTACTTCTTATTGTCGTAGCCGACAACACTCGCCACGGGCGTCGGCTCACAGAACTTCCCCCCGGCTGGAAGCACCGCGTACGACCCTGCCAGCGTCACAGGTGAGGCCTCATCGGCGCCGAGGACGACCGAGGACATGTACGCGCCGTACGGCTCGCCGTCTCCCTTCTTCAGGCCCATCTTGCGCATCGTCTCGCGTTCCTTGCAGATACTGACCCGCGCGGCCAGCGCCACGAAAGCGGTATTGACCGAGGCTGCGGTGGCGTGGCCGAGGGTCATCGGACCGTGTTCATTGCTCTCCGCGTTATGCGGGTTCCACGATCCGGCAAACCCACATTTCTCGCCGGCCATCAGACGGGAAGCGGAGAACCAGGTGCCGTCCGGCGGGGCTGTGATCGAGCTGCTGGCGGTCATCCCCTGCTCGAGGGCCGTTACGATCCCGAACATTTTGGCTGTGGAACCGATCTGGAACCCGTTGGACTCGCCGTACATCTTGTCCACCGACCAGTTGACCTGGGTCTTGCGATAGTCCGTGCTTTGCGCGATGGCCATGACCTTGCCGGTGCCCGGCTCGACGACCGCAGTGGCCATGCCACGTTGCAGCGAGTTGTAGTCTCCGCGTGCGCGCAAGGCCTTCCGGATAGAGGCGACCAGCGGCATGTCGATGGTCGACCGGATCGTCAGGCCGCGCCGGAAGATGGTTTTGCGCCGATCCTCTCGGTCCTTGCCGAGACTGGGTTGATCGAGCAGCCAGTTCACGACGTAATCGCACACGTATGGGTCTGTGGACGCCAGGCAGGACCGTTTGGGGGGGGTGCCCGTGACTTTGACCGGGGCTGCGATCGCCTGAGCGTACTGGCGCTTGCTGATGTACGTCAGTTCGAGCATCCGCTGGAGGACGATGTTGCGCCGCTTCAGCGCAGCCTTGGGGTTACGGATCGGGTCGGTCACGCCGGGACGCTGGACAAGACCGGCCAGCAAGGCCGCCTGTGGCAGATCGAGTTTGCTCGCCGGAATCCCGAAGTACCGCTTGGAAGCGGCTTGGACGCCGTATGCCTGAGCACCGTAGTAGGCGATGTTCATGTAGCCCTCGAGAATGTCGTTCTTCGACTTCTTCTTCTCCAGAGCGATGGCGAGCTTCGCCTCTTCGACTTTGCGGACGTACCCCTTGATACCGGTTGCTTCACTGGCCGCTTCGGCGGCCTCCTTGTCATCATTGGCCAATGCTGTGTACACGAGCGTTTGCTTGACATACTGCTGCGTGATCGTCGATGCGCCCTGACGGTTCTTCATCAGCGTCGAGGTGAACGCGCGCATCATGGCCCGAGCGTCCACACCGGAGTGCTCGTAGAATCGGTCATCCTCGATGGCTACTTGGGCGCGCTGCATGATGGGGGCGATTGCCTCGAGGGGGACGACTTCGCGATTCTCTTCCGACAAGATGGCGATGACGCTGCCGTGGCTATCAAGCACCTTGCTCTGCGTGGCCAGCGGCGAAGCGGCGATCTCGGCCGGCAGTGCGTCGATTGTGCCGATGACCTCCTTGGTTGTCGCACCCACCAGGCCAGCGGCCGGCATGAACAGGCCAGCGGCCAGCAGGCCCAGAACCAACGACGCGGCCAGGAAAGCACCGAGCAGACTGACGGCGTTGGAGATCCCGGAGGAGCGATCCTGCATGTGGGCATGCTAGTCGGCGGACCTGACAACTCTCCGTACGGGAGGACAGTCGAAGCGAGCCCGTTGGTCGAACCCAGACAGGCGGGGCCGAAGCTGTCCTGAGCTCGGACGGAAGGCAACGAAATCACAACGAAGTCGCGCAGGGGACACGTTGCAGCACGACCGCAAGTCATCAAAACGTCAACCATATCAAGGCCATTGGCGCTGACTAGTCCGTTCGGGCTATGAGCTGATAGCTAGGACGAGGCATGTTACCGGACGCCCCTGCTTTCGTACCGTCAAATTGACAGATCTTGAACAAGATAGCGAAATGCTGAAATCGTGGGGGAACGGAACATGTGTGGAATGCCAGAAGTGAGCGGTGGGGGCTGCCATGGAGCGTGGGTCGAAGACTGGCCGAGCATGGCCGCGTGTCGGGGGGCGGCACCAGACGCTTTGTTCGTCCAGGGGGCGGCGCAGCAGCAGGCCAAGCTGATTTGCACCGGCTGCCCGGTCATCGCGGAATGCCTAGCGGACGCGCTCGACAACCGCACAGAATTCGGTGTGTGGGGTGGGATGACCGAGCGTGAACGGCGCGCAATGCTGCGCCGCCATCCAAACGTTGCGTCGTTCCGTGCCATCTTTGAAAACGATCGGGCACGCCTGGCGTCGGCCTGAGATTCGCCGGGCGGGGTGGCGAGCCCGGGCGGGTTGCGCGTTACCTGTCGGACCCGCCGAGGGCAGCGCCGATCTCTCGCAACGCTTCCAGGTCGTGAATGTCCTGTGCCGCCGCCGGTACCTGGACCGCTGCGACCTCTGGGTGATTATCCAGGAATCGGTGGATGAGGTCCTGGTGACGGCGAGCCGTCTCGCTGGTCCGTGCGTGCAACCGCAAGAGAGCGACCGTCGTACGGTGCTCTTCGTCGTCGGGCATCGCCTCAGCTCCGGTCTCTGCCACTGTGGCTGGAAGTTGCGGCACCTTGCTGAACGACACCCGGTTGACCACGAGCCCGGCGAGCGGCATGTGCTCCGCGCCGAGGCGGTCGACGAAATACCCGGCCTCGCGCAGCGCGTCCCGTTCCGGGCTGGCGACCACCAGAAATGCCGTGCCCGGGCGGCTCAGCAGCGCGTACGTCTGGTCGGCGCGCTCCCGAAACCCGCCGAACATGGTGTCCAAGGCTGCCGTTAAGGTCTGCACGTCGCTGAGCATCTGGGAGCCCAGGATTTTTGACATCGCCCCGACCGCGAGGTTCACCCCGGCCGTGAGGATTTTGAAGTATGCGCGCCCGCCTGCCTTGGCCGGAGCCATCAGCAGACGAATGAACCGGCCGTCCAGGAATGAGCCAAGCCGGGCCGGTGCGTCCAAGAAGTCCAGCGCCGACCGGGACGGCGGGGTGTCCACGACGACCAGGTCCCAACGAGGTTCGCCGTCCTCACGCTGCTGGTGATGCAGCTGGCCCAGCTTCTCCATCGCCATATATTCTTGAGTGCCCGCGAACGAGCTAGACAGCGCCTGGTAGAAGGGGTTGTTGAGGATCTGCTCGGCCTTCTCGGGGGTGGCGTGCGCCTGCACCACCTCATCGAAGGTGCGCTTCATGTCCAGCATCATCGCGTCAAGCGACCCGCCGGCACTGGTGTCGATCTCCAGCACGGCGCGGGGGATGTTGTCCAGCTCGTCCAAGCCCATCGACTGGGCCAGTCGCTTCGCCGGGTCGATGGTCAAGACACAGACATGACGCCCTGCCTCGGCCGCCCGCAGGGCTAGCGCGGCGGCGGTCGTCGTCTTCCCGACCCCACCAGAGCCGCAGCACACCACAATGCGCGTGCCAGGATCGCTCAGCAGCTCATCGACCATCAGCGATTGCGGTCGCGGGAGGGCGGGGGGTTGGTTGGCCGGGTCCAGGCGCCGCTGCCGGGCGCCCGGACGCACATTTTCAGGGCTCATGGTCATCGCTGGCTCCTCACCAATTCGCCTGTTCGGCGAGGCTGTGGGCGATCTGGCGCACGGTCGTGGCGTTCACGCCCTCCGGCACGACCGGGAGCATGAACACCGGAAGCTCCAGGCTCTCCACGACCGCGAGCTGCTCGCCTTCAAGGCTCATCCGCTCGGCGTGTGCCTTGGCCTCCTCGGCCAGCCCGTGCACGGTCTGCGAATCGTTCGGTATGCCGAACTCGGCCAGCTGGGAGGCAAGGAACTCCAGGTCGAGCTCGCCGGCCTCGGCCTGGTCGAGGCACTCGGAGGACAGCAGCGGGTCGCGGGCCTGGTTGACGATGACGGAGCCCAGTGGGAAGCCCACCTCACGCAGATCCCCGATGGCGTCGGACGCCTCCTGAACCGGCATCTCTTCCAGCAGGGTGACCACGTGGACCAGGCTCGCGTCGGAGGTCAGCAAGGAAGTCACCGAGTTCGCCTGCCCGCGGATCGGACCCATCTTCGCCAGATCGGCGACCTCGTCGGTCACATTCAGGAATCGGGTCACTCGGCCGGTGGGCGGGGCGTCCAGGACGACCGTGTCGTAGGCCCAATCGATCGAACCGTCCGGGCGCGGTTTGTCACCGCGGCGGCGGGTGGCGTCATACACCTTTCCGATGGACAGCACGTCGCGTACGCCAGGGGCGATCGTTGTCGCGAAGTCGATGGCTCCGAGCTTCTCCAGAGCCTTACCCGCTCGTCCCAGGTGGTAGAAGAGGTCGAGGTATTCCAGCAAGCTGGCCTTCGGGTCGACCGACAGGCCCCACAGTTCGCCGCCGCCGGCGACGCGGGTCACCATGGTCTCGTGGTTGGGCAGCGGTGCGACGTCCAAGGTTTGGCTGATCCCCTGGCGGGCCTCCACCTCTGCCACCAGCACCCGCCGACCCTGCGCGGCCAGGCCCAAGGCCAGCGCACAGGCGACGGTCGTCTTGCCGGTCCCGCCCTTTCCGGTGATGACATGGAGGCGGACCTCGGACCAGGACGGTCGCTGCGACGTTGCTGGCCTCATGCTGCTGAGTCTAGGGCTGCAGAACAGTTGCTTTGGTCAGCCGCCAACCTCGAAACCACTGCCGCGTTCACCGAGCCCGCTGGCTAGAGTGCACCTATGACGACGTGGGAGTACGCGACGACGCCGCTGCTGATCCATACCACTCAGCAGATTTTGAACAACTGGGGTCAGGACGGCTGGGAGCTGGTGCAGGTGGTCACGATGCCGGACGGGAGCCTGGTGGCTTACCTCAAACGGCCGCGTCAGGCATGAGGGGACGCGGCGATGCCGGACACGACAGGTGAGCACCGCCTGAGTCGAGTCGAGCAGCGGCTTGCGGATGCCGGCCTGCACGTCCCCACGCTGGCAGCGCCGGTGGCGGCGTACGTCCCGGCCCAGCGCGATGGTCGGCATGTGTTCACATCTGGTCAACTGCCGCTGGTGGACGGTTTACTACCCGTTCTTCTTTGCTATCCCCATGGTGATCAATGGAGCCTCGCAGCTCCTGCAGACCGCCTTCGGCGACGCCGGTCAGCACGCCCGCAGCGCGGTCGGGGTAGCGGTACTGCCGCTCGATGCCCCTGTCGAGGTCGAGATCCTGGTCGCGATCCGCAGTTGAGCCGCGCCAGCTCGGCGGGTGCCGACAGGCCTCGGTGATCAGCAGAAGCGAGCAGGGCGCAAGAGGATGAGGAGCACGATGAGGATCGAGATCCGTGACTTCCCGGTGCCCGGGTCGCTCCAAGAGCGCGCCCAAGCGTGGCTCGCAGCGCAGGAGGCGGGTGCCGCGCATGAGCCCGTCCAGGCGCGTCCGGCCTCGACAGTGATGCTGGTGCGCGACGGCGCCGGCGCCCCGGAGGTCTTCATGATTCGGCGGGTGCCGACGATGGAGTTTGCCCCCAACATGTGGGTCTTTCCCGGCGGCGGTGTGGACGCCCGGGACAACGACGCGTCGCTGCCGTGGGCTGGCCCGAGCCCGCAGGCCTGGGCGGACGCCCTCGTCGCTCGGGACGAGGCTCAGGCTCGGGAACTAGTGATCGCAGCCGCCCGGGAGGTCTTCGAGGAGTGCGGCGTGTTGCTGGCCGCTTCGAGGAGTGCGGCGTGTTGCTGGCCGGCCCTGACGAACAGACCGTGGTGGCAGACGTGTCCGGCCCGCAGTGGGCAGCCGAGCGTCAGGCGCTGCTCAGTCGTGAGCAATCCTTCGCGCAACTGCTGAGCAAGCGTGGTCTGATGTTGCGGACCGACCTGCTCCGCGCGCGGGCCCATTGGATCACCCCGGTGTTCGAGCCGCGCCGATTCGACACTCGGTTCTTCGCGGCACTGCTACCGCAAGGCCAGGTGCCAGATGACGCCACAACTGAGGCGGACACGGCAGCGTGGGCGGTTGCCGACGCGCTGCTGTCCGACCTTGATGTACCCACCGACGGAGGTATGTCTGGAACAGGTGTCAGCAGCCTCCAGCGCTCAAGCCTTCTTGGACAGCGGACCGGCGGTACGGGTCATCCTGCCGACGCTGACCAGGCTTGACAACGTTGCGGTGATGCGCACCGAGCTGCCGGTCTAAATCAGGGGAGCGATGCGAGCGATGAACGAATCAGTGAATCCGCACGCGCTGCGTCCCCAGCAGACGTGGACCGGAGGCGCGATCACGGCGCGAGCGACGTGTGTGCTGTGTCCTAATCCCTCGCCGATGACTCTTGAGGGAACGAACACCTGGGTTCTGGCCGAACCAGGATCCACTGCAGCGGTGATCATCGATCCGGGGCCGTTGGATCAGGTGCATCTGGACGCAGTCTTGGCACACGTTCGGGCGCGCGGATTACACGTGGCGTTGACCTTGCTGACCCACGGTCACCCGGACCATGCCGAAGGAGCCGGCCGGTTTGGGGAGATGACACACGCACCGGTGCACTCGATCGGGCCGGGCCACGCTGATCTTCGGGACGGCGACACGTTGCGCGTCGACGGTCTCGAGGTGGCTGTGATCCACACCCCGGGGCACACCGGGGACTCCACCTGCTTCATGTTGCCGGCCGAAAATGCCCTGCTCACCGGCGACACCGTGCTGGGGTGGGGGACGACGGTGGTGGCTTGGCCGGATGGTGTCCTTGAGGACTACCTGGTGTCGCTGGCCGAACTCGACCGGCTGACCGGTTCAGGTGACGTGGTTCGACTGCTGCCCGGGCATGGTCACGCCGTCGACGACGCGATCGGCAAAGTGCAGTACTACCGTCAGCACCGCGCGCAGCGGCTGACGCAGATCCGGGCGGCGATCGACACCATGGGCTCCTGGGACGCCGATGACGTGGTGGCCGAGGTGTACTCAGACGTGCCGAGGGAGCTGTGGCCGGCGGCGCGGCTGTCGGTATTGGCCCAGCTGGACTACTTGCGAGAGCAGCAGATCTGAGCGGGAATCATCGCCGCAGGGGGGAGACGGGCAGTCAGCGGGACCGGCGTTGCAAGCGTTCCAGATCAAGCAACATGACCGCCCTGGCCTCGAGTTTGAGCCAGCCGCGGGTAGCAAAATCGGCGAGTGCCTTGTTCACCGTCTCGCGAGACGCGCCGACGAGTTGCGCCAGTTCTTCCTGGGTGAGGTCGTGCGCCACCAGGGTGCCTTCGTCGGTCAGCCGGCCGAACCGGCTGGACAGGTCCAGCAACGCCTTGGCGACGCGGCCCGGCACGTCGGTGAACACCAGGTCGGACAGCGAGTCATTGGTACGGCGCAGCCGGCGCGCAAGGGCGGCCAGGAGCGTGATCGATACGGCAGGACGCTGGTCGAGAAACTCGTATAACTGGTCGTTCCCCAAGCCGATCAATTCGGACTCGGCGACGGCGGTGGCGGTGGCGGTGCGGGGGCCCGGGTCGAACAGGCTCAGCTCTCCGAACATCTCACCCGGCCCCTGGATGGACAATAAATTCTCGCGGCCGTCACTGCTGGTGCGGCCGAGCTTGATCTTGCCAGCGGTGATGACGTAAAGGCGATCCCCTCGCTGGCCCTCACGGAATAACACCTCGCCGCGGTCAAGATGGACTTTCGACATGGTGGCCTGGAGCGCCTGCACTATCTCGTCATCCAGTGCCGCGAACAGGGGGGCTTTTCTCACTGCGTCGTGATCCACGCCCCTAGTGTGCCAGAAATCACCTCTCTCAGAGGACGCTCAGAGTCCGCGTTTAGGCTGGTCGATGTGCCCATTCCCGCCCCCGTCCCCGCAGCTCAGCCGGGACGCGCGGCCCCAACACCCGGGTCCGGAGCGAGCACTGCAGCCGGATCCGCCAAAGCTCGCGTCCGACCGACGGGTGCCGCCCGCGCCTTGATAGCGCAGGGCTCCATTGAGCCGGAAGCGATCGAATCCGCGCTCGCGCGGACCCGTCGAGCGCGCCGAATGTACCGCGCCCTGCGGGTGCGTTACCCGGACGCTCACTGCGAGCTGCGTTTCGAGACACCGTTCCAGCTGCTTGTGGCCACAGTGCTGTCGGCGCAGACCACGGACGTGCGGGTGAACCAGGTGACGCCAAGACTGTTTGCCGACTACCCAACAGCCCTTGCGCTGGCCTCCGCCGACCGGGCGGATCTGGAATCCATCATCGGTCCGACCGGGTTCTTCCGCACCAAGTCGCAGTCCTTGCTGAGACTCAGTGCCGAATTGGTGCTGCAGCATGACGGGCAGGTGCCTGCTCGATTGAAGGACCTGGTGAAGCTGCCTGGCGTGGGCCGTAAGACCGCCAATGTGGTCCTAGGGAACGCGTTCGATGTGCCTGGAATCACGGTGGACACCCATGTCGGACGACTGGCTCGCCGATTCGGCTGGACTGGGCAGGACGATCCGGTGCGCGTGGAGAGCGACCTTGCGGGCCTCATTCCCCGCCGTGACTGGACGATGCTGTCGCACGTCATGATCTTTCACGGCCGTCGTACCTGCCACGCCCGCAAGCCGGCCTGCGCTGCGTGTGTGGTGGCCACCGACTGCCCGTCGTACGGGATCGGCGAGACTGATCCCGCTCGTGCGGCGCGTCTGGTCAAGGGCCCGATGCAGGCATCACCTGAGACCGGCGGGTCGGCGCTCAGCACAGTGGTGTCGTCGTGACCCGACCCTCAGCAGGAGGTGCCGGAGAACCGCGTTGGATGCGGACGCTGACTGATCGTCTGGGCCAGGTGCCGCCGGAGTTTTTCAGCAGGTTTCTCCCGGGCGGCACCGAATCAGCCTCGGCGGTGCTGATGCTGTTCGGTCCCGGCCAGGGGCGTCAGGAGTTGGATGAACACAGCGACGTGGTGTTGACCGAGCGGTCCGCCGCGATGCGCTCTCATGCTGGGCAGGTGTCCTTCCCCGGTGGGCGGCTCGACCCGAACGACGCCGGCCCGGTCTCGGCGGCTCTGCGCGAGGCCCGCGAGGAGATCGATCTGGACGAACGCGGCGTGCACATCGTGGCCACGTTGCCCACGCTGTCGATCCCGGTGTCAAACTCAGCGGTGACTCCGGTGCTGGCCTGGTGGGCCAAGCCGTCCCCGGTCCGGGTTGGTTCCCCCAGGGAGGTCGCACGGGTGGTTCGGGTGTCGGTGGATGCGTTGCTGGATCCAGGCAACCGCTTCACGGTCACCCATCCAAGTGGCTACCGCGGCCCGGGTTTCGCCGTCGACGATCTGTTCATCTGGGGTTTCACCGCCGGTGTGCTGGCCAAGACCCTTGACCTTGCTGGGCTGACCCGGTCGTGGGACGCTGCCCGGATCGAGCCGCTCCCGCAGCGGTTCTGGCGTCGCCCGGGTGAACCCGAACTGCGTCCGATCACTCCAAACCACACCGTCACGACCCGCGTTGGGGAACTTGCCCGGTCGAGCGGCTCGGAAGGCGGGTCCGCGTGAACGGTACGACGTTGGACGTGATCCTGCTGCTGATCCTGGTGGCCCATGGAATCTACGGCTACCGCCGCGGGTTCGTGCTCACACTCACCGAAACCGTCGGTTTCCTCGCCGGCGCCGGGCTTGCCCTCGCCCTCTTGCCGAGTCGGATCGATCAGTTCATCCCCGACCGGATCGCGACCTTGCGACCAGTGGTGGTGGTGGCCGCAGTACTGATCATGGCGACCGTCGGCCAATTCCTGGCCGTCCGGTTGACTCGTCCTTTGTTCCGCGTGCCGCGTGCCAGCCCTGCTCGGCAGGTCGATCGGACCCTTGGTGCGATCCTCACCATGGGGGTCGCCGCCCTCGTCGTGTGGTTCGTGGCCGGCTTGATCCAGACGGCCACGCCAACCTGGATGAAGACGACCATCGCCGAGTCACGGGTTCTGCGTGCGGTGGACACCGTCATGCCGAGCTCCAGCGACCGGGTGCTCGCGCAGGTCGTCATGACGCTGCACGACTACGGCTTCCCGAGAGCGTTCTCGGGATTGGCGCCTGAGCCGATCACGCCCGTCGATCCTGGCGATCCCGCCCTCGCCACGTCCAGTGCCGTCAAAGCGGCGCAGCGCTCCGTCGTCCGGGTCGATGCTTCAGCGTTGCGCTGCGGTGGAAAGGACCGGACGTTCGAGGGCACCGGCTGGGTGGCCCGCGAACACATGGTGGTCACCAATGCCCACGTGGTCGCTGGGGCCGAGAACGTCACGGTGATGACCTCGAAGGGTAGAAAGCGCGCCACCGTCATCGCCTTCGACCCGCGGCGTGACCTGGCCGTGTTGTACGTTCGCGGGCTGGATGCCCGGCCATTGCGACAGGGCGAGCAGCTGCAGAAGGGGGCGAGTGCGGTGGTTGCCGGGTATCCAATGAACGGCCCCTACCGGCTCGCCGCGGCCCGGGTACGCGGCACCATGCGCGCCCGGGGGCTGGACATTTACAGCGCGGGCCAGGTGGAGCGCGAGATCTACTCGCTGCGTGCATCGATCAACCCCGGCAACTCGGGGGGGCCGTTGCTAACCAGCGACGGCTCGGTGGCTGGTGTGGTGTTCGCGCGATCGCCCGAGGACCCCTCGACGGCGTACGCGCTGACCCTGGACGAGCTGCGGCCCGTGCTTGAGGGCGCCCGATTGAATCAGGCGGTCGGGACCGGAGGTCAGTGCGCCGCGACGTGAGTCGACGTCGTGGTCTGCACGCTGCCGCGAGCGTCGAACCGCGCACCTTAGAGTCCTTTCAACCACTCCAGTAGCGTCGCGGACGTCGCGGCATGGGCCTCTTCCTGCACAAAGTGGCCCGCTTCAGGGATCATCCTGAACTGGAAGCCGGCGGAGGCGAAACGTGCTGAGCGGCGGGCTGTTTCTGGCAGGAACACCGGGTCACGTCCCCCGTGCAGGGCGAGCACGGGCACCTTGACCTGCTCGCGCAGCGTCGCAAGATAGCGACGTCCGTCCAGGCGCATCGGCGCGGCCAGCATCCAACGAAACCCATCGAGCGCGCAGTGCGCAGCAAACGGGATAGCCATTACTTGCGCGTAGCACTCGGTGACCTCGGAGTCCGGCCAACTGGAACCTGGCGCCGCCCACCTGCGCAGCAGATGGTTGACGTACCCAGGGTCGTGCACGAACCGCTCCGGCAGGTAGGGCCGGTGCAGCTCGAAGAGGCGAAGGTGTGCCACAAGTTGGGCCGGTGAGGCGATACTCGCACGGTGATAGGCCCGGGGGTGCGGGCTCGCGACGACGGCCACCGCGTGGATCACCTCAGGGTGGTGGTAGGGCAGCGCCCAAGTCAGCCAGCCGCCCACGCCGTGACCGACGACGATGGCGCCAGAAGCACCCATCGACCTGATCACGGCTGCCACATCCGCAGCCAGGGTCGGGGCGTCGTACCCGGTGGGCGGCTTATCGGAAGCGCCGTAGCCGCGCAGGTCCATAGCCACCGCTCGGTACCCGGCGTCGCGAAGCGATGCGAGTTGGTGACGCCAGGTCCACCAGCACTGCGGGAAGGAGTGCAGGAGCAGGACCAGGGGGCCGGTGCCTCCGGTATCGGCGATGTGGAAGCGGGAACCGTTGGCTGAGACGTAGCGGTGCATCCACGGGCCAGCGGCCAGGACACATCCGGTGTCCGCGCTCACCACGGCATGCCGACGTTCTTCTGTGCGGTCACGGCCCGGTGCCGGGTGGGCGCACCGCCGGGGTCCGCCGAATCAGCGTCCGGCCGTCTTGACGGTCTCGATGGTCTGCTTCGTCGTGGCGATGGTGCGTTCTGGCACCCCGCGAACGTTGCTCAGTGCCTTCTTGCCCAACAGGGCGCAGATCGCAGCCACGATGATCAGGATGCCGAAAACGATCGCGTACGCCGCCCAGCCGAACAACCCGAGTTGCATCAGGCCCCAGGCCAGTGAGTGCAGCAGATAGATCAGGGAGAGCAGCGCCGTGACTGCCGCTATCGCGAAGAGCGCGGCGCCCTTGCCAATCTTCTTGGCGTCGACCGAGACCTCTGCCTTGGCCAGCGCAATCTCGTTGCGCACGATGCTGCTCAGCTGGCCGGTGGCGTCCGCGACCAGCTTGCCGATGCTTGGCTCCGGCGGGCCGAGCGCGGGGCGGGCCGTCGCCGTGGCAGCCAGCGGCGCGGCCGGTGAGGTCGCCGGGGTCTGCTCGCCTGGCGTCGGCGGCAGGGACGCAGTGGGCTGCTGCACGGGCTCAGAAGCGGACATGGCCATCTGGTTCCTCCTCAACGGGCGGGCGCCCGACACGTGGTCTGTGTCGACCTTAGCGAGTCCCGCAACGATTCCGTTCGGATTCCACCCTCAGCACGCTGAGCCGGGTGGGGAGAGGACGCGCGCCAGAGCCCTCGATCTCGTTGCGGTGAGCTCAGACCCCGGTGACCGTGACCGGATCAGGGTGTCGGCATGATGGACTTCGGCGATCCCGGCTGGATTCAGGAGCAGATGTGACCACTTCCATGACGCCCGAGCCGGTTATCCCCGGTGTCGAGGAGACCAGTGGAGGCCCGCGACGCCTTGCCGTCTTGACCAGTGGAGGTGATGCACAAGGCATGAACGCCGTGGTCCGGGCGGTGGTGCGGACGGGTATCCACCTCGGTGCCCAGGTGTACGCCGTCAACGAAGGCTGGCAGGGGGCCGTCGACGGTGGCCGTGGGATCCGCCGGTTGGCCTGGGATGACGTTGGCAGCATCCTGCACCGCGGTGGCACCATGATCGGGACCGCCCGTTCGAAAGACTTCCGGGAGCGCGAGGGCCAGCTCAAGGCAGCCCGCCACCTGCTCGAGCACGGTATCGACCGAGTGATTGTGGTGGGCGGCGACGGTTCCCTGACAGGAGCCAACGAGTTCCGTAAGAACTGGCCAGACCTGCTGGGCGAACTCGTCTCGCGCGGGGAACTCGAGCACACGGTGGCGCAAGCGCACCCGGCGATGATGATCGTTGGGCTGGTCGGCTCCATCGACAATGACATGGTCGGCACCGACATGACCATCGGCGCTGATTCGGCGTTGCACCGGGTCGTCGACGCCATCGATGCGATCGCCTCGACCGCTGCCTCACATCAGCGCACCTTCGTCATCGAAGTGATGGGTCGACACTGTGGGTATCTGCCGCTCATGGCGGGTCTGGCCGGTGGCTGTGACTATGTGCTGATCCCGGAGCAGCCGCCAGCGGACGGTTGGCAGGATCGGTTGTGCGAATTGATGCAAATGGGCCGTGCGGCCGGTCGCCGAGACTCGATCGTGCTGGTCGCTGAGGGGACGAAAGACCGACATGGCAACCACATCTCACCCGCTTATGTGAAGGGCATTCTCGAGGAACGGCTGGGCGAGGACGCCAGGGTCACGATATTGGGGCACGTCCAGCGCGGTGGCTCGCCATCGGCGTACGACCGCTGGATGAGCACCCTGCTGGGCTATGCGGCGGTCCAGGAGGTGCTCCAGGCGACCCCGGACAGCGAGTCCAATGTGCTCGGAGTTCGACACAATCGAATTGCGCAGATTCCACTGATGGAGTCGGTTGCCGCGACCCGCGGGGTGGCTGGCCTCATCCAGTCCGGCGACTATCAGGGGGCCATGGCGGCTCGCGGTGGCTCGTTCGCCGAAATGGTGGGCATCTTTCGAACCATGGCGCTTCCCCCGGCGCTCGCGCCGGCTTCCAGTGGCGTCTGCCTGGGCTCGGCAGCGCCGCAGGCGGAGAACGCCCGCAAGAAGGTCGCCATCATGCACGCCGGCGGTTTGGCCCCCGGAATGAACAGTGCGGCCCGAGCCGCGGTGCGGATGGGGATCGAGGCGGGGTGGTCGATGTGGGGGGTGCAGGACGGATTTACTGGGCTGATCGAGGGCGACCTGCGCGAGCTGAGCTGGGCTGATGTCGACAGCTGGGTCGGGGAGGGCGGTGCCGAGCTCGGCACTCGTCGAGCTATTCCTACCACCGATCAGTTGTACTCCATCGGACGCACGATCGAGCGACATGAACTCGACGCACTGCTGGTCGTGGGCGGCTACAGCGCCTACGAAGGCATCTTTCGGATGTTCGCCGAGCGCCTCAGGTACCCGGCGTTTCGACTGCCGATGGTGCTGGTGCCGGCGACGATCGACAACAACCTGCCGGGTTCGGAGCTTTCCATTGGGGCCGATACCGCGCTGAATAATGCGGTGTGGGCACTGGATCGGATCAAGCAGTCGGCCTCGGCGACCACCCGATGCTTCGTTGTCGAGACGATGGGCCGCCGCTGCGGATACTTGGCCTTGATGGCCGGTCTCGCCTCTGGCGCCGAACGGGTCTATCTGCATGAGGAAGGCGTGACCCTGGCGGGCCTGGCAGCCGATGTTGAGGTCATGAAGGCTGGTTTCAGGTCCGGCCGCAAACTGTTCTTGGCTGTACGGAACGAGCAGGCGTCCGCTCAGTACACCACCGACTTCTTAGCTCGTTTGTTCGAGCAAGAAGGCGCTGGGCTCTTCGACGTACGCCAGAACACCATCGGTCATCAGCAGCAGGGGGGCAGCCCCTCTCCGTTCGACCGGATCCTGGCGACCAGGTTGGCGCGGTTCGCGGTGGACGTCATCCAGGGGCAATTCGCTGCCGACGGACCCGGCGAAGCCCGGTACCTCGGGTTGGTTCAGGGAGTGCTCGTCGCCTCACCCGTGGCGCACATGCTTGAGCACCTCGACCTTGAAAACCGGCGTCCTTTGGAGCAGTGGTGGATGCAATTGCGGCCCGCTATCCGGGCGGTGACCGAGCCGCACGCTGCGATGAATGAGGTGGCCATCCCGGTGCTGCGCGCCGAATAGCGCACCTGGCCGTGAATCAGGCCCGGGGCGGATTCCCACCCCGGGCCTGATCGCTACGCAGCGTCGCGGTGTGATCAGTTCTGCTGCAGGTTGTTCTTGATGAAGTCCATCACTGAGGAGTCCGCCAGCGTCGTCACGTCGCCGACCTCGCGGTTCTCAGCCACGTCACGGAGCAGGCGCCGCATGATCTTGCCGGAGCGGGTCTTTGGCAGTTCGGTGACCACCATGACCGACTTCGGCTTGGCGATCGGGCCGATCTCTTTGGCCACGTGGTTGCGCAACTCTTCGCTGATGTCCTTTTGGTCCTTGCCCTCGTGGCTGAGGCCCTCGCGCAAGATGACGAAGGCCACGACGGCTTGGCCGGTCATGTCGTCTGTCGCGCCGACCACCGCGGCTTCCGCCACGCTGCTATGCGAGACCAACGCCGATTCGATCTCAGAGGTGGAGAGCCGGTGGCCGGAGATGTTCATGACATCGTCTACCCGGCCGAGCACCCAGATGTTGCCTTCCTCGTCTTTCTTGGCGCCGTCACCGGCGAAGTAGATACCGGGGAAGCGCGACCAGTACGTGCTCTGGTATCGCTCCGGGTCGCCCCAGATGCCGCGCAGCATCGCTGGCCATGGCTTGGTGAGCACCAAGTACCCGCCGCTGCCGTTCGGCACCGATTGGCCCTGGTCGTTGACCACATCCGCGCTGATGCCTGGAATCGAGTACTGCGCCGAACCGGGACATAGCGTGGTGACGCCAGGCAGGGGGCTGATCATGATCGCGCCGGTCTCCGTCTGCCACCAGGTGTCGACGATCGGTGCTTCGCCCCCACCGATGTTCTCCCGATACCACATCCACGCCTCGGGGTTGATCGGCTCACCGACCGAGCCAAGAATGCGCACGCTGGAAAGGTCAAACTTGGCCGGAATCTCGTGGCCCCACTTCATGCAGGCCCGGATCGCGGTGGGCGCCGTGTAGAAGATCGAGACCTTCTTGTCTTGGATGATCTCCCACCAGCGGCCTTGATGCGGGGAGTCCGGGGTCCCCTCGTAGAGCACCTGGGTGGCACCGAGCGCCATCGGCCCATAGACCACATACGAGTGGCCGGTGACCCAGCCGATGTCTGCCGTGCACCAATAGACGTCTGTGTCCGGATGGACGTCGTGCACTACCTCGCTGGTGTATGCGCACTGGGTCAGGTAGCCGCCAGTGGTGTGCAGAATGCCCTTCGGTTGCCCGGTGGTGCCGGACGTGTACAAGATGAACAGCGGAGTCTCGCTGTCGTGCCCCTCAGCCACATGCTGATCTGATGCCTGTGACATCGCTTCGTGCCACCAGATGTCGCGGTCGTCGTTCCAGGCCACCTCGGTGTCGCAGCGATTGACGACGAGGACCTTGCTCACCGTGGTCTCGCCGGACAGCGACTCATCGACGGCCGCTTTCAGCGGCGAGGCCTTGCCGCGGCGCCAGCCGGCGTCAGAGGTGATGACCACCTTGGCCGCGGCGTCCCTGGTGCGCGAACGCAGTGCGTCTGCGGAGAACCCGCCGAAGACGACGGAGTGGGCAGCACCCAGGCGCGCGCAGGCCAGCATGGCTACGACGGCCTCGGGGATCATCGGCAGGTAGATCATCACCCGGTCGCCCTTGGCAACGCCGAGGTCGGTGAGCACGTTGGCGCACTTGGAGACGTCGCGCAGCATGTCGGCGTAGGTGATGTCGCGCGTATCGCCCGGTTCACCGACGAAGTGCAGGGCGACCTTGTCGCCCTTGCCGGCCTCAACGTGCCGGTCCACGCAGTTATAGGCGACGTTGAGTTCACCCCCGACGAACCATTGCGCGAACGGTGCGTCCGTCCAGTCGAGCACCTGCTCGAAGTCCTTGGACCAGGTCACGTACTTGCGCGCCTGCTCGGCCCAGAACGCCTCGAGATCCGAGTCGGCTTGGTCGAAGAGCGTCGACTTTCCGTTCGCGTAGTCTGTGACCTGCTGCGTCGGGGGGAATCGGCGGTGTTCCTGCAGCAAGTTGGAAAGGGTTTGATCCGACACGAGGCCTCCGTTAAGTCGGTTGGGCGCGTAGCTGACGGCTGTAGCGGGGCGTGACGGCGGCTGACGGCAACGTCATCGACGCATGCCCTGGCGCCTGCCTCATGAAACCGTTCTGTTCACCAGGGGTACAACAGGCACGTGTGATCTGGACGACAGGCGGCTTGACACTGCGGTGAGCGGCGTTGCGAGGCAGGCGTGGACTGTCGACTTCCGGCGGAACTGCAGACGGGCCGCGTCCCTTGGTGCGGACGCGGCCCGTTGGAAAGCAGGTGATAGCTGCGTTCTTAGTGCGACACAACCTGGGTCGAGGCACCAGCGCCGGTGAGCGAGCGAACCTCCATTTCGGCGAACTTGGCCTCGTTGTGCTCCTCCTTCGACAGCTTCGACCCGATAAAGCCCAACAGGAAAGCCAGTGGGATCGAGATGAGGCCCGGATTGGCCAGCGGGAACCACGCGAAGTTGATACTCGGGTCGGTGATCATCGACGTTGGCTTCCCGGAGACGACCGGAGAGAAAATGATCAACCCCAACGATGAGATGAGCCCGCCGTAGATGCTCCAGATCGCACCCTGGGTGTTGAAGTTCTTCCAGAACAGTGAATAGAGAATCGTGGGTAGGTTTGCGCTTGCCGCGACCGCGAACGCTAGTGCGACCAGGAAGGCGATGTTCTGGCCGTAGGCCAAGATGCCACCCACGATGGCAATGACGCCGCCAACGAGGGCCGAGTATCGGGCAACCTTCACCTCTTGCTCCGGGGTCGCCTCCCCGCGCTTGATGACCTCCTTATAGATGTCGTGGGCGAACGTCGCGCTTGCGGTGATCGTTAGACCCGCGACCACCGCAAGGATGGTGGCGAAGGCGATGCCGGAGACCACCCCCAGCAAGACTGAACCGCCAAGTTCGTAGGCCAAAAGGGGTGCGGCGGAGTTTTCCTTACCGGGTGCAGCATTGATCCGGTCCGGACCCACCAGGGCGCCCGCGCCGAAACCGATGACCAGGGTCAGCAGGTAGAAGCCACCGATCAGCCAGATGGCCCATTCCACTGACTTGCGGGCCTGCTTGCTGGTGGGGACGGTGTAGAAGCGGATGAGGACGTGCGGCAGGCCGGCGGTGCCCAGCACCAGCGCCATCGACAGCGAGATGAAGTCGATCTTGGTCAGGTCTGACTTGCCATACTTCAGACCTGGGACGAGCAACTTCTCCGCGGTGGCCCTGGTGGCCTCGCTGGTCGACGCCTTGGCCGTGTCGACTGCGCCCTGGAACAGTGAAGACAAATTCATGCCGAACTTACCGAGCACCCAGATGGTCATGATGAACGTGGCCAAGATGAGCAGCACTGCTTTGATCATCTGCACCCAGGTGGTGCCCTTCATCCCGCCGATCATGACGTAGCCGATCATGACGACGCCGACGACGGCGATCACGAAGTACTGGGCGATCTTGCTGTCCACGCCCAGCAGCAGCGACACCAGACCACCTGCGCCGGCCATCTGCGCCAGCAGGTAGAAGAACACCACGGCCAAGGTCGAGGTAGCTGCCGCGATCCGAACCGGACGCTGACGCAGCCGGAAGGAGAGCACGTCGGCCATGGTGAACCGGCCGGTGTTACGCATCAGCTCGGCGACCAGCAGCAATGCCACGAGCCAGGCCACCAGGAAGCCGATCGAGTACAGGAAACCGTCGTACCCTTGCAGCGCGATGGCGCCGGCGATGCCCAGGAACGATGCTGCCGACAGGTAGTCACCGGCAATGGCCAGACCGTTTTGCCGACCGGAGAAGGCGGCGCCGCCGGTGTAGTACTCCGCGGCGGTCTTCTTGCCCGATGCCACCTTGATGACGATGAACAGCGTGATGAGGACAAAGCCGGCGAAGACGCCGATGTTGAGGGCGGGGTTGCCCACCTTCTCGTAGGTGGGCAAGAGCGCCGGGGCGCCGGCGAG
>CAJDVI010000111.1_pt1 | contig 20550 bp, 17 predicted proteins | sample 7391351 | NCBI WGS metagenome assembly CAJDVI01 (sample SAMEA7055704, study PRJEB34461) | soil metagenome | biome: terrestrial ecosystem; feature: Peninsula; material: soil | place: Antarctica | collected 2016 | reverse complement strand
GGAGCTGACCTCGCTGTCCTCGTTCCTGCTGATCGCCCGGTCGGGGCATGCCGGTGAGTCCGCCTCGATGCGCACCTTGCTGATCACCTTCATCGGGGGCCTGGCGTTGCTGGCCGCCGTCGCGGTCATCGTGACCCGCACAGGTACGACCTCCCTGAGTGCCGCGTTGGCTTCGCCGACCTGGCGGGATGACCCCGGGTTCGCCACAGTGACCGCTGCGCTGGTGCTGATCGCCGGATTTACTAAGTCTGCGCAGTTCCCCTTCCACCTTTGGCTGCCGGACGCGATGGCGGCGGCCACTCCTGTCAGCGCCTACCTGCACGCCGCCGCCGTCGTGAAGGCCGGGATCTTCGTGTTGTTGCGGTTCTCGCCCGTGTTCGCCGCAGTGCCACTGTGGAACGTAGTGCTGATCATCGGCGGGCTGTTCACCGCGGCACTCGGCGCCTGGTTCGCGCTGCAGCAGCGGGACCTAAAGAAGCTGATGGCGTACTCCACAGTGAGTCAGCTCGGGCTGATCGTGGCGAGCATCGGGGTAGGCACCCCGGCGGCTCTGAGCGCGATGCCTGGCAGCTTTGCGGTCACAGTGCTCGGTTGCGCGTCGATGGCGGGGATTCCGCCGCTGCTCGGGTTCGTCTCCAAGGAGTCCCTCTTGACAGCGCTGCGCGAGGCGTCGGGGCCGGTCTGGTTCGGTCCGGCGGCCATGCTGGTGGCCGCCGCGGCCAGTGTCCTGACCTTCGCGTACTGCACGAAGATCGTGTTCGGGGCCTTCGTCGACGGCACCGACCCACGCCCAGTGCACCCGCCGGAGCGTGCGCTGCTCTGGCCGGCGGCGCTGCCGATTGTGCTCGGCCTACCGCTGGGCCTGATGGCTCCTTCGCTGGCGCCGCTCGTACAGCGTGCGGCCGAGGCAGCACGGGGGACGACGGTCGACGAACCGTCCTTGACGCTTTGGCACGGGGTGTCTCCCGAGCTGGTCGCCACGGTAGCGATCTTCGCGCTCGGGGGAGTGGTGATCGCCCGTCGACGGGTGCTGTGGAAGCGGCTGGAACGCGATTCGTTTTCTCGAGGCGGCGCGCAGGTGCTCGCGATCGTCGAAGCGGCGCTGCGTCGAGCTGGTGGCGTGTTGGTCCGCGCCGTCGGTGTCGATCATCCCTCGCGGCACCTGAGCGCACTCCTCATGGCGCTCGTCGGCGTGCTCGCGTCCGGGGTGTTCGTCCTTGCGCGCGCCACCGGGCCTCCGGCTACCCCCGATGGTCTGTCCCGTCCCATCGATGTGCTGCTGTTGGTCTTGATCAGCGCGGCGGTGATCTCCGTGTGCCGGTCCAATTCGCGTCTGGCGGCCACGGTCTCGCTGTCGGCGGTCGGCATTTTGGCCACCGTGCAAATCTTGGCGCTGGGTGCCCCAGATGTCGCGTTGACGCAACTGCTGGTCGAGTCGCTGACCATCATCGTGATCATGCTCGTGCTGCAAAAACTGCCGTTGACCTTCGGGCCTTCCAGACTCGCGAATCCGATCCGCCGACTGCGGACCGGGGCGTTGGCCGTCGCGGTCGGCGTCGCGGCTGGGCTCGGAACGCTGTTCCTGAACGCCGGGCGTGGACGATCGGAGGTCGCCGGGTACTACATCACCCAGGCGACGCCAGTGACCGGTGGGAACAACATCGTCAACGTCATCCTCGTCGAGTTCCGTGCGCTGGACACCCTTGGTGAGCTAGCGGTCCTGGGCATGGCCGGGGTCGCGATCGTGGCTGTGGTCTCCACCCTCCGGCACGGCCAGCTGGACCCCGACGCGCAGCACGATCGTCATCGGGTGCTGCTGCCTCGACCGGACCTGCGGGCGCCGGGCAGCACCGCAGACCGGGCCATCACCACCGCGTGGAGCAACGCGGTGCCGTTGCAGCTCATGCTGCGGGTCGTGATTCCGGTCCTGATCCTGTTGTCGGCTGTCATTTTCCTTCGTGGGCACAATGAGCCCGGTGGTGGGTTCATCGCCGCTCTGGTCGGGTCCGCGATCGTCGGATTGGTGTATCTGTCCACCTCGACCGATCGGCAGATCGGTCCACCGCGACTGCCGCTCTTCTTCATCGGCGGCGGCGTGCTGACCGCGACCCTGACCGGCCTGTGGGGGCTCGCCGCAGCAGGATCGTTCCTGCAACCGTTGCACGTTTACCTCGGCGCGATCCAGGTCTCCAGTTCGATGGTCTTCGATGCCGGGGTGTACGCCGCCGTGCTCGGCCTGGTCATGGTGACCTTCAACCTGCTCGGAACCTCTGCGGCCAGCGGTGAGTCGCCGGGCGGGGAGGGCACCCGGGAACGCGCCGACGAGTCCGTCGAGGGGGAGCTGTCCGGGCCGCTGGACACGGTGCGCGGAGAACGGCCGCCCCGGGTCGGGGCGCGGACCAGGTTCATCGCCTCCGGGCGGCGTCCCAGAGAGCTGGGTCGATGATCCTGGCCGCGACCGTCGCCGTCCTGGCCGCAGGGGGGACCTACCTCGTGCTGCAGCGCAGCATGGTGCGAATCGTGTTCGGGTTTGGCCTGCTCAGCCACGCAGCGAACTTCGTGCTGCTGACCGCGGGCGTGCCCGCCTGGCGCGGGGAACCCTTGTCCGACCGCGTCGGCGCCGATGCGATGGCCGACCCGCTACCGCAGGCATTCGTCCTCACCGCCATCGTGATCACCTTGGCGGTGACCGTGCTGATGCTGATGTTCGCCGTCCTCGGCCACAACGACGACACGTACGTCATGCCACCCACGGGGGAGGTGCACGATCGATGACCGCAGCCTGGTTGCCGCTGTTCGCCGTCGTACCGTTACTGGCCGCCGGACTGACCGTGGTGCTGCGCCATCGGCTGCTCGACCGGATCCTGCTGATCGGGCTACCCGCGATGTCGGGCGCGCTGGGCGTCGTCCTGCTGCTGGAGCACCGGCAGACCCCGGTGCTCGCACATCACGTGGGCGGCTTCGTACCAGGCGTGGCAATCCCGTTCGTGTCCGACCCGTTGACTGCTGTGATGCTGATCGTGACGGGCAGCTCGACCGCCGTGTGCGCCTGGTTCTTGAGCATCACAGGGGAGGACCGGTACCGGTTCCTCACCCCTTTGGCGCTGATGCTGACCGCTGGGGTCAATGGCGCGCTGTTGACCGGGGATCTGTTCAACCTGTTCGTGTTCATCGAGGTCATGCTGCTGCCGTCGTACGCGTTGATCGCCGTGACGGGCAGCTGGCGCCGGCTCGGGATCGGCCGGTTGTTCCTGCTGGTGAACCTTCTGACCAGCACGATCCTCGTGATCGGTGTCGGCTTCGTCTACGGGGTCACCGGGACGGTCAACCTGGCTGCTTTGGCCGGACGGGCCGTGCACGACCCACGGGCGGGCCTGGCGATCTCGGTCGTGCTGTTGGCGCTGGCCATCAAAGGCGCCATGGTGCCGGTGCACGGCTGGTTGCCGCGCACCTACCCGCAGACCTCGGCCGGGGTGATGGCGTTGTTCGCGGGCCTGCACACAAAGGTCGCCTTGTATGCGATCTACCGTGTGTACGCGATGGTGTACGGCGGCCAGCCGGCTCCCTGGGTGTGGGTGCTCGCGGGGGTTGCGGTCCTGACGATGGTGGTGGGGGCGATCTCCACCATCGGTGAACGCCGGATCCGTTCAGCGCTTGCCTTTCAGATGATCAGTGGGGTGGGTCACATCCTGGTCGGCTTGGTCGTGTTCACCGGGCTCTCCCTGGCCGCGGGCATCTTCTACCTGGCCCACCACGTCGTCACGATGGCGGCGCTGCTGCTGTCCGCGGGCGCGATCGAGCACACCTACGGAACCGGGCGGTTCGACCGACTAAACGGCCTGATGCGTCGCGACCGGCTGGTGACGATCGTTTTCGCGCTTGGATTGTTCTCGCTGGTCGGTCTGCCGCCGACCTCAGGTGTGTGGGGGAAGGTCGGGCTGATGCTCGGTGCCGCCGGGGCGGCCGGCTGGCTTTCGTGGCTCTTGATCGGCGCGATCGTCGCCGCCTCTCTGGCGTCGCTGATGGCGCTGCAGCGGTTGTGGGCGGACGTCTTCTGGGGGCCGCCGCTGGAACGGTACCGGCCCGACGACGCGCACACTGGCCGGGGGGAATCCGTCGCGCTGCCCGAGCACGTCGTGGTCTCGGGCCGGCTGGCGGCGCCGGGAACGGTCATGCTCGTCGTCTCGATCGTCATGTTCTTGGCCGCCGGGGTGCTTTGGCCGTTCGCCGAGTCCGCTGCCGCCGGGCTGCTGGACCCCTCGGCCTACGTGACGGCGGTGCTGCCGTGATACGGATCTGGTACGCCGCCAGCTACGTCGCGTTCATCCTCGCGGAGGTGGTAGCCGGGTCGCTGCGGGTAGCCGCCGCAGCACTTGGGCTCGGGACCGGTTCCACCCCCTCCATCGTGGAACTGCCGCTGCGTTGCCGCAGCGACCTGGAGATCACCGCCATGTCCTCCTCGATCACGATCACCCCCGGCACGTTGGTGCTGGGTACGGCGGCGGCAACGGCACAGAGCCCGCCGACCCTGTTCGTGCACGACATGTTCGGTCGGAGCCGGCAGGAGACGCTGGCGGGGTTGCGCGACATGGAGCGTCGCCTCCTGCTGGTCACGCGTGGAGCCAACGGACTGAGGGCGTCCAAGTGATCGCCGGGCTCTGGGTCGCCACCGGCCTGGTCGGCGTCACGGTCTTGGTGGCACTGGTGCGTCTGGCCACCGCGTCCGACGGCGCAAGCCGTGCCGTCGTGGGGGACCTGCTGTACTTCTGCGCGGTCGCCATCCTGGTGATGTTGGGGATGATCACCCAGTCCGCCGCCGCGGTCGATGCTGCCCTGTTGGCGTCATTGCTGGGCATCCTGGCGACCGTGGCCCTGGCTCGCATTCTGACCCGAGGGCAACGATGAACAGTCGAGCAGCCAGTCGATCGACCTTCCGATGGGCACGTCGATGAACACGATCCTTGCCGTGCTGATTCCGGCCCTGTGCATCGCAGGAGCCCTGCTGGTGTTGCTCAGCGCAGCGGCGATGCTCAGGGAGCGCGACGCGTACGCGAGGATCAACGTGCTCAGCCCGGCCACCGGCATGGGTTTACCGTTGATCGTCCTGGCGGCCTACCTGCACCGCCTGAGCGTCTCTGGGTTCAGCGTGTTAGACCTGGCCAAGGTTTTCGTGACACTCGGCGCTCTGTTGATCGTGTCCTCCGTCGCGAGTAACACCCTCGCCCGGGCGGCGTACGTGTCCGGCGCGCCGGTCGACCCTCGGACCGATCCTCAGGACCTGGCCAGGCAACCTGCACCTGAGCCCGGACCAGGTGACCGAGCCACCGGCCCCGACGGCTGACGATTCCGGAGCGCTCTGGTAGCTGCCGCCACGATGGTTGCGGTGCTCGGAGCGAGAAGCCGGACCCGTGCGAGCCGGGTAGACTCGCCGATGATCGCGGCTGGTACGCCCGCCGCATCGCCGCGGGCGTAGCTCAATGGTAGAGCCCCAGTCTTCCAAACTGGCTACGCGAGTTCGATTCTCGTCGCCCGCTCGAACAGACTCCGGCGCCTGTGGTCGGGTTGGTACCGACGGGTGGCAAGCTGGGATCTGCGTGCCGACGTCGGTTCGGCGCGAACCACGCCAGCCGGTAGCATGACCAAAAGTATCCTGAGGTGGGACGGCCTCCGCGCCGACCACGCGGCGTACACGCCATGTCATCCACTCTCCCAGCTGGAGTCCGCACCGTGAATAGTGCCGTCGAGACCCTTTCCCCGACACGAGTCAAGCTCACCGTCGAGGTCCCCTCCGTCGAGTTCAAGCCCTACCTCGACGAGGCATTCAAGGCGATCGCTTCACAGATCGCTGTCCCCGGGTTCCGCCCTGGCAAGGTGCCGACCAGGCTGATCGAGCAGCGGGTCGGTCGCCCCGCCGTGCTCGAGGAAGCCATCAACCACGCTCTACCTGAGCTCTACGGTCAGGCCGTCGAAGCCAACGAGTTGCGGCCAATGGGACAGCCGGAGGTGGACATCACCCAGATGCCCATGGCAGACGCTGACCAATTGATCTTCACCGCCGAGCTCGACGTGCGGCCCACGCTTGAATTGCCCGACTTCGCCGCCATGACGGTTGAGGTGGCGGCGGTCGATGAGGGTGCCGTCGACGAGGCCGCCCAGGAGCGTCTGACCGATTTGCAACAGCGTTTTGGCACCCTCAGCGGCGTTGAACGTGCGGCGCAGGATGGCGACTTCGTCACCATTGACTTGCTTGGCCAGATCGACGGCAATGAGATCGACGACGTCAAGGGCGTCTCGTACGAGATCGGCTCCGGCTCCATGCTCGCGGGCATGGACGAGGCGCTGGTCGGGATGAGCCCGGGCGAGGACAAGGCGTTCACGGCGCCGCTGGCCGGAGGCGATCGGGAAGGCGAGGAGGCCGCCATCACGGTGACGCTGCACAACGTCAAAGAGCGTGACCTGCCAGAGCTGGACGATGACTTCGCTCAGCTCGCCTCCGAATTCGACACGCTTGACGAGCTGCGCGCAGACCTGCGAACCCAGGCAGCGACGGCGAAGTCGTTCGAGCAGGGAGTCGCGGCTCGCGACGCACTGTTGGCGTTGTTGCTCGAGCAGATCGATATTCCACTGCCCGATGGTGCGGTCGACGCCGAGGTGCACGGGCATCTTGAGGGTGAGCAGCGGCTCGACGACGACGAACACCGTGCCGAGGTGGAAGAGCAAAGCCGCCAGGGGCTGAAGTCGCGGATCTTGCTCGACACCATTGCCGAGCAGCGCGACGTCGAGATCACCCAACAGGAACTCATCGAGTTCATGGTGGTCAGCGCGCAGCAGTACGGCCTTGACCCTAGCGAGTTCGCCAGGGCGCTGGATGAGCAGAACGGCGTCCCGTCGCTCGCCGCCGAGGTAGCCCGGCGCAAGGCGCTGGCGACCATCTTGGAGGAGGTCGCGGTCAAGGACTCCAACCGGCGGTTTCGAAGACACCGACGACACCGAGGTGATCGCGGCTGACGAGTCCGTGATCGACGCTGAGGTTGTGCTCGAAGAAGTCGCCGAGGAGAGCGAGATCGAGACGGCTCAGGCCTCCGAGCGTGCGATTCCTGCCGACGGTGCGTCGGCGGAAGCCGCGCTGGATGACGCCGCGGACGCTGCGCTCAAGGAGTCTTCGATCGAACCGCGCGAGGCGCCGGAAAGCTGATCCCGACGGGCCACCTTCCGGGCGGCCGGGGAATGCGCTCAGGGCGAACAACGTCCGGTCCCGGAATGGGACGGGGCAAGGCGCGCGTTAGCCTCCAGTGACACGAAACATCCGGCCGGTTGGTCCTGCGAATGAACGCAGCGGCCGTCGGACGAGGCTTCGAAAGATGGAGACAAGGTGAGCCACAGGGAGATCGTCGCGGCCGGCCAAAACCAGCCGGCCGCGCTGGACGACCACATCTACCAGCGTCTGCTCAAGGAACGGATTATCTTCCTGGGCTCGGATGTGCGGGATGACAACGCCAATGCCATCTGCGCGCAGATGCTTCTGCTAGCGGCCGAGGATCCAGATCGCGACATCTGGCTCTACATCAACTCCCCGGGCGGGTCCATCTCGGCTGGCATGGCCATCTAGGCCGCCAGCATGGGGCAGTTCTTGTTGTCCGCCGGGACCAAAGGGAAGCGTTACGCGACCCCGCATGCCCGGATCCTGATGCACCAGCCGCTGGGCGGTATCGGTGGCACGGCGACCGACATCAAGATCCAGGCCGAGCAGATGCTGTTTATCAAGCGTCAGATGGCTGAACTGATCGCCGCGCACACCGAGCAGACCGTCGAGCAGATCACCAAGGACTCCGACCGCGACAGATGGTTCGGCGCCCAGGAGGCCAAGGAATACGGCTTCGTGGATCACGTCTACCAGAACGCGCGCCAGACCCCCGGCTCCGGGGGCACCGCGGGCGGTCCGAATGGTTCGCAAGAGAGCTGACGCCCCCTTTTCCCATGTCCTCGCCGACCACCCAGCACAGACCTGGAGCCCGCACATGATCCTGAACCCGTACGGCGGTCAGCCCAGCGGTGTCGCCGCCAGCGCGGCGCCGACAGCCCGGTACATCTTGCCGCAGTTCGAGGAGCGCACCTCCTACGGGATGAAGCGCACCGATCCTTACACCAAGATGTTCGAGGACCGCATCATCTTCCTCGGTGTCCAGGTTGACGACGCCTCGGCGGACGACATCATCGCCCAGCTCATCGTCCTTGAAAGCCAAGATCCCGACCGTGACATCGTCATGTACATCAACTCACCCGGTGGTTCGTTCACGGCCATGACGGCGATCTACGACACGATGCAGTTCGTCCGACCGGACGTTCAGACGTTCGTGGTGGGTCAAGCGGCATCGGCAGCTGCAGTGCTGCTCGCCGCCGGCGCCAAGGGCAAGCGGTATGCCTTGCCGAACAGCCGCATGTTGATTCATCAGCCGGCGCTCGCTGGTGGTGACTATGGCCAGGCCAGCGACATCGAGATCCAGGCAAACGAGGTCTTCCGGATGCGCACCTGGCTGGAAGAGACGTTGTCCCACCACTGCGGGCGGACGCCGGAGCAGGTCAACGAGGACATCGAACGCGACAAGATTCTGTCCGCTGCGGAGGCCATTGAGTATGGCCTCATCGACGAGATTCTGGTCAGCCGCAAAGCCTCGGCGCAGCAGTAGCGGGCTATCCGCGGCCCTGCCGAAGCCACCGGTGATCAACCGGTGGCTGGTGGCTCTTATGAGCGGAATTTCTTTCATCGAAGGCCCGATTGGGCCGATGGAGAGACGGAGGTTGCACCCTCGACCATCGGTTGATCCCTGTCCGCCCTTAGCGGACAGGGCGTGCGAGCGGGGCGACATCAGGGTCTAATGAGAAGGTCCGCAGTCACCGGCTCGGTACGGTCGAGCGAAGACGTCGGGCACTGTGGCCGGGCAGCGCGACGATACGAGGTCCGGGGGCAATCGTCGAGAGGGAAGGTCACTGCATGGCTCGCTTAGGGGATGGGGGCGATCTGCTGAAGTGTTCGTTTTGCGGAAAGAGCCAAAAGCAGGTCAAGAAGCTCATCGCGGGCCCCGGCGTGTACATCTGCGACGAGTGCATCGATCTGTGCAACGAGATCATCGAGGAAGAACTCGCCGAAGCTTCTGAGCTGGGGCTCGATGAGCTGCCGAAGCCGCGTGAGATCTTCGACTTCCTGCAACAGTTCGTGATCGGCCAAGACCCCGCCAAACGAGCCTTGGCCGTTGCTGTGTACAACCATTACAAGCGGATTCAGGCCGGATCTTTTGGCGAAGGCGTGCGCAAGAGCCGCGACAACGCCGCGGAGCAGGTTGATATTGCCAAGTCGAACATCCTGCTGATCGGGCCGACCGGCTGTGGCAAGACGTACCTCGCGCAGACCCTGGCGCGGATGCTCAATGTGCCGTTCGCCATCGCCGACGCCACCGCGCTGACTGAGGCCGGATACGTGGGCGAGGATGTCGAGAACATCCTCCTAAAGCTGATCCAGGCTGCTGACTACGACGTGAAGCGTGCCGAGACCGGCATCATCTATATCGATGAAGTCGACAAGATCGCCCGCAAGAGCGAAAATCCCTCGATCACTCGCGACGTCTCCGGCGAAGGCGTCCAGCAGGCCTTATTGAAGATTCTGGAGGGTACGACGGCGAGTGTCCCTCCGCAGGGTGGTCGCAAGCATCCGCACCAGGAATTCATCCAAATTGACACCACGAACGTGCTGTTCATTGTCGGGGGTGCGTTCGCTGGACTGGAGAAGATCATCGAGTCCCGGGCGGGGCGCAGCGGGCTCGGTTTCGGTGCCCCACTGCACGCGCCGAAGCAATCTGTCGAATACTTCACCGAGGTGATGCCGGAAGACTTGATGAAGTTCGGGCTGATCCCGGAATTCATCGGTCGGCTGCCCGTGATCACCACGGTCACGCCGCTCGACCGTGATGCGTTGGTCGCCATCCTGGTCCAACCGCGCAACGCCCTGGTCAAGCAGTATCAGCGGATGTTCGAGATCGACGGGGTAGAACTCGAGTTCAGCGACGAGGCGATCCAGGCGATTGCGGAGCAGGCGCTGCTGCGCGGTACCGGCGCCCGTGGTTTGCGAGCGATCATGGAGGAAGTCCTCAACCCGGTGATGTTCGATGTGCCAAGCGACGATGACATCGCGCGCGTCGTGATCACCCGCGAGGTCGTGATGGACAACGTCAACCCAACGATCGTACGACGTGATGCTGCCCGCACACGCAAGCGCGTCGAACGAAAAGAATCGGCCTGACCCGCCGCTGAAGGCAGCGGGAACGGTTCACTTCCTCGCACTCCGCTTCGCTACGTGCTTCGTCACTGGACGGTCGCTCGCCCATTGACCAGGATAGATGCGTGGACTACCTCAGCCAGTGGCGGCTGGCCACCGGCGAGCCTGCACCCCGCCAACAGAGCCCGGTGACGTGTGGGTCGGCCTGCCTGGTCGTTGCGCAGCTCTTACTTGAGCCCGCGCTGGCACGCTGGGTGCTGGCCGAGCCCGAAACGCGCGCCCACGCAGCCCAGGCCGAGTCCACCGGTGAACCGCACGTGCGAAGGTCCTCGCACAGCGAGATCCTGGCGCAGCGGTTCGCCGAACTGGAACGGCGCACGATGGCACGCACCAATGGGCTCGCCGGAGCGGCTGGTGCGATGCAGCTGCCTTGGCCGAGGTCGCTCGGGACGCCGCCCTGGGGCGCCATGGCCGAGTTGCAGGACCGCGGCTCGCTGCCGGGGACCAGGTACGAGCCGCTGCTCCTGCGACTGAAGTCTGAGCCCGCCCTCGCCGAAGCCGTTCGAAGGCTCACCGTACGGGTTGGCCCAGGCCGTCCGGCCTTGCTGTACATCGGCAGTCCGTCGCTTCCCAGGCACGTCGTCCTGGTCTTTGCGACCAACACCAGGAACCAACCGCTGGTGTACGAACCAGCCCGCGGCGAGATCTTCGCGCTGCAAGAGGTGGGGCTGAGCCAACCAGGCTTGCGGCTCGCGGGGTGGTCGACGCCCTGGCTGCTCATCCAGCCGAGTGCCCAGATCCTCATCGAGGCATCGGCACTGATGCGCCGAGCCCGCCGGACGCCCCCGCTGATCAGCGGCGCCAGCTTTCGTCAGTCGGGCGTCGAGCCGCTGAGCAGCACTACGTCGCGCACCTCCAAGGCGTCTGCTTCGGTGTAGCGCAGCGCCGCGATGCGGCCCGCGGCACGCAGGTCGTCCTCCACCGTCCGCAATGAATCCAAGACGTCGGTCGGACCGGCGATCACCACCGACGCAACCTCGGCGCGCATTCCGACCTTCGCATCCGACTTGGCCCTGCGCACGCCGGCCAGCGCCGTGCCCACGTGGGTGAGGAGTGCCGCTTCAGCCGGCACCCCGTCGGGTAGGACCTCCGCCGTGGTCGGCCAGGCGGCGCGGTGCACCGAGCCCTCCCGCCACCACGACCAGACCTCCTCCGTGGCGTACACCAAGAAGGGTGCGAACAGCCGCAGCTGCACGTCCAGAGCGATCCGCAGCGCCGCTCGCGCAGAAGCGGCCCCCTGTTCGCCGCGCGCCGCGTGCGCCCGGTCCTTGACCAGCTCGATGTAGTCGTCGCAGAAGGTCCAGAAGAATTGTTCGCTGTCCTCCAGCGCCCTGGTGTGGTCGTAGGCTGCAAAGCCCTTGGTGGCCCGCTCGACCACCTTGGCCAGCGCGGCGAGCATCGCCAGGTCCAGCGGGTGAGTGATGGCCGCGACCGATGCGCCCGCGGGGCTAATCACGTCACCACAGGTCGCCCCGCCCGGGCCCGGTGAACCATCACGTTGGGCGAGGAATCCGAGGGCGAACTTGCTGGCGTTCAGGAGCTTGATCGCGAGCCGGCGGCCCACCTTCATCTGACCGATATCGAAGGCGGCGTCGGTGCCCAGACGTGCCGAAGACGCCCAGTAGCGGACGGCGTCCGTACCGTTGTCTTGCAACAAACCTTCTGGGGTCTGGGCGTTGCCCTTCGACTTGGACATCTTCTTGCGGTCCTTGTCGAGAATGAAACCGCTGATCGCGGCGTGCCTCCAGGGCAAGCTGTCGTGCTGATGATGGGCCCGCACGACGGTGGAGAACAGCCACGTCCGGATGATGTCATGGGCCTGCGGTCGCAGGTCCATCGGAAACACGTGGGCGAACAATTCCTCGTCGGTGCACCAGCCCGTCGCAAGTTGCGGTGTCAGCGACGAGGTGGCCCAGGTATCCATCACATCCGGATCGCCGGTGAACCCGCCAGGTTGGTCGCGCTGCGCCTCGTCGTACCCTTTCGGTGCCTGCGAGAGCGGGTCCACCGGCAATCGGTCGTCGCCGGGCGTCAGCGGCTTTTCGTGACAGATCTGACCGTGTTCGTCGATCGGATACCACAGTGGGATCGCGATGCCGAAGAACCGCTGCCGGCTGATCAGCCAGTCACCATTGAGCCCGTTCACCCAGTTCTCGTAGCGCACCCGCATGAAGTCGGGGTGAAACGCAAGGTCACGCCCGCGCGCCAGCAGCGCTTCTCGCAGGTCAGCGTCGCGACCGCCGTTACGGATATACCACTGGCGGCTAGTCACGATCTCTAGCGGCTTCTCGCCGCGCTCGTAGAAGTTCGTTTTGCGGGTCGTCTTGGTGGGTTCGCCGTCGAGGTCGCCGCTCTCACGGAGCGCTTGCACCACCGCCTGCCGAGCGCCGTACGTGGATGCGCCGGCGATCTTCTCGGCGTACAGTTCTCGGGCGACTGGCTGGGTCACCCAGTCTGGGACCTCGGTCTGCATCCGGCCGTTGCGCATGATCAGGGAGCGCGTCGGCAGTTGCAGTTCGCGCCACCAGGTCACGTCGGTCAGGTCACCAAACGTGCAACACATCGCGATGCCAGCACCCTTGTCCATCTCGGCCAGGGGGTGCGGCAACACCGGCAACTCCACGCCGAACACCGGCGAGGTCACCGTGGAGCCGAACAAATCGGCGTACCGGGCATCGTCGGGGTGGGCGATCAGCGCCACGCACGCTGGTAGCAGCTCCGGGCGGGTGGTCTCGATGGTCACCGGGCGGCCATCGGGACGGCGGAACGCGACCCGATGGTAAAAGCCGTCGTAGTCTTTGGCCTCGAGTTCGGCCTGCGCGACGGCGGTCTGGAACGTCACGTCCCACAATCCCGGTGCCTCGGCCTGATACGCCTGACCGGCCGCGAGATTCCGTAGGAACATCCGCTGAGAGGTCGCTCGGCAGTGTTCGTCGATGGTGCGGTAGGTGATGTTCCAGTCCACCGACAAGCCGAGCCGCCTGAACAACGACTCGAACGCTTTTTCGTCCTCGACAGTCAACTCCTCGCAGAGCTCGATGAAGTTGCCGCGACTGATCGGCTGCTGGTCGGCGGCCTTGATGCTCTTGCCCTGGCCGCCGGACCGCGGGGGGGTGTAGGTCGGGTCATAGGGCAGGTGTTCGTCGCCGCGAACCCCGTAATAGTTCTGCACGCGCTTCTCCGTGGGGAGACCGTTATCGTCCCAGCCCATCGGGTAGAACACCTCCAGCCCGCGCATCCGCTGGTAGCGGGCCACCACGTCGGCGTGGGTGTAGGAGAACACGTGCCCGACGTGCAGGCTGCCGCTCGCGGTGGGAGGCGGGGTGTCGATCGCGTACGTCCGGTCCCGCGGCAGGCTCAGCGCGCGCTCCCGGTCGAAACGGTAGGTCTGCTGCTCGCGCCAGACCGCCGACCACTTGTCCTCCAGGCCGCTCACGGTCGGCTTGTCGGGCACGGTGAGGGGCCGGTGTTCTGGCGTGGCGGCAGCGGCGTTCATGCTTGCGATCCTCCCAGAAGCGCCAGGAGCTGACCCAATCGGTATCGAGCGCGGCGGACGCCTAGGCTGGTTGGATGTCTGGTTCGGCACAACTCCTGGTAGCGGTGCTCGGGCGCGGCATCGTGGGCGCTGACAAGCCGGTGGCGTTTGCCGATGACTTCGGACTGACCCGCGGCGACGGGTGTTTTGAGGCGACCCGGGTCTGCACGGGGCCTGATGGGGTCTCGAATGTCGAGCATCTGAATCGCCACTTGGAACGGCTGCGGGGCTCCGCCTCGCGGTTGGCGATTGCGGCGCCAGCCGACTACCTCTGGCAGGATGCCGTCCAGGAGCTGCTCGGGCAGTGGCACACGCCCGGCGAGGCGGTCCTGAAGCTGGTACTGACCAGGGGGCGGGATTTCGAGCCGGCGGCACCACCGTACGGTCAGGTGCTCTTAGCGCCGCTGGACGCGGCGAGCTTGCGCGAACGGGACGGGATCGACGTGCTGGCTTTAAACCGTGGCCACCCACTGGGGACGTTCGCCGACGCGCCATGGCTGCTCGGCGGTGTGAAAAGCCTGTCCTACGCTGTACATCTCGCGGCCCGGCGGGAAGCGATGGCCCGCGGGGCGCAGGACGCATTGTTCGTCACCACCGACGGGTACGCCCTGGAGGGGCCGACATCGGCGCTGGTGTGGGCCCTCGATGGCGCACTTTTTACGACCCGGCATGGCGACACCGGCGTCCTTGCCTCGATCACCTCGGCAGCGCTCTTCGAGGCGGCCACCGCCGAGGGTATGACCTGCGGGTACGACGTGATCCTGGCTGCTGACCTGACGGCCACCGACGGTGCCTGGCTGCTTTCCTCGGTACGCGGGGTGGCCCCGATCCGACGGTTGGACGGGCATGGCTTGGCCTTCGATCCCGCGCTGTCCGCTCGGGTCACCCGTTTGGCGGGGTTCTAGTTGCACGACTGGCTGCTGTTGGCTCATGACCAACACGCTTTGACGTATGAATCGGTCGACGCGACCCGTGCCGGCGCGGCTGCGCAAGCGGCCTACCGTCAGCTGTGGAGCCATCGATGATCCGCGGCCGGACGCGCAGGAGGCCAACGCGAGCGGCGTCGTTGGAGGCTCCTGGCGGTGGGCTTGAGCGCCGCACTGGGGATCGGGGCCGGTGCGTGGGGTTTCGTTGCCGTAGCACCGCCGACCCGAGTGCCGTGAGCGCTTGCGCGACGGCGTCCGAGGGGGTAAGGCGGAGGTATGGGACAACGCATTGATTTCGCTTCGCTCGTACCCGACTTCTACACCGCGATGGTGGGCCTGGAGAAGGCGATCCACCGCTTCGGGATCGACCCGATCCTCTATGAGCTGATCAAGATACGGGCGTCCCAGATCAACGGCTGCGCCCGCTGCCTGGACATGCACCTGCGCGACGCACGCCGGGGCGGGGAGAGCCAGCGACGCCTCGATATTGTGTCCGCGTGGCGGGAGGCCCCGTCGCACTTTTCTGACGCCGAGCGGGCCGCGCTCGCCCTGACCGAGGAGGCGACGCTGATCGCCGACCACGGGGTCTCAGATGTTGTGTGGGACGCCGCGGTCGATGCTCTCGGGGAGAAGGGCGTTGCTCAGGTCCTGACGGCCGTCGTTGCGATCAACGGCTGGAACCGGATGGCGGTCTCAACTCACCAGGACCTGTCGCCCGACCCGTAGACCGCTCGTGGGCAACGGCCTACAGCAGTTCGCCTGCTGCCGGGCGAGGCGATTGTCCCGTCCCGCAGGAACGTCCCGCCCTGGCTGGAGCCGCAATGCAGGACTCGCGCTCTCGTCGCAACCCGAACACTGCAGGCAGTCCGCCGGACAGGTCGAGTTGCTCGCGTTTGATCAGTCGCTTGATCCACCAGTCGGGGTCGTCGGCGTCGGACAGATCCAGCGGCTTACCGGCGCCGGGCAGGTTGTCGAACTCGCCCCGCTCGATCGCTTTACGGATGACTTTATCGATGGCCCGTTCGGTCATGGCGTCCTCCTTCAACCGTCTGGGGCGGGTGGGCATCCTCGACGTCAAACGCGAGGTGCTTGATTCCGTACCATGGTGCAGAACTGAAGTGACCTGATCCGAACTCACAAGGCATCGACCCGGCCATCACCGGTGAGCCCCCGGAAGAACGGTGTCCAACAGCCCAGTAGCGCAGGGCTGCCGCGGCCACCCAGTAGACCCGGGCGGGTAGGCCCGTGACAGCCTGGACAAGAGCGGTCGACCAACGCGGCAAGCCCATAGCTTGCCGCCGATCGGCAAGCGAGGTGGTACCGCGGTGCGCGGGCGAACAGCGCCGGCATCGTCCTCGTCAGGTACGTCCGCGGGCGTACCGAACCGACGGCACGAGCAGAGCGTAGAAGGATCCCGATGACCTACCCCAAGGTTGCTGCCCATCGCGACGAGCCTGGCAGGGCGAGCCGATCTACCAACGGCGCACCACCCAGCCTTGCCGCTAAGCCCGCCTTCCCCGCCCTCGAAGAGGCAATCCTCGACTACTGGGCCACCGATGGCACCTTCCAAGCCTCGATCGATGCCCGGCCAACCGGTGAAAAGGGGGGCAACGAGTTCGTCTTCTACGATGGCCCGCCGTTCGCCAACGGGCTTCCGCACTATGGTCACCTGCTGACCGGCTACGTCAAAGACGTTGTTCCGCGCTACCAGACGATGCGCGGCCGCCGGGTCGAGCGCCGGTTCGGGTGGGATACCCACGGCCTGCCCGCCGAGCTGGAAGCGATGAAGCAGAACGGCATCAAGACCACCGATGAGATCCGCGAGCTCGGCATCGCTGCGTTCAACGACGCCTGCCGCGCCTCGGTGTTGCAGTACACCGACGACTGGCGCGAGTACGTCACCCGACAAGCCCGTTGGGTCGACTTCGACGATGACTACAAAACGCTGAATCCCGATTACATGGAGTCGGTGATGTGGGCGTTCAAACAGCTCTACACCAAGGGCTTGGCCTACGAGGGATTCCGGATTCTGCCGTACTGCTGGAACGACGAGACCCCGCTGTCCAACCACGAACTGCGAATGGACGACGAGATCTACCAGAGCCGGCAGGACCCGGCGATCACGGTCGGATACCGCCTCGAGACCGGCGAGCTGCTGCTGATCTGGACCACCACCCCATGGACGTTGCCCTCGAACATGGGCGTAGCGGTGCACCCGGACATCGAGTACGTCGTGGTGCAGTCCGACGTCACCGGGTCGATGGAGCGCTATGTGCTGGCTCGGGCCAGGGCCGGCGCCTATGCGCGAGAGCTCGCCGGTGGCGACGTCGAGGAGCTCGATCGTCGGATCGTGGGCCAGCTCACCGGCCGGGAGCTGGCCGGGCGCCGGTACACCCCGCCCTTCGACTACTACGCGGGGTCGCAAGGGGCCCACCGGGTGTTTCTGGCTGATTTCGTCACCGTGCAGGACGGCACTGGCGCGGTACACATGTCCCCGGGATTCGGCGAGGACGACAAGGCGACGCTGGATGCGGTGGGGGTAGAAACCGTGGTGCCGGTCGGCGTGGATGGCCGGTTCACTCATCCCGTGAGCGACTACGCCGGGATCCAGGTGTTCGACGCGAACCCGCTGGTGATCGACCACCTGAAAGCCCGCACCCGGTACGACGTTGACGGCGCCGGGTCGGTCGGTCTGGCCGACGACGCCGATGAGCAGGCGAAGACGCAGGTGCTCGGCTCGACGTCGCCAGGGACCGTGCTGTTGCGACGCGAGACGTATGACCACCCGTATCCACATTGCTGGCGGTGCCGTGAACCGCTCATCTACATGGCGGTGAGCAGTTGGTTCGTGGCGACCACGAAAATCCGAGACCGGATGCTGGCCTGCAACCAGGAGATCACCTGGGTGCCGGAGCACACCAAGGACGGTCAGTTCGGTAAATGGCTGGAGAACACCAGGGACTGGTCGATCTCGCGAAACCGTTTCTGGGGCAGCCCGATTCCGGTATGGAAGTCCGACGACCCGGCATATCCGCGGATGGACGTCTATGGCAGCGTGGCCGAACTCGAGGCAGATTTCGGGGTGCGGGTCACTGACCTGCACCGGCCGATGATCGACGAGCTGACCCGCGCCAACCCGGACGACCCACGACCACTCGGACAACGGTCAACGATGCGTCGGGTCACCGACGTCCTCGACTGCTGGTTTGAGTCGGGATCGATGAGCTTCGCTCAGGTGCACTACCCATTCGAGAACGCTGACTGGTTCGAGCACCACTTCCCCGGCGACTTCATCGTCGAGTACAGCGGTCAGACCCGCGGTTGGTTCTACACGATGCACGTTTTGGCGGTGGCACTCTTCGACCGACCGTCGTTCCGTTCCTGCATCAGCCACGGCATCGTGCTCGGTAGCGACGGGCAGAAGATGAGCAAGTCGCTTCGCAACTACCCCGATGTCAATGAAGTCTTCGACCGGGACGGCGCGGACGCCATGCGCTGGTTCTTGATGTCCAGCCCGATCCTGCGCGGCGGCAATCTCGTCGTCACCGAGCAGGGCATCCGCGAGGGCGTCCGGCAGGCCATGCTCCCGCTGTGGAACGCGTGGTACTTCTTCGGCCTCTACTGCAATGCTTTCGACGCCGGCGCCGGGCAGGGCACCGGATACGACGCCCGGTGGTCCATCGACTCGACCGATGTGCTGGACCGGTACCTCCTCGCGAAGCTGCACCATCTCGTCATTGCGGTGCGGTCAGCCTTGGACGACTACGACATCCCAGGGGCCTGCGAGCAGGTGCGAGCCTTCTTGGATGTGCTGACAAACTGGTACATTAGGCGGTCCAGGGACCGCTTCTGGGACACGGCGGGGGCAGGCGCCGACCGCGCCCGGGCGGCATTCGACACGCTGTTCACCACGCTTGAGGTGCTCAACCGGGTGGCTGCGCCGTTGCTCCCGATGCAAACGGAGGCCATCTGGCGTGGCCTCACCGGCGGCCGTTCCGTGCACCTGACCGACTGGCCGGACTCGGATCATTTGCCACATGACGCCGAACTGGTCGCCCGGATGGACCGGGCCCGTGAGGTCTGCTCGGTCGCCTCGAGTCTGCGCAAGGCCGACAACCTGCGGGTCCGTTTGCCGCTCGGTGAGCTGACCGTGGTCGGTGAGGGCGTCGAGGATTTAGCCGGCTTCACCGGCATCATCGCCGACGAGGTCAACGTCAAGCAGGTCATCCTGCGCGACTTGGCCGAGGTCAGCGAAGCGGACTTCGGGATCATCAGCCGACTCACGATCAACGCCCGGGTGGCCGGGCCGCGGCTTGGCAGGGACGTCCAGCAAGCAATCCGAGGCGGCAAGTCCGGCGACTGGTCGCTGCAACCCGACGGCACGGTGATTAGCGGCGGCCTTCTCCTTCAGGAAGGCGAGTACACCGTGGAAACCGTCGTGCAGGGGCTTGCGGCCGCTGGCGCCGGGGCACGGCGGGCCGTCGGGGTCTTGCCGACCGGCGGGTTCCTGCTGCTGAACACCACGGTCACCGAAGAGTTGGCGCAGGAGGGCATCGCCCGAGACCTGGTGCGTGCCGTCCAGCAGGCCCGTCGCGAGGCCGGTCTGGAAGTCGCCGACCGGATCAGCCTGACCGTGCTGGGCGACCAAGTGGTGTGGGCTGCCGCGCTGGCGTTCAAGGACCTGATCGTGACAGAGACGTTGGCGACCCAGTTCGCTGCCGCTCCGAGCTTGGACGCGCTACCGGCTGGACAGGGGACCTGTGCCACCGTCGGTGACGGCATCGCCGTCCGGCTCCTGGTGGCCAAGCTGTGAGCCCGCCCGGACCGGACCAGGTCAGCCTGCCCGAGGACGTGGTCGTGCGACAGGCCACCGGCGAGGACCTGCGTGCTGTCGTCGAGGTCGGTCAACGGACGTGGCCCGCGACGTACGACTCCATCTTTGAGGAAGGCCTGGTCGCGCTGTTCCTGGAGAAGAGGTGGAGCAAGCAGGCCCTGATCCCATCGATTCGCAGTGGACGGACCCTGGTTGCCGAGCTGGCCGGGCGCGTTGTCGGGATGGCCAGCTACGGTCCGCACGAACGATCGATGGCGTTGTGGAAGCTGTATGTGGTTCCAGAGGCGCAGGGTCGAGGTGTCGGGAGTCGGTTGCTGCGCGAGGTGATGTCCCGGGCCGGTGCGGTTGGGCGCGAAGTACACATCTCATTCCTGGACGGCAACGCCTCGGCGCACGACTTCGCCCGTTCGAACGGGTTCACGGTGCTCCAACGGGAACCGCAGGGCGAAATGCCGGATCTGATCTGGATGTCCCGTCCCGTCGCCGAGGCTCTTTTCCACGAACACGAACACGACGAGCGTGACGACCCTGGTCACCACCGAGACGAGATCCGGTGAACCCGCTGCCCCCACCCTCGCGCGAGGGTGGAGCCGGAGCCGCCGATCGCGCCCGGCTGCGTGCTGTTGAGACGCAGATCCTGGCCCGGACGCCTGAGCACCAGTTGGTGCCGACGCTGGACCGGATCAAGGCGGTCATCGAACTTATCGGTTCGCCACAGCAGGATTTCGCATCGATCCACATCACCGGGACGAACGGGAAGACCTCGACGGCGCGGATGATCGAGACGCTGCTGCGGCAGCAGTTCGATGGCGCGGTACCGGATAACGGCTTTTGCGAGCGCGTGATGCAACAACTACCGCCCCGTCGACGTCGCACTGCCTGGCCGGTGCGGGTCGGTATCGGGGTTGGAGCGGCGGCTTGCTGG
>CAJDVI010000020.1_pt1 | contig 20576 bp, 18 predicted proteins | sample 7391351 | NCBI WGS metagenome assembly CAJDVI01 (sample SAMEA7055704, study PRJEB34461) | soil metagenome | biome: terrestrial ecosystem; feature: Peninsula; material: soil | place: Antarctica | collected 2016 | reverse complement strand
GCTACAACCGACTGGCCAAACACCAAGGCCGCAATGCATTCGGCTTCCGCAATGTCGAAAACCAACGCCGACGCATACGCTGGGCCTGCACCCGCCAACACCGACGGGCGTCAGCTGAAATCAGCGGGATGCCCGGTCAAGTTCAATGAGCCGGCAAAGTACCTGGCTGCCCCTGCTGAACTGCATTGGGCTCGTTGGGGAACAGGGCAGATCCACCACGACCCACCGACACTGACGGAAGCTGAAGCTCATCAGTACAAACCGGCCGAAGAGAAGGCGCGGACCGAATCCGAAGGACGGTTCATTGTCGGCACTCCTTCTCATGTGAAGGCGCAGCTGCAACAACTGGCTACGGATGCGCAAGCTCATGAAGTGATGACGGTGAACCTGATCACGGATCATCACGCACAGCATATCGCTGAAGTCGTTCGCCCCTATGGAGCTATGTCTCCAGAATCGAGTCAGAGATGCAAACAATGACGGCGCTGGTCATCCCAAGCGCGCACGACCAGACCATCACATTCGCCCAGGTCGCGGTCCCAAATGTTGCGGCGGACGAGCTGCTAGTGGAGGTCAAAGCTGTGGGGGTGGGCATCCACGATTCATACTTCTTACCTCGCGAGCGGTCCTATCCCTTCCCGATCGGGATTGAGGCGGCCGGGGTCGTCGCACAGATCGGCAGCGCAGTGATCGGCTATGTGCCTGGGGATCGCATTGCTTTCATCAGCATGATGCAGCCCAAGGGCGGGGTGTGGGCGCAGTACGCGGCGGTACGCAGCGACTCCTTGATCCTGGCGATCCCGGAGGGGATGAGTTTCGAGCAGGCGGCTGCTATGCCGGTGGCCGGTAATACAACGTTGCGCGCGCTGCATGCGCTGTCGGCGATCGGTGAGGGCAGTTCGGTTTTCGTGGCCGGGGCTTCCGGTGCGATCGGGACGTTCGCACTGCAGTTGGCGCGGGCTCGGGGCTGGCGGGTGGCTGGTGTAGACGGTGCGATGGCCGTGCAGCCGCAGACGACGGGCGATAGTGCGCGGGTCGTCAAGCAGGGCGGCACCGTCGTGACCATCTCGGGCGACACGGAGACGCCGCCTGGGGTGAAGGTCACGGGACTGGCCTACGACCTCGACGTGCAGGAGGAACTGTTGGCACTCATGGATGACGTCGCAGCCGGGCGCCTGCAACTCGTCATCGAGCACGTCTATCCCTTCAGCGACGCTCTGAACGCCCTGGCCAAGGTCCAGACCCGGCACGCACGAGGAAAATCCGTCCTGTCCCTCGCCTGACTCGTTGCAGCGCTGCAGAACAATGTCTAGACGTTGTAGAAGCTCCGCTCAGCACGCGATGGTCTAGACATACACGTTCTGGTGGCGATGGAAGAGCCGGTGTCATCACTGAAGTCAGATCGCGACGTATGACATCAGCAAGGCATACTCCTACGGCCGACGCTTGGACGCGACCCGGAGGTCAGCGGGCGGCCTCGGCGTGGGAGTCGTCATACGACGACCGCAAAGCACTCGGGATAATGACCATCGGGTAGGTCAGCGGGACGTGAATCCGTTCAGGAACGGCTGCTCAGGATGCCGGCGATCTGTCGTACGTTGGCCACCTTGCCGGAGAGCACCAATTCTTCGTCGATGACCAGGCCAGGTGTCTTCATGACCCCGTACTCCAGGATCGATGGGTAGTCGGTGACCTTTTCAACATCGGCCGTCATGCCCACGGAAACCAGAGCCGCACGGGTGTTCTTTTCCAAGCTTGCGCAGTTGGCGCAGCCGGGGCCAAGGATCTTGATGATCATGACAATGCTCCTTCGGTGGTCGATAGGAAGTCGGGTTCACAGAGGCAACAGATTGAATAGGAAGCCGATCACGATGATGCCAAAGGTGACGGCGCCGAAGAACAGCGCGAGCAGCGGCGGCTTGAGCACCCGTCGTAGCATGATCGCCTGCGGGATCGAGAGTGCGATACAACTCATCGTGAAGGCCATGACCGTGCCGAGGGAGACGCCCTTCGTCCACAATGCCTCCGCGATCGGCACCACGCCCGCGCCGTTGACGTAGAGAGGGACGCCGGCGAGCGTGGCGACGACGACCGAGAACGGATTGTCGGGGCCGGCGTACTGGGCGAAGAAATCGGTCGGCACCCACCCGTGGATGATGGCGCCGATACCGACCCCGGCCAGCACCCATTTCCAGATGCCGGCGAAGATGTCGTTCGACCCAGCCGATCGCCAGGGACAAGATGCTGCCAGCCAGCAGGTACGCCGCCGCGATGCCCCATCCGAACTGATCCCCGATCATGATTGCCGCGATCTCGCTGACCAGCGGCGAGGCGATCAGGAAGGTCAGCGTCACCGATAGCGGTATGCCTGCCGCGACGAAGCCGATGAACAGCGGGATCGAACTGCACGAGCAGAACGGGGTGACCACCCCCAGGAGGACGGCGAGCACCAGACCGGTGAACAGGCCGCGACCTTCTAAATAGGCTCGGGCGCGTTCGAGGTCCAGGCTGGCCCGCAGCATCCCCACGACGAACATCAGGCCGATCAGCAGCAGAAAGATTTTGACCGTGTCGTAGACGAAGAAGTGTACGGCGCCGACGACGCGCTGTTGGGGGTCCAGTTCGAGCCAGTCGACCACCGCAGACCAGAGCCATTCGTTGAGCTGCCATGCGCCAACCCACGCGACGACGGTCAGTCCCAGTCGCGTCCACAGCGCGGCGTCGGAGGTGGGCCTGCTTTTGACGTTCATCGTCCCGGGAGGGACACAGCGATCCTTTCTAACGCGTCGGCGGCCAGCGTGTAGTCCACCCAGCGGCCTCGTCGCGCGGTGGTGACCAGTCCAGCGTCACGCAGCACCTTGAGGTGGTAGCTGAGCAGGTTGCCCGCGATCGGGGGTTGCGTCTGCAAGTCGCAAACGCACCGAGTGCCGGAAGTCGCCAATTGGTCGAGCAGTCCGAGGCGGACCGGATCCGCGACGATCGCGAGCAACTCGGCACGGGACGCGATATCGCCCGGCGCCACCGATGCGGTCGGTAGTTCAGCCAACGTTGACTCAATCACAGTTGAAGTGTAAGCCCTTCTGGCTCGGTTGAGGGCTCGAGCGTGGCACGGAGGTGGCCACGAACGGCCCATGCACGGCAGCCCGGGCACAATGAGCACCGGGTGTCGATGGCCCAGGCACCGGAGAGGCAGTTGCTATGGACCTGGCCCATTTCTTGGACGAGGACGACCTCGAGGGGTTGGACGACGCGCTGAGCAGTCTTACCGCCCCACAGACTGCCGCCCACCTGCTTCGGCTCCCGCCGGGCCAGCGGGCAGTCGCCTTCCGCATCCTGCCCAAGGACGTCGCGCTCGACGTCTTTGAGTGGTTCGACTCCGACAGCGCTGCCGAGTTACTCGGGGGACTACGAGAAGAGCACACGCGCGAGCTGTTCGAGGGCCTCGATCCAGATGACCGAGTTCGTCTTGTCGACGAACTCCCGGCCGCGGTCGTGATCCGCCTCCTGCATGGTCTTGACCCTCACGAGCGGGACATGACCGAAGCGGTCCTCGGCTACCCACGGGAGTCTGCGGGCCGTCGGATGACGCCGGAAGTCGCCAGCGTGCCGGTGGGCACGACCGTCGCCGCAGCGCTGGAGCACCTGCGCGCGGTGGGCGCGGAGGCGGAGACCATCTACATGGTCCCGGTCCTGGGACCGGGGCGGCACCTGGTCGGTGTCGTGTCTTTGCGGGGACTCCTGGTGGCCTCCGATAGCCAAATCGTCGGTGACATCGCCAGCAGCCCGATCGCTGTCCTCGCGGAGGCCGACCAGGAGGAGGCCGCTCGGCTCATCCGCGCGCACGGGATGATCGGTCTGCCCGTGGTCGACCGTGAGGATCGACTGGTCGGCGTCATCACGGTCGATGACGCGATGCGCATCCTCGCCGAAGAAGAGGCCGAAGACGCTGCTCGATCAGCCGGCACGTTCTTCGTCCGAAGCCACTACCTCAGCACCCCGCTGGTCGACCGCGTCAAGTCCCGGATCGTATGGCTGCTTGTGCTCATCGCTGCGGCCACGTTGACGGTCAACGTCCTGCACTACTTCGAAGAGACCTTGGCCGAGGTGGTCGCGCTTGCCCTCTTCGTGCCGCTGCTCATCGGTACCGGCGGGAACGCTGGCTCCCAGACGGTGACGACCGTGGTGCGCGCCCTCTCGACTGACGAGGTGCGGTTCTCCGATCTGTGGCGGATCGTTGGCCGCGAGACGCTGACCGGTCTGGGCCTGGGTGTAGTCCTCGGCGCCGTCGGGTTCATCCCCGCCTGGTTCGTCGCAGGGCCGGGGATCGCGACCGTGCTCGCCATCTCGCTGGTGACCGTGTGCACCTTGGCGACCACCGTGGGTGCCGTCGTGCCGGTGATCGCCGGCCGACTCGGTGTCGATCCCGCCGTGGTCAGCGCGCCCTTCATCACGACGATCGTCGATGCGACCGGCCTGGTTGTCTACTTCCTCGTCGCCCGAGCCGTCCTCGGGATCTAGAAGCATCGTCGCGGTCGTACGCCTGATCACGAGCAATGCTGCGCTAGCTGTGGTGGTCGGACCCGTCCCGCCCGAGCGCCGTGCGGATGGTTGGCCACGCTCCCGTCGACCAGAGCGCCCACCAGACCAGCAGCGGCTGGAACAGCAGCCGCACCCCGCGAGCCAGATCGGTGTCGAGCCCGAACGCGGAACGACCCTCGACGAACTGTGCGATGTTTCCCGGGAACACCGCGATGAAAAACACCGCTACGACGATGCCAACCGGGACCCGTCGGCGCCGCGCCGTGATCAGGGCCAGTCCAAGGATGATCTCGACGACTCCGGAGACGATGACGACCAGGTCAGCGTCGATCGGCAGCCACGTTGGAACCTGCGCCTGGAACGTCTGCCGCAGCGTGGTGAGGTGTCCTGAGCCAGCCGCCACCAGGAGGCCACCCAGCACGAACCGCGCCACGTTCTGCGGCCAGGACCCACCGCGTCGATGGTCTGCGGCACCGGAGGTCATGAGTTCATACTGAGGCAGCGAACTGCGGTTGCGCGGAAGTCGCTTACCTCTCGGCGGTTCTGAAGAGGACGTCAGCGGAACGGACCTGCGTCACGGCCACCGCCCGGTCGTTCGGTCCGCAGCCTGGGTAGTTTGGGCTGAGGAAGCACTGGCCCTGCCCCGAGGGCTGACCTGACGTCGACTGGAGGCGGTATGGACGCGGTATGGAGGTGAAAGCATGGCCGGGCGAGACGTCGGCCAAGCTCACGGTCCACGAACTGCCCCAGGTGTGGGCGCCAATCCCGCCCGACGGCGGGATTCTGGTCACCGAGGCTGGCCGGTTTGCTCGGATCGCGGACGGCGAGCCGTTTCAGTATCTGGCCTACCTGGAATATCTCCCCGGTCGAACCCGAGGCAACCACTACCACCACGTCAAACAAGAATTGCTGTACATCACCAGCGGCCGGCTGCTGGCGTATTACGTCGACATCGACACCGGCCGTAGCCTGGAACTGACCCTCAGCGCTGGGCACGTCATCCGCACCGGTCCCCGACTGGCGCACGCCTACCACGCACTGGAGGCGGCGTACGCGATCGAGGCTGCGATGCAGCGTTTCGACCCGGCCGATACGGTCCCGTATCCGGTGTACCCGATCAGCGATGATCCGCGGCCCGGCGCTGAGGCAACCGAGCTCGCTCGTGAACTGGAGCTGCGCGATCGCATCGACGCCAGCCACCGTCGGGCACCGTTGGCCTCCGGCGGCACCGGTCGCGCGGGACGGCCCGGGCGCCCAGGATTGCCCGCATCCGATCCCCCGGACCAGCCGAGCGGTACGGCCTAGCGCCCACCTCAACCCTGCGGTGGGTGGTACGGATCGGGCCGGTCCGGGTCCACCGGCGCAGACGGCGCCTGCTGCGGCTTCCAATCCTGTTCGACCTGTGGGCTAGAGCGCCTGCTCCGGGCCGCTGTCATCTGACGCAGCGCCGTGACGGCGTATCCGGGCCACAGCCACGCTCGCACCCGTTGGCGCCACGACCGCAGTTCCCCAGCCGCGCGACGAACCAGGTCAGCGTCCGCACCGATGTCCGGTAGCGCGGTCCCAGGTGGCGCGTACCGAGCCCGTTCAACGGTTTGGCCGACCGCGCGCAAAGACCGCTGCTGGGTGTGATCCAACACGGCGGCGTACCCGTAGAACGATTGCTGGTCCCGCAGCGTCCGGCTGGCTGGAGGGTCGAACCCGAGGTCGGCAAGCGCGCTGGTCAAGTAGGCCCATTCGACCTCGGCGCGCTGTGCGTCGTCGTGGGCCCGCGCTAGGTCGCGGCGCCTGGCCAGGCGCGAAAGCAGCGGCATCAGCAACGACGTCACGACGGCGATGCCGACCATCGTTGCCGGAAGCGGCCACCACCGTGCCCTGGCCGGTGCGATCGCCTCCTCGTCCTGGCCGAACTCCGCATCACGGTCTCGTTGGCGCGCCGAGGCGTCGGATGGATCAGCTGTCGTGGTGGGAGCTGACGTCGTCGCACCCGAGGTGGGCAGGCTCGAACCGGTGACGGCGCCGTACTCACCGGCGTACGCCGGCGCGTTGCCGCTGCGGACAGAGGGCGTCGGCTCGAACCGCAGCCAGCCGATCTGGGGGAAATACAGTTCTGGCCACGCGTGGGCGTCGGATTGGCGGATCTCGTACCCGTCCGCGGTCCTCGTGCCGGGAAGGAACCCGTAGGCCATCCGGGCGGGGATCCCGTACAGCCGTGCCGCCAGGACCATGGTGGTGGCGAAGTGGGTGCAATACCCGCGCTTCTCGTTGAGGAACTGAGCGAGTAGCGTGGGCCGGTCGGACGGCCGGGAGGACCCTGACGGCCTCGGTTCGGGAACGCCATCCAAGGTGTAGGTGAACGCGGGGGAGCGCAGCCACTCCTGGATCGCGACGGCGGCCTGGTAGGGGCCGGCCTGGTCCGAGACGATGCCCAGCAAGGCCTCGCGCAAGAGGTAGGCGTCCTGCGCGGTCAGGGCCCTCGCGTCGGCCCAGACCTTGCCGGGGTCGCCAGGCCAGTCGGTGCCGTTCGCTTCCCGCAGTTGCGCTTGGCTGGGCATTGGAACCAGATAGTCGAGTCGGTACGACGCGGGCGTCCGGTCAACCACGACCAGACCGGTCTGCTGATCGACGGCCCACAACGCGTCAGTCATCGACCCATCGACGATGCCGTACGGTGCGGCCGCCTGCGGTGCCTGCAGGTCGGTCGCATTGATGCTCACGGTGCGCGTCGCGGTCTCGACCTGGTCGTCGTACCCGGTGGCCGGCGGGCGTGGGTTCTTGGTGGGTTGGGTGGTGTTTGGCTGGGGCTCCCACGCCTCTCCGGTGAATCGGTCCGAGACCAGGACCCGCAGAGGCCCAGGCGCCGGGTCGTCGGTCGTGTAGCTCAACACCGTGGACTGGTCAGTGGCGCGCAGGCTGGTGCGCAGGTCCAAGTTGGTTGAGAAGCCGACTCGCCCGGAGCTCCCCAAACCGCCCCGACCCAAGCCTTCGGCCAGATAGCGGACCGGCAACTGTGGCAGCAACTGTGCGGTGACGATGGCCAGGACCAGCGCGCCGCCCCCCACGGCGAACGCACCCGACCACCGGGACTTCTCGATCCCGTTTTCCCCCGACCCGCCGTCGCCAGCGCCCTCGTCGCTGCGCCATCGGCGGCGTACTGTCCGATCGGCGTCGGCCAACAGCAGCAGCCAGGCGACCGCGGGAGCGGCGAACCACGGCCAGGGCAGGGTGCCGTTGCTGTTCGCCACCGCGCTCAGGTACGGCGCCAGCATCGGCAACCCGGCCAGCGCCGGCATCATCAACGTGGCACCCACGAGATCGGCGATCAGGGCGAGCAGCCCGATCGAGGTGGCCAGGAGGAAGATCACCCCAGGCGTCGTCGGCGTGGGCGCCGGATTCGAGCGCAGCACGCTCCCGGCGTCGCGCAGCAGGTCGACCCAGGCGCCGACGGTGGCCGGGGTCGGTAGCCCGAAGGCCAACGTCGAGGCGTCTTGGGCAGCCCCTGGAATTGGCGCAGTCGGCGAGCGGTCGAAGAACCAGCCAGCGAGCAGGATCAGGGTGACCAGTTGAACCGCCGGGACCCAGCGTCGCCGGCGTAGCCAGTGTCGGGCCGCGACCCCGGACAACAGCACCGCGGCGACAAACAGCGTTGCCGTGGCCACCCAAGTCCTCACTTGGAATAGGGGCGTCAGCGCCCAGGCCGAGGCCATGGTCCCGATGGCCAGCACGATCGCGGGTCGCCAGCGCGCGGTCATCGCGGCGACCCGTCACCGATCCGGGCGCCCGGCGAATTCATCGCGGCCCACAGCCGGGTCACCGTGTCGCCGCTGCGAACGACGGCGACCCGCCAGCCGCCGGACCGCGCCAAGGCAGCCAGTTCGTCGGCTCGAGACCTCCTGCGCGAGTCTCCGGGACGATCCAGGTGATCAGCGCGGCTCGGATGCCCGGGAGCTCGAAACGATTCCGTGTCCAGCACGAACACCATGCCCGGCGCTGTGACGCCCTTGATCGACAGCACCTCGCGGGCCATGGCGTCATCGTGATCGCCGATCGCCGTGATGACGACGACGCCCGCTCCGGCCAGTTCCCGAGCAGCAGCGGCCAAGGGAGATCTGGACCGGGCCGAGTCCGGCGGCTCCGGCTCAACGACAGCCAGCGCCCGCAACGCATGCGCTGGGCTGAGCAGCAGCCCCGCCGTCGCGGCCTCCAGAGTCTCGGGCGTCAGCACATGCAGTGCGTACCCTGCTCCGGCCAGATGCACGGCGATCGAGGCCAGCGCTTCGACCATCCAGTCCAGCGCAGCGCAGGCTGCGCTGGATCCGCCCGGTCCGGCGGTCAGTCCACCCGGCGGGGCGGCGTACCCACCGATCATGATCAGGGCCCGGCGCAACGTCGGTCGGCCCTCATGTCGCACCATGAGTTCGCCGCGGTGCGCCGTCACCGGCCAATGGATGCGGCGTAGATCATCGCCTTCCTGGTAGCCGCGTAGTGAGGCTTCGTCGTGTCCGTGCAGGGCGATCAGCGTTGGATTCTGACCTTCGACACCTGCCCCGACCGTGACCGATGAACCAGCCAGCGGATGCACGATCGGAAGCGCGATGATCTCGGCCACCTCGGTCAGCACGATGGTCGAGGACGCCAGGCCGAACACGTCGCGGCGATTCAGTCGCAGTGGGCCGACCACATGTCGACCACGACGCAGCGGCCGAATCGGATACTCAAAGGCCCAGTGCCGGCCGCGGTGGATCGAGGGAATCACGGCGCGGGCCGGCCCGCCGAGTCCGTCCCCGACAGCCTCTTCGGCCAACAGCATCGGCGTCGGCCGAGTGCCGTGGTTGTGCAGTCTGAGCAGGACGCAGGACTGCTGTCCTGCGCCGGTCAACGGCGGGCTGGGGGTACGTCGGGCCGTCAGGTCGAAGCGGTCGCGTCGCGTTGCGAGCAGGCTGAACAGCGGCAGCAACGTCGCCAGGGCGCCGATCCGCACCAGGTCGTCGAAGCCGAGACCCACGCCGCAGATGGTCAGTGTCATCCCCGCGGCCAGCATGGCGCGGCCCCGATCGGTGAGCAGGCCTTGAGTCCGCCCGTTCCGCCCGTTCCGCCCGTTCTGCACGGAGCCGCTACGCCGCAGGCGCGCCACGCCTTTCCCGTTCACCTGGCCCGAGCCGGCACCGGGACGGTGGCCAGCAGCTCCGCCAACACAGCCGCGGCCGGCTGACCGGCCAGTTGACTGTCGGCGGACAGCAGCACCCGGTGCTCGATGACCGGGACGAACAGGCGCTGCACGTCTTCGGGCAGGACGTGATCACGCAGCGCCATCGCGGCCCGAGCCCGGGCCGATCGGAGCAGATGCAGGGAGGCCCGCGGGGAGGCGCCGAGGCGCAGTGCCGGGGTCTGCCGCGAGGCCGTGACCAGGTCGACGACGTACTGCTTGAGGGCAGCACTGGCATACACGCCCCGAACCACGTGGATCAGCCGCCGGACCGTCGCGCTGTCGGTTGCTGGTCGCATCGCCGCCAACGGGTCGGCGCTGCCGTGTTGGTCGAGCATGGCGATCTCGGCGGCGCCGGCCGGATACCCCATCGACAGACGGGCCATAAACCGGTCGCGTTGGGCTTCCGGAAGGGGATATGTGCCCTCCATCTCGAGCGGGTTCTGGGTGGCCAGGACCAGGAACGGCTCACCCAGCGGGTACGTCGTCCGGTCGACCGTGACCTGGGCCTCCTCCATCGATTCGAGCACCGCCGACTGGGTCTTCGGGGAGGCTCGGTTGATCTCGTCGCACACCACGATGTTGGCGAAGATCGCCCCCGGCCGGAACTCGAATGTGCGGGTCTTGGGGTTGAAGATGCTGATGCCAGTGATGTCCGAGGGCAACAGGTCGGGAGTGAACTGGATCCTGGTCATGGGGCAGTTGACGGCGCGGGCCAACGCCTTGGCCAACATCGTCTTGCCGACCCCGGGGACGTCTTCCAGCAGCAGATGACCTCCGGCCAGCAGCACGGTCAGGGCCGTGGTGACCACTTCGGGTTTGCCCTGGATGACGGTCCCGACAGCGCGGGAGATCGCTTCGGCAGTTCCCGCCAGGTCGGCCAACTCAGACACGCCCGGAAGCCCCGGCGTGCCGGCAACGACGGCCGGTGGGTCCGGATCGGCATGGCCCCGATACTCCACGGCGCCTCCCCACTTCGCTCCACCGCACCGTTGCGTCACTGCAGCCCAGGACCTCAAGGAAACATTACCCGCCGGACTCGTCCGACCCGATGCTCCCGCTGCCCCTGTCAACGCAGGCGCCGACGCCACTTCTGCCACGTTCCCTCCACCGTGCTGTACCAGGGTTGAACTGCGCTGATGTGGCCGGTCGAGATCGCTGAGCCGCGTTGCTTGCATTGACGGTGGAACGAAGTGGAGTAAAGTGGAGCAGGGCGGAGCGCGGGGGAGGAGGGGTCATGTTTCTGGGCAGTCACTACCCACGTTTGGACGAAAAAGGGCGGCTCATCCTGCCGGCCAAGTACCGTCCCAAGCTGGCGGGCGGCCTCGTCGTGACCCGTGGCCAGGAGCGCTGTTTGTACGTCTTCCCCAGAGAGGCCTTCACCAAACTCGCCGAGCAGGCGATCGCTGCGCCGATGACGAGCAAGGCCGCCCGCGACTATCGGCGGATGCTGCTGTCCGGGGCGCACGACGAGGAACCGGACAAGCAAGGTCGCGTCACCGTCCCGGTACACCTGCGCGAATATGCCGGCCTGAGCCGGGACGTCGCCGTCATCGGCAGCGGAGAATACCTCGAACTTTGGGACAGCCCGGCCTGGGAGGACTACCTCGCGGCCTCCGAATCGGTATACGCCGGGCAGTCGCAGGAGGTGGTCCCCGGGCAGCTGTAAGGCAGTTCGCCAGGTCCTTCTGGCGCCAGGTCTCCACCCGCTCCACCGTTGATGTCCCGAGACACTTCCCCGGTCTCGGGCCGCAGCGAACGTCCCGGAGCACTTCCCCGGTTCCGGTGCGGGCGCGGTTGGAGACCTGACTCCAGAACGACGTGAGCTACCGACGCCATGAAGCCGTGCATCGCTCGATCTCCCCCGCAGTCAGACCCAGCTAGATCCAGCCAGAACAACGAGTTGATCGGACCACCGCAGATGAGGGACCACCGCGACGCATCGGGACCGCAGCCGGCGACGCCGGCGCGGCATGTCCCGGTGCTGCGCGAACGGGTGGTCGAACTGCTCGCCCCGGCGCTGCAGGAGCCCGGCAGTGTGGCCGTCGACATGACCCTGGGGCTGGGTGGCCACACAGAGGCATTGTTGGCGGCTTGTCCGCAGGCCAAGGTCGTCGGTATCGACCGGGATGGGCAAGCGTTGGGGCTGGCCACGGATCGGCTCGCGCCGTACGGCGACCGCTTCACCGCAGTGCACGCCGTGTACGACGAATTGCTCCAGGTCCTGGCTGCACTGAAAATCGATGCGGTCCAGGCGGTGCTGTTCGACCTGGGGGTGTCCTCGCTACATCTGGATGAACCTGATCGTGGTTTCGCCTATCGGATGGACGCGCCGCTGGACATGCGGATGGACGCCGCGAGTGACGGCCCGAGCGCCGCCGACGTCCTGAACACCTACTCAGCGGCCGAGCTGGAACGGATCCTGCGCGAGTACGGCGAGGAGCGGTATGCGCGGGCCATCGCTCGCGCCGTAGCCCGAGCCCGGGAGCAGGAGCCGTTCGATACTTCCGATCGGCTGGTGACGCTGGTCCGTAGGGTCGTGCCGGCGTCCTCGCAGCGATCCGGCGGACACCCCGCCAAGCGGACGTTTCAGGCCCTGCGTATCGAGGTGAACGGTGAACTCGCCGCCCTGGAGGTGGCGCTACCCGACGCGATCGAGGCTCTTTCGTTATCCGGGCGTGTCGCTGTCGTGAGTTACCACTCCCTTGAGGACAGGATGGCCAAGAGAGTCCTGGGGGCGGGGTCACGCAGTAGCACTCCGGCTGGCTTACCTGTCGAACTCCCTGATCACGCGCCGTATTTGCGGCTCTTGACCCGGGGGGCGCAGGAGCCGACCGCGGCTGAAGTGGCAGCCAATCCACGCGCCACCTCGGCGCGGCTGCGTGCCGCCATCAAGACTCGAATCACGAAGGGACCGCGCCGATGAGCCAGAGCTCCGCCACCGTCTCCACCGGTGCCCGGGCGTACCGGCCGACCCCGCAGGCTGGCCGACCGAGGCTGCAGGTGATCTCTGCCCAGCTGGGGACCCCCCGGCGCCTGCCGTTCGTGCTGCTTTGCTCAGCGCTGCTGGCCGCCGGGCTGATCGCGCTCTTGCTGCTCAACACCAGCTTGGCTCAGGGTGCCTATCTGATGCACGCCAAAGAAGACCGCGCTACACGTCTGGCCCAGGACGAGATGATGCTGCGAGAGCAACTCGCCCCGGTCGCCTCCGCTCAGTCGCTCGCGGCGTCGGCGAGCAAATTGGGTATGGTGCCGCTCGGTCAGCCCCCACTCACCCTTGAGCTGTCCAGCGGGGCGGTGCGCGGCTTGACCCGCGACCAGGCCCCCGCTGGGGAGGACCAGTTCTCAGTCACCACAACGGCGCAGTACACCTCGGCTGACAGCCGCGAGGGAGCCTCGGCTCAGCGCACCGCCAAACCTGCCGAGCCAACGAGCCCCACGCCCTCTTCGGGACCGTCTGCGCCTTCGCCCACAGCCTCGAGCCCGGTGGCGGAGACCGCGAACCCGACGCGGCCCGGTGCGAGCGCCCCGACCAACCGCACCGACCAGGGATGAGGATCTGATGTCGCCGGCGACCGCCAGTGGCCCGCCGCGACGGGCGACCCGGCTGACCGGTCGACGGTTGGCCAACGGCCCTCGCCGGGTGCGCACCCTATTCATCGCCGTGCTGTTCATCTTCAGTCTGTTCGCCGCGCAGCTGCTGAAGCTGCAGGGAATCGATGCAGAGAGGATTGCCGGGGATGCCAGCACCATTCGAGTCAGTAAGGACCCGTTGCCAGCCGCTCGCGGCGTCATCTTGGATCGCAACGACCAGGATCTCGCGATCAATGTCGAGCGGCGGAATGTCATCGCCGATCCGTGGGCGCTGCGGGAATATGCCCGGTATATCCCGGGCAAAAAGGTGCGCTCGACCACGTCGGTGGGCGTTCGCGGGGCCGCCGAAGACCTGGCGCCGGTGCTCAACAAGGACGTCAATGCTTTGGAGCGGCTGCTGACCCCCAAGCCCATGCCGGAGGGCACGCCGCCCAAAAAGCAAGACCATTACCGGATCGTCGCCAAGGGTCTCAACGCGGACCAGTGGCGAGCCGTCAGCAAGGTCGAGGTACCGGGCATCTCCAGCAAGATCACGTCGCAGCGAATCTACCCGGCAGGGGCGCCCACCGCGGCGCTGCTGGGCGGGGTCGGGGTCAGTGGTCGCGCCAACGCCGCGGGCGGGTTCGGCCTGGAAAGCCAGCACGATGACCTGCTGACCGGGACACCGGGCTGGGCTCGGCGTGAGCGGTCCGGCGACGGGCGCACCATCCCGTTGGGAGATAATGAAGTCGTCCCACCGGTGCCCGGTCGCAACCTGAAGTTGACCATCGATCGGGACCTGACCTGGTTCGCCTACAACGCGATCGCGACGCAGGTGCGTAAGAGCAAGGCGCTGAACGGCACCGCTGTGGTGATGGACCGGCAAGGACGGCTGCTGGCGCTGGCGCAGTATCCGACCTTCGACCCGGTCGACCAGGAGAAGAAGCCCGAACAGCTGCGCAACACGGCGCTTGAGGACATCTTCGAACCCGGCTCGACGGCCAAGGTCATGTCGATTGGTGCCGCCCTGGCTGAGGGAGCGGTCAGCCCGACGAGCCCGTTCACCGTGCCGTACTCGATCCGGCGCGGTGGTAAGGAGCTGCACGACTCGCACACCCACCCCACCGAGCAGCTCACCGCGGCCGGCATCCTGGCCCAGTCGAGCAACGTCGGCACCATGCTCATCGCCGAACAGCTGAGCAGCGCAAAGCTGGAGTCCTACTTCCGTGCTTTCGGGGCCGGTTCGACGTCGGGGCTCGGCTTTCCCAGTGAGACCCCGGGCATCCTGGCTCCCAGCGACCAGTGGAGCGACTCTCAGCGCTTCACCGTGATGTTCGGTCAGGGCGTGGCGATGACCGCGATTCAGACCGCCAGCGTGTTCCAGACCATCGCCAACGGGGGGGTTCGCATTCCGGCGAGTGTGGTGGCCGGGTCGACTCGCCCGGACGGTTCGTTCGAAGAGGCGCATCCGCCGCAGGGGATCAGGGTGCTGCCGGAAAAGACGGCCGGCGAGCTCACCGTGATGCTTGAGGCGGTCGTCGGTGAAGGTGGCACCGCGAAGAACGCGATGATTCCCGGGTACCGGGTCGCCGGGAAGACCGGTACGGCGACCCGGTATGCGGCCGGCGGATACACCGCGTCGTTCATCGGATTCGCGCCCGCCGAGGACCCGCAGTACATCATTGCGGTCACCGTGCAGCGCCCCCGCGGCGGTTACTACGGCGGCGCAGTGGCGGGCCCGGTATTTCGCCAGATCATGGCGCAAGCCCTGGCCCAGGGCGGGGTCAAACCGTCTGAGAAACTGCCGTACCTGTACCCGCTGGAGGTCGGCGCCCAGGCCCCAACGGTGGCCTGGGCCAAGGAGTGGGAGGCGGCACAGGGCGAGAATCAGCGCAACCAGGAGCGTACGGACGACCCTTCGCGGACCGCCGAGGTCGCGGACCCGACCCCGGCGCCGGCCGCGACCCCGGCACCCAAGCCGACGCCGACGCCGACGCCGACGCCGACGCCGACGCCGGCCAAGTCCTCGTCGGGGACGTCTGCACGGACAAAGTCGTCGTCCAAGTCTTCGTCGTCGCCGCCACAGCCGAGGTCCGCGACGCCGTCGAAGACGTCAACCCGATAGCCTCACCGCCGTGAGATCCGCCCCCCGTCCGGACCACCCGCCGCGGACGCCGCTGCGACAACTCGTCGATGCAGCGTGGCGCCGGGCTCTCTTCATGGACAGCGAATCAGGTTCCGGCTCAGCGGACCTGGCGACCTCACAGGCTCCTCGGTTTGCTGGGCCCGACTCACAGGAGGTCGTCATCACCGGTGTGACGTTGGATAGCCGGAGCGTGCGGCCCGGGGATCTGTACGCCGCGCTGCCAGGCTCCCAGGTGCACGGGGCACGGTTCGCCGCCGGCGCGGTGCAGGCGGGCGCGGCGGCCATCCTTACCGATCCCGCAGGCTTGGCGTTGATCGGTTCGCCCAACGTCGCGGTCGTCACCACGGCAGACCCCCGAGCGCTGCTCGGATACCTCGCCGCGCAGGCCTACGGGCTCCCAGCCGAGGCGTTGCGTCTGGTGGGGATCACCGGCACGAACGGCAAGACCACGACGGCGCACCTGCTCGACGCGGCATTGCGGGCCACCGGCAAGGTGACCGGACTGATCGGCACCATCGAAACCCGGATCGGCGATCAGCGGACCGCCAGCGAGCGGACCACACCGGAGTCCCCGGACGTCCACGCACTCTTCGCCATGATGGTGGAGCGGGGGGTCGAGGTGGCGATCATGGAGGTGTCCAGCCATGCCCTGGCACTGCATCGGGTCGATGGTGCCCGGTATGAGATCGCGGCGTTCACGAACTTGTCGCAGGACCACCTGGACTTCCACTCGAGCATGGACGACTATTTCGCGGCGAAGGCTTCCTTGTTCACCCCCGCCAGGTGCGGACGAGCGGTTGTGGTGACCGAGGACGAGTGGGGGGCCAGATTGGCTGCCCAAGCCCGCGCCGATGGCGTCCCGGTGGTCACCATCGCGGGAGTAGGACGTGCCCAGGACGCCGCGCATGGCGGGCCTGACAGGCCGGACTGGGTGTTCGCTCCCTGCGAGGAAGATCCGCTGGCGTTCACGCTGTCCGATGTGTTCGGGCAACTGAGCCTGCGAAGCGGTCTGCCTGGGCGGCACAATCTGCTCAACACGGCGGTCGCCGCCGTGATCATGCTGGACCTGGGGTACGACCGGACGCAGGTGAGCGCAGCGATCGGCGGGGAGCCAGAGCTGCCTGGCCGGCTCGAGTCGGTCGCCCTGGGTGCCCGTGCTCCTCACGCGGTGGTCGACTTCGCGCACACGCCGGACGCGATCGCGGCCACCCTGACGTCCCTGCGCGCCATGATGCCTTCGGGATCGGATGGTCTGCTGGTCGCGGTCTTGGGGGCCGGCGGTGGCAGAGACCGTACGAAACGCCCCCTGATGGGTACTGCGGCGGCTCAGGTGGCCGATGTCGTGATCGTGACCGACGACAACCCGCGTCAGGAGGATCCGGTCGCGATCCGTGCGGCGGTCCTGCGCGGTGCCCACGACGCCGGGGATGGCATCACGATCGAGGAGGTCGCTGACCGGACCCAGGCGCTGGCCCGAGCGCTGACGCTGGCTGGGCCACAAGGCGTGGTGGTGGCCCTGGGCAAGGGGCACGAACAAGGCCACGAGGTCGCCGGCACGGTGCATGAGTACGACGACCGCGAAGCGTTGCGGACGGCGTACGCGATGGTGAGGTGCGGGATCCGGGACGATGAGCTCAGCGCCGGTGTCGACCGGGAGGATCAGCCATGATCCCGATCTCCGTGGCGGACCTGGTGGAGCTCACCGGGGCACGACTGTTGCCCGACACTGCGGCCGTGCGCGCCGTGATCGTCGACGGACCGGTGGTCACCGACTCCCATGCGGCCGGGCCCGGTTCGCTGTACGTGGCCCGGGTCGGCGAGCGCCTCGACGGGCACGAGTTCGTGGGACCTGCCGCCGCAGCCGGAGCCGTGGCCGCACTGACGACCCGGCCCGTCGATCCCGTAGGTAGCGAGCCACCGGTGCCCTGCCTCGTCGTCAGCGACGTACAGGAAGCGTTCGTGGCCATCGCCCGGGAGGTGCTGCGGCGTAGCCGTGCGATCAGTGGGCTGACGGTTATCGGGATCACCGGCTCCAGCGGCAAGACCACCACCAAGGACCTCCTGGCTCAGGTGCTGGCCACGCATGCGCCTACGGTCGCCAACATCGGTTCGCTGAACTCAGAGGTCGGCGTACCGTTGACGATCTGCCGGACGGTCCCAAACACGGCGTTCCTGGTGCTGGAGATGGGAGCTCGCGGGATCGGGCACATCCGATACCTGACCGATATGACCTCACCAGACGTCGGCGTAGTCCTGAACGTGGGGTCAGCACACGTCGGAATGTTCGGGTCGCGGCAGATGATCGCGCAGGCCAAAGCCGAATTGGTCCAGGCTTTGTCGCCCGACGCGCTGGCCGTCCTGTCCGACGATGACCCGCTGGTGGCCGCCATGGCCGGGCGTACTCAGGCCTCGGTGGTCCGGTTCGGCCGCCACGACCGAGCAGCCTCGCGCGCGCAGGTCTGGGCCGATGACGTGCTGCTCGACCCCCGGACCGGGGCCGCGTGCTTCACCCTGCACGCCGTTGGCGCCACCGCACGGGTGGACCTGGCCTTGCTCGGAGATCATCAAGTGGACAACGCGCTCGCAGTGGCCTGTGTGGCGCTGTACCTGGGGATGAGTTTGCAAGACGTGGCCGCAGCGCTCAGCCGGGCCGTGCCGACCAGCCGGTGGCGGATGGAATGTCACGATCGGGACGACGGCTTGCGGGTCGTCAACGACGCCTACAACGCCAATCCGGAGTCGATGGCGGCCGCGCTGCGTACGGTGGCCGCGATGACGCCGCCTGGGTCGGGGGGACGTCGCTGGGTGGCATTGGGCGAGATGCGCGAGCTCGGTGCCGACGGCGCCGCGCAGCACCTGATGGTGGGGGAGTTGGCCGCCACGCTCGGGATCGAGCGAGTGCTCGCCGTCGGCGCGGGGGCCAAGCCCGTGGCGGATGGCGCTCGGTCCGCCGGGATGTCTGCTGAGCAGGTGCACTGCGTGCCCGATGTGGACGCGGCGTACGCTCTGCTTCGAGTTGAGCTGCGCCCGACGGACCTGGTGTTGGTCAAGGCCAGCAGGGACAGCGGCCTGAGCGAGCTCGGCGAGCGGTTGCTCGCCGGCACGAATGGCGCCAGCGAGAGCCGGAGCGGGAGCCCCAGTCAGAGCAGCAGCAAGGGCAGCAGCAAGAGCGGGGAGGTCGGCGGGTGAAGTCCATCCTGCTGGCCTCGGCCGTGTCGCTGGCGATCGCACTGTTGGGGACGCCGCTGTTCATCAAGTTCCTGGTCAAGCGCGGATTCGGGCAGTTCATCCGCGACGACGGACCGACCTCGCACCACACCAAGCGCGGGACGCCGACGATGGGCGGCACGGTCATCATCGGGGCGGCCTTGACCGGTTATCTGGTCTCGCACATCGGGTCGCAAACCCGAATCTCCAACAGCGCTTTGCTCGTGCTCTTCCTGATGTGTGGGCTGGGCGTGGTCGGCTGGCTGGACGACTACATCAAGATCAGCAAGCAGCGCAGCCTCGGGCTGCGCTCGAGCCAGAAACTGTTCGGCCAGCTCCTGGTCGGGACGGTGTTCGCGGTGGCCTCGGTGCGCCTGACCGACGAGACCGGCCGGACGCCGGGGTCAGCGGCGGTTTCTTTTGTTCGGGATACCAACATCGACCTGTTCGTCCTCGGGCCGATCATCGGCACGCTGCTGTTCGTGTTGTGGGCGAACCTGATGATCGCCGGTACCAGCAATGGGGTGAACCTCACCGACGGCCTTGACGGATTGGCCACCGGCGCCTCGATGATGGTGTTCGCTGCGTACGTGTTGATCGGAGTCTGGCAAAACAACCAAAGCTGCTTCGGAACCACCGTGACCGCGAAGTGCTATAACACGCCCCACCCGATGGACCTGGCGATTCTCGCCGCGGCGCTGATGGGCGCCGTGATCGGGTTCCTGTGGTGGAACGCCTCGCCAGCGAAGATCTTCATGGGCGATACCGGGTCGCTGGCTCTTGGCGGGGCGCTCGCCGGCCTGGCCATCACGACCCGCACGGAACTACTGATCGTCCTGCTTGGCGGGCTTTTCGTGGTGATCACTCTTTCGGTGATCATCCAGGTGGCCTCATTCAAGTTGACCCGCAAGCGCGTCTTCCGGATGGCGCCGCTACAGCATCACTTCGAACTGGTCGGGTGGAACGAGGTGACGATCGTCATCCGGTTCTGGATCGTGCAGCTGCTGTTCGTCGGGTTGGGCCTGGGTCTCTTCTACGCCGAGTGGCTCACCGAGGGCGTGGCATGAACGAGTTGATCGAGCCCGTCATCCCTGCCGACCCGCGTGCGGGGCTCACCCACGGGGCCGGGCCCTGGGCTGGTTTGCGCGTCGTCGTCGGCGGGCTGGGCCGCAGCGGGTTCGCCGCTGCCGACGCTCTGCTCGAACGCGGGGCACAGGTGACCGTCGTAGACGCGGGCCAGGGGGGTGCCATCGACGAGCGAGCCAACGTCCTGGACATGCTCGGCGCCAGGTTGCTCACCGGCCCGGGCGGAGCCGCGGCACTGGCCGGTGAGGGCGCCGCCGCCGATGTACTCAAAGCTGTCGACCTGGTCGTCATCTCTCCAGGCTGGCGTCCGAACCACCCGCTGCCGGTCGCCGCGGCCGCCGCCGGCGTCCCGGTGTGGGGGGAGGTGGAGCTGGCCTGGCGGATGCGCCCGCTTGAAGGGGCTGCTCCTTGGCTCACGGTGACCGGGACCAACGGGAAGACCACCGTCGTCAACATGGCTGCTTCGATCCTGCGCGCCGCCGGCCTGCGGGCCAGCAGCGCGGGCAACGTCGGGACGCCGGTGCTCGAGGCTGTGCTCAACCCGCAGCGCTATCAGTTCATCGCGGTCGAGCTGTCCAGTTTTCAGCTGCACTGGCAGCACTCGGTCTCACCGCTGGCCTCCGTCTGTCTGAACATCGCTCCCGACCACATCGACTGGCACGGCTCGTTGGCGGCGTACGCCCGGGACAAGGGCCGGGTCTACCAGCGAACCCAGCGAGCCTGTGTCTACAACGTGCAGGACGAGCGCACCGAGACCCTGGTTCGCGACGCCGACGTGGTGCAGGGCGCCCGAGCCATCGGGTTCACCCTCGGCGTGCC
>CAJDVI010000014.1_pt1 | contig 20622 bp, 32 predicted proteins | sample 7391351 | NCBI WGS metagenome assembly CAJDVI01 (sample SAMEA7055704, study PRJEB34461) | soil metagenome | biome: terrestrial ecosystem; feature: Peninsula; material: soil | place: Antarctica | collected 2016 | reverse complement strand
ATACGACCCCAACCGGACAGCCCGGATCGCGTTGTTGCACTACGCCGATGGTGAGAAGCGCTACATCTTGGCGCCGAACCGACTGCGCCAGGGTGACCAACTCGAAAACGGTTCGTCCGCAGACATCAAGGCCGGTAACAGCCTGCCGTTGCGTAACATCCCGGTCGGCACGGTTATCCACGCCATCGAGCTGCGGCCCGGCGGCGGCGCAAAGATCGCTCGCTCGGCCGGAGCCCGTGTCCAACTGGTCGCCAAGGAGGGCCCGTATGCACAGCTGCGGATGCCCTCGGGAGAAATCCGCAACGTCGACGTTCGCTGCCGCGCGACCGTCGGCGAGGTGGGCAACTCCGAACAGAGCAACATCAACTGGGGCAAAGCCGGTCGGATGCGCTGGAAGGGTAAGCGACCCAAGGTGCGCGGTGTTGTGATGAACCCGGTCGATCACCCCCATGGTGGTGGTGAGGGCCGCACCAGTGGGGGTCGTCACCCGGTGAGCCCGTGGGGCAAGCCTGAGGGCCGGACCCGCCGTCCGAAGAAGGACAGCGACAAGCTGATCGTCCGTCGTCGTCGTACCGGCAAGAAGCGTTGAGGATAAGAGATGCCACGCAGCCTGAAGAAAGGCCCGTTCATCGACGACCACCTGCAGAAGAAGGTGGACGCGCAGAATGGGAAGGGTACCAAGAACGTGATCAAGACCTGGTCACGTCGCTCGGTCGTCGCTCCGGATTTCCTTGGCCACACGTTCGCGGTGCATGACGGCCGCAAGCACGTGCCGGTGTTCATCACCGAGTCGATGGTCGGGCACAAGCTCGGTGAATTCGCGCCGACCCGAACCTTCAGAGGCCATGTGAAGGACGACAAGAAGGGACGTCGTCGCTAATGGCCACGAAGACCAAGAAGTCGCGGTCCCGGCTGCACGAACTCGAACCGCTGGCCCGTGCGCAGGCTAAGCATGTGCGGGTCACCCCAACAAAGGCGCGTCGTATCGTCGACCTGGTCCGGGGCCGACAGGTGAGCGACGCGCTGGCGATGCTGACGTTCGCGCCTCAGTCGGCCAGCGAGCCGGTTCGGAAAGTCCTGACGTCGGCCATCGCCAATGCGCGGGTATCGGCCGACCGTCAGAACAAGCCGTTCGATGAACGAACCCTGGTGGTTTCGGCCGCGTACGTCGACGAGGGCGCGACGATGAAGCGGATCCAGCCGCGGGCCCAAGGCCGCGCGTTCAAGATCCTGAAGCGCACGAGCCACATCACGGTCTACGTCAGCCAGCCCCAGAGCAAGGGAGGGGCCCGCTAATGGGTCAGAAGGTCAACCCGCACGGCTTCCGTCTGGGAATCACCACTGAACACAAGAGCCGGTGGTTCGCCGACAGCACCAAAGAAGGCCAGCGGTACCGCGACTACGTCAAGGAAGACGTGGCGATCCGGCGTCTCATGTCCAAGGGCATGGAACGGGCCGGGATCGCTCGCGTCGATATCGAGCGCACCCGTGACCGGGTCCGTGTGGACATCCACACGGCTCGTCCAGGCATCGTCATCGGGCGTCGTGGCGCCGAGGCGGACCGCATCCGCAGCGAGCTGGAGAAGTTGACCGGTAAGCAGGTGCAGCTGAACATCTTGGAGGTCAAGAACCCCGAGATGGATGCACAGCTGGTCGCCCAGGGCATCGCCGAGCAACTGTCCGCGCGCGTCTCGTTCCGGCGGGCCATGCGCAAGGGCATGCAGTCCTCATTGCGGGCCGGCGCCAAGGGGATCCGGGTGCAATGCTCGGGTCGGCTTGGCGGCGCCGAGATGTCCCGTTCGGAGTTCTACCGGGAGGGGCGGGTGCCGCTGCACACGCTCCGCGCGAACATCGATTACGGCTTCTATGAAGCTCGTACCACGTTCGGCCGGATCGGGGTCAAAGTCTGGATCTACAAGGGCGACCTGACAGCCAAGGAGTTGGCGGCCGCGCAGGCCGCTGCACCCGGGCGTCCCGCGCGAGGCCCGCGCAGTGACCGGGGTGACCGTGGCGACCGTCCCGGTCGTGGTCGTCGCCCCGAGCGTGCGCCGCGCACCGAAGCTCCGGTGAGTGCCGGTGCTTCGGGTGCTTCGGGCCCGCCAGCCGCTGCGCCGCAGACGCAGGGGGAGCAGACCTGATGCTGATCCCACGACGAGTCAAGCACCGCAAACAGCACCACCCCGGCCGGTCTGGGATGGCCAAGGGCGGTACGGCGATCGCGTTCGGCGACTACGGCATCCAGGCGCTGGAACCGGCGTACGTGACGAACCGGCAGATCGAGTCAGCCCGTATCGCGATGACCAGGTCCATCAAGCGTGGCGGCAAGGTGTGGATCAACATCTACCCGGATCGCCCGCTGACCAAGAAGCCGGCCGAGACTCGGATGGGCTCTGGTAAGGGCTCACCGGAGTGGTGGATCGCCAACGTCAAGCCGGGTCGGGTGATGTTCGAACTGTCCGGTGTCTCCGAGGACGTTGCGCGCGAGGCGTTACGTCTGGCGATGCACAAGCTGCCGATGAAGTGTCGATTCGTCCAGCGTGAGGGTGGTGAGTACTGATGGCTGTCGGTTCGAAGAATCTCGGCTCGGAATCACTACGCGAGCTGTCCGAGGACAAGCTCGTCGATGAGCTGCGCAAGGCCAAGGAAGAGCTGTTCAATCTGCGCTTCCAGTCAGCCACCGGCCAGCTGGAGAATCACGGTCGGTTGAAGGCCGTGCGCCGCGATATCGCTCGTATCTACACCGTGATGCGTGAGCGTGAGCTCAAGATCGGTGTTGCACCGGAGCAGCCACATGAGTGAGCCGACGAGTCAGACCACCCAGGAGACGCCTGTGAGCACAACCCCGGCGGGCGACGCGAAGCCGGCGACGCCCGAGCGCAATCACCGCAAGACACGTCAGGGCTACGTGGTCAGCGACAAGATGGACAAGACCGTGGTGGTCGAGGTGGAGGATCGGGTCAAGCACCCGCTCTACGGCAAGGTCATCCGACGTACCAGCAAGGTCAAGGTGCACGACGAGCCAAATGAGTGCGGCGTCGGTGACCGGGTCCTGATCATGGAGACGCGGCCGTTGTCAGCAACCAAACGCTGGCGCATCGTGACGGTCCTCGAGCGAGCGAAGTAACCCTCGGGGGCGGTGATCCCCGACGACCCCAGGAATGCGTATGAGCCGCGGTGCCGCCGCAGCCCACAGCCTTCGAAGACGGGGGCCTCGGCCCCAGCAAGTTCGGCAAGGCTGGTCCGGCGCGAGACCGGACCAGAACCAGCGCGACGACAGGAGTGAGAAGTGATCCAGCAGGAGTCGCGAGTGCGCGTCGCCGACAACACCGGTGCAAAGCAGATTCTGTGCATACGCGTGCTCGGCGGCTCGGGACGGCGCTACGCCGGAATCGGCGACGTCATCGTCGCCACGGTGAAAGACGCCATCCCGGGCGGGAACGTCAAGAAGGGGGACATCGTCAAGGCGGTCATCGTTCGCACGAAGAAGGAACGCCGTCGCCAGGACGGCTCATACATCCGGTTCGATGAGAACGCTGCGGTGATTTTGCGAACCGACGGCGACCCGCGTGGGACCCGTATTTTCGGCCCGGTCGGCCGTGAGTTGCGCGAGAAGAAGTTCATGAAGATCATCTCGCTGGCCCCGGAGGTGGTGTGAGGCCATGGCCAAGATGAAGATCAAGAAGGGCGACCTCGTCCAGGTGATCACCGGTCGCAAGCAGGACAAGGGCGGTGACCGCGGGAAGCAGGGCAAGGTCATCGAGGTGTATCCGGAGCGGAGCCGGGTCCTTGTCGAGGGTGTCAACCGGATCACGAAGCACACCAAGGCGGGGCAGAGCGCCCGCGGCTCGCGCACTGGCGGCATCGTCCACCAGGAAGCACCGATCCACGTGTCAAACGTGGCGATCGTTGACCCGGAGACGAAGAAGCCGACCCGGATTAAGACCCGCATCGAGATGGTTGAGCGCAACGGACGTATGAAGGCGCAGCGGATCCGCGTCGCCGTGCGCTCCGGGAAGGACCTGTGATGGCCAAGACTGCGACCACTGTTGTGGCGTCTGCCGAGAACGTGCCGGCTCGGTTGAAGCTGCGCTACGCCGAAGAGATCAAGCCCGCGCTGACCGAGCAGTTCGGATACGCCAACCCGATGCAGGTTCCGCGGGTGACGAAGGTCGTGGTGAACATGGGCGTCGGCGACGCCGCTCGGGACAGCAAGCTCATCGATGGCGCGGTCCGCGACCTCACCTCGATCACCGGGCAAAAGCCGCTGGTCACCAAGGCGCGGAAGTCAATCGCGCAGTTCAAACTGCGTGAAGGAATGCCGATCGGTGCGCATGCGACGTTGCGCGGCGAACGTATGTGGGAGTTTCTGGACCGGCTGGTGTCGGTGGCGTTGCCTCGCATCCGTGACTTCCGCGGTCTATCGCCCGCTCAATTCGACGGCCGCGGGAACTACACCTTTGGTCTGAACGAGCAGTCGGTGTTCTACGAGATCGATCAGGACCGGATCGACCGGGTGCGCGGGATGGACATCACCGTCGTGACCACAGCCGCCAACGACGACGAGGGTCGGGCGCTCCTGCGTCGCCTCGGCTTCCCGTTCAAGGAGAACTGACCGTGGCCAAGACCGCGCTCGTTAACAAGGCCAACGCGAAGGCGAAGTTCAAGGTCCGGGCATACACCCGGTGCCAGCGATGCGGACGACCGCACTCGGTGTACCGCAAGTTTGGCCTGTGCCGGATCTGCCTTCGCGAGATGGCCCACCGCGGGGAACTTCCCGGCGTCACCAAGAGCAGCTGGTAAAGCCGCGAGTCACCTCGCGACCAGCCACCCAACAGCTGACACACCGTAGGTCGGCCGGCCATCCGGCCGCTGAAACCCCGGTGAGGAAGGGCAGAAGCCCAAATGACGATGACCGACCCGATCGCCGACATGCTGACCCGTGTACGGAACGCGAACAGCGCGCATCACGATTCGGTGAGCATGCCGTTCAGCAAGTTGAAGTCCCACATCGCCCAGATCCTGCAGGTCGAAGGCTATATCGGAACCTGGCGCGTGGAGGAGGCCGAGGTCGGCAAGACCTTGACCATCGAGCTGAAATACGGCCCGAACCGGGAACGCTCGATCGCGGGAGTCCGCCGGGTTTCCAAGCCTGGTTTGCGGGTGTACGCCAAGTCGACGAACCTGCCCAAAGTGCTCGGCGGCCTGGGGGTAGCGATCATCTCCACGTCTTCGGGTCTGTTGACCGACAAGCAAGCCGCCACCAGGGGTGTGGGCGGCGAAGTGCTCGCCTACGTCTGGTGAGGGAGGAGTAACGAGATGTCCCGTATCGGAAGACTGCCCGTTCCCGTCCCCGCCGGCGTCGACGTGACGATCGAGGGCCAGGACGTCATTGTCAAGGGCCCCAAGGGCGAGCTGGCGCTGACCGTTCGCGAGCCCATCATGGTGACCCGGCAGGATGGCACGATCCAGGTCCAGCGACCCAACGACGAGCGGGAGTCCCGCTCGCTGCACGGGTTGACCCGGACGTTGATTAACAACATGGTTACCGGCGTCACTGCCGGATTTGAGAAGAAGATGGAGATCCAAGGCACCGGATACCGGGTGCTGGCCAAGGGCAGCAACTTGGAGTTCTCGCTGGGGTACAGCCACACGATCACCATCGAGCCGCCCTCTGGGATCAGCTTTGCCGTCGAAGGGCCGCTCCGGTTCACCGTGGCTGGCATCGACAAGCAGTTGGTCGGCGAAGTGGCCGCGAATATCCGCAAGCTGCGCAAGCCTGACCCGTATAAGGGCAAGGGCGTGCGGTATGCCGGGGAGAACATCCGCCGCAAGGTCGGAAAGGCTGGGAAGTAAGCCATGGCGATGACAGTCAAGCGAGGCAAGGGCCGCACCGCCGCCCGTAGCCGCCGCCACCTGCGCGTGCGTAAGCGCGTGAGTGGGACCGCGGCCAAGCCGAGGCTGGTCGTCAGCCGGTCGAGTCGGCATGTGTTTGTGCAGATCGTCGATGACACCGTTGGCAAGACCCTGGTCTGCGCCTCCACGATGGAGGCCGACCTGCGCGAGTCGGACGGCGACAAGACTGCCAAGGCTCTCGAGGTCGGCAAGCTGCTCGCCCAACGCGCCAAGGAGGCGGGCGTCAGCACTGTGGTGTTCGACCGTGGCGGAAGCAAGTACCACGGAAGGATCGCGGCGATCGCGCAGGGCGCGCGAGAGGCCGGGTTGACGCTGTGAGGCCGGCGAGGTTGAGCGCGATCCAAGCGGAGTACGTAGTCGAGGAGAGGTTCGTCTGATGGTGGGATCACAGCGCCGTACTGGTGCCGGGGGCCCCGGTACCGACCGCGGCCAGGGCGGGGAGCGCGGCGACCGCCGTGACCGTCGTGATCGCGACAACCGTCGCGGTGAGGACACGCGCAGCCAGTACCTCGAGCGCGTCGTCACGATCAACCGTGTGTCGAAGGTCGTTAAGGGTGGCCGGCGGTTCAGTTTCACCGCGCTGGTCGTCGTCGGCGATGCAGATGGAACCGTCGGCGTCGGCTACGGGAAGGCCAAGGAGGTGCCCGCGGCAATCGCCAAGGGTGTCGAAGAGGCTAAGAAGTCGTTCTTCAAGGTGCCGCGGATTCAGGGCACCATTCCTCACCCGGTGCAAGGGGAGGCCGCGGCTGGGGTCGTGCTGTTGCGCCCGGCAGCCCCAGGTACTGGTGTCATTGCTGGCGGCCCGGTGCGCGCCGTGTTGGAGTGCGCCGGCATCAGCGACGTCCTGAGCAAGTCGTTGGGTTCGCACAACGCGATCAACATCGTGCATGCCACAGTGACCGCGCTGAAGATGCTGGAACGCCCTGAGGAGGTTGCGGCGCGGCGTGGCTTGCCGCTGGAGGACGTTGCTCCAGCGGCGCTGTTGCGTGCCCGTGCTGCAGGCACCAGGGCGGCGACAGGGGTGAGTCGCTGATGGCACGCCTGAAGGTGACTCAGACCCGGTCCACCATTGGCGGACTGCGTAACCACAAGGAAACCCTGCGGACTCTCGGGCTGCGCCGGATCGGTGACGCCGTCGTGCGAGATGACCGACCCGAGTTCCGCGGCATGGTGCGGACGGTGTCCCACCTGGTCCGCGTCGAGGAGGTGGACTGATATGGCCGTTGACCAGACGACCTCGCCCACGGCGGGGGAGCATGCCACGGCGCCAAAAACGCACGTGCTCAAGGTGCATCACCTGCGGCCCGCACCGGGCGCAAAGACCGCGAAGACGCGGGTCGGGCGTGGTGATGGAAGCAAGGGCAAGACCGCGGGTCGCGGCACCAAGGGTACGAAGGCCAGGAACCAGGTGCCCGCGCGCTTCGAGGGTGGCCAGATGCCACTGCACATGCGTCTGCCCAAGAAGCGCGGCTTCACGAATCGATTTCGGGTGGAGTACCAGGTCGTCAATCTCGACAAGCTTGCCGAGTTGTATCCCGACGGCGGGACCGTCACCGCCGAGGACCTGGCCGATCGTGGCGCCGTCAGAGGCAACCGCCTTGTCAAGGTGCTCGGCGACGGCGAGATCGGCGTGCCGGTCCAGATCACCGTTCACAAGTTCTCCACCAGTGCCAAGGAGAAGATCGAATCGGCCGGCGGGACCTGCACCACCCTCTGAGCCGACACCGATTCGCTGTGCATTGAGATCGGCGCCTCCGGCCATGGTTGGCCTGTGGCGCCGATTTCCTTGTCCGCCAATGCGTTTCGTGACGCCTTGAAGGTTGACCCGGGGACTGACGCGGGGCGGCGGACGAGGTCGAGTGCAGCACGAGATGTTAAGGTCCGCAAAGGGTTTGCGTCCACGATGAGGGCGTGACCGCCGAACGGCGGGTCCGGTGCCCAACCCCACGCCGCGCTGTCGGCAGCCTTGGAGGAGGCTACGTGCTCACCGCATTCGCCCGCGCGTTCAAGACGCCGGATTTGCGTAAAAAGCTGCTGTTTACCGGTCTCATCATGGCGATCTTTCGGCTCGGATCGTTCGTTCCGTCGCCTGGGGTCAGCTATGTAGAGGTGCAGAAATGCCGGGCCCCGGGCGGCCAGGGCAATCAACTGCTCGGCCTGGTGAATCTGTTCTCCGGTGGCGGTCTGCTCCAGCTTTCGATCTTCGCGCTGGGGATCATGCCGTACATCACCGCCAGTATCATCGTGCAGTTGCTGACCGTCGTGATCCCGCGCTTCGAGATGCTCAAGCAGGAGGGTCAGACCGGACAGGCCAAGCTCACCCAATACACCCGGTACCTGACCATCGGGCTGGCGGTGCTGCAGTCCTCGACGTACATCACCTTCGCCCGCAACCCTTCTCAGCTGTTCAACAACCCCGCCTGCACCTCGATCATGACCGAGGACACGTTCGCTACCGCGGCGATGATGGTGCTGACCATGACCGCCGGGACGGGCCTGATCATGTGGCTCGGCGAACTCATCACCGCCCGCGGCATCGGCAATGGCATGTCGTTGCTAATTTTCACCTCGATCGCCGCCGGGTTCCCGGCCTCGCTGTGGGCCATTCAGCAGTCGCAAGGCTGGGCCACGTTCTTGGGCGTCATCCTGCTCGGCTTCGGAATCATCGGGGCGGTCGTCTTCGTCGAACAGTGTCAGCGGCGGATACCCGTGCAGTACGCCAAGCGGATGATCGGGCGTCGGATGTACGGCGGCACGTCGACGTACATACCGCTCAAGGTCAACCAGGCGGGTGTTATCCCGGTGATCTTCGCCAGTTCACTGCTTGCGTTGCCCGGGCTGGCTGCGCAGTTCTACCAGTCGAATCCGAACCCGCCGGCCTGGGTCGAGTGGCTTCAGGCCAACCTGGCCAGTCAGAACAGTCCCGGCTACATGCTGATGTACGCAGCGCTGATCATCTTCTTCACCTTCTTCTACGTCTCGATCACGTTCAATCCAACTGAGGTCGCAGACAACATGAAGAAGTACGGTGGGTTCATCCCGGGTATCCGGGCGGGACGGCCCACTGCCGAGTACCTCAACTACGTCCTGAACCGCATCACGGTTCCGGGCGCGTTGTACCTCACGGTGGTGTCCTTGATCCCGCTGGCCGCCCTGGTGATGATCGGGGCCGACCAGAACTTCCCCTTCGGCGGAACGTCGATCCTGATCGTCGTCGGTGTGGGACTTGAGACCGTGAAACAGATCGAGTCCCAGCTCCAGCAGCGCCACTACGAAGGGTTCCTCCGCTGATGCGACTGATCTTCCTCGGCCCCCCCGGCGCCGGTAAGGGTACCCAAGCCATCCGAATTGCCGACGCCTTCGGCATCCCCGCGATCTCCACCGGGGACATCTTCCGAGCCAATATCAAGGGTGAAACTGCCCTCGGCGCGCAGGTCAAGGAGATCCTGGCCGCTGGGCAGTTCGTTCCCGACTCCGTGACGAACGCGATCGTGGCAGATCGGCTCGAACAAGCCGACGCCGCCGATGGATTCCTGCTCGACGGCTATCCCCGAACGCTGGACCAGGTCACCGCATTGGAAGAAGTGTTGGCCGGCAAGAGCCAGCAACTTGACTGCGTCCTTGAATTGACGGCCAACACCGATGAGCTCGTCCACCGCTTGCTCAAGCGCGCTGAGACTGAGGGTCGTGCTGACGACACCGAAGACGTGATTCGCGAGCGGATGCGCATCTATACCGAGGAGACAGCGCCATTGTCAGCGGTGTACCGGCAACGTGGTTTGCTTCGCGAGGTCGACGGGATCGGACCGGTCGATGAGGTGTTCGAGCGACTGATGGCCGCCTTGCGTGGCTGACCCGACGTGATGTTCGGACGAGGGAGGATCCCGTCCAAGTCGGTGGCGGATTTGGTGGCCATGCGGCGGGCGGGGTTGGTCGTGGCTGCAGCGTTGGAGGCGGTGGTGGGTTCCTGCCGCGCAGGAGCCAGCACCGCTGAACTGGACCGAGTCGCAACAGAGGTCATCGCGGCCCACGGCGCGACGCCGTCGTTTCCGCAAGTCCCCGGGTATGAGCACACGCTGTGCGTGAGCGTGAACGAGCAGGTGGTGCACGGGGTACCGGGGCCGCGGGTTCTTGCGGACGGGGACCTGGTATCCATCGATTGCGGCGCCGTCGTTGAAGGCTGGCACGGCGACGCGGCAGTGAGTGTGATCGTCGGCGGATCGGCGGCTGGCTCCCGAAGCGACGTAGAGCTCATCGAGGTGACGCGCGACGCACTGTGGGCTGGCATTGGCGCAATGTCCATCGGGAACCGGATCGGGCACATCGGGGCAGCGGTGGAAGACTTCGTCACCGCACAGTCGGTTGCCCGCGGCACCAGGTTCGGCATCATCGACGGCTACGAAGGGCATGGGATCGGCCAGTCCATGCACATGGCGCCAGGCGTCCCGAATACCCGTACGCGCTACCGCGGCCCGATGGTCACTGCCGGGACCGTCCTGGCGATCGAGCCCATGCTGTCCTTGGGGGACGAGCGGACCTATGAGTTGTCGGACGGCTGGACCGCGGTGACGGTTGACGGCTCGCGAGCCGCCCACTGGGAACACACTGTCGCGGTGACCGACGGCGGTCTGTGGGTTTTGACTGCGCAGGACGGTGGCGAGGCCGAACTCGCAGCGCGAGCGCTTCCGTTCGGCCCACTCGGCGGCCCCTGAGCAGTCTTGCGGTCCGCGACCTCGGACCGTTGGGGAAGCGACTCGGCAGGCGACGATTTCGCCTAGCTCCAGGACGTGGTCTAGAATTCTGGATTGGCCCACCGGTCTGTCTGGCGTGCATTGACAGGCGGTCAAGATGGCAGACCGGCCCGGCATCAGCCCGGGTGGTGGGCGCAGAGTCGGGTCGAACACCCAACTCTTCCCACGCCGTACCAGAAGGTGCGGTGGATTACGGAATGTGGAGGACATGGCCAAGAAGGACGGCGTCATCGAGATCGAGGGCACCATCGTCGAAGCGCTCCCGAACGCCATGTTTCGGGTCGAGTTGACGAACGGTCACAAGGTTTTGGCCCACATCTCGGGCAAAATGCGCCAGCACTACATCCGGATCCTCCCTGAGGACCGCGTGGTGGTGGAGCTCAGCCCCTACGACCTTTCCCGCGGCCGCATCGTATTCCGCTACCGCTGATTGAGCATCAACAAGTATCCACCACCGCAAACCGGACCGCTGGCAGCAGCCGACGGGACGGGCGATCTGAACAGACAGCAGGGAGCATGAAGGTTCAGCCCAGCGTCAAGAAGATCTGCGACAAGTGCAAGGTGATCCGCCGCAACGGGCGGGTCATGGTGATCTGTGAAAACCTGCGCCACAAACAGCGTCAGGGTTGAGCACAAGCCACTTGCCACGTCGTTCGGTCTCGCCCCGCAAGGGTGTCGCGACAACACTGCAGGACAGCAACACCCGGCCCCGGAGCACCGCTTCGGACGTCACCCCCGGCACGGAGGTCGGGGACCATCGCAGGCTCCTTATGGGATCCGGTCGCTAAGAGCGAGCGATGGAATGGTGTTGCTTCAGACCTCCGCATGACGTCCAGGAGGACGACCCATGGCTCGACTCATAGGGGTCGATCTACCGCGAGACAAGCGCGTCGAGATCGGCCTGACCTACATCTACGGGGTTGGTCGCACCCGCTCGAAAGAGGCACTGGTTGCCACCGGCGTCGACCCCTCCAGGCGGGTTCACGAACTCACCGACGAAGAACTCGTCAATCTGCGTGACTTCCTCGAGGGCAATTACAAGCTCGAAGGCGACTTGCGCCGTGAGGTGACCGCCGATATCCGCCGGAAGGTCGAGATCGGCAGCTACCAAGGTCTGCGCCACCGACGTGGCTTGCCGGTGCATGGTCAACGCACCAAGACCAATGCCCGCAGCCGTAAGGGTCCCAAGCGCACCGTGGCCGGCAAGAAGAAGTCCGGAAGGTAACGACGGACGGAGGGCCACCGCCCCCATCCACCCCACCCATGACCTTGACTCAGGCAACTGTCCCCAGGCGGGCAGGCGCAGTGGTTTGTGTGTCATCGCGGTCAACCAGGCTCGTTTCATGGCCCACGGTTGACCGGGCCAGTTTCCTCGGCCGGGTGTGAATCCGTCGGAATCCAGCGTGACCACCTGTACGACCCGGAGCGCGCGGCAGCGCGTGGAGCTGTAGGAGAACCAATTGCCTCCCAAGAGCAGGATGGCTGCGGCGAAGAAAGTCCGCCGCAAGGAGAAGAAAAACGTCGCCCACGGGCACGCCCACATCAAAAGCACGTTCAACAACACGATCGTTTCGATCACCGACCCGAGCGGTGCGGTGATCTCGTGGGCCTCGGCCGGGCAGGTCGGTTTCAAGGGCTCACGCAAGTCGACGCCGTTCGCGGCGCAAATGGCCGCTGAGGCGGCGGCACGCCGTGCCATGGAGCACGGGATGCGCAAGGTCGACGTCTTCGTCAAGGGTCCGGGGTCTGGTCGGGAGACCGCGATCCGTTCCCTGACCGCCACCGGGCTGGAGGTCGGCGCCATCAGTGACGTGACCCCCACCCCACACAACGGTGTCCGTCCGCCCAAGCGCCGTCGCGTCTGAGCAGCGCCCACCGACGAAGAACACGGAGACTTGACACATGGCTCGTTACACCGGCCCCATCACGAAGAAGTCGCGGCGGCTCAAGGTCGACCTGGTCGGCGGCGACAAGAATTTCGAGAACCGTCCGTTCCCACCTGGCCAGCACGGCCGCGGTCGCATCCAGGAGAAGGAGTATCTCCACCAGCTGCAGGAGAAGCAGAAAGCTCGCTTCACCTACGGCGTGATGGAGAAGCAGTTCCGTGGGTACTACGAGGAGGCTTCGCGCCGCCAGGGTAAGACGGGCGCGAACCTGCTGCAGATCCTGGAAGCCCGGCTCGACAACGTCGTCTACCGGGCTGGCTTGGCACGCACCCGTCGGGCCGCTCGCCAGCTGGTCACCCATGGCCACTTCCTGGTCAATGGCCAACGCGTCGATGTGCCCTCGTACCGGGTCAGCGCATACGACATCATCGACGTCCGGCCGAAGTCATGGGAGACGTTCCCGTTCGAGCTGGCCCGTCAGACGTACGGTGACCGCCCTGTCCCGGCCTGGATGAAGGTGGTGCCCGGTACGTTGCGGATCCTCATCCACCAGTTGCCGGTGCGCGAGCAGATCGACACCGTGCTGACCGAACAGCTCATCGTCGAGCTGTACTCAAAGAACTAGCACGCCAGGGGCCGCGGCCCCTGAGTTTGGACCGGGCCGTGGACAGAGACGGTTCGGTGGCCGGGCTCGACCCGGTCAGTGCATCGGCGTCATATAGCGGTCGCCGATCGGAAGGATGTGTCACGTGCTTATCGCACAGCGCCCGGTCCTGTCTGAGGACATCGTCACTGAGCACCGATCCCGGTTCGTCATCGAGCCGCTTGAGCCCGGTTTTGGTTACACGCTGGGCAACTCGATGCGTCGTACGCTGCTCTCCAGCATTCCCGGCGCAGCGGTAACCAGCATCCGCATCGACGGCGTGCTGCACGAGTTCTCCACGATCCCCGGGGTCAAGGAGGACGTCACCGAACTCATTCTCAACATCAAGGGTCTAGTCGTCTCCAGCGAGCACGACGAGCCAGTGGTGATGTACCTGCGCAAGCAGGGCCCGGGCGTCGTCACCGCTGGTGACATCGCACCGCCGGCCGGCGTGGAAGTCCACAATGTCGACCTGCACCTGGCTACCTTGAACGACAAGGGCCGCATCGAAATGGAGCTGACGGTCGAGCGGGGCCGAGGCTATGTGTCGGCACAGCAGAACAAGTCTGGGGATGCCGAGATCGGCCGGGTTCCGGTCGACTCGATTTACTCGCCGGTCCTCGCTGTGACGTACAAGGTCGAGGCTACCCGCGTCGAGCAGCGCACCGACTTCGACAAGCTGATCGTCGATGTCGAGACCAAGAGCTCGATGGCGCCGCGCGATGCGTTGGCTTCGGCCGGCAAGACCCTTGTAGAGCTGTTCGGCTTGGCGCGTGAGCTGAATGTGGAGGCCGAAGGCATCGACATGGGTCCTTCGCCAACCGATGCCGCCCTGGCTGCGGACCTCGCACTGCCCATCGAGGATCTGGACCTGACCGTCCGGTCGTACAACTGCCTCAAGCGCGAGGGCATCCACACGGTCGGCGAGCTGGTCTCTCGCAGCGAAGCTGACCTCCTGGACATCCGCAACTTCGGCGCGAAGTCCATCGATGAGGTGAAGGCGAAGTTGATCGGCATGGGCCTGGCGCTGAAGGACAGCCCGCCCGGATTCGACCCCAGCGCCATCGTGGACCGGTACGACGAGGACGAAGACCTGTCGTTCGCCGAAGACGAGCAGTACTGACCGTTCAAGACCAGACTGAACCGCGGTCGCGGATCGGTCAGATGATCACAGGAGATCGACCATGCCTACCCCCACCAAGGGTCCCCGGCTCGGGGGCGGCCCAGCGCACGAACGGCTGCTCCTGGCCAACCTGGCCACCTCGCTGTTCGAGCACGACCGCATCACGACTACGCAGGCCAAGGCCAAGCGGCTACGTCCACTCGCGGAGCGCTTGATCACCTTCGCCAAGCGCGGCGATCTGCACGCCCGCCGCCGGGTCATGACGGTGATCCGGGACAAGGGTGTGGTGCACCGCTTGTTCATCGAGATCGCACCGGATGTCGCTGCGCGCCCGGGCGGCTACACCCGGATCACCAAGATTGGGCCCCGAAAGGGTGACAACGCTCCGATGGCGGTCATTGAACTGATCCGCGAGCCATTTTCACCCAAGCAGGCGACGGTCAAGGAGGCTGAGGCGGCGGCGAAGCGATCCGCCGGGCCAGTTGTTGCTGAGCCGGCCGCGGCCGAGTCTGCGGAGAGTCCGGCAGAGCCCGCGCCCGAATCGGCCGCGAGCGAGGCATCAACCATTGACCCAGACACGCTTGATGGCGGCGCTGTGGCGGAGGACGCCGGCGACGAGATGGCTGCGGAGGACGCCGGAGAAGCAGCGCCGGGCGAGTCCGACGCACCTGCCGAAGCAGACGACGAAGGAAAGGCGACCTCGGCCGAGCCGTGAGGCCTGTCCTTCGAGTCGCCCGACGAACGCGGGGCCGGTCCACCACAGTGGGCCAGCCCCGCGTTCGTCATGTCAGCCGCAGGTGACGGGTGCCGACCTGTGGCCCGGCGTACCGTTGGGGTCATGGCTGAGCACGCACCCGACCTGGTCCGGGTGCGACTGGATTTCGGGTACGACGGCTGCGATTTCTGCGGATGGGCGCACCAGCCGGGGCTGCGTTCGGTGCAGGGCGAACTCGAGGCGGGTCTCCAACTTGTTCTTCGAGCTCCGCGGGTGCGGCTCACGGTCGCCGGACGGACCGATGCGGGGGTGCACGCCACCGGCGCGGTGGCTCATCTCGACGTGCCAGGGGTGGACTGGGCTCGTCTGCCCGGACGCTCGGACCGTACGCCGGAGCAGGCGCTACCAGTTCGGCTGGCGGGGGTGTTGCCGCGCGATGTTGTGGTCCGCCGGGCGAGGGTGGTGCCAATCGCGTTCGACGCCCGTTTCTCGGCCATCTGGCGACGTTATGAGTACCGGCTCTGCGACGATCCCGGGTTGTTGGATCCTCGCCGGCGACGAGACACCGTCCTGTCGACGAGACCGCTGGACGTTGCGCTAGCGCACCGGGTCGCGCAGCCTCTGTTGGGGTTGCATGACTTCGCGGCCTTCTGTAAGCCTCGCGAAGGCGCCACCACGATCCGCACGCTGCTGGAGTTCTCATGGCGCAGGCCGGTGGAGGGACTGGTCGTAGCGAGCGTGGTGGCCGACGCGTTCTGCCACTCCATGGTGCGCGCGCTGATCGGCAGTGTGGTGCCGGTGGCGCAGGGGCGCCGGCCGCCGGCCTGGCCGGCGAACGTGTTACGAGGTCGCAGACGTGATCCGGGTGTCACGGTGATGCCAGCCCATGGCCTGTGCCTGATGGAGGTCGGATACCCCGCGGAATCCGAGTTGGAGGAACGGAGCCGAATCGCTAGATCCCGGCGCCGGTTGGATGATCCGAGCGAGACCGCGTCGTTTCACAACTGACCCGGCTGTGTTGAGCGGGACATCCTCCCGACGAATCGTGGACTGCAGATGAGCTACGGGTCGGTCCCGGTCCTGCCGTATGTGAACTTCGACGTACGGGCGGCGTGGGTGGTCCTGCCTTCGGTGACCTCACCGGCGAGTGTTGAAGTGGCCGGGGGGCCGGTCCAGATCGATGGGAAACATGCAGGTGTACACGGCGATTCGGCGGGCTTTCGGATTGCCCTGGCCGAGCCTGGCAAACTTGCGCAGGACCGACTGCAGTTCGCCGCGCAGCGCCAGCAGTTGGTCAAGATCGACCAGGGCCAGGCTGTCCGACAGGCCGAGCTCGTCGACCCAGGTGGCCGGCCAGTCGCTGCTGGCGTCAAGCCAGCGTTCGGCCCGTTCGGCGAAGTGACGTACGTAGTCTCGCTCCAACCACGCCAGGGCCGTCGCGGCATCCTCGTCGTGAGCCACGTCGCAGCGGCGTAGTTGGTGTCGCTGCGGCGATGTCCGCCAGCGGCGTTCCCGACGGTTGCGCCTGGGTGAGGAAGCCGCGTCCAATGCCGGATCGTCGCCGGGGTCGTCGTCGGGGTCGTCGTCAATGAGGCCCACGTCGGCAAGCCTGCGCAAATGGTAGGAGGTGGCGCCGGAATTCGTGCCGAGTCGCTTCGCCAGTTCGGTGGCGGTGCTGGGGCCGTGGAGTCGCAGCGCGCCGAGCAGCCGAGATCGCAGCGGATGGGCAAGCACTCGGACGGCCCTTGCGTCGGGGCCGCGCTCGGGGGTGGCCTCTAACTGGTTGATCACGCCTTCCATAATTGCAGACTTCCTTTGCAAAGATCATTTGCAGAGGTACGTTGCGAAGTGATCGTCAAGGATGCTGAACGTCTCGTCGTCGCACGTTAACGTCCTGCTGCGGGGGCCTGCGGCGCGCTTTGGGGCAGCGTGGCTCGGTCGGTACAGTAGATATCTGAAGTGCCTGATCTCATCGGCCCTGTGCGGGCTCGACTGAGACTTGGCGCCGGGGCGTCCTTGGACGCAACCCTTTCCGCACGCAAGGCATCCGAAGAAAGCAGGCAACGATCCCGTGCGCACCTACACCCCGAAGCCGGGCGAGGTCGAGCGCCGTTGGCATGTCATCGACGCCACGGACGTCGTCCTCGGACGGCTCGCCTCACAGACCGCCATCTTGTTGCGTGGCAAACACAAGCCGACGTTCGCACCGCACATCGACACTGGTGACTTCGTCGTCATCATCAACGCCGACAAGGTGGCGCTGACCGGCTCGAAGCTGGACCAGAAGAAGGCCTACCGGCACTCCGGTTACCCCGGCGGTCTGCGCGCCACGTCGTACACCGAACTGATGGCCAAGTATCCCGAGCGGGTGGTCGAGAAGGCGGTGCGCGGGATGTTGCCGAAGAACTCCTTGGCAAGCAAGCAATTGTCCAAGCTCAAGGTGTACGTCGGCGCCGCGCATCCGCACCAGGCGCAGCAGCCCACCCCCTTCCAGATCTCGCAAGTCGCGCAGTAAGGCAGGAGCGCCGTGACAGACACCACCAACGCCCCGGTAGGAATGGCTGACGAGGCCCTCGAACACGAGGAGCCGTCGCTGTCCGAATACACCACTGAGACCGATACCAGCACCGCTTCCGACCCGGTGGCGCGCCCCAGCGCCAATCAGCCGGGTGCGGCGACGGGTCGCCGCAAGCAAGCCATCGCCCGGGTGCGGATCGTGCCAGGTACCGGCGAGTGGAAAATCAACGGGCGCACCTTAGTGGACTACTTTCCGAACAAGGTGCACCAGCAGATCGTCAACGAGCCGCTGAAGATACTGGAACTGGACGGCGCCTACGACGTCCTGGTCCGTGTGCACGGCGGAGGCCCGTCGGGGCAGGCTGGCGCAGTCCGTCTCGGCGTGGCCCGCAGCTTGAACGAGGCCGACTGCGACCTGAACCGGCCGACGCTGAAGAAGGCAGGCTTTCTGGCCCGGGACGCCCGCGTGCCCGAGCGTAAGAAGGCCGGCTTGAAGAAGGCGCGCAAGGCGCCGCAGTACAGCAAGCGCTGACCAACCACGAGGCGGCCGGTCCCACCATGGGGATCGGCCGCCTCGTCAATGGGTGCGAGCTGCGCGGCGAAGCAGCTCAGGTTGTGGCGCGGTCAAACGGCGCCGATGCCCACGTCGCCGATGGTGTGTACGATCCGCGCTCGCCCGTCTGCCAGCGTGTAGGTCAAACCGACCAACCCCAAGGTGCCGGCCTCGACGCCCGAGGCAATGACGTGTGAACGCTCGTGCAGCAACTGCATGGTCTCTTTGACGTGCACCGCCTCAACCGCATCCGCAGTCGTCGGACCGAGCTTGCGAGCCACCAAAACGCTCGGGACCACCCGCTCGACGATGTCACGGAGGAACCCAGCCGGCATGATGCCGTCCTCGAACGCGCCGATGGTCGCCTTGACGGCACCGCACGAGTCGTGGCCGAGGACCACGATGAGCGGGATGTTCAACAGGGCAACGCCGAACTCGAGGGAGCCGAGCACGCTCGGATCGATCACGTGGCCGGCGGTGCGAACCACGAACAGATCACCGAGGCCCTGATCGAAGATGACCTCGGCGGCCACCCGAGAGTCGCCGCACCCGAATAAGGCCGCGAACGGATTCTGCCCGCTGACCAGCCCGCCCCGGTGCTGAGCGTTCTGGTTGGGGTGGGCCGGTTGGCCGGCGACGAAACGCTGGTTTCCGGCCGCCAGTTCGGCCCAGGCCTCGGCCGGTGTCCTGGGACTGTGGGGATCGTTCATAGCCCTTCTCGCTTTCTGATCGTCATGGCCGTCGGTTTGGCAGCCACCGAGGCGAAGAAGTCGTTGCCCTTGTCGTCGACCACAATGAACGCCGGGAAGTCCTTCACTTCGATCTTCCAGACCGCTTCCATGCCCAGCTCGGGGTATTCCAGCACCGCGACGTCGGTGATGCAGTCCTGGGCCAGCCGCGCTGCAGGACCGCCGATGGAGCCGAGATAGAAACCGCCGTGCGCCTGGCACGCGTCGGTGACCTGCTGCGATCGATTACCCTTGGCCAGCATCACCAGTGAGCCACCCGCTGCCTGGAACTGATCCACGTAGGAGTCCATCCGTCCTGCCGTGGTCGGCCCGAACGAGCCGGACGCCATACCATGCGGGGTCTTGGCCGGGCCAGCGTAGTAGACGGGGTGGTCCCGCAGATACTGCGGCATGGTTTCACCAGCGTCCAAACGCTCCTTGAGCTTGGCGTGCGCGATGTCCCGGGCCACCACCAGCGTCCCGGACAATGACAGGCGCGTCTTGACTGGGTGCTTGCTCAGTTCGGCGCGGATCTCGTCCATCGGCCGGCCCAGGTCGATCCGCACGACCTCCTCTGCCGTGGCGTCGTCGGCCAACGCGCCGACCGGCTCCGGCAGGTAGTGGGCCGGATCGAACTCGAGTTGCTCAATGAACACTCCCTCGGGGGTGATCTTGGCCAGGCACTGCCGGTCCGCCGAGCACGAGACCGCGATCGCCACCGGGAGTGAGGCGCCGTGTCGCGGCAGCCGGATCACCCGCACGTCGTGGCAGAAGTACTTGCCACCGAACTGCGCGCCGATCCCCAACGCTTGCGTGAGCTCATGGACGTGGGCTTCCAGCTCGACGTCACGGATGCCGTGCCCGGTGGCCGGGTCACCTTGAACGGGCAGTGAGTCCAGGTAGCGGGCCGAGGCATACTTCGCGGTCTTGAGCGCGAATTCGGCCGAGGTTCCGCCGATGACCACGGCCAAGTGGTACGGGGGACAGGCGGCCGTCCCGAGTGCGGCGATCTTCTCGCGCAGGAACGCCATCATCGCGTCCGGGTTCAAGATGGCCTTGGTCTCCTGATACAGGTACGACTTGTTCGCCGAGCCGCCCCCTTTGGCCATGAACAGAAACTTGTACGTCGTCTCATGTCCGGGGAGGGTGTCGGCGTACAGCTCGATCTGGGCGGGCAGATTGTTGCCAGTGTTCTGCTCCTCCCACATGCTCACCGGAGCCATTTGGCTGTAACGCAGGTTCAATGTCGTGTAGGCATCGCCGATGCCCTGACTCAATGGCCGCTCATCGGTTCCTTCGGTGAGCACGTGCTGACCGCGCTTGCCCATGACGATCGCCGTACCGGTGTCTTGGCACATGGGGAGGACGCCGCCGGCCGAGATATTCGCGTTCTGCAACAGGTCCAGCGCGACGAACTTGTCGTTGTTGCTGGCCCCGGGGTCATCCAGGATCTTTCGCAGCTGGGCCAGATGGCCTGGGCGCAGGTAATGGGCTATGTCGTGCATCGCCTGCTGGCTCAGGAGCCGTAACGCTTCGGGAGCGACCTCCAGGAAGGTGCGGCCGGCGGGACCCTGGACCGTGCGCACACCTTCTGTCGTGAGCAAGCGGTACGGCGTGGAATCGGCGCCGAGTGGCAGCAGGTCTTCATAGGCGAACTCGGGCATAGTGCTGGCTCCCTTTCGAGCGAGGCGACTGCTTCGGTCAGCCTATTTGCTGCGGCGGCCGTGCATCCGCGGCTCGATCGGTGGCTTTGCGCGCTTGTCGATAGTGCGCGCTCTGCGCGTGTCCAGAGT